>Ga0207676_10001527_pt1 | contig 17082 bp, 13 predicted proteins | sample KBSSwiS72_FD_184307 | JGI IMG/M metagenome (GOLD analysis project Ga0207676, IMG submission 184307) | Switchgrass rhizosphere microbial communities from Kellogg Biological Station, Michigan, USA - KBS Switchgrass S7-2 (SPAdes) (version 2) | ecosystem: Host-associated > Plants > Roots >...
ACACCGAATGGGCGGCGCACCTGATCAAGCCGTATCTGGCGCCGGGCGGCTGCGTGGTGTCGCTGCAGAACTGCATCAACGAAGAGCGCATCGCGGGCATCGTCGGCTGGGGCAAGGTGCTCGGCACCATCGTGAGCCTGCTCGCTTCCGAATGTTACGCGCCCGGACACGTGAAACGCACCATGCCGATGGGCGGCGATCACTACATCACGTACCGTGTCGGCGAAGTTCACGGCCGCGTGACGCCGCGCGCGGAGGAAATCGCGCGCATCCTGAAGCACGCGGACAGTTCGAAGGTGACGACGAATCTGTGGGGCGAGCGGTGGTCGAAGCTTGTCATCAACTCGATGCGCAACGGCCTGTCGGCGGCGACCGGGTTGTCCGGCAACGAACGCGATCTCAACGAGCATCCGCGCGACGTGTCGATCCGGCTCGGCGGGCAGGCGGTACGCGTCGGCCAGGCGCTGGGTTTTCAGCTCGAGAAGCTGCAGGTGATGGACGCGGAAACGCTGGCGCGCGCGGGCGAAGGCAGTTCCGACGCCAAAGCCGAAATCGTCGATCAGCTGATCAAGCTGTCCAAGACGCGCTCGGAAGAGCAGCGCCCGTCGATGGCCCAGGACATATTCAAAGGCCGCCGCACGGAAACGGATTTCATCAACGGCTTTGTCGCCGCGAAAGGCGAGGAAATCGGCGTGCGCGCACCACTTCACGCAGCGATGAATACGCTCGTGAAAAAGGTCGAGCGCAGGGAAGCCAACGCCAGCCCTGATCTCATCAAAGGCATCTAGGCACCGCATGAAAATAATGCGCTACAGCCGTAAAGGCGAGAAAGCTTCGCAGGCGCGACTGGGCGTATTGGTCGGCACCGATCTGATCGCGGATTTGCGTGCGGGCTACGCGCGTTACCTGATCGGCGAGATCGGCAATACCAAAGGACGCGAGATCGCGGCAATTTTCCTGCCCGGCTACATCGCGGAGTTCCTGCATGCCGGCGCGCCGGCATGGGAAGCACTGGCCGAAGCGTACGGCTGGCTGTCCGACCTGGTTAAGTCCGAGCCGGACGCGCTGGGCTTGACCGGCCACGAGCTGTTCCTGCCGCTCGCCGAATGCCGGCTTTACGCGCCGGTGCGCGGCAGCAAGATCATCTGCGTCGGCCGCAACTATCCGAATTACACGAAGAACGAGGGCAAGGAAGCGGGCCTGGTGCCGGCGGGCTTCGTCAAGGTTCCGTCGTGCATCGTCGGACCCGGCCGCGACATATTGAAGCCGCGCGCGACCCAGCAGCTCGATTGCGAGACGGAGCTCGCGGTGGTGATCGGCCGGCAATGCAAGAACGTTTCGGAAGAGAACGCGTATGACGTGATCGCCGGCTACACGATCCTGAACGATGTGACCGCGCGCGATGTCAGCAAGCTCGAACGCCAGACCGGCCACATGCTGCTCGGCAAGACCTTCGACACGTTTGCGCCGATGGGTCCGTGGCTCGTAACCAAGGTCGAAATACCCGACCCGATGAACCTGCGCATCAGCACGCGCGTCAACGGCGAGCTGCGCCAGGAAGGCAATACGAGCGAAATGATCTGGTCGATCCCGCAGCTCATTTCGTACATTTCCCAGATGACGCTGATGCCCGGCGACATCATATCGACCGGCTCGCCGGGTGGCGGTGCGCTCGAGCGCTCCGAGTGGTATCTGAACGCGGGCGACGTGATCGAGTGCGAAATCGAAAAAGTCGGCACGCTGATGAATGCGGTAGTCGACGAGCCCAGGGGCTAACCCGCCGCGTGGCCGCCAGCCGGGGAGAACCATCTTGATGCGCATGTTGCTCGTGGCGTTGGCGTTATGGCACGGCGTGGTCTATGCAGCCCCAAGCTGCAATGGTCCGATCGGGGACAGCAAGAGCAGCGAGCCGATGGTCGACTGGTACGACAATTACATCCGGCCGTATCGGCATCTGCCTGCCGACCAGGCCGCGCAGCGCCTGAACAAGGCGCAGGTCGAAGCCTTCATCGAGACGCTCGGGACGTTCAATCGCAGCGTTTCGCTCGACCAGCTCGCCCTGGAAAATCTGGTTGCGCAGGTGGTCGCGAGCTACGCGCGCGCGCCCGACTTCAAAGGCATAGACACCGCTGTAGTCGAAAAGCTCTACAAGCCGGACTCAGGGCAGCGGCTCGATTTTTCGCTGTTCTGCATCAGTCCGCGGACGCTGCGCACGCCGAACGATGCGTTTACCGTGACCTTGTTCGGAGTCATCGTCGACGACTGCCAGCATATCGGTTTGAGAGGGCTGGTATTTACGTCCGCGCTGGTCAACGGCAGCGCCAACGGGCAGTGCAAGCCCGACCTGCGTTTTACGAAAATGTATATCTGGCCGCTTCCGGCGGGGACCAACGAAGTCACTTTCATTTGCGGCAAGGACACCGGCGGCTGCGCGCGTTAGACAACTCTCACCGCATATGAACCGGCAATTCGATGCAATCGTTATCGGCACCGGCCAGTCCGGGCCTGCGCTCGCGGTGCGCCTCGCCGCTGCCGGGTGGAAAGTCGCGATCGTCGAGCGCGCTCGTTACGGCGGCACATGTGTCAACACCGGCTGCATTCCGACCAAGACGCTCATCGCGAGCGCTTATGCCGCAAATCTCGCGCGGCGCGCCGCCGATTACGGAGTGATGATCGATGCGCCCGTGAGCGTCGATATGCGCAGGGTCAAGACACGCAAAGACCAGGTTGCCGGCGAGGCGAGCGCGGGCGTCGAAAAATGGCTCAAGCGAACCGCGAATTTGACGGTAATCGAAGGCCACGCGCGCTTTGACTCGGCCACCGCCGTGCGCGTCAACGATGAAGTGCTCGAAGCCGGAAAGATATTCGTCAACGTCGGCTGCCGTGCGCTGGTGCCGCCGATGCCGGGCTTGGAAGGCAGCGGCTATCTGACCAATTCATCCATTATGGACGTCGATTTTTTGCCGGAGCATCTGGTGATTATCGGCGGCAGCTATATCGGGCTCGAATTTGGGCAGATGTACCGGCGCTTCGGCGCCCGCGTGACGGTTATTGAGAAGGCCCCGCACGTCATTGCTCGCGAAGACTCCGACGTCATTGAGGCAGTAACAACCATATTGCGTGACGACGGTGTAACGATCGAGACGGGCGCGGAGTGCATGCAGGTTGAAAAGCGCGGGAAGCAGGTCGCGGTCAAGTTGGACTGCGCAGGCAGCGCACGCGAGGTCGAAGGCTCACATTTGCTGCTGGCGGTCGGCCGCGTTCCGAACACCGGCGATCTGGGGCTCGACAAAGCGGGTGTGCAAGTCGACGTGCGCGGCTACATCACCGTCGACGACAAGCTTAATACCAGCGTGCCGGGCGTGTCGGCGATCGGCGACTGCAACGGCCGCGGCGCGTTCACGCATACGTCGTACAACGATTACGAGATAGTCGCCGATAATTTGCTCAGCGGCGCGAGCCGCAGTGTCAACGACCGCCTGACTGCCTATGCCTTGTTCATCGACCCGCCGCTGGGACGCGTCGGGATGACGGATACCGAAATACGCAAGTCGGGCCGCCGGGCGCTCGTCGGCATGCGACCGATGACACGTGTCGGCCGCGCGATAGAGAAGGGCGAGACGAAAGGCTTCATGAAAATCGCGGTCGACGCGGACAGCAAGGAGATTCTGGGCGCCGCGATATTGGGAACGGGCGGCGACGAGGCGGTGCACTGCATACTGGACATGATGTATGCCAAGGCGCCCTATACGCTCATGCAACGGGCGATGCATATACACCCGACCGTATCCGAATTGATTCCGACCCTGCTTGGCGAGCTGAAGCCGCTTACGTAAACCCGTGCGGGCGTGGCCGATCAAGTCTGCGATTTTGGGGTGGCGTTCTACTCGAGCTTGATGCCGGCCTCGCGCACGACGCGCGTCCATTTCGCGAGGTCTTCCTTGACGAAGCGCGCAGTTTCCTCGGGGGAGCTTTCGAGCGTTTCGGCGCCCAGGCGCGCAAACGCATCGCGCGTCGTTTTCGTCCGCAGCGTTTTGAGCAGTGCGGCGTGAACTTTGAGCACGATGTCCTGCGGCGTTGCCGCCGGCATGATGATGGCGGTCCAAGTGCTCGAATCGAAACCGGGTATGCCCGATTCGGCGATAGTCGGCAGGCCGGGCATGGCGGATGCGCGCTTGATCGTGGTCACGGCCAGCGCGCGCAAGCGGCCGGTCTGGATGTAGCCGATCGAAGCCGACAGCTGGTCGAAGAAAATGTCGATCTGCCCGCCCATCAAATCGATCAGACCCGGGCCGCTGCCCTTGTAAGGGATATGAATGAACTTGGTGCCGGTGGCGCTTTGAAAAAGCTCGCCGCTCAGATGGTTGGTGGTGCCGGCGCCCGACGAGCCCATGGTGATCTTGCCGGGACGCGATTTCGCGAGCGCGATGAATTCCTTCATGGTCTTCGCCGGTATCGACGGATGCATTTCCAATACGAGCGGCACGTTGTTGACCAGCGATGTCATCGCAAAATCCTTGACCGGATCGTAGCCGAGCCGCGGATAGAGCGGCGGGGCGGTCGATAACGTACCCGTCGAACCGAGCGTCAGCGTGTAGCCGTCGGGCGCGGCCTTCGCGCCGATGTCGGCACCGAGCGTCCCGCCGGCGCCGCCGCGATTGTCGATCACGACCTGCTGGCCGAGCGTTTCAGCCATGCCCGGCGCGATAATGCGCGCGGTGATGTCGATATTTCCACCCGGCGCATAGGGCACGATGATGCGGATCGAGCGTTCGGGATAGGCCGCCGCGAACAGGGTATTGGCTGCGACGAGCAGCATGGGCAGGGTCAGTCCGACCAGAATACGCATTGCTCCTCCGGCATTTTTTGAACGTAGCCAGCCTAGCATGAATCGCGGCGGGCCCTGAAGCTGCGCCGCGACGATGGCTTATAATTGCCGCTGATTGTTCCCGGGAAATCCTGTGAGACCCGAGCAGCGCCTGCCTTATTCCGCGATCGTCGATCGCAAACCATTGAAATTGCCGCGCGGCGTGCGCCTCGTCGTATGGCCGATAGTGAATGTCGAAGTGTGGGACATCGAGCGGCCGATGCCGCGCCAGGCGCTGCCGCCGCCGACCGGCGTTACGCGATTGCCCGATGTGCCGCATTGGGCATGGCACGAGTATGGGAACCGCGTCGGCTTCTGGCGCCTTAAAGCCGCGTTCGACAAGCTGAAGGTCACGCCGTCATTGTCGATCAATGCGCGCGTATGCGAGGACTATCCGCGCATAGCCAAAGCGGCGCACGAAGCGGGCTGGGAGTTCATGGGCCACTCGTACGACCAGCGGCCGATCCAACTCGAGCCGAATCAGCGCGCGACTATCAAAAAAACCGTCAAGGTCATCAAGAGCTTCACCGGTAAGCCGCCGGTGGGCTGGCTGGGACCGGGGTTTACGCAAACGTTGGATACGCCTGAGAACCTCGTCGAGGCAGGCATTAAATACATTTGCGACTGGCCGATCGATGATGAGCCGGTCGAAATCAAGACGGCGAAAGGGCCGTTGCTTACGTTGCCCTACAGCATAGAGCTCAACGACATTGCGCTGATGATCGTGCAGCATCAGGCGCCGCAGGAGCTGTACACGCGCTGCATGGATTACTTCGAGCGCCTGTACGCGGAATCGGCGTCGCGCGCGAAAATCATGTCGATCGCCGTCCATCCTTACATTTCGGGCACGCCGTTCCGCATCAAGTATCTCGAGCAGGTGCTCGCCGCGTTGAAGAAGAAGCGCGGCGTCGTGTTCTGGACCGGCGAGGAAATCATGAACTGGTACCGCTCGGCGCGGCGTCAATAACGCAGGGAAACGCATGAAACAGTCGAATATCCGCGCGCCCGCCGCGCAGTCCGCCCCCGTCGAAGTAATCCCGCAAGGGGCGCCGCTCGGCGCCGAAGTGCGGTGCGGCGATTTGCGCGTGCTCGATGAAACAGGCTTCGCCGCGTTGCGCCAGGCGTGGCTGGACAATCTGGTGATCGTCATTCGCGGCCAGACCTTGAGCGATTCCGAACTGATGGCGTTCGGCCGGCGTCTGGGCGAGCTCGATGCGGCACCGCTCGCTAAGACCGGCAACGAAAAAGCGCGCGCGCATGAGGAAGTCATCGTCGTTTCCAATGTGATGGAAGACGGCAAGCCGATCGGCGTCCTCCGCGACGCCGAGGTGGTCTGGCATTCCGACAACTCATACCGGGACGTGCCGCTATCATTCAGCGCACTCTATTCACTGGAAGTGCCGCCGACGGGTGGCGACACCGGCTTCGCCAACATGTATCGCGCGCTCGAGACGCTGCCTGCCGACCTGCGCCGCCGCATCGACAAGCTCACGATCAAGCACGACATGACGTACAACAGCGTCGGCGATCTGCGCGCAGGGTTCAAGCCCGTGACCGACGTGCGCGACGCGCCGGGACCGAGCCATCCAATAGTCCGTACGCATGCGGAAACCGGCTACAACGCGCTGTATCTCGGACGCAGGCCGAATGCCTATATCGATGGCCTGCCCGTCGAAGAATCTGAGCAAATTCTCGAAGCGCTGTGGGCGCACGCGACGCAACCGCAATTGACGTGGCATCACCAGTGGCGCGTGGGAGATCTTCTTATCTGGGACAACCGTTGCGTAATGCATCATCGCGAGCCGTTCGATGCGGGCTCGCGGCGCGTGATGCATCGGATCCAGGGCAAGGGCGACAAGCCCGTGCAGCGGGCCGATGCGATGTCGGCGCCGCATCCGCGTTCGTCGCGGTGATGTAATTTTTCAGCGCAGCGGTTGGGGCGAGGCTAATGTGGGCTCCGCCCACGTTATGCCGAGACCACAACAATAAAATGCATCATCGCGAGCCGTTCGATGCGGGCTCGCGACGCGTGATGCATCGGATCCAAGGCAAGGGCGACAAGCCCGTGCAGCGGGCCGGTGCGATGTCGGCGCCGCATCCGCGTTCGTCGCGGTGATGTAATTTTTCAGCGCAGCGGTTGGGGCGAGGCTAATGTGGGCTCCGCCCACGTTATGCCGAGACCACAACAATAAAATGCATCATCGCGAGCCGTTCGATGCGGGCTCGCGACGCGTGATGCATCGGATCCAGGGCAAGGGCGACAAGCCCGTGCAGCGGGCCGATGCGATGTCGGCGCCGCATCCGCGTTAGTCGCGGTGATACTTTCAGGGCAGCGGTTGGCTGACTCGTCGCTCAGGGCGCAGCGAAACCAAGAAATGTAGCCAGCTCGGCAGTAGTTAGCGCACCGGTATTGCTGACCACGCGGCCCGTACTTACATTTTTTGCAAGAATGTAGGGCACTGATTCCACTCCAAGATTGGAAAACAGAGCGGTGTTTTTCTGGACCGCCCGCGCCATTTCCGGCGGCACGCTGGCAGGCGCGGGCATGCCCCCAGTGCCCGCAAGTATGGATTTCTCATGTGCTGCCATCGTCTCCGCGGGATTGCCTGCTGCCAATAAGGCAGCACCCTGCCGCGCGCTCTTGCTGTTGATGATGGACACCGGTATCCACACGAACTTTGCCTTGCTGAGCAGCGGCAGCGCGGCTTCCCATAGGTGCCCGCAATGCGGACATTGCGGGTCAAACAGCACGTAAACGGGGTGGGCGCTCATCATGGCTCCCACGGTGAAGCCTTTGCCTTGCGCGGCTACGGCGTCATAGGGCTCTGCCGGCCTGGAGGCTGTGGGCGATGCACTTGACGGCTGAGCCGGTGCATCCGATTTGGAGCACCCCATCAAACCAAGAACCAATAATAAGGCGACGGTTAATGCAGAGTTTGCCGGTTTCAAGCCGATTTACCTTTGCGCAGTGTAGATGCAGTCGGTTCTGACCCAAAAACGGCGCCGCAGTTCGATTTTTTACGCAGCGCAGGATTTCACCGCTCTTCCACGTCCTCGAATTTCACGGTGTGCCGCTTGCCCTGGAATTTATACGCACGCTTCTTGCTGCGCGGATACTCTGAGATGTCGATCGGCTTGCGCGTGCCGCCGAGCAGATAAATCAGCGGTTCCTTGTACGGATTCGCAATCGAGTGCGGTTCAGACGGCGCGGTGAAACCCATGAAGTCGCCTGGGCCGATCTTGTGCTTGCGACCCCCGATCTCGGTGATGCCGCGGCCTTCGAGCACGTAGACGAATTCCTCGTCGCAGTAATGCGTGTGATATTCGGTCGATTCGTCGCCCGGATTGATGCGAACCAGATGCACGCCGATATCGCGCATGCCCACCGCGTCGCCGAGCGCCTTGTAATTGCGGACCGCTCGCTTGTTGAGAGCGTGAACGCGGCGAATTTCCTTCAGCGATTCGATCGCCGCGGCCTTGAGCAGCGGCGCGGGTATGCGTTTTTTGGCGGGCACCGGAAGGTCTTCAGTCGGCGCGCTGCAGATCGGCGACCATCGCCGCCATGAAGCGGCCGGCTTCGCCGCCAGTCACCGCGCGGTGATCGAAAGTAACCGACAGCGGCAACACGCGATGCACGGCGGGCTTGTCATCGATGGCGACGACCTCCTTGCGCACGCGGCCCGCGCCGACGATGGCCACCGTCGGCGGTAACACAATGGGCGACGCATAGCGGCCCGCAATCGGACCGAAGTTCGACAGCGTGATTGTATTCGCGCGCAGATCTTCCGGCGGCACTTTGCGCTCGCGCGTATCCTGGATCAGCTTGGTCAATGACTTGTGCAAATCCTCGGGCGAGCGTTGCTCGACGTTGCGCAACACCGGCACCAGCAGGCCGTCGGGTGTGTCGACCGCGATGCCGATGTCGACGTTCTTCAGTAACCGGCGGCCGACCGCCTGGCTGTCGTACCACGCGTTGAGCGCGGGTTCGGCACGGCAGGCGGCGACCAGCGCGCGAATCAGGCGCAGCATGATGTTGCCGCCGGCCGCCCATGAGTCGATATCGGCGTCATCCATCAGCGTGGCGGACGCGACCTCCGCGTGGGCGAGCGTCATGCTCTGCGCCATTACTTTGCGCACTCCCCGCAGCAATTCCTGCGGGCCGATTTCGGAGAGTATGCGCGAGGCGCGCTGCACATCGTTGGCAGTGATCATGCCGTCGGCGCCCGTCGGCGTGACCATCGCGAGATCGATATTGAGCTTGCGCGCCATCGCGCGCACCGCCGGCGTCGCCTTGATGCCGTGCGCGAGCGGCGTCGCGGCGGTGGGCGCATCGGCCATTATTTTCTGGCCGACTTCCACCTTGCCGACCACGGTGCCCGTATCGTCGTCGCCGCCTTCGAAGGCGACCAGCGGCTGGCCGACGCGCGCGACGTCGCGTTCGTTGCCGTAAAGCTTCACGATTTTGCCCGCATACGGCGAGGGAATGTCGACGATGGCTTTGGCCGTTTCGACCGATGCGAGTGGCTGATCGACGGCGACCGTATCGCCGGCCTTCACGTGCCAGGTGACGATTTCCGCTTCCTGCAGGCCTTCGCCGAGATCGGGAAGTTTGAAGATTTTCATATTCGTGTTCAGTTAAAAACTTACAGCCACAGATAAACACAGATGAACACAGATAAGTTCGAAGTTTTAGAACAGGGACATCTGCGTTTATCTGTGTTCATCTGTGGCTTACCGATCTTAGATTTACTCTTTAAGCGAACTCGAGAACTTTACGCACTGCGGCGGTGATCTGCGCCTTGCCGGGCAGGTAATGGTGTTCGAGCCGCGACAACGGCACGACGACGTCCGGCGCCGTTACACGCAGCACCGGCGCCAACAAGGTCAGCAGGCCATGCTCGGCCAGATGAGCGCTGATTTCTGACGCGATGCTGCAATGGCGCGGCGCTTCAGTCACGATCACGCAGCGGCCGGTTTTCGCGACTGACGCGAGTATCGTATCGAAATCGATCGGCTTCAGCGTCGCGACGTCGATGACTTCGGCGGCGATGCCTTGCTCGGATAGTTCATCGGCGACCTGCAGAGTCTCGTAGATCATCGCGCCCCAACTCACGAGCGTGACGTCGGTGCCTTCGCGCAGCGTATAGCAGGCGTCGAGCGCGAGGCTCTGCCCATCGTCGGCGACTTCTTCCTTGAACAGGCGATAGAGGCGCGTCGGCTCGAGAAATATCACCGGATCGGGATCGCGGATCGCCGCCAGCAGCAGGCCATACGCGCGCTTCGGCGACGATGGATACACGACGCGGATGCCGGGTATGTGCGCGAACATTGCGTCGGGACTCTCGGAATGATGCTCGGGCGGATGGATACCCGCGCCGCACGGCGTGCGCAGCACCATGGGGCACGACAGGCGTCCGCGCGTGCGGTGGCGCAGTCGCCCCGCATGGTTGAGTATCTGATCGAGCACGGTATAGGAGAATCCGGAAAACTGGATTTCGGCCACCGGCTTCAAACCTTCCGCCGCCATGCCGATGCTCGCGCCGGCGATCAGATTCTCGGCGAGCGGCGTGTCGATTACGCGCTCGGGGCCGAACTTGTCGAGCAGGCCCAGCGTCGCTCGGAACACGCCGCCGTCGCGCCCGACGTCCTGGCCAAGCACCACGACATCGCCGTCGTCGGCCATCGCGCGATGCAGCGCGAGATTGATGGCCTCGACGAGCGTTATCTGCGCCACGTCATTTTCCGATGATCGCGGCGCGCTGCGCGAAATAGGCCGCTGGCAGAGTCGCATACAAGTGATCGAACATCTGCTCCAGCGGCGGGGGCGGAGTGTCGATATACGCCTGTGCGGCGGCCTGCACCTGCTCGTTGCATTGCTTCAGCAACGTTTCCTCGCGCGCCTTATCCCACGCGGCGGCTTCACTCAAGTAATTGCGCAGGCGCAGGATCGGTTCGCGCTTCCATGCATCGGCGACCTGCTCGGGCGGACGGTAACGCGAGGCGTCGTCGGCTGTCGTGTGATCGGCGAGCCGATAGGTGACGGCCTCAATGACCGTCGGCCCTCCGCCTGCATGTGCTTTGGCGAGCGCCTCGGTGACGGCATGATGCACGGCGATTACGTCGTTGCCGTCGATCTGCACGCCGGCGACGCCGGCCGCGATGGCTTTCTGCGCAAGCGTCTGCGCGGCGCTCTGAGTCGTGCGCGGCACCGAGATCGCCCATTGGTTGTTGGTGATGAAAAAAACCAGCGGCAGCTGCCACGTGCCGGCCGCGTTGAGCCCCTCGTAGAAGTCGCCTTTGGAGGTCGCGCCGTCGCCTATCATGCACACCGCCGCGCGCTTTTGTTTGCGCAGCTTCATCGCATAGGCGACACCGGCCGCGTGCAGGCATTGCGAGGCGATCGTGATGCAGACCGGGAAATCCTTGCGCGGGACGGCGAAATCGCTGCCGCGCTCGTCGCCGCCCCAATACAGCAGCAACTCCTGGATCGTCACTCCGCGCATGATCTGCACGCCGTTTTCGCGGTAAGTGCACAGGAACACGTCGTCTTTCGCCATCGCGGCGCCGATGCCGGCCTCGACTGCTTCCTTGCCGAGCATCGAAGCATACGTGCCGAGCTGGCCGGTGCGCTGCAGCGCGATGGCTTTGGCGTCGTATGTGCGCATCAGGACCATCGCGCGATAGAGCTCGACAAGTTTCGCGGCGTCCGTGGCGAACTCAGGCAGAGAGTTGACGACCTTGCCTTGCGGGTCGAGAAACTGCAGGTATTCGATCTGGAATGAGGCGGCGGTGGTCATGCGGGGTTTTTCCGCGTTTATTCTAACCGGAAACCGGATGAGCACGCCGCGTTCGTGCTGTCCTGCATTGCGAGTGTCCGGTGCGCGCGCACCTTGGTATAATCGCGCTATCTCGCCGCCCGCCGCAGTCTGGCCGGCGGCTTTTTGTTTCCGCTTCCACCGCAGGCCCGAATCGAATTCAATGAACGCACCGTCTTTTCCCGCCGATCTCATGCGCGATGTCGCGAAGCGGCGCACGTTCGCCATCATTTCGCATCCGGATGCGGGCAAGACGACGTTGACCGAGAAGCTGCTGCTGTTCGGCGGCGCGATCCAGATGGCCGGCACGGTCAAGGCGCGCAAGAGCGCGCGCCATGCGACGTCCGACTGGATGGAGATCGAGAAGCAGCGCGGCATTTCGGTCACGAGCTCGGTCATGCAGTTCGAATACGCGGGTCACACCGTGAACCTGCTCGATACGCCGGGCCATGAAGATTTCTCCGAGGACACGTATCGCGTGCTGACTGCGGTCGATGCAGCAGTCATGGTGATCGACGCCGCGAAGGGTGTCGAGGCGCAGACGATCAAGCTGCTGGAAGTGTGCCGGCTGCGGAATACGCCCATCATCACATTCGTCAACAAGATGGACCGCGAAGTGCGCGAGCCCGTCGCTCTGCTCGAGGAAATCGAGTCGGTCTTGAAAATCGACTGCGCGCCGGTGAGCTGGCCGATCGGCATGGGCAAGAGTTTTCGCGGCGTCTACGACCTGCGGCAGGACCGGCTGGTGCGCTTCACGCCCGGCGAGGAGCGCCGCAGCGACGAGAGCGAAAACATCGGCGGACTCGACAATCCGCGTCTCGAAGAGCTGTTTCCGGACGAAATGCCGGCGCTGCGCCGCGACGTCGAGTTGATCCGCGGCGCGAGCTCGCCGTTCGATCTCGAGGAATTTCAGGCTGGCCGCCAGTCTCCGGTGTTTTTCGGTTCGGGCATCAACAATTTCGGCGTGCAGGAAGTGCTGCAGGCGTTGGTCGAGTGGGCGCCGCCGCCGCAGCCGCGCGACGGCGGCGACCGTCTCGTGCATCCGGCCGAGGCGCCGTTCACCGGTTTCGTGTTCAAGATACAGGCGAACATGGATCCCAAGCACCGCGACCGCATCGCATTTTTCCGCGTCTGCTCGGGCCGCTACCTGCCCGGCATCAAGGTGCAGCATGCGCGCATCGGCCGCGAGATCAAGCTCGGCAATGCGCTGACGTTCATGGCGAACGAGCGCGTGAGGAGCGAGGACGCGGTCGCCGGCGACATCATCGGGATCCACAATCACGGCCAGCTGCAAATCGGCGACACACTGACCGAAGGCGAAGTGCTTGGCTACAAGGGCATCCCGTATTTCGCGCCCGAACTTTTCCGCCTCGCGCGCGCGCGCGATCCGTTCAAGGCCAAGCAGCTGCAAAAAGGCCTGCAGGAGCTCGGCGAAGAAGGCGCGATCCAGGTGTTCGATTCGGGCAACTCGCTGCTGCTGGGCGCGGTCGGGCCGCTGCAGTTCGAGGTGGTCGCGCAGCGCCTGCAAAGCGAATACAAGGTCGATGCGGTCTACGACAACGCCAATATTTACACCGCGCGCTGGCTCACGTTTCCCGACGAAACGATACGCAAGAACTTCGAGAAAGAGCTTGCGATCAACATGGCGCGCGACGTCGACGACAACCCGGTCTATCTGGCGCCGAACAAATACAATCTGCAGCTCGCGATCGAGCGCTGGCCGCAGGTCGGCTTTCACGACACGCGCGAGCACGGCCAGAAGCTCGCGCATTAACGCAAAGCGATCCAGGGGCGATGATGAAGCTGGGCTTTTTCACGATGCCGATGCACCCGCCGGAGCGCAATTACACGCAGACGCTGAAGGAAGACCGCGCCGCGGTGCTGCTCGCCGACGCGCTGGGCTACAGCGAGGCCTACATCGGCGAGCACGTGACGGACATCTGCGAATCGATCCCGTCGTGCCTCGCGTTCATCGCGAGCGTCGCCGACGTCACGAAGCAGATCAAGCTCGGCAGCGGCACAGTCAATCTTCCAAACAACCATCCCGCGCAGGTCGCGGCGACGGTCGCAATGATCGATCACATGCTCGAAGGCCGGTTCCTGTTCGGTATCGGGCCCGGCGGGCTGAGATCCGACATGGAAATGATGGGCAACCTCGAGCGCGACCGCAATGCAATGTTCGTCGAGGCTATCAACCAGATACTCGCGATGTGGAGCGGCGATGCGCCGTACAACATCGAAGGGAAATTCTGGAATATCACAACCGAGAAAACCATGATCCCGCCGGTAGGGCAGGGTGTGATGCTCAAGCCCTACCAGCAGCCGCATCCTCCGATTATCGTGACCGCGATCGTGCCGCATTCGAAAGGATTGGTCGAAGCCGCGAAGCGCGGCTGGCAGCCGATCACGGCCAACTTTCTGCAGCCCGTGTGGGCGAAGACGCATTGGCCCAAACACGAGGAAGGCTGCAAGTCAGGCGGCCATCCCGCGAATCGCACCGACTGGCGCGTGTGCAAAAGCGTGTTCGTGGCGGATGACGATGCGACGGCGCGCCGTTACGCCAAAGACCCTAAGGGGCCGTACGGTTTCTACTACTGGAACCTGCTGACCAAGCGCAAGGGACACGGCAACGTCGACATCTTCAAGCACGATCTCGCAATGTCCAACGACGCCGTAACGCTTGACTACCTGCTCGACACGCTGGTGATATGCGGCAGCGTCGACAGCGTGGTCGGGCAAATCCTGGCTTTCCGCGAAACGGTCGGAGATTTCGGCACGCTGCTCTACGCGGGCCACGACTGGGCCGACGTCAAACTTGCGCGCCGCTCGATGGAACTGATGGCGGAAAAAGTGATGCCCGCCGTCAATGCGGCGATCGGAAGTTCGCGCTAGCTAAATGCGCTCCCTCCCCTTGAAGGGGAGGAAGAACAGCATTTACGCCGCTTCGGCCAGAATCTGGCGCAGCACGTACGGCAGGATGCCGCCGTGCTTCAGATAGTCGACTTCGATCACGGTATCGACGCGCAGCGTGAGCGGCACGCGCTGCGTGGCGCCGTCTTTGCGCGTGATCACGAGCGTCACGTCCTGCATCGGCTTCACGTCGCCGCCGTTGACGCCTTCGATGTCAAACGTTTCGGTGCCGTCGATCTTGAGGGATTGCACGCTGTCGCCCGTCTTGAACTGCAGCGGCAGCACGCCCATGCCAACGAGGTTCGCGCGGTGGATGCGCTCGAAGCTGCGCACAATCACGGCCCGTGCGCCTAGCAGTTGGATGCCTTTTGCCGCCCAGTCGCGTGACGATCCCATGCCGAAGTCTTCACCGCCAAAAATGACGAGCGGGGTGCCTGCCTTCTGATAAAGCTCGGACGCTTCGAATATGGTCATCTGCGCGCCGTCGGGTTGATGCTTGGTGATCGGGCCTTCGGTACCGGGCGCGACCTGGTTGCGCAGGCGCACGTTGGCGAACGTGCCGCGCACCATGAGCTCATGATTGCAGCGGCGCACGCCAAAATGTCCCCATTCCGACGGCGGGCTGTTGTAGCCCTCGAGCCATTTGCCGGCCGGCGTGCCCGTCTTGATCTTGGTCGAGGGGCTGATGTGGTCGGTAGTGATCGAGTCGCCGAGGATCGCGAGCGCGCGTGCGCCCTTCACGTCGTTGACCTTGCCCGGCACGCGGGTAACGCCTTCGAAGAACGGCGGCTCCTTGATGAAGGTCGACTTCGGATCCCACTGATAGACTGCGCCTTCGATGGTGGGAATCGCTTCCCACAGCTCCTTGGCGCCGGAGAGGTCGCCGTATTCGCGGCGGAAATGCTCTTTGTTGGCGGCAAACTTCATCAGCGCGCCGACCTCGGCATCCGTCGGCCAGATGTCTTTCAGATAAACGGGCTTGCCGTCGCTGCCCGTGCCCACAGGATCCTTCGTGAGGTCGGTACGCACGGTGCCGGCGATCCCGTAGGCCACCACCAGCGCGGGGCTGGCGAGGTAGTTCGCGCGAAGATTGGCATGCACGCGCGCTTCGAAGTTGCGGTTGCCGGAGAGGACTGCGGCGGTGACCAGGTCTTTCGATACCACGGTTTCTTCGATTTTGGGATCGAGCGGACCGGCCGCGCCCATGCAGGTCGTGCAGCCGTAAGCGACGACTCCGTAACCGAGTTTTTCCAGGTACGACAACAGGCCCGCATCGCGCAGGTAAGCCGTGGCAACCTTGGAGCCCGGGGCCAGTGACGTTTTCACGCGCGGGCTCACCTTGAGGCCCCGCTCGACAGCTTTCTTGGCGAGGAGGCCGGCCGCGATCAGCAGCGCGGGATTCGACGTGTTGGTGCACGACGTGATCGAAGAGATCAGCACGTCGCCATGTCCCACGTCGAACTCCGGATGGCCGCTCGCTTCACGCCGGTTGAGATCGGCCGCGGCGCGCGCGTAGCCGTTCTTGTCGACGGGGGCGGAGAACAAACTGTCGAATCCACGGCCGAGCTCGGGCAGATTGACGCGGTCCTGCGGGCGTTTCGGGCCGGACAGGCTGGGCACGATGCTGTCGAGGTCGAGATTGATGATTTCGCTGTAATCGATATCGCCCAGCTTGGGCATGCCGAACATGTCCTGCGCTTTGAAATAGGACTCGATCGCGGCGACCTGCTCAGGCTCGCGGCCCGTGGTGCGGAAGTAGTCGACCGTTTTTTCATCGACCGGGAAGAACCCCATCGTTGCGCCGTACTCGGGCCCCATGTTGGCAACCGTGCAGCGATCGGCTGCCGTGAGCGCAGTCGCGCCTTCGCCGAAGAATTCGACGAACTTGCCCACGACTTTTGCTTTGCGCATGAGTTCGGTCACGGTGAGTGCTAAATCGGTCGCGGTGACGCCTTCGCGCAGCTTGCCGGTCATATGGCAACCGACCACGTCCGGTGTCAGGAATGCATTCGGTTGGCCTAGCATGCCGGCTTCGGCTTCGATGCCGCCCACGCCCCAGCCGACGACACCAATGCCGTTGACCATCGTCGTGTGCGAGTCGGTGCCGAACACGGTGTCGGGGAACCACACGCCGTCCTTCTCCCACACGCCGCGCGACAAATACTCCATGTTGATCTGGTGAATGATGCCGTTGCCGGGCGGGACGACGCGGACCGTCTTGAATGCACCCTGGGCCCATTTGACGAACCGATATCGCTCCGCATTGCGCTTGAATTCGATCTGCTGATTGCGTTGCACCGCATCCGGCGCGTTGTACACGTCGATTTCAACCGAATGATCCACCACCACGTCGACGGGCACTAGCGGCTCGATGCGGCTCGGCGACACGCCGAGGCGATCGGCCGCGGCGCGCATCGCGGAGAGATCGTTCAGCGTGCCGAAACCGATCAGGTCCTGCAGCACGATGCGCACGACGATAAACGGGATCTC
>Ga0207676_10001528_pt1 | contig 17077 bp, 16 predicted proteins | sample KBSSwiS72_FD_184307 | JGI IMG/M metagenome (GOLD analysis project Ga0207676, IMG submission 184307) | Switchgrass rhizosphere microbial communities from Kellogg Biological Station, Michigan, USA - KBS Switchgrass S7-2 (SPAdes) (version 2) | ecosystem: Host-associated > Plants > Roots >...
ACCGCGGCGGCCCGCATCGGCGCGATGCCATCACAGTGTCTCGTTATCGAAGATGCACCTTCCGGCGTGGAAGCGGCGTGTGCCGCAGGGATGTCCGTCGTCGCCGTGCCGAACCCCGCGATGAATGTGGACGCATTTCGCGACGCAAACCAGATCCTGCCTTCGCTGGAATCCTTCGATCCTGCCATTTGGGGTCTTCCCGCGTATCCCTCTGCGCATTCGTAGAGCGTTTACCCCTGAAGCATCACGGAATCATTCGCGCGTCAGACGAGACTTGACGTCGACGTATGCCGCATCGATCAGCGCACTGAGAGCCGCGGAGTCGAGTTCCTCATCCGGCTTCACTTTCACGTGACGCATCCGTTTGCCCGTGCCCTGGAGCAAACGTTTGGGATCCCGCAGCTGTGAACCCAGGAAGAATCCGACATTGGCATGGGCTTTGAAGACGCCGACGTATGCAAACGGAACGTCTTCGATGCACGCGGTGGCAAGCCCGTCGTGCATCAACTCCCGGACATCATCGCCACACTTGCGGATGCGTGCGAACCACCGTCGCGCAATGGCTCCCAGCTCCGCCGGTTGTTGATCCAGCCAGGTTTCGATCGCGGGATCGTGCCGGACGGATCCTGTATACCGAAGAAATTCTTCCATTACCGTATTTCGCGATGCGAATTCACAGGGAGATCGTGCCAGTGCTGTCGCCGAAGATCTTTTGCTCAACGCCCGCTTTTTCAAGCAGCGTCAGGTGCAGGTTTGCGATCGGCGTCGGGTTCGGCAATGAGAGAGCTGCGGGAACCATGGCATCCAGCAGGGGCAGGGCGAGACTGATGCCTGCGCCTTTCAGAAGCGTTCGGCGGGACAGATGTTTCCGCGTTAAGAACATTAGTCAGCCTTCCGTGGTTCGGTTTGCGCGACCATCATAAGCCTGTCCATCAACAGCACAGAAGAAATCCGACCGAGGCGATTGCCTCTGCTGGTTCTTTGAACAACGAATCTGGATTCGTTGTTCAAAGAACCAGCCGGCCAGGAGGGGGATCTGTATCTGGATAGTCCCGGCCGCACGCCCGCGTCTTAGTTGATCGCGAAGCAGTAGAACAGTCCGGTGCTGCCGGTCGGCTGCAGCTGTTCCATGCCGCAGCCCTGCGATGCGTGGACGGCATTCCACGAATTCACACCAGCGGTGCGCCCCAATCGATCGGCGTGGCCGAGCATCGCCTTCGCGTCCGCGTTGCCAACGGTCCAATCCTTGCAGGTATCCGCATCCTTGGTACCGTCTTCTTTCGTTCCCGTCATCATGTCGTGCTGCAGTTGCTGGCCAGTTGGCGCGGCAGGCGGGTTGCCCGCGAGGTAAGTCGGCTTCGTGCCTTTTTCGGTAAGTGCGGTATCCGCCGAAATCTTGTTGTTCGCGCTGTGCAGGTCCGCGACGCTGGCAGCAATCTGTTCACCCTTGAAGTTGCGCCACGGGCCGTTGCCGATGCGGCTCTTCGCATCGACGGTGCTCGTACTGAGGTAGGCGTGCCAGGTTTTGTTTCCCGCGCCGACTGCACGGGCCAGGTCCTGACACATCGCGTCGGCGCCAGCCAGGCCGCCGAGGTTGCCGCCCTTCGGGTTTGAACTCGTCACGAAAAAGCTCATGTTCGGCGATGGAGTTTGCGCGATCGCCATGTGGCTTCCGATCGACACCATCGCAATGACTGCCGCAGCGAGAGATCGTTTAATCATTGTTCGTCCTCCTTAGTCGACTACTGTTCTTTTGTTTATTGTGAGCGAGAGCGCGGAGGAAGCCCATCCGGTTCCCATGATGGAAATCCACTGATCATGGGAATACGGAAAGCCGCCTTCGAAATAGATCTGAAATGTCGTGGCGCGGCTGATCACATGCCACGAGCCATCCGGAGCCTGCGTCGTCAGCAGGAATTGGACACCTTTGCGATACACCTCGTCGCTCGGCTGAAGAACTCCGGCAGTGGCCAGCGCCCAAAGCGTCATCCCCGTGGCATATGCGTCGCTCGCCAGGGCGTCACGCTGTGCGAAGCCCCCGTCGGGCCGCTGCTTTGCGAGAATAGGCTCGGCAAGTTTGCGCAAATCGGACAACGAGGCGCCAGCAGCGGCAACACCGCTCAGCCGCATGTCGAAATCCTCGGTGGTCATCGGGCTCGCATGAAGCAGCCATTGTTTTGCATGTTCGATGCGTTGCTTCATTTCCGCGGCGCGGCCCGGCGTTCCGTATGTTTTCAGCGCTCGAATAGCCATGGCGGTCCGCGAAAAATCGTTGTCCTGCAGCGGAGATCGAACGTAGCCGGGCAGGTGCCATCCGCCGTCGCCGCCTTGATATGCGGCGAGATTCGCGGCAAGGATGTCGGTTTTGCGATCCGGCGTGTAACCGCTCCGAACAAGGGCTTCGGCAAGGTACAGGTTGTTGTCAGCACCACCCAAGGCAGCAGCGCCTTCGAGCTGAGATGCATTCAGCGCCGATGTAAGCTGGTTCCACCGATCGCTTGCGGCCGTCTCATCGATCGTGATCCCTTTGCCGCGCGCCGCACCAACTGCGAACGCGGCCGACGGTTGTTCATGACATGCGAAGCAGCCGGCTTTACTGACGAACTGCGATGTCGCGCGTTCCAGAAGTGAAACGCTGCGCTGAACCGCAGTCCGGACATCTGGATGTTCGGCTGGCGTTCCGTTCGCGTCTGCGGTTTTCGGTGTGCCAGGCGTACTGCCAAGGGCGCGGATCACCGACGTGTCGCCAAACTTTGCAGCCCAATCCGACGCGGTTTCTCCCGCGCGTCCTTTTATTTGAGTGTCGGCGTTATGGGCGAGCAGCAACTTCACGACCTCGGGATTCGCGTGGTCATTGGCTGCTGCGAGCATCAGCGGAGTGAAGCTGCGATAGTCCTGAACGTTGACCTTCGCGCCGGCGTCCAACAAGGTTCGGATCAGTTCCGGCGGACCGAAGGGAACCGCCATCAACAGCGGCGTCCAACCGCCGAACTCCACGGTGCCGGTCTGGATCCTCGGCAAATCCTGCGTCTTGGAAACAGCGTTCACGTTGGCGCCTTTCGCCAGCAACATCTTCACGGCTTCCAGGTTGCGATTGCCCGATGCGTTGATCAGCGGAGTCAGGCCAATGAACGTATCGGCAGTATTGAAATCGGCGGATGCGTCCAGGAGCAAACGAATTGTCGCCGTGTCGTTACCGAACGTCGCCGCATTCAGGGGAGTGACTTTCCGCTGGTCCATGACCGCAACGTTCGCCCCTTTGGCCAGGAGCATGCGCACGACATCCGCAGACGGATTCGCAAACGATGCAATGATGAGAGCCGTCCGGCCGCTGCGCGCGACAACGTTGACATCGGCGCCATGATCGAGCAACAGGCGCACCTTTTTCGCGTCCGTAACCGAAAACATCAGCGCGGTCGAGCCCGACGTGTTCTTTGCGTTGACGTCGGCGTTCCGGTCGATCAGCAACTTCATGGCGTCCAGCGAACCGATTTCAGCGGCAGCCATCAGGGGCGAGATTCCATCGGGTCCGGCGGCACTGGCGCTGACTCCTCCCTCCAGCAGCGTCTTCATTTGCCGAAGGTCGTCGGTGCGGATCGCGGAATATAGCTTGTCGTAAGTGTCATCGGGTGCCGTGGCAGCTCCCGCGGCACTGCCGGCGATACAAAGCGCAACGCACACCAGAAACATTCTTGACCGCATCGATTCACCCTCCGAAAGGCGCGTTTTGTGAAAGGCATAATACCAGCAGTTCCCGTCCGATTGACGTACGGCGAACAAAAGCGTGTAATACGGGGTTGAGTCTTTTCCATTCACATTGACTGATATACAGGAGGATGTTATGCCACTTCGACTCGGGGCAACGGCGCCCGATTTCACCGCGGATACAACGGAAGGGTCCATTCACTTTCACGACTGGATCGGCGACAAATGGGCCATGCTGTTTTCTCATCCGAAAGACTTCACGCCGGTATGCACCACCGAACTCGGCTACGTCGCGAAGCTCAAATCCGAATTCGACAAACGCAATATGAAAGTCATCGGCCTCAGCGTGGATTCCGTTGAGGACCATAAGAAATGGTCAAAGGATATCGAGGAGACGCAAGGCGCTGCTCCAAACTATCCGATGATCGGCGATCCGAATCTGACGGTCGCCAAGCTCTACGATATGCTTCCCGCCGAGACTACCGGAGCCGCATCCGGGCGAAGTGCTGCCGATAACTTCACCGTGCGTAACGTCTACATCATCGGGCCGGACAAGAAGATCAAGCTGATCATTACCTATCCGATGACAACCGGACGAAACTTTGACGAGATCCTGCGCGTTGTCGATTCGATACAGCTGACCGCGAACCACAAGGTGGCGACTCCCGCTAACTGGAAGAACGGAGAGGATGTCATCATTACCGGCGCGGTTTCCAATGAAGAAGCTCAAACGAAATTCCCGGGTTTCCGGACCCTCAAGCCTTACCTTCGATTGACCAAGCAACCAAAGTAGGTCGGAAATTCCAGGGGACCGCGGATCCCGCGGTCCTCTTTTCCCACCCCGCAGCATGCCCGCTAAGAAAAAAGACAACGACAAACCCCTGACTGGAGCGGCGCTGATCAAGGAAACCTGCCGCCGCATTCGAGTCGCCCGCAGCTATTGGGACGCACACAATAACCGTGCCTGCCGTGGCGAGCGTGCGAAAGCTATCCAGCTGTATGAAATGTTGAGCGAAGCCGAACGCGCTCAGGTGCCGCAGGAGTTGCGAGTATGGTTGAGGTACCGCAGCGAAAAATATTTTGGTGATCACCGCACGCCGCCGGGAGGCGACAAATGAGGCAGGGTGGTCTCACAGGTGGAGCAGCGGTCGTTCAATGAGGAGTGAAGGCGGTCGTGCCCTCCTTAGTAAGGAGGGCAGCGTGATTGCGAAGCAATCACGCGAGGGGTGGTTCCCCAAACGAACTGTTTCGGAATGCATTCTTAAACACGGCGACTTTGGAACCACCCCCCGCACGATCTCGACTGCTGTCTCGATCGTGCTGCCCTCCTGACTCAGGAGGGCAGCCGTGACAGCAGCAGTTCCAGAATCTGAATCGCATTGAGTGCCGCGCCCTTGCGCAGATTATCGTTGCTGACGAAAAGCGCCAATCCCCGGCCATCCGGAACGCTTGAATCCTGACGTATCCGCCCCACGTAACTCGGGTCGCGGCCGGCCGCCTGCAACGGTGTTGGCACATCCGCAAGTTCCACACCCGGAGCAGCGCACAACAGTTCTTTTGCTCGTGCGACACTCAGCGGTCGCGCAAACTCCAGATTCAAACTCAAAGAGTGTCCCGCAAAAACCGGAACGCGCACACACGTGCCGCTCACCGCAAGGTCCGGGATTTCCAGAATCTTGCGGGACTCATGCCGCAGTTTTTGCTCTTCGTCGGTTTCGAGCGATCCATCGTCCACGTATGACCCGCAGTACGGCAAGACACTGCATGCGATGGTTTGCGCGAATTTCGATGCAGCAGGGAATTGAATCGCACGTCCGTCGTATGTCAGCGCCGCAAACTGTTCTGCCGTCGCCGCACCCATCTGTTTTGAAAGCTCGTTCACTCCGGCAAGTCCGCCCCCGCTCACCGCCTGGTACGTCGACGCAATCATGCGCACCAGACTCGACTCTTTGTGAAGTGGCTGGATCGCCGGCATCGCCGCCATCGTCGTGCAATTCGGATTCGCGACGATTCCTTTTGGAATCGACTTCAAGGCATGTGGATTCACTTCACTCACAACCAGCGGCACCTCCGGATCGCGGCGCCATGCGCTGGAGTTATCGATAACGATCGCTCCGGCAGCTGCAAACCGTGGCGCTACCGCCCGGCTCGTCGTCGCACCGGCCGAAAACAACGCGTACCGGATTCCGGAAAGATCCCCTGTCGCCACATCTTCAACGACAACCTCTCGATTGCCGCACTTCACAGTCTTTCCCGCCGATCGAGCAGACGCAAACGCACGCACGTTGGACGTTTCGATACCGCGTTCCGCAAGAAGTTTCAACATCACGCCACCGACTTGTCCGGTAGCCCCCACAACAGCAATAGAAGGATTTGATTTCGTCATAGCCCTAACATTGTACTTTTAACTGCAAAGACGGCGTGAAAGACTTACGGCACCGGCTTAAACTATCTCAATCAGAATCTGTCCAAACTGTTCGCCAACACCATATGAGCAACTGTCTTTGCCATGATCGGACACCTCTCGGAAAGACTCTGAGTTCCCGACGGGAATTCCTCACTCGTTGTGGCATGGGCATGGGCGCGCTGGGGCTGACCAGCCTGCTTACGGAAGACATACTCGGTCAGGCCAGGACCACGCACTTTCCGGCAAAAGCGAAACACGTCATTCACATTTTCGCCGCGGGAGCTCCGTCGCAGGTGGACACCTGGGATCCCAAGCCGGAATTGACCAAACTGCATGGCAAAGCATTGCCTGGCGAGACCGGAGTGGCGATGGGATCGCCGTTCAAGTTCGCCCGTTATGGCCAGTCCGGAATCGAAGTGAGCGAAGTGTTTTCCGGCCTCGCCAAACATGTGGACGAGATGGCGATCATTCGTTCGATGCAAACCGACATTCCGGCGCACGACATCGCGCAGCTGCTGATGAATACCGGATCGCTGAGATCGGTCCGGCCGAGCATGGGCTCCTGGGTGCTCTACGGCCTTGGTAGTGCGAACGAAAATATTCCCGGCTACATCTCTCTGCGGCCCGACGGCGGTTCTCCGGGCGCTTTGAACTGGGGCTCGGCATTTCTGCCGGGCGATATGCAGGCAACCAGCATCAACACATCGACGCCAACGGTGGATGGGATGATTCCCAACATCCGCAATGACTACTTCGGCCAGAAGGAGCAGCGGCGTGAACTCGACCTGGTGCAGGAGTTGAATGCGATTCACAGTCAAAGCCTGCAGAAAGATCCCCAGCTTGAAGCACGCATCAAATCCTTCGAAATGGCGTTTCGCATGCAGATTGAGGCCACCGACGCGTTCGATCTGTCAAAAGAACCCGCGAGTATCCATACGTTATACGGCGATACCAAGCAGGGGCGACAGCTGATGATTGCTCGCCGGCTTGTGGAGCGAGGCGTGCGCTTCGTGCAGGTATGGGCTGGCGGCTGGGATCATCACCAGGATATCGAAACTCGACTGCCGGCAAGCGCTGCTGAGATTGACATGCCTGCTGCCGCGCTGCTGACGGACCTCAAACAGCGCGGACTGCTCGACAGCACACTGATCATCTGGGGCGGCGAATTCGGACGCACCGTAACGCGGGACCGTAACGGAAACGATAATCCTGGACGCGATCACAACAACAAGGCATTCAGTGTGTGGCTCGCGGGTGGTGGTGTGAAGGGCGGGACGGTATACGGCTTGACGGATCCGTTCGGGGCGAAGGCCATTGAGAATAAGGTCCAGGTTCATGACCTGCACGCGACGATTTTGCAGTTGCTCGGTTTCGATCACACGCGGCTGACGTATCGATACAGCGGGAAGGATTACCGGCTCACGGATAACTTTGGCGAAGTCGTGAAGGGAGTCCTGGCGTGAGCATGGGGCGCGACCTCGTCGGCGATGTGAAGAGGAGCGTTCGGAACTGCCAAAGACGCATCTTTCGGATTGGCGGCTCGGGAACCACCCCGGCCCTTCGGGACACCCCTCCTAACTTAGGAGGGGTGTATTCGTCGTTTGCGATATGGGCTGTCACTGCACTCTGTTGCCTCACTCTCCGTGCTTCCGCTCAACCTCAGGCGCCGCCTCTGACCAAAGACCAGATCGATTTTTTCGAAAACAAAATTCGCCCGATCTTTGCCGACAATTGCTATAAGTGCCACAGTCCATCGAAGGGTGTACCCAAAGCCGGACTGGAGCTGGACTGGAAAGGTGGTTGGCAAAAAGGCGGTGGCTACGGTCCCGTCATTATTCCCGGTGATCCGGACAAGAGCGAATTGATACAGGCTGTTCGTTACACGGACAGCAATCTTCAGATGCCGCCGGATGGAAAGCTCTCGGCGGATCAGGTGAACAATCTTGTCGCGTGGGTTCGCATGGGAGCGCCCGACCCGCGAACGACTCGTCCCGCGGGCGACGTCGTGGCTTATGGTGGCAGTGGCAGGAATCACTGGTCGTTCAAGCCCGTGACGAAGCCAGTGCCGCCGGCCGTTAAGAACCAGGCCTGGGTGAAAAACGAAATCGACCGCTTTGTTCTGGCGAAGCTGGAAGCCGACGGAATGTCCGCCAATGAGTCCGCGGACAAACGCACACTTATCCGTCGCGCTTACTTCGATCTCATTGGACTTCCACCCACACCGGTGCAGGTGAACGCGTTCCTCGCCGACAATTCTCCAAACGCATTTGAAAAGGTCGTCGATGACCTGCTCGCCTCACCCCACTACGGCGAACGCTGGGGCCGGCACTGGCTCGATGTGGCGCGATACTCCGACACCAAGGGCCAATTCGACCGGAGGAAGGATGAGACCCCGGTCTATTCCTACGCGTGGACTTATCGGGACTACGTTATCAAGGCGTTCAATGACGATATGCCTTACGATCAGTTCATTCGCGAGCAACTCGCCGCGGACCACCTGAATTATTCGAAGAATCCAGGCTCGCTCGCCGCGATGGGTTTTCTCACCCTGGGCGATCACTTTAACGGCAACGCGAATGACATCATCAACGATCGGATCGATGTCACGACGAAAGCCTTTCTGGGGCTCACGGTAACCTGCGCCCGCTGTCACGATCACAAATTCGATCCCATTCCCACGGCAGATTATTACTCGCTCTACGGCATTTTCGCCAGCTCCGCCGAACCGGCGAAGCGGCCCGTGATCCTTCCGGCCAACGCGGCATATGCAGACTATCTCGTCAAACGCCGCGATATGGATCAGCGCATCGCGACAATGCGCGACGAAAACGTCAAGGCGTTGTTGGGGGATTACCGGCAGCAGGGCGCCGTTTATCTTCTCGCGATGACAAAGCCGGAAAAGGATCGCGTCGCGTTCCTCACGAAGAGGGGCGCCGATCCCGCGCTTTTGCAGAACTGGATCAGTATCACGCGTCCCGGATTTAAACAGGGCGCGCCGGTGTTTGGAGTGTGGGCATCCTTTGCGCGGATACCGGATCGGAATTTTGAACGGCAGGCTCCGAACGTCCTTTCCAGGCTGTATGAGAAGGATCGTGCGGCGGATTCCAATCCCATTGTGCTGAAAGCCTTCAGCGGACACGCCGTCCGGGACATCGGAGATGTGGTCAACGTCTACGCCAAACTGTTGGCGAGGACCGATGAGGAGTGGGAAGCAATCATGTCGTCGGTGCTGGATGAAGCGATTCTTCGTTTCCTGAAGGGCCGCCCGGGCAATCAATACCGGCAGCTTCACGAAGCCAGCGACCTGCTCGAACTGGTGGAACCCGGTGCGCCGGCGCGAGCTCCGGTGCTGGTCGACACCACGAAGCCGGCAGACTACCCGATTTTAATTCGTGGACAGGCGGAGACTCCTGGTGATGTTGTTCCGCGGCGCTTTCTGGAAGTTCTCTCGGGCACGAGCCGGCCGAAGTTTCGAGACGGCAGCGGACGGCTGGAACTTGCCAACGCCATCGCGAACAAAAGCAACCCTCTGACCGCACGCGTGCTGGTCAACCGTGTGTGGCAACATCATTTCGGCGATGGATTCGTCAGCACTCCCGATGATCTGGGCAACCAGTCTGCACCTCCGACGCATCCGGAATTGCTGGACTGGCTGGCGAATCGTTTCATGAATGATGGCTGGTCCATCAAGAAGCTTCATAAGCTCATCCTGATGTCCGCCGCGTGGCAGCAGAGCAGCCGTAACAATCCGCAGTTTGCGGAGAAGGATCCGTTCAACCATCTGCTGTGGCGAGCGAACGTTCGTCGGCTCGAATTCGAACCGCTGCGCGATTCCATTCTCTTTATTGGTGGAACACTGGACCTGGCGATGGGTGGACATCCGGTCGACCTCACGGCCGGAACGCGTATCGCACAGGGTCGCGATACTCTTGCACCGCTGAGTCAGGCCAATACCGGAAGCCAGCTTTCGACGGCGATGCGCCGCACCGTTTATGGATTCGTGGATCGAGGCAGCCTGGAGGAAGTCTTAAATACGTTCGATTTTGCGACGCCCACCTCGCCGACAGGCAAGCGCTACGAAACGATAGTTCCGCAGCAGGCGCTGTTCCTGATGAACAGTCCGCTGGTGATTGAACAGGTCCGCAATGTCGTCAACCGCGAAGCCTTCCAGGATCTTGCTTCCGACCAGACACGCATCCAGTATCTCTATGATCAGTTTTTCCAGCGTCCGCCGACTGATACGGAAATCAAAGTGGGTGCGAATTTCATCGCGTCGTTTCAACCCGGCACCAGTCCGCCGGAGCCTGCCGCTGCAGGTGCAAGAGGCCCGCGCGGTGGGGCGGCTCAAGGCGCCGGAGCGCGAGGTGGTGCACGAGGGCAGGGACAGGGCCGAGGTCGCGGAGCGGCTCAACCCCCTCGCCTGCCGCTGACCGGCTGGCAGGAATATGCGCACGCGCTCCTACTCACCAACGAAGCTTCTTTTGTAAATTGATTTGATGAAACATTTCTCTCCGAAGTAAGGAATATCCAAGACTGCTCCACACCCGGAGTCTTCCACGCTTGATGGCTTCCCGCATGAGTTCGCGGGCGAACACCCGGCTCTGATGCGTGCGATGTCGGAGGTTCCGGATCTGCGAGTGATCCAGAGAACCGTTTTCAAAGGTTCTGTATCGCGCGAGCGCTCCGACAATATCCAGTGCGATTTGCGTGCGAATGCATTTTTCGCAGACTCCACAGTTTTTCAGACCGATGTCCTGAATCCAGCAGACGCGCAGTCTTTCATAGCTCATCGGCGACCGGGCCACGATCTCGAGCTTTTGTACTCGATTCAGTTCCGATCCGTGGTGCACGAAGCGCATCGACTCGGAAGAGAGCAGGGGATCCAGTTCGGGATGGCTGCCCCATCGAGGGTAGGAACCCTCCGTGTAGCTGGACGGAACATAGAATTCGGATAGTCGATCCTTGAAGAAAAGCGCGGTCGCCATCAGCGCGGGGCCGTGCGCATTGGTCCAGTCGACGGAGTTGACGAATGTTCGAATGTTGGTGCTCCCCGCGATGAATTCGATATCTGCGTCCTTCATCATCGCCGAAAAGGAACTCGCCAATTCGCCGATAGACCATGTGAGATTGACCGGCATGTCAAACCCGGCCATGAAAACGGTGTGCGTGAGCTTTTCCCTGAGCGTCAGAAAAGTATAGAAGGAATCCACTCCGCCCGAAAACGCGGCGGCTCTGCCGTTCGCGCTCGAAATCGCGTCGTCGCGAAGGCTGGAGGCCCGGATTTCGATGACTTTGAAACGATCCGGAAACCAGTCTCGGAAAACGCGCTGATATCTTTCGAGTCCTTCGTAAAGCCTGCGAGACAGAGATCCATGGACCTCGATGTCTTCCTCGTTCTGCATTGCCAGTAATAGCAGGGCAACGACAAACGGATCGGATTCTCCTGAGGGCTGCGAGGATGCGGGAAAACGAAACCACAGGTTGTCGGCACTCCTTCGCCCGGAGCCCTGCACTTCAATTCTGGAAGAGATCCGAAGATCGTCTCCGATGGTCGTGATTCTTGGTGGATGAATGATCATGATTCGGTCGCGTATCATGTTGCTACATGATGGATGCCCGCGAGCAACTTTCTCTTTCCGGCCCGCCTATGGTGGAGGCTGCGGACCTGCGTTCCTGGAAGATATTTGAAGATGAACATCTGCTGGTGTTCGACAAGCCCGGGTGGCTGATCTGTCATCCGTCGAAGAACGGTCCCTGGTCGAGCCTCGGTGGTGCGGTACGCGAAGAATTCCAGCTGGATACCATTCGGTTTGTGTATCGGCTCGATCGAGAAACCAGCGGCGTGATTGTGCTTGCGAAGACCGAAGCCATCGGCGGCCATCTCCAGGCCGCGGTACGCCAGCGCAAGATCGGCAAACTCTACGTTGTGATTCTTGAGGGAGAGATTCCCGAACCGGTAACCGTGAATCAGCCGCTCGGACCGGACACAACGGCGAACGTCACCGTGAAGCAATGTGTCGTGGAGGGCGCAGGCTCCCAGGAGGCGATCACGATCTTTCATCCTTTGATGACTCGCGGTGGGTACACTCTGGCGGGAGTTCAATTAAAGACCGGGCGAAAGCATCAGATTCGCGCGCATGCTGAATGGCTGGGCCATCGCGTGGTGGGCGACAAGCTGTATGGATCGGATCCGGGGCTATATCTCGAATTTGCAATCAACGGCTGGACGGCCCGCCATTCTGAATTGCTAGGCATGCCGCGGCAGGCTCTGCACTGTGCTGCAATCGATCTTCGTCCAACGGGATTGAACTACCTGCTGCGAGCTCCATGGCCTGCGGACATGGCCAGTTTCGCGGAAGAGGAAATGAGCCTGCCGCCCGATGAGGCCCAGCAACTACTCGACGCGTTCGTTGGCGAGCAGTGTGAATGAATTGAAGAAGGAGGGGTGGCCAAAGGCCGGGGTGGTAGTCAGGCGAGTTTCGATCCATCTACCACCCCGTCGCTGCGCGACACCCCTCCTGTTCCAGGAGGGGAGCTGCTTATCCTTCTCCTCCAATCGCTCCTACAGTACCTACCGCTTGATTTGTTCGAGAGGCGTTTTGCCTGCGGCGGCCTGCTCGTCGACAGCGATACCGTAGAATCCGCTGACCGCATAAGTGTTCATCACGGCCACCATATCCATCACGCCGCGCTGTCCGAAAAGTTCAACGGCTTTTGCGAACGTGGCGGAGTCGACTTTCTTATCGGTGTAGAGCTGGCGGCCAAAGCGAATGACTGTTGCGTCTTCGTCCCCAATACCCGTGAGCGGTGCGCCGCGCCGCACAATATCGATGACTTTGGCATCGACGCCAGATCTCAATGCCGTTGCCTCGTGGCCATTCCATTCCAGGTTGTAGTTGGTTTCCCGACAGGCGACCATGATGGCAAGCTCGCGTACGTGGGCATTCAGTGTTCCCGCCACAGCCGCGTTGTGAAGATCAAACAGAGCCTTTGCGACAGCCGGGTTGTACGCGGCGAACGCGAGCGGTCCGCTCAGCACGCCATCGGGACTGCGACCGGGCAGAACGTCGAAAATCTTCTGGCCTGCCTCATCCAGGTTTTTCCGTTGAAGGTACGGAAGCCGCGCGCGTGAATCCGGATTGATATCCGCGGGCAGCTTCGTTGCGGCAGTTTGTGCCAGGGCCGTGATGGTACAGGCGGCCACCAGCAAAATAGCGGCACCGTGAAGTCTGGGGCGAATTAAACGCATTGTTTTTCTCCTGAATGTTGTCAGATTCATTCCGGGGAATAGTACTTTGGAAATGCGCTTATCGCCCAAAAAAACGCGCGCTCACCGGCCATTCACCGCCACCCATGGCGGAGATTCAGGCACAGGTTTCGTATTCGCTGACGGATTCGGCAATCCGGGAATCCTCAAGCTGGCATCGCAGCGTCGCGTTCTCCATTTCCAGCTCGAAGATACGTTTCTTCAGTACGGTGATCCTGGATTCCAGATAGTCGTACATCTGTTCGCTGTCGCGATTGTCCTGAAACTGAGATTGATATCGGTTGAGTGTTATGTTTTTCATGCAGCGAGTATCCGTGAATTCGTGCGGATGCGATATTGCCCAAAAGTCCCTACCCGTGCCTGGCACCTTTGGGGGGCCCTGAGCTTGCAGCCTGTTCATTTTTCAGGGCTGAGCTGCTCTTTAGCGCTGTACCAGTCGACTTCGGGCGAGCCGATGGGGCGTCCCCGGTTCTCCCACAGGGAATAGGCTTTTTGCTGCAGCTCAATGTTTGACACGGACTTTGCGATGTTGCCAGTCCGGGTTTTCGGCCTCGCCGTAACTTTCGTTGGTTTCGTGGATTTGGAGACCGCCTTCTTCTCTTTCTGTGTCATGTCTTTCAACCTCGCAGTAAAAAAAAGGTCTTCGGCGGGAGAGTCCTGCCGAAAACCTCGTTGTTTGCACAGACACCATTGTTCCTGTGACGGAGTTTATTATCGTATGAAACGAAACAAGTCGATTGCAGATTTTCAGTTGGTAAGGGAATTGAGAAAGCGGACGACTTCAGGAATCGTACGTACGATTTCCCGATTACCCTGCCCCAGGCCACGATAATCGCCTTGACACCATCCGCTCTTTCGCTCTAAAAGAACTTAAGTACACGGTCGTACTTCAGCCGACACCGCCGTCCGAATTTTCCATACCAGAATACTAAACGACAACGACGTCCCGGAATGACCCGCCAGTGGTGATTTCGAGGCGTTTTTTTATTGAATCGAAATGCAATGAATCGTCACGTGGATGCAGACCCGTACCCCTGGCCCTACAACGGCGACCTTCGAGCCGATAACACGGTCGTCCTGATTATCGACATGCAGACCGATTTCTGTGGTGAAGGCGGCTACGTCGACAAGATGGGCTACGACATTTCCCTCACGCGCGCGCCAATTGGGCCAATTCAGAGTGTTCTTTGCCAGGCCCGCACGAAAGGATTTCATGTCATGCACACGCGTGAGGGCCATCGTGCGGATCTGGCGGACCTGCCGGCAAACAAACGATGGCGCAGCCAACGCATCGGTGCCGGTATCGGCGACCAGGGGCCTTGCGGGAAGATTCTCGTTCGCGGTGAGCCAGGCTGGGAAATCATACCTGAACTGACGCCGCTCGAAGGCGAAACGGTTATCGACAAGCCGGGAAAAGGATCCTTCTATGCGACAGATCTGGATCTTCTTCTTCGCCGGCGCGGAATTCAAAACATCGTGTTTGGTGGAATCACCACCGACGTTTGCGTTCACACCACGATGCGCGATGCCAACGATCGCGGCTATGAGTGTCTGATGCTCTCCGATTGTACTGGCGCGACCGATTACGGCAATTATCGCGCCGCGCTGAAGATGATCACGATGCAGGGTGGTGTCTTCGGAGCCGTGGCCGATTCCACGGCATTCATTAAGGCCATCACAACATGATTATGGAAAAGACAAGGACTCTCACGGTTGAAGCCGAACCCTACCCATTCGAATTCTCTCCGGCGACATGTGCCCTGCTGATCATCGACATGCAGCGGGATTTCCTCGAACCCGGTGGTTTTGGCGAAATGCTGGGCAATGATGTGTCACAGCTGCGCTCCGCCATCGAACCCAATCGGCGGCTTCTTGCGGCATGGAGGTCGAAGCAGCTTCCCGTGATGCATACGCGCGAGGGGCATCGTCCGGATCTGACCGATCTTCCTCCAGCGAAGAAAATTCGTGGCCGCGGAAAGACGACCATTGGAGACGAGGGGCCAATGGGGCGCATTCTCGTTCGCGGCGAGGCCGGCCATGACATCATTCCCGAACTTTATCCTCTGCCATCCGAGCCGATCATCGATAAGCCCGGCAAGGGTGCGTTCTTCGCCACGGATCTGCACGCAATTCTTCAGAACCGCGGAATTCAGCAGCTGATTGTGACCGGAGTCACAACGGAAGTCTGTGTGAATACCACCGTCCGCGAAGCCAACGACCGCGGTTACGACTGTCTTGTTCCGTCGGATTGCGTCGGTTCGTACTTCCCCGAATTTCAAGCGATGGGTTTGAAAATGATCAAAGCTCAGGGTGGCATCTTCGGTTGGGTGTCGAGCTCTGAGAAGTTGTTGGCTGTCCTCTGACGAAAGGAAAAGGTAACGAAGATGAAACCAAAGTTATGGGTACCTGGCGACTGGAACGCGTTTTTCGGCTTCGGCACAAACATCCTGGTGAACCTGCTCACCCTGACCGGACTGCTGCGTTTCGTTCTGAAGATGCCCGACGATTTGGTTTTTCATCGCATCCTTCCTGCAACGGGACTGATGTTGTGCCTTTCGACGTTCTATTACGCGTGGCTGGCCTACCGTCTATCTCAGAAGACCGGAAGGACAGATGTCTGCGCTCTACCGTCCGGCATCAGCGTGCCGCACATGTTCATCGTGACGTTTGTGGTGATGCTGCCGATCGCGCTCAAGACCGGCGACCCGGTGAAGGGCTGGGAAGCGGGACTCACCTGGGTATTCATTCAAAGCTTCGTTTTGATGATTGGCGGCTTCGTTGGTCCCTGGATTCGAAAGATAACGCCTCGCGCGGCCCTGCTTGGAACGCTTGCCGGAGTTTCCATTACGTTCATCTCCATGAGGCCGGCCCTTGAAGCGTTTCTGACTCCGGTGATCGGCATCACATGTTTTGCGATTATCCTGCTCAGCTGGTTTGGAGGCGTTCGTTATCGTGGTATCCCTGCGGGTCTCGTCGCGATCGGTGTGGGAACGGCAATTGCGTGGGGATCATCTGCGCTTGGTCTGCATTTCGGAGGTATGACGCTGAAAGGCCTCACGGATTCCGTAACGGATTTCGGATTCCGATTTCCGATTCCCGCATTCGGGCATGTGTTTTCCGGGTTTCAATTCCTGGGCGTCATTCTCGTGACCGCCATACCCTATGGCATTTATGACCTGGTCGAAGCCATCGACAACGTTGAAAGCGCATCGGTCGCAGGAGACAGTTATCCTACGACTCGCGTTCTGACGGCCGACGGAGTGGTCAGTCTGATCGGCTGCATGATGGGCAATCCGTACATCAACGCCGTGTATATCGGGCATCCCGGGTGGAAAGCCATGGGTGGCCGAATCGGTTACTCCGCTGGAACCGGCCTGATGGTCATTGCGCTGTGCTGGTTCGGCACGATTTCGGTGATGCTCGCATTGATTCCCAGTGTTGCGATCCTGCCCATCCTTCTGTATATCGGCATGCTGATCGGTTCGCAGGCGTTTCAGGAGACTCCACGCAGGCATGCGCCGGCCATTATCCTGGCTTTGGTTCCACACCTGGCGAACTGGTGTCTCAGCATGATCAATAATTCGCTCGCGGCGGCGGGCACAACGGTCGGGGCACTCAGCCACGCACAAATGGGCGATCTCATTGCAAAAATGCGCGATCAGGGAGTTCTCTACGACGGGCTGCAGATCCTCGGAGGC
>Ga0207676_10001530_pt1 | contig 17068 bp, 12 predicted proteins | sample KBSSwiS72_FD_184307 | JGI IMG/M metagenome (GOLD analysis project Ga0207676, IMG submission 184307) | Switchgrass rhizosphere microbial communities from Kellogg Biological Station, Michigan, USA - KBS Switchgrass S7-2 (SPAdes) (version 2) | ecosystem: Host-associated > Plants > Roots >...
GCCGGTGACCGCGAACCACAGGTTGTAAAACGGATTCGACGTCGTGACCGCGGTCGCGTCGGAACCCAGGCCCCACGGAATCCCGCTGTCGCGCACCAGCCGCATCGGCGGCATGTCCCACGCGCGATCGCCGTGCGACTTGTGCATCAGCGCGCCCTGGATCAGCGGCCGCGTGTGAATCTGCGCCGACATACCGAGCCGCTTCATGCGCTCGATTTGCGCGGGCGTGACCTGGTCGACGTGCGAATAAGCCCAGCGCAGACCCTTGATCGGCTTTTCGCGATTGACCTTCTCATAGAGCGTGAGGAACGCATCGATCGAGTTCTCCATCTCGACGTGCGCGTTCACGTAAAGTCCCTGCTGCGCCAATGCGCGCACGAGGCGCTCCCACTGCGCCATGTCGTCCGGCTTCGTGTTGCCCTGCGGGGCGAGCAGCGTCGTGTATACGCCGTTGTAAACAGATTCTCCATAACCGACGTTGTCGAAGTAGTCCGAGCCCTGAAACGGCTTGAACGTCGGGATTTCCGTCACGATCTTGTCGACTTCCTGCGGCGTAGACGGCTGGCGCATGATCTGCCAGTAAATGCGAATGTTGAGCTCGCCGCGATCTGCGAGCTCGCGATAGGGTTCGTAATGCTCGTCGCTCATGCCGCGGCCGCCGGCATCCATCCACGCGGTCATGCCGACCGAATTTAAGAAGGCGACGACCTCGCGCGCATTCTGCCGCCATTGCGCCTTGTCCGCCAGCGGCACCTTTGCCGCAACGAACGCCACGCCACCGGCGCCGGTGACGCGCCCCGTCAGAGCGCCCGCTGCGTCCTTCTCTATCATGCCGCCCGGCGGATTCGGTGTCGTCGCATCAATCTTCGCCGCCTTCAGCGCAGCGGTATTGAGCCAGGTCTGGCGGTAGATGGCCTGCAGTGCCACCGGATTGTTCGGCGCAATCCGGTCGAGTTCCGCCAGCGGGAAACCGCGCGGATCGTCGGTGAACTGCTCTTCGGACCAGCCGCCGAGCGCAACGATCCAGTCGCCCGACTTCGCTGCACGCACGCGCTCCTGCAGCATTTTCACGGCCTGCTGGCGCGACGTGATGCCGTCGAGCCGCATCTCCGAATGCCATTTTTCGGCGACGCGCACGAAGTGCGCATGGTTGTCGATAAGCCCCGGGATGACGGTCCGGCCTTTGAGGTCGATGGTCTTCGTACCGGCGTCGGCGAGCTTTGCAATGTCCGCGGTCCTGCCCACAGCGACGATGCGCCCGCCCTTAATCGCAACGGCCTGCGCGATGCTGAAGCTGTCGTCGACAGTAACCACTTTGCCGTTGGTCAAGATCGTATCGGCGGCGGCGGCGAACGCTCCGGCGCTCAATACGGACAGGACGAACAGCGCTGCAAGATCGAATTCGCGTTTCATCGTTGCTCTCCCGGCTTACATCAACCCATCTTCTCGCGAATTTCGCGCACGATGCGCGCGACCGACGGAATCGTATTGTCTTCAAGCAGATCGGCCGACGGCAGCGGCACATGCGGCGTCGTGATGCGCATGATCGGCGCGTCCAGGTTCCAGAAACATTCCTCGGCGACAATCGACACGATTTCGGCGCCCCACCCGCACAGGCGCGGGTTTTCCTCAACCGTGAATAGACGGCCCGTCTTGCCGACCTCGGCGAGGATGGTTTGGGTGTCGAGCGGGACCAGGGAACGCAGATCGATCACAGTGCACGCGATGCCGTGCTCCTTCTCCAGCGCCGCTGCGGCGTCCATCGCCTTGTGCACCATCGAGGCAAGCGCGACTATCGTGCAGTCCTTGCCGCTGCGCAGCACCTTGGCCTTGCCGAGCTGATCGACGTATTCACCGTCAGGCACCTCGCCCTTCATCGGATACAGTGATTTCTGCTCGAAGAACAATACGGGGTCGGGATCGCGCACCGCCGCCGCCAGCAGTCCTTTAACGTCAGCCGGGAACGCCGGCGCCACGACCTTGATACCGGGGATCATCATTGCCCAGTTTTCCACGGCCTGCGAATGCTGCGCGCCAAAGCGCGAGCCCGCGCCGTTGGCCGTGCGGATCACGAGCGGCAACGAAATCTGGCCGTTGGTCATGTAGCGCGACTTCGCGATTTCATTCGCAACGATATCCCAGCACACTGCGAGAAAATCCGAGAACATGATTTCGGCGATCGGCCGCAAGCCCGTCATCGCCGCGCCCATTGCCGCGCCCAATATCGCCTGCTCTGAGATCGGACAGTCGCGCACGCGCTTGGGCCCGAACTTGTCGAGCAGGCCAACCGTCGCCTTGAAAACGCCGCCCGCGTCCGCGACGTCTTCGCCGAGGAACACCACGCGCTCGTCGCGCTCCATCTCCTGCGCGATGCCCGCGGCCACGGCGTCGCGATAAGTCAGTTCCGCCATGCTGAACCCCCGTCCGCCCACACGTTCTTCTCGATGTCGTCGAGCGACGGCAGTGGCGATGCTTTCGCGGTCGTGGTGGCCGCATCCACTTTGCCCATTGCAGTTGCTTCCATGTCCTTCAGCGTCAGCTCGTTGAAACCTTCTTTGAGCAGACGGTCGCGGTACATGATGAGCGGGTCGCGTAGCAGCCACTTCTCAAGTTCCCCTTCCGGCCGGTACTTGCCCGGATCAGCGCGCGAGTGGCCGCTGTGGCGGTACGTCATCGCTTCGATCAGCGACGGGCCGCCGCCCGCGCGCGCCTTGACGAGTGCATCGCTCGCGACCTTGTAAACCGCGTCGGCGTCGTTGCCGTCGACGACTATCGACGGTAGTCCGTACGCGGACGCGCGGTCGGCCGCCGGATGCTCGACCGCGGTCACCGCCGAAATCGGCGTGTATTCCATATAGAGATTGTTCTCGCACACGTACACCACCGGCAATTTCCACACTGCCGCGAAATTCAGCGCTTCGTGAAACGCGCCGATGTTGGTGGTGCCGTCGCCGAAGAAACACACCGAGACCTGCTCGGTGCCGCGATACTGCGCCGACCACGCGGCGCCCGCCGCCACCGGCAAATGCGCGCCGATGATTGCGTACGAGCCCATCGCGCCTTTGGCGACGTCCGTTAAGTGCATCGAGCCGCCCTTGCCGCCGAGCAATCCACATTGGCGGCCCATCAGTTCGCCGAGCACGCCCTCCATCGACGCGCCGCGCGCGAGCGTATGCGCGTGGCCGCGATACGTGCAGAACGTCCAGTCGTCGGGACGCATCGCCACGCCGAACGCAGCGGCGATCGCTTCCTGGCCAAGCGACAAGTGGCTCGTGCCCTTGATCAGGTTCTGCAGAAAGAGATCGTAGGCGCGCTTCTCGCAGTAGCGCAGCTCGAGCTGCAGGCGATAAAGCTCGCTCTTCGTTTCGCGGCCGATCTCGATTGCGGGTGGAGAGGGTTTCTTTCGACTAGCTGATGTGGCCATAATCTTTTCCATGGTGAAGCGTGAGGCGTTAGGCGATTCAGGAACTGCTTTCCGCCTCACACCTAACGCCTCACGCCTTATGCTCTTCAGTACTTATTAGCTATCGGCAATTCTTGCGCGGGGAACAGCGTGATGATTTTGGCGCCGTTGGGTGTCAGCACGACCTCTTCCTCGATGCGTGCCGCCGACACGCCGTCGGTCGCCGGGCAGAAAGTCTCGACCGCGAACACCATGCCGGCTTTCAATTCGTACGGATCCTTCAGGGAATTCAAGCGTGACACCAGCGGCCGCTCGTGCAGGCCGAGACCCAGGCCGTGGCAGAAATTGAGGCCGAAGGCCGACATCTCCGTCTCGAAGCCGATCTCGGTCGACTTCGGGAACATTTTCGCGACCTGGTCGGTGCTGACGCCCGGTTTAAGCATGCTGATCGCGCTGTCCATCCACTGCCGCGCTTTCTTGTAGGCATCGTGCTGGGCCGCGGTCGCACTGCCAACGGTGAACGTGCGGTAGTAGCAGGTCTTATAGCCCATATACGACTGAATGATGTCGAAGTAAGCCTGGTCGCCGGGCCGAATCATGCGGTCGGTGAAATTGTGCGGATGCGGGCTGCAGCGCTCGCCGGCGATCGCGTTGATCGCCTCGACGCAGTCCGAGCCCATCTCGTACAAGCGCTTGGTCGCGAGCGCGACGATTTCGTGTTCGCGCACGCCCGGCTTCAAGGCCTCGAAGATGTCCTGGTAGACGCCATCGCCCATGGCCGCCGCCATGTTAAGCAGCGTAATCTCGTCGTGGCTCTTGATTTCGCGCGCTTCGAGCATGACCTGCTGGCCGTCCTGCACTTTGATGCCCAGCTTCTGCAGCGCGAACAGGAACGGCGGCTCGACGACGTCGATTCCGAGCGGCATGTCGGCAACGCCTTCCTGCACGAGGATGTCGTAGATTTCTTTCGCCGCTTCTTCGAAGAGTCCCACGCGCGGGTTGATCGCACCGCGCAAGCCGACGTTGCCCGCGAGGCAATGATTGGTCGGCAGCCACGGCGCATACAATTTGTGATGGCGCGCAGCCGAGCCGAAATCCCACACCCACGGTTCACCGTTGCCAGTCAGGAGCGACCAGCGAGTGAGCTTGTCGCGCGCCCATTCGCCGATGACCGTGCTCGAGATGTAGCGCATGTTGTACTGGTCGAACACCAGCAAGGCGCCGAGCTTCGATTTCGCGAGTGCATTGCGCGTGCGCGCGAGCCGGTATTCGTGCAGCCGCCGGAAATCGACGCGCTCCTCGAAATCGACCTGCATGCGGCCCGGCGCCTGCAGCGGCCGGTCCCAGCGATGACGCGGGTTGGCCGGATTGAACAAGCCGTCCGGCGCACTGCTGACACCCTTATCGGAATCGATGCCCGACGATTTGACGAGCGTGCGCGCGGGTTTTTTGCTTTTGCTTGCCATTGCCGTGCTCCGAAAATTCTGGCGATTGCGTGTTTGCAGATGGGTAGGCTGGCCGACGGACAGCGCGAAGAATCCGGATTATAACGACACCGTGCAACCGCGGCTGTTGATTCGATATCGAAACTGTTGCCGTTGTTCACGCATGTCCGGCGTTGAGCCCCGGCAGTGACCATTGGGCGACCGGCATCGGCTCCAACACCGGTTTTCCCAGTGCGGGCGCCGAAATCAGATAGAGGCCCGTGCCGGCACCCACCCACATGAGTTTACGGTCCCATTCGACGAACACTGCATCGGTATCGCGCGGATACGAGAGATAGTCATCGAGGCTCCCGGGCTGCGGCGGAATGAAGTAGCCGATGTTGCGCGGCCGCGCCGGATCGCTGATGTCGAACATCTGCAGCCCCGCATTAAAAAACGCGTAGGCGGTGAAGTTCGAATCGGGCTTGCCCGGCGCCTTCATATGTGGCGGGTTATGCGGGCCGAAGCGGCCGCGCTTGTCACAGAAAGTCCGATATGGCGCGTCCGGCGGCGGCACCGGCACGGGAAGCTTCGCGAGCGCCCGCGGCTTGGTTACGTCCTTGACGTCGAGCACATAGAGCGGCTGATACGGCTCATTGCAATCCGGATTCAGGACTTCCGGATTAGTGATAACGAACCCGCGATCGAGCCGGGCGATGTCAATGGTGTGAAACGGCAGCGAGCCCAATTCCATTTTCGGATAGAAGCGCCCGATCACTTGCGGTTTGCGGATGTCCGAGAGGTCGTGAATCATCATGCCGAATGCACCCCAGGCGCTGTAACCATAGCGCCCGCCGTCCTCGACTTTTTTCGGCACGTACATCGGACCGTGCAACGTCGTCCACGACTCCTTGTCGCCGTACTCGCGCCATTTTTTCTGCGCTTCCTCCTCGCCTTCGCGCTGTCCCGGCACCCACCAGTTCGCCACGAATTTGGGTGCGGACGGGTCGCTGACGTCGATGATCTGCATGCCGTTGCAGTAGTAGCGCACCGAGCTTTCCATGTGCGTGAAGCTGTTATCGGGCGCCGTGTCGAGATAAGCGTACTGGCCGCCGTCGTAATAGCTGCGGTGCGTGCCGGAGCCGGTTTGCACTTCGCGCTTCGGATCGCCCTGATCGCAGCTCCAGTGCGCCAACGGCACGATCTTTGCGGGATCGCTCACGTCGTAAAACCGGACGCCGCGCAAGCCCTTCTGGTTGATGTTCTGCTGGATCATCGCCGGCTCGTCGTACTTGCCGTGCGGCGCTTTCGGCGTGGAGAACGTGCCCGCGACGCCCGCGCCCGTCATCATGATCCACTTGCCAAGCTTGCGGTTATAAGCGACCTGAACCTGGTTTCCGACGTAACCTTTCTTGTTGAACATCTTCGGATGCAGCGGCTCGCTGACATCGATCACGTCGCCGCGGTTGAAAAGGTAGCGACGATCGCCGATCGCCATCATCTGCATTTTGGCGCCGCGTTCCTCGCCCGCGTCGAAGTGCGCAAGCACGTTCGTGTTTTTGCGGTACATGTTGCGGTCGAGATATTTGAGGCTCGTCGGCCGTGGATGCGGATGACGGTTCGCGAGCGCGCTGCCGATCAGTTCGGGCCCGGCCAGGGCGGCTGCTACCGCAGTCCCCGCGAGCGCCATGAAATCACGCCTCGATATGTGCTTCTTATCCATGGATATACCTTTTGCGCGAGCTGCGCGTCATTCCGCTTTGATGCCGGCTTCCTTGATGACTTTGCTCCATTTCGCAATTTCCGCGTGCAGGAAAGCCCTGAATTCGGCGGGCGTCGTCGCAATGGTTTCCGCGCCCTGCGCGAGCAGCAGCGCCTTGGCTTCGGGCGTTTGCAAGCTCGCGACCGCGTCGCGATTGATTTTCGCGACGATCGTGGGTGGCGTGTTCGCCGGCGCGAACAAGCCGAACCATACGCTCGACTCGATGCCCGGATAGCCCGCTTCGACGATGCTCGGAATATCGGGCGCCGCCTCGAACCGCTTCTTGCTCAACACCGCTAGCGGCTTGACGCGGCCGGATTTCGACTGCGAGCTGATGGTCGTCGTGGACAGGAAAGCAGCCTGCGTTTCACCCCCGACCAGCGCCGTCAGTGCAAAACCTGCGCCTTTATACGGTATATGCACAAGTTTCGCGCCCGTCATCTGATTGAACAGTTCACCCGAAAGCTGGCTGCTGGTGCCGCCGCCCGCCGAGCCGTAATTCACGCCGCCCGGTTTCGCTTTTGCGTACGCAATGAATTCCTTCAAATTGTTCGCGGGCACGGACGAATGAATGGCCAGCGCAATGCCCGAGTTCGATACGAGCGCGATCGGCACGAAGTCCTTCACCGGATCGTAGCCGAGGTGTTTGTAGAGAAACTGCGGACTTGCATGCGTGCCGATATGGCCCTGCATCAGCGTGTAGCCGTCGGGCGCCGATTTCGCGGCGATTTCAGCGCCTATCATGCCGCCCGCGCCGGGACGATTGTCGACGACGACCTGCTGGCGCCACAGCTCGCTCAGTTTCTGCGCGATGAAGCGCGCGCTGATGTCGGACGTGCTGCCCGGCGAGCCGGTGATCAGCCGCACCGGCCGGTTTGGATAATCAGCTGCGGTGTTGGTAGCCGGCGCCGCCTGCAATGCAGCAGGCAATGCGAGCACGCCGGCGAGAACGCAGAAAACTTTCTTCATGAGTGATCCTGGAGGGTGACGTAGTACTGCAAAGGCAGGCGGTGCAGGCATTCGGCGCCGTCGCGCGTGATACGGAATAGGTTGCCGAGCTGCAAGCCGGCACTCTCGTCGTGCGTAACGACGTTCGGCTGCACGACGACGCACATGTTCTCCTCGAACGTGAACTTTGGACCGAGCTCGCCGCGGCGGCCGGTCGATTCGCGCGTACCGATGGAAGGCGGCAGCAAGCCGATGCCGAATCCGTGCAGAAAGCCGTCGTTGATCGTGAAGCCGCGCTCGGCGATCACGTCGCCGGCATCGAGCACGTCCTCGCTCGTCGCGCCCGCGCGTAGCGCCTTGACGCAGCGCTCGTAAGCTTCGAGCGTCGTGTCCCACAGTTTGCGATACAGATCCACCGGCTCAGCACCGACAAATATTGGCCGGTGCATCTGGCCCGAATAGCCCCAGTGGCTCACGCTGATCTCGGTGTTGATCACGTCGCCGATCTCGATCACGCGGTTCGACAGGTTCTGGCGCGGTACGCATGCGCCGGCGCCAACTTGCGCGCCCGACGACAGATAACAAAGATGCGGCAGGCCGCCGCCGTGCAATGCGGTCGATTCGACGATTGCGCCGAGTTCGTACTCGTGCATGCCGGGTTTCACGTTATCGATCAGGCTTTGCAGCGCGGCATCGGTCAGCGCGGCGCCCTTTTTGAGCCAGTCGATTTCTTCCGCGCTCTTCACGAGTCGCAGGCGGCGAAAAGCACGCGTCAAGTCCTTGAACTGCCAGCCGGCGAGCGCGCGCTGCCACGCGAGATAGCTCTGCACCGGCACGTCGCCGACGTAACCGAGCGTCGCTTTGCCGAGCGCGGCGTCGTTGAGATAACCCGCGATCGTCGCCGCTGAACTCGCGCCGCCCCACTCCGTGCGGATGGCGGAGGCTTCGCGTGCGTTCGGCACGTGATTGAACGACTGCACGAAAATGACCGGCTCTTGCGCGGCCGTCATCACAACGTAATTGTTGCGATTGCCGAGGAAGCCGGACAGGTAATGAATGTCGGCATGATTGTGCCGCGATACGCCGGAGTCGCCGTAAACCACGAGCGCATCCACGCCTTCGGCTTTCATCAGCGCGCGCGCCGCTGCGTGCCGGCGGGCGAATTCGGCCGCGGAAAACCGCGGATATAGCGATTCGCTCATGTCGCTTTTCTCACGACTTCGGCAGGCCGAGCTGCTGCGCCAGCCAGTCGGCCATCTGCGTCTGATACATGTAGCGGCGGTTGTTGACGACGTGGTTGCCGCCTTTGACGATGTTGAGCACGGTCGGGCCCGACGCTTCGGCCGCGATGCGCTCGGCGTTGTGCGGCGGCGTCAGATGATCGAGCTCCCCGCCGACGACGTACAGTGGACAAGTTATATTTTTTGCCGCGCCCTCGAGCGTCAGCGTCTGCGCGACTTTGCGCGCCTCTTCCATCGTCTTCGCGTGGCTGCGCACCTTGAACGCTTCGCGCGACAACTCGTTGCGCGCATCGAATACTTCGACCCAGCTGTACGGCCCCGACAGCGATACGCAGGCCTTCAGGCGTTTTTCAAAGGCGGCAGCGCGCGCTGCGTAGTAGCCGCCGAGCGATACGCCCATCACGCCGACGCGCGAGGCATCGAGATCGCTGCGCGTCTCGATGAAGTCGACGGCCGCTTTGACCGGCACTTCGAAGTCGCCGCGGATCGGGATCGTGTACTCGGCCTCGCCCTGCCCCGGCCCATCGAACGGCAGCGTCGCCATCCCGCGATCGAGCAGCAGCGTCTCGTAGAAATCCATCTCCTCCTTAGTGGAGTCGAGCCCCACGCCGAGGATGACGACGGGCGGCTTCGCGACACCCGCCGGCTTGCGCAGCACGCCGTACAGCGTCTTGCCTTCGTAAGGGATCGCGACGCGCTCGCCCGGCGGATTCAGATGCGGCAGCGCGAGGTTGCGGCACTCGATGGCTTTCGCGTGCGCCGCTTTCATTTGCGCGAGATCGTGCACGAACATGAATTTGCCGAAGTGATAGCACAACGCCGCGCGCGTGAGGTGCCCGGCCGCGCTGATGAAATAACCGTCGGCCAGCGCCTTACGCCCGATTTCCTCGTGCACCGCCGCGCGCGCCGACCACGCCGCGCACCATTCGTCCCAGCGCGTAATTCCGCCGGTCACTTCCTCGAAATCCGCGAGCGGCACGCCGCTCGCCACAAAACGCGGCGCCCAAGCGCGCAAGGCGATTTCGACGCGCTTATCCTTAGCCGCACCTGCAGTTTCCATTTTCAATCGGCTTTCGCGCCCGACGCTTTGACAACCTTGGCCAGGCGCTCGACCTCGGACTTGATGAACGCGTCGAACTGCGCCGGCGACATCGGATGCGGCGTCGCGCCCTGCGTCAGCATCCGTTCTTTCACGTCGGGCGCCGAGAGTATGCCCACCGCCTCCTTGTTGAGCTTGTCCTTCACGTCTTTCGGCATCTTCGCCGGGCCCAGCAGTCCCGTCCACAGGTTGAACTCGAAGCCGGGCACACCCACTTCAGTGGCGCTCGGCAGGTCGGGCAGCACGGGCGAGCGCTCTTTCGTCGATACCGCGAGCGCGGTGATCTTGCCGCCTTTGACTAGCGTGACCGCGCCGGTGATCGGCGAGAAGAAAAAGCTGACGCTGCCGCCGATGACATTGGTCAGCGCTTCGGGCGTGCCTTTGAACGGCACGTGAACCACGTTAATGCCGGTGGCGAGCTTGAACTGCTCCGCATTCATGTGCGCACCGCTGCCGATCCCCGCCGACGCATAGTTGATCTGCCCGGGCTTGCTCTTGGCGAGATCGACCAGGTCCTTAACCGTTTTGAGCCCGAGCGACGGTGTTACGACCAGCACCGTGGGCGTATCGGCCACGAGCGTGATGCCGGCAAAATCCTTTACCGTGTCATACGGCAGCTTGGTGTACAGCGACGCATTGACCGCATGCCCGACCGATACGAGCATCAGCGTGTAGCCGTCAGGCGGTGCAGCCAGCAGGGTTTCGGACGCGATCACGCCGCCCGCGCTCGGCCGGTTGTCGATGACGACCTGCTGCCCCCAGTGCTCGGTCATTTTCGCGCCGAGCAGGCGCGCGAAGAAATCCGTCGCGCTGCCGGCCGAGAACGGCACCAGCATGCGGATCGGCTTCGAGGGAAATTGCTCCTGCGCGCTGCCCGGGGCCGCGATCGTCAGCAATGCGCAAGCGAGCGCCGTCGTCAGGTTCGTCTTCAACATCGTGTTCTCCTCGTGGTTACTTGTTCGAGATGCCGGCATCCTTGACCAGCTTCTGGTATTTGACGTAATCCGCCTGCATCAGTTTCCTGAAGTCTTCGGGCGCGCCGTACGCGGGCACCGCGCCCTGCCGCAGGAAACGCTCCTTGATCTCGGGCGTCGCGAGCTGCCTGGCGATATCGCGGTTGAGCTGCATGACGATTCCACGCGGCAGACCGGCCGGCGCGACGATGCCGAACCAGCTTTCGCTCTGGAACCCGGGCAGGCCGGATTCCGCCATCGTCGGCACCCCGGGGAGCGATGGCGTCGGCTGCGGCGTGCCCACCGCGACCACGTGCAGCTTGCTGTCCTTCAACATCGGCATGACGGCCGGCAGCGGAAACATGTAGAGCTGCACGCGGCCCGCCAGCATCTCGGCAAAAATATCGGGCAGCAGCTTGAACGGGACGTGGACGATGTCGATGCCCGCGGCAGCCTTGAACGCTTCGCCCGCGATATGCGATGAGCTGCCGATACCTGCCGAGCCGAAATTCAACTGCCCGGGCTTCGATTTCGCGAGCGCAATCACGTCGCTCACGGATTTGACCGGCAATTGCGGCGACACCACGAGCACATTCGGCAGCGACGCGACCTGCGTCACGCAGACGATATCGTCGAGCGGCCGGTACGGCGGCTCTTTCTGCAGCAGCGGCTGCATCAAATGCGGCTGGCCGACCATACCCAGCGTGTAGCCGTCGGCGGCGCTCTTGGCGACCAGCGTGCTGCCCACGACGCCGCCGGCGCCGGGGCGGTTATCGATGACGATCTGCTGGCCGTACTGCTCGTTCAGTTTCTGGCCGAGTGTCCGCGCGAGGAAGTCGCTCGCGGCGCCCGGCGGAAACGGCACTACCATCCGGATCGGCTTGGTCGGATAAGTTTCGGCCGCAAAAACCGCAGTGCCAGCCGCGCAAACCATCAACATCAGCAGCATCGGTAGCCGGTGCATCATTACTCCTCCTTCGTTATTCACAACGCCGCGCGCGCCGCAGCGCGCGGCTATCACGCAATTGCGGTCACGCTTGCGCCAGTTGCCGCGCCATCCAGTCGGCCGACTGGGCGCGATACTTGTAAGCGCGGTTGTTGGCTACATGATTACCGTCGGCGATCACGACGAGCTCGACTGGCCCGCGCGCTTCACGCGCGAGGCGCTCGGCGTCCTGCCACGGCACGACGCGGTCGAGCTTGCCGGTCACGATGTACAGCGGGCACGTAATCTTATCGGCCACCCCGGCGAGACTCAATGTGGCGGCGACTTTGCGCGCGGCGTCCTGCGTCGCGCAGTGCGCGCGCGTGCGGAACGTTTCGCGCGTCAGCTCAGGCAAACCATCCCACGCGAAACCAAGGTCATAAGGACCGGACAACGCAATGCAGGCCCGGATGCGCTTCTCGAACGCCGCAGCGCGCGGCGCGTAATAACCGCCGAGGCTCACGCCCCACAGGCCTAGGCGGGCGCCATCGACGTCCGGGCGCTTTTCCACCCAGTCAACGACTGCTTTGACGGCAACTTCATAATCGCCGCGGATCGCGATGTCGTATTCGGATTCGCCCTGCCCCGCGCCGTCGAAGCTCAGGGTCGCCAGGCCGCGCGCGAGAAACAGCGACTCGTAGCTGTCCATTTCCTCTTTCGCCGAGTCGAGGCCCATGCACATGACGACGATCGGCGGCCGCGCCACGCCCGCGGGACGGCGCAGCACGCCGGCGAATGATTTGCCGTCGAACGGTATGCGCACGTACTCGCCCGGCGGACGCAGGTGCGGCAGCGCGAGCTTACGGCACTCGACCGCTTTCATATGCGCCGCGCGCATCTCGTTCACGTCGAGCACGAACACGAATTTCGCGAAGTGATAGCACACGGCCGCCGTGGTCAGGTGCTGTCCCGCCGACAGGTTGAAGCCGTCGGCGAGCGCCTGGCGGCCGATGCCCTCGTGCACCGCGGCGCGCGCGCTCCATGCGCGGCACCAGTCAGCCCAGCGTGAGATCCCCGCGGTGACTTCCTGAAAGTCTGTCAGCGGCACGCCGTTCGTGACGAACCGCGGCGCCCAGTGATGGATCGCCGAGGCGACGAGCGCATCGTGCTTCGGTGGGGTGACGTCATGCATGGCGTCGGGCGAGCATATCAGCGTGTTTCGCGGGCTTTGTTGAGATAGGACAAATCGAGGTAATTCTCCGGCTTGCCGTGCGGCTCAGGCAGACCTTCCGACGCCCATACTATGTCGATTATCTGGCGCAAACCATCCGCGGTAATTTGCGGCAGCGGCTGGCCGGCGATCTGGTCGTAGGCGCGCGACGCGGTCGCGCGATCGATGTTGAGCCGCGCGGGCAAGAGGCGTATTGCGTCCTCCTTGTTGCGCGTGTCCTTGAGCCACGCATAAGCCGCATCGAACGCGCGTATATATCCGAGCAACGCCTGTTCGTTGCCGGCCGCCCAGCCGCGGCGCGCCGCGGCGATCGAGCCCGGATAACTCGGGAAGTATTCGCCGGTCGTGCCCAGGCTCACAAACCCCGCGGCGAGCAGATTGCGGTCGAACGGCGGATTGAGCAGGCTCGCCACCGCCGCGCCCGATTTCAGCGCGTCGAACCGCTCCTGCGAGCCGCCGATTTCCCTGAACGTGTAATCCCCGTCAGCCAGCCCCTTGTCCGCCAATAGCTTGCGCAGGAGCAGCGCATAACCGGTGTGCGCGCCATCGACGGCGATGTCGCGGCCTTTGAGATCGCCGAAAGACCGGATCGCTGGCGCCGCCACTAGTGTCAGCTCTGGCGCGAGCGCCTGCGCCATGAAAATAAACAGGTCGCAGCCGCGTTCGACGCCACGCACGACGTGATCCGACTGCTGCATACCAATGTCGTATTCGCCGCGCGTGAGCATCGCCAGCTGCTGCGTCGACGAGCCGGTGACGGTGATTTCGACATGCACGCCTTCGCGCGCGAACAGCCCGTGCGCCTCCGCGACGTACAGCGGCCATGAGTAGACGCCCTCGGAAATTACGGCGAAACGGACGGTCGGCAAATCTTTTTTCATGGATACGGAAACAGCGGCTTGCCGGTCGTATAGAGGTGGTAGAGCGCTTCGAGGAACACGTCAATGCGATCGTAGTTGCGAAGCTGGGCGAACTGCGGAAACCGCAGGGTCTTTACGATCTCTTCGCGGGTCTTGCCGGCCGCGATCGCCGCCTTCACACCGGCCTGCACCTCCGCGAGCAGCCGCGCTTCGGCAAGGACGTCTTCACGCCCGCCCACGTCGCCGTGGCCCGGCAGGAAGAGATCGACGTTCTCCATCGCGGCGATCCGCTGCAGCAGCGCGATCCAGCCGTCCATCGACGGCGTGAAGGACATGTTCGACCAGTTGTTCTTCGCGAACGGGCCGCCGACATACAGCGCGCGTGCATGCGGAAAATAGACCAGCGTGTCGCCGGGATTCTGGCCGGGTCCGAGATACATGATCTCGACGGTTCGCCCGCCTAGCGTAAGCGTCAGCCGCGAATCGAACGTGACGTCGGGCAGCACCGTTTTCACTTCCGCCGGATCGAGGTTGAGCGATTTGAAAAAAGCGAGCCGGCGCTTGAGTTCGAGCTGCTCGTTCTTGACCATGCCGGCGACGACGTCGCGGTGCGCGATGATGGTCGCGCCGGCCGCTTTGAACGCCAGGTTGCCGTAATAGTGATCGCCATGCGCGTGGGTGTTGATCACCCACTTGATCGGCTTATCGGTGATTTTGCGGATGCGCTCGATGAGATCGCGGCCGTGCGCGGGATGCTGGCGCGTGTCGATAACGAGCACGCCCTCGGGCGTGACCAGGAAGCCGGAGTTCGAGGACAGGTCGTCGTAGAGGAAATAGAGGTCAGGCGCGACCTGTTTCAGCTGGGTCGGGACACCTTCGCGCATGCGGAAGTTGTCGAACTTGTCGGTGGGCTCCGCGGCGGCTGCAAGTTCCAAAAAAGGCACCAGCAGGGCGCACGCCAACCACCATCCCGCGCTTATCGGGCGCCGCCACTCGCGCATTGCGCAACTACTCCGTGTGTTTGCGCCGGCAGCGCGCGAAACCACACCCTGGCGGCGCTGCTGAACGGCTTGGAGGGGCGATGCTAGAAAACAATAAAGCGCTTGTCAATCAAATTACTAAGCTTATTTCGCGCGGCGCACGCAGCGCACTGCAACATAAATAAAAACATCCACAGAATCTGTGGATAACGTTGTGCAAAACTCCTGTTTGAATGCCGCATACGCAGACTGCGCCTCGGCGTTAAACAGATTGCATACTTTTTGGGCAGGCGAATTTGCCGCGTTGACTTTGCCGCTTATTTAAGAACGCGCAGCAGATTATTGAAGTCGTCCGTCCACACGCGGAAGCCCGGCGGTACGGAAATTTCCGTCGCGACGCTGTGGATCGGATCCGCTTCGAGCAGCTTGCGGTTGGTCGTCACCAGCACCTGGTCGGTGCTCGCGGTCCAGTAATTGGGGCCTTCTTCGTTCTCGGGAAAATCGGTAACCAACACCGCCGCCAGGCCGAACTCCGCGGCGAGGCTCGCGACGATGGGCGCGATGTTGATGAAACGATTGGTCGCCTGGAATGCGAGCACGCCGCCGGGCTTCAGGTGGCGCAGGTAGATTTCCATCGCCTGCCGCGTGAGCAGGTGCATCGGGATCGAGTCGCCCGAGAACGCGTCCATCGCCAGCACGTCGAACTGCTGGCTCGGTTCGCGCTCGAGGCTCAAGCGGCCATCGCCGAGCACGACCTCGATCTTGGCCGGCGTGTCCTGCATGAACGTAAATTCGCGGTTTGCGACGTCGACCACCTGCGGGTTGATCTCGTAGAACCGGAACGTGTCGCCCTTGCGCGCGTAGGCGATGATCGAGCCGGCGCCCAGGCCGATTACCCCCACCTTGCGCGGCGTGTCCGGCAGGCTCGCGAACATGCGCCCATAGCCGCTGCTGGTGCCGAAGTAGCTGCTCGGGCGCAGCCGGTATTGCGGGCTCATCAGTTGCCCGCCATGCATGATGCCGCCGTGCACGAGCGAGCGAAACGGCGTCGGCTCCTCGGTCTCGCGCGTTTTCAGCACACTATAGAAGTTGCGCATCATGATCCGCGAATTGGCGATCTGGTAATCCACCGCTTTGCCGGCGCCATATGCCGTGGCGCCGACCACGCCGGCGGACACCAGCATCGCCCACCACGCCATGCGAAACGTGCGGTAGAGCAGCAGCAACGCGCACGCGATGAGCCCGATCGCGAGCTCGAAATAGCCGGTCAGCACATACGGCGCGACGAGACCGACGAGCAGGCCACCGATCGCGCCGCCGAGCGAGATCATCAGGTAGTAGCGCGTCAGGTAGCGCGGCGCGGGTTTCAGCAGCGTCAGTTCGCCATGGCAGAACATGCAGCACACGAAGAGTCCCGCGAGGTACATCGGCACCACCAGCTTCAGGTTGAGCGAGTCCGAATACCACGCCATCAAAGGCAGCAGCACCGCGGCCAGCAGGAGGAAGACATTGCGGCGGTACCAGCGCGGATGGTCGAAGCACAGGATGAACGTCGCCAGGTACAGCGACAGCGGCAGTATCCACAGGAAAGGCAGCGACGCGACGTTCTGGCAGATGTGATTGGTGAATGCGAGCAGCAGGAATGACGCCATCGCGGCGAGCATCAGCCAAGTAAGCTGGCGCAGCGGCCGCGGCGGCGGTTCGGCGACCGTTTCCGCGACGGGCGCGGCAGCGGCCAGCGTCTCCGCGCGCGCGCTCGATATCGCCGCATAAGCGCACAGCGCGACGAACAGCGCGTAGCACACGGACCATGCAATCGATTGGATATAGGTGGTCACCCACGGCTCGACCGCCACGGGGTACGCGAGCAGCGCGAGCAGCGAAGCGAGGTTAGACAGCGCGAACAGCCGGTACGGAACGATGTGGAAGCGGCGCGCGAACCACGCCTGCAACAACGGGCTCGTCGTCGACAGAATGAAATAGGGCAGCCCGATCGTCAGCGTCAGCAGTCCCAGAATGCGCCAGCTCGGGTTTTCCTCGCCCTGCGGCTTCCAGGCGACGTCCGGCGTAATCGGCAGGACCAGGAGGCTCAGCACGAGCACCGTCACGTGCAATATGGCCTGCCGTTTGGGCGTCAGGCGCCGCGTCGTGAAGTCGGCGTAGGCGTAGCCGACCAGCAGCACCATCTGGAAGAACACCATGCAGGTCGCCCAGACCGCGGCGGAGCCGCCAAACCACGGCA
>Ga0207676_10001540_pt1 | contig 17017 bp, 14 predicted proteins | sample KBSSwiS72_FD_184307 | JGI IMG/M metagenome (GOLD analysis project Ga0207676, IMG submission 184307) | Switchgrass rhizosphere microbial communities from Kellogg Biological Station, Michigan, USA - KBS Switchgrass S7-2 (SPAdes) (version 2) | ecosystem: Host-associated > Plants > Roots >...
CGCGCCGCCCAGGGGATCGACGGCGAGCGTGAGGCCGCCCGCGCGGATCGTGTCCATCTCGATCACGCTCGCGAGGTCGTTCACGTAGGGCAGCACGAGATCGCGCGCGTGCGTCGTGGCCGCTGCGAGAGCGTCCGCAAAAGGCATCCGGCGTACGCCGGTGTTCTCTTCCAGCAGCGCGTTGGCGCGATCCTGGATCCACGTCGTGACCGCCGTATCGGCCGGTCCGCCGTTCGGCGGGTTGTATTTGAAGCCGCCGTCCTCCGGCGGATTGTGCGACGGCGTGACGACGATGCCGTCGGCCAGCGCCGAGTCGCGGCCGCGATTGTGCGTGACGATCGCACGCGAGACGACGGGGGTCGGCGTGAAGCCGTCGTTGCCGTGGAAGACCGTTTCCACGCCGTTCGCGGCAAGCACCTCGAGCGCCGCCTCCTGCGCCGGCCCGGACAGCGCATGCGTGTCCTTGCCGAGAAAAAGCGGTCCGGTGGTCTGCTGGCTGTTGCGGTAATCGCAGATCGCCTGTGTGATGGCCAGGATGTGGGCGCGCGTGAACGCGCCTGTCAGCGAGGAGCCCCGATGGCCGCTCGTTCCGAAGCTCACGCGCTGCGCCGGGTCGGCCATGTCGGGCTTGCGTTCGAAGAACGCCCGCTCTAGCGCCGGCAGGTCGACCAGGAGCTCCTGCGGCGCCGGCTTGCCGGCCAGGGGGGAGACCGCCATCGTTTGCTTGCTCCTGCGAGGCTCCTGGATCCAGCCTATGCTACGCCGCCGCCGTCAGCGATCGAAGCTCAATTTCAGGAAAAACCAGGCGACCCCTCTGGCAAACGTGCCGTAGACCGCCGCATTGTTGGTGCCGATCGACGCGACGGGCGCCAAGTACGGCGCCGGCCAGTAATTCGTCGCGGTGCTGTGGGAGATGATCAACGCCGAGTAGCCGGCGCCGACGCGGACGTCATGCCCGACATCCCAGCGCGCGAGCCAGACATAGCTCGCGACGTACATCGGCTTCCGGTAGGAGTCCCGTGCGACGAATCCCAGGAGCATCCGCTGATTGTCGTTGTCCTCGGTCAGCGTGTGCCCGTAGCCCACACCCCACCCGGCGTCGTTCAACGTGGCGCGCTTTTCCGCCGAATAATGGTAGGGCGCGTGATAGTAGTAGCCGGACAGGTAGAGATCCTGCGAGCCCTCGTTCCAGATCCGCTTTGTGCCGTCCCAGAGACCATGCCAGAACCCCTGCTCGCGCGCTTCGGCGGTTCCCAGCGGAAACGGCGTCGTGGCGCCGATCTTGTCGACGAATGCATTCCAGCCGTCTCCCGGGTCATCGGCGGCCGCGCAGGGCGCATTGAGCGCCACGGCGGTCAACGTCGGAAGCGCGGTTCGGGCAAGTGCGACGAGGATGTTCACGTTCGGATTGGGGAGCAAAGTTTCACTCTGTTGCGCTGATGATGAATCGACGTCGTACGCGCCTGTCGCAGGGGCACCGCCTCTGGTCCGATGAACCTTTGGGTTTATACTCGCCCGGGTCGTCGCGGGGCACGCCCGCCCGCGCCTTGGGGAGTCGTCCTTGGGAGCGTCTGGGCGAATGGTAATCGTTTTCCTGATGGCGGATGTGAGGGATCGGGGTCTGCTATGGCAAAACTGATACTGAGTCTTGATGACGTCGTGCTGAAAGAGCTTCCGCTGACCAAGGAGCGCACGACGATCGGCCGCAAGCCCCACAACGACATCCAGATCGACAACCTCGCGGTGAGCGGCGAGCATGCAGTGATCGAGACGATCATGAACGACTGCATCCTCGAGGATCTCGGCAGCACCAACGGGACGCTCGTCAACGGGGTCCTCGCGAAGCGCCACGTGCTGCGCAACAACGACGTGATCGAGCTCGGCAAGTACAAGCTCAAGTTCGTCGGAGTCGCGACGGCAGCCACGATCCATGCCCCCACTCCTGCCGACTACGAAAAGACGATGGTCTGGCGGCCCGGCGGCGCGAAGCCCCCGGGGGGCGCGTCCACGCCGGGTCCGGCCGCGGGTGCAAACGCCGCCGCCGCGTCCGCGGGTCCGCCGCACGCCCCGCCGCACATCCCGTCGCCCATTCCCGTGCCGCTGCAACCCGCGGCCGCCACGGCTGCGCCCGTTCATGCGGTGGCCTACGCGCCGGCGGCGTCGTCCGCAACCGCAGCAGCAACCTCGACGAGCGCGCCCTTTGCCGCCACCGGCGGATCCGGCGTCGTGCGCATCCTGTCGGGTCCGCGCGCCGGACGCGACTTGAAGCTCGTGAAGGCGCTCATGACGCTCGGCAAGCCCGGCACGCAGGTGGCCGTCGTGACGCGGCGCCCGCAAGGCTATTTCATCGCCCACGTCGAAGGACCGCCCACCCTCGTCAACGGGCGCGCCATCGGCACGTCGCCGCAGGCGCTGAAAGACGGCGACACGTTCGAGGTCGCCGATGTGCGGATGGAATTTCTGCTGCGCGACGAGCCCTCCGAGGCCCGCTCGGGAGGCTCCTGGAAAGTGGTGCTCGCGGTCGTGGCCATCGCCGTCGTGGGCTACATCATCTGGCGCCTGCGCGGCTGACGTTCGACTGCGCCCTTCGCAAACCGGCCACCGACAACGCTCGGCGCCAAGGGCAGGCAACCGGGTGCGTATCTGCCTGCTCACGAACCAGGACTTAGACGCCGCACCCTTCCCCTCCGGCGACTGGCCGTGTGATCCGCGGCCGTTTTATGGCGACGGGCAGTGGCACGTCGAGTGCCTCACGAAGGCGACGGCGACCGAGCAGGTCACGCGCTGCGTCGAGCGCGGTTTCGACGTGTTCTTCAACCTGTGCGACGGTGCCGCGGACCAGGACACGCCCGGCATCGAGGTCGTGCGCACGCTCGAGCGGCACGGCGTCGCGTTCACCGGCGCGACGTCCGAGTTCTACGAGCCCTCGCGCGCGGCGATGAAACGCGCGTGCCGCGCCGCGGGGATCGCGGTCCCCGAATACGTGCTCGCTCGCCATGACGCGGACGTCGAACGCGCCGGCTCGCGGCTTTCGTATCCGCTCTTCGTCAAGCATTACAGCAGCTATTCGAGCGTCGATCTCTCGCGCCACTCGCGCGTGGTATCGCCCCGGGGACTCGCCCGGCAGGCGCGCAAGATCATGCGCCGGCACGGCGCAGCGCTCATCGAGGAGTTCATCGAGGGCTCCGAAGTCACCGTGCTGGTAGCCGAGAATCCCGACGATCCGGCGCGGCCGAAGACGTACACCCCGATGCAGTACCGGTTCCCGACAGGGGAGTCGTTCAAGCACGCAGCGATGAAGTGGGTCGATTACCGGAAGATGGCCGCGTTTCCCGTCGACGACGCCGAACTCGACGCGCGCGTTCGCGACGCTTCCGCGCGTCTTTTCGTCGGGCTGCGCGGCGCGAGCTTCGGCCGCTGCGATCTTCGCATCGGCCACGACGGCACGCCGTACATGCTCGAGATCAATCCGAACTGCGGCGTCTACTATCCGCCCGACGACGCGGGCAGCGCCGATCTTTGCCTGTTGCACGACGCCGAAGGACACGCGGGCTTCACGCGTCGGCTGATTCGCGCCGCGTTGGCGCGCCGGGAACGGCTGGCGGCACGCGCATGAGCGTGGCATGATCGACGCCGCCAAAAACGTTTGAGGCCGCCACGAAAACAAGGGGGGACGCTCGCGATGCCGCAGATCCTGTTCAAGAATGCGAAGCTCCTCGACCCCTACGCCGACACGCTCGCGGGCGGAACGTCCGTGCTCGTCGAAGGCGAGACGATCCGCGAGGTTTCGGCGAAGCCCATCAGGGCGACTAAGGCCGACGTGATCGACTGCAGGGGCCTCACGCTGATGCCGGGGCTCATCGACTGCCACGTTCACGTGATGCTGTCGGAGGTGAACATCCGCTATCTCGAGGCGATCCCGCTCACGATGATGACCGTGCGCGCGGCGGCGCTGATGCGCGCGATGATCGACCGCGGCTTCACGACGGTACGCGACACGGGCGGCGCCGACTGGGGCGTCCGCGACGGCGTCGCGCAGGGACTCTTGCCCGGGCCGCGGATGTTCATCGCCGGCCGGGCGCTCGGTCCGACAGGTGGCCATTCCGATGCCCGCCGCCGCACGGACGTGCACAAGCACAGCTGCCACTGCTGCAACGCGATGAACTTCTGCCTCGAAGTCGTCGACGGCGCCGACGCCATGCGCAAAGCCGTCCGGGAGCAGCTTCGGCAGGGGGTCGACCAGATCAAGATCATGGTGTCGGGCGGTGTGGCGAGCCCGTACGACCCGCTCGACAGCCGCCAGTTCACGCTCGAGGAGATCGGCGCCGCGGTCGAGGAGGCGAACGCGTTCGGCCGCTACACGCAGGCCCACGCCTACACGCCGGAGGCGATCACGCGCGCGGTGAGCCAGGGCGTTCGCACGATCGAGCACGGCAACCTGATCGACGACAAATCGGCGCAGCTCATGAAAGCGAAAGGCGCCTACCTCGTGGCGAATCTCGTCGCCTATTACGCGATGAAGGAGCGTGCGGCGGAGTTCGGCATGACGCCCGAGATGCTCGCGAAGAATGACCTCGTGATCGACGGCGGATTGAAATCGCTCGAGATCTGCAAGCGCGCCGGGATCAAGGTCGGCTACGGCACCGATCTGCTCGGTGCGCTGCAGGTCGACCAGAGCCGCGAGTTCATGCTGCGCCGCGAAGTGCTGTCGCCGATCGAGATCATCCGGCAGGCGACGCTCGTCGGCGCCGAGATCGTGCGCATGCAGGGAAAGCTCGGCGTCGTCGCGCCCGGGGCGTACGCCGACCTGCTCGTGGTCGACGGCGACCCGATCAAGAAGCTCGAGCTCCTCACGGGCCAGGGCGAGAACCTGTCGGTGATCATGAAGGCGGGCCGCTTCCACAAGAACCGGCTGGCTGCATGAACGGCGGGGCGGCGTGAACGGCTGGGCCGGCTGATGCCGAACGAGGCTGTCGAGACGGCCGCAAGGCTCGACGCCCGGCGCAGCCCGCTCTTCGATACACGCGTCACCGGGCGCGCCGCACTGGTCGCTGCGGCGGCGTTCGGCTACGCGATCATCCTCACGCCGATTTTCTTCGTCTGCTGGCTCTCCTTCTTCGCGAACGAGATCGTGACGTTCCCGCCGCGCGGCTACACGCTGCGGTGGTTCGCGCACATCTTCGACCAGAACAATTTCGTCAGTGGCTTTCTGACGAGCCTCGAGGTCGGTGTGGCGGCGATGGTCGGCGGCCTGGTGCTCGGCGTGCCGGCAAGCCTCGTGCTCGCGCGCCGCCAGTTTTGGGGCCGGGAAGCGATCAACACGCTTCTGGTCATGCCGCTCGTCGTGCCGGGTGTCGTCGCCGGCACGGCGATCTACGTGTTCCAGATCGAGATCGAGCTCGCGACGGAGCTGCCGCTCCTGGGCTCGCGGGCCGGGCTCATCCTCGCGCACATCATGATCACGATCCCGTGGACCGTGCGCCTGCTCACGGCGAGCCTCGCCGGTTTCGATCGCTCGATCGAGGAAGCTGCGCTCAGTCTCGGCGCGACGCCGTTGCAGGCATTCGTCAGGGTCACGCTTCCCGTCATCAAGCCGGGCGTCGTGGCGGCGGCGCTGTTCAGCTTCATCATCTCCTTCGGCAACCTCGAGATGACGCTGTTCCTGGTCGCCCCGGGGGAGACCACGCTGCCGATTGCGATCCTGCAGTACCTGCAGTGGCGGATCGACCCGACCATCGCCGCCGTGTCGCTCTTGCAGATCGTGCTGATCGGCGCGGGAATGCTCGTGGCCGACCGCTACGTCAAGCTCACCCGCGTGCTCTGACGGGACCTCGACTCGCGATGGCACGCCTCCAGCTCTCGGGTCTCACCAAGACCTACGGCGATTTCCGCGCGGTCTGCGGCGTCGATCTCGACATCGCCGAAGGCGAGCTCGTCGTGTTGCTGGGCCCCTCGGGGTGCGGGAAGACGACGACGCTGCGGATGATCGCCGGCTTCGTCGCCCCGACGGCCGGCGAAATCCGCCTCGGCGGCGCCGACATCACGCGCCGACCTCCGTGGAAGCGCAACACGGGCCTCGTGTTCCAGAGCTATGCGTTGTTCCCTCATCTCACGGTCGCGCAGAACGTGGCGTTCGGATTGAAGATGCGCGACGTGCCGGTTGCTAAGGTCGACGCGAAAGTCGCGGAAGCGCTGCGCCTCGTTCGCCTCGAAGGTCTCGAGGCGCGCCTGCCGCGGGAGTTGTCGGGTGGCCAGCAGCAGCGCGTCGCGCTCGCGCGGGCGCTCGTGATCGAGCCCGACATCCTGCTGCTCGACGAGCCGCTCTCCAATCTCGATGCAAAGCTGCGCCACGAGGTGCGTGTGGAGATCCGCGAGCTGCAGAAGAAGCTGGGGCTCACCACGGTGATGGTCACGCACGACCAGGAGGAAGCGCTCACGATGGCGGACCGCCTCGTCGTGATGTCGAACGGCCGCGTGCAGCAGGTGGGCACGCAGCGTGAGCTGTACGAGCGCCCCGCGAACACGTTCGTCGCCGGCTTCGTCGGCCGCACGAACTTCCTCCGTGGGCGGATCGATGCGCCCGGCGTCTTCGTAAGCGACAGCGGGCTTGCGATCCGTTGCCGCGACGACGCCCCCGCCGCCGGCCGCGTGCTCGCGTTGCGACCGGAGCGCCTCACCTTGTCCGACACCCCGGTCCGCGACGCCAACTGCTTTCCGGCGACGATCGAGTTCGCCTCGTACCTGGGCGGCGTGCTGGAATACCATGTCCGCCTTACGCCGCAGGACCGGATCATGGTCCAGGCGCCGAACAAGCTCGCCGACGCCGCGCACGCGATCGGCGACCGAATGCATCTGCACTGGCCCAGCGAGGCCAGCCTCGTGCTTGCCGACGATGGCGAGGGCTAGAGGCTGATCGACGAACGCCATCGTGACAACCGGAGACTTCGGCATGGAAAACTACGACTCTTTCATCATGCGGCGCCGCTTGCTGAAAGCCGGCGGAGCGCTCGCCGGCGCGTCGACGCTCGGCGTCCTGAACCCCGTATGGGCGCAGTCGGCCGGTCGCATCGTGGTGGGCACGTGGGGCGGCGACTACTCGAAGCTGCTCGCGAAGAACATCGATACGCCGCTCCTCGTGCCGAAGAAGTACGAGGTCGTGCACGACATCGGGGGCGATTCGGAGCGGCGGGCGAAGATGCGCGCCGAAGCGCGGCTGCCGCGCGGCACGAGCGACCTGCAGGGGCTCTCGGCGGCGCAGATGTACGAGATGAACGACGCGGGCCTTTGCCTGCCGATCGACTACGCGAAGATCCCGAACTCGAAATTCCTCCTGCCCCAGATGAAGTACCCGTACGGCGTCGGGCACATCTACTCGGGCAAGGTGATCCTTTACAACCCCAAGATCATCACGACGCCGCCGACGAGCTTCGCCGACGCGCTCGACCCGAAGCACGGCAACAAGCTCGGCATCATCGACATCCAGTACCAGTTCACGATGATGGCGGCCGCGCTCGCTTCCGGCGGATCGATGACGAACTACGAGCCGGGCAAGGAGCGCCTCCTGGCCTGCAGAAAAGCGGGTGCCAAGGTCCTGCCGACCAACGAAGCGATGGCGCAGGCGCTGCAGAACGAGGAAGTCGGCATCTGCATCATGTGGAAAGCGCGCGCGGTGCAATGGCAGAAAGCGGGCGCCAAGGTCGACACGGTCGCGCCGAAGGAAGGCATCCCGCTGTACATATCCGGCTTCGTCATCCCCAAGAATGCGCAAAACAAGGATGCGGCGCATTTCTGGCTCAACGAAATGCTCGAGCCCTCTGCACAGGAGGCCTTCGCGGAGGACATGGGGTACAACGGCAGCGTCACCAACGCGAAGATCCCCGCCGACACGGAAAAGCGGATCGGCTTCAGCGCGGAGGAGCGAAAGCGCCTGGTCGACCTCGACTACGGCTATCTCGCGAAGAACGACTCCGCCTTCAAGGACTGGTGGGACAAGTCGTTCAAGGGATGACGGCCTGGTAGCGGCCAGGTAATTTCCGGAGGTCGGACGAGCATGGCCGACGCGGCCGCGATGGCGAGGCCCGTTTCGCGCGAGGCGACGCCTGAGCGCGGAGCGCCGTGGACGGCCGCCGCGATGCTCGCGCCGGCCTCCATCGTGGTGACGATCGGCATCGTCCTGCCGATCGTCATCCTGTTGCGCTACAGCCTCAACCAGTTCACCCCGGCCAAGGTGATGGTCGATGCCGTCACGCTCGAGAACTATACGCGGTTCTTCACCGACCCGTTCTACCGCGCGGTGCTGGTGCGTACGATCCGTGTAGCGGCGCTTTGCACTGCCATTTGCGTGGTGCTCGCGTTTCCGATGGCCTATTGCCTCGCCCGCACGCGGTCGCGCTTCAAGAATCTCCTGCTGATGGCGGTGATCCTGCCGCTCTTCGTCGGCAATGCGGTGCGCGCCGCGGGCTGGATGGTGCTGTTCGGCAACCGCGGATTCGTGAACTCGGTCCTGCTCGGCCTGGGGATCGTCCGCGAGCCGCTGCAGATCATGTACACCGAGTTCGCGGTCGTCGTCGGCGTGATCGCGGTGAACCTTCCTTTCGTCGTGCTCACGCTGCAGTCGGTGCTGGAAGGCATCGATCGGGCGATCGAGGAAGCCGCGCTCGGATTGGGTGCGGGGCCATGGCGCACGTTCCGCCATGTGGTCCTTCCGCTCGCGCTGCCCGGCGTGATCGCCGGCACGATCCTGTCGTTCATCCTGGCGATGAACGCGTATGCGACGCCGGTGCTCCTGGGCGGCCCTACGTTCCAGATGATGGGACCGACGGTTTACAACCAGTTCGCGGGCCTCACGAACTGGCCGTTCGGCGCCGCCATGGCGTTCATCCTCATGATCGCGACGCTCCTGCTGACCGTGACGTCGAACTGGCTCGCGCAGGCGCGGTATCGGCGCTGACGGGGTGCGCTACAGCGTGACTGCGATCGTCGCTCCGACGAACCAGTTGCGGCCCGGCGCAGGCTCGAAGTACCGCTGATTGGTATCGCCGACGATCACCGAGCCCACGTACTTCTTGTCGGCGATGTTGTTGAGGCGGACATATTCGCTGAATTGCATGCGCCCCGCGGACTGCGCGAAGCCGGCCTGCATGTTGCCGATCGTGTACGCGGGTGCGGAGGCCGTGTTGCGATCGTTGGCGTAGATCTTGCCCACGTATTGCACTTCGCCGCTCACGTTGAAGCCGAACCAGCCACCCGGAGTCCAGTTGAGCACGCCGTAGAACTGCTGCGGCGGCACGCCCGGGAGGCGGGATCCTTCCGGTACGACGACGGGCGGAGTGCCCGAGCTGTACGGATCGGCGAATTCGGCGAGGAGGTACGTGTAGTTCGCGTGCGCGTTGAAGCCTGACGGCAGCTGCGCGTCCCACTCGGCCTCGACGCCGCGGCGCCGGGTCTTGCCCGCGTTGGCGTACGTCGTGCGCCCGCCCGTCGCGGTATTGACCACGATCTCGTCGTTGGTCTTCGCGGTGAACACGGCGAGATTCACACGCTGGGAAGGCAGCGGCAGCCACTTGAGCCCGAGCTCGTACGCTGTCGACGTCGCCGGTTGCAGGTCGAAGTTGAGGCCGGGGCCGATCGGCTTGTACGCGAGCTCGGCGAACGTCGGCGTCTCGAATCCCTGGCCGAAGCTGAAATACGCGTTCATGTTGTCCGCAACGCTCCACAGCACGCCGGCGATGGGACTCGTGTTGTAGTAGGTGCGGCTTCCGCTGTCGTTCGGGTTGGCGGGGGTGATGTAGTGATCATCGGAGTTGTAGGCGACCTTGCTCGAGCGGACGCCGACGGTGAACGACAGCCTGTCGAACAGGTACCACTGCGCCTCGACATAGGCGTCGGTGCCGGTCACCTTGTCGTCCTCGTCGCGCCGGAGGTCGCCGATCACGCCGAAGTTGTTCACGAAGCCTGTGCGGTGCTCGTTCTGCCGGGCGATGTCCGCCCCGACGTTGAGCGTCAGCGGCCGACCGGCCGCGCTGCCCTTCCAAACGAGACGCGCGCCGAAGCCGCCGTAATTGCGATCGAGGTCGACCACGCCGCCGGACGACGTCGGCGCCGCTCCGGTCAGCGCGAGGAATTGCTCGATCATCCGCCGCCCGCCGAACCCGGTCACGTGCAAGCTCGTGTCGCTGGTCAGAGCCTGGTCGATGACGATGCCGCCCTGGTATTGGCTGATGGTCTTGTTGGTGTTGAAGAGGGTCGCCACCGGGTCGGCTTGCTGCGGATCGGCCATCCACTGCGCTTGCGTGAGACCGAGCGGATCCTGCGTGTGCGGCTGGTATTGTCGGCTGCCGATCACCGTGACGCGCGTCGATTCGCCGACATCGAACGTGAGCTTCGCGTTGGCCAGGCTTCGGGTCGCGGCCGAGTGCTCGCGGTAGCCGTTGGTGTCGAGCCAGCTGTAGGCGCCCACGTAGCCGACGCCGTCGTGCGTGCCGGTGGCCTTCACACCCAGGTTGACCGTGTTGTAGCTGCCGGCGCTCGCGGTGAAGCTCAGGACCGGCTCCGGGGTGCCGTTCTCCGTGTACACCGAGATCACGCCGCCCGATGCATTGCCGTACAGCGTGGAGAACGGTCCGCGCAGCACTTCGATGCGCCCCGCCGACAGCAGGCTGAAGCTGCCCGTCTGTCCCTGCCCGTCGGGCATCGTCACCGGAATGTCGTCCTGGTAGAGCCGCACGCCTCGCACGCCGAATTGCGCGCGGGCCCCGAAGCCGCGCGAGCTGATCTGCAGATCCTGCGCGTAATTCTGACGGTTCGCGGCGAACACGCCCGGAACCCGCACGAGCGACTCCGACAGGCTGATCGCCGGCTGGCCGCTGCGAATGATCGTGCCGTCGAGCACGTCGACCGAGGCAGGCACGTCGAACGCGCGCTGCGTGTCGCGCGTCGCCGTCACGACGATCGGATCGTACGGGCCCGCGGTGGCCGGCGACTGCGCACCCAGGGGCGGGCACGCCAGCGCGAACAGTGCAGCGATGGCTGCGCCGAGCGATGTCCGGGCTGCGATGTCAAGTGAGGTCATCGGGACTCGGGCCGGCTCGATAAGGCGATTTCAGAATGGCGTTCCAGTATACGGCATGCCGTTCGATCAAATGCGCTTATCCGTCCATTCGAACAACGGCTTGCCGGCGACCGCCGCGCTGCCGACAATGCAGCGCCATCTCCGGGAGCGCTCGAGCTTGCCTACAGGTCCCAGTCTAGTCCCGCCGCACGGCCGCGGTGAGTTGACGCCGCTGCTGCTCGAGGGCGACGCGCTCCTTGCCGAGCGCGCTCGCGCAACCGGCCTCCGCTCGATCCGCGTGAGCTCGCGCGAAAAGGGCGATCTCGTCATGCTCGCGATCGGCGGCTTCACGCCCCTCACCGGCTTCATGACGCAAGCCGACTGGAAAGCGGTGTGCGCCAACCTCGCGACGGCGTCCGGACTCTTCTGGCCGATACCGATAACGCTGTCGGTCGACGCGGCGACCGCAGCGACGATTCGCGTCGGCGAGGACATCGCCCTCCTCGACCCGGACGACGGCGACCTGCTCGCGGTGATGCAGGTCACCGAGCAGTACCGCATCGACAAGGCGTACGAGTGCCAGTCCGTCTTCCGCACCACGGACAGCGCGCATCCCGGCGTGAAGATGGTGCTGGAGCAAGGCGACGTGAACCTCGGGGGTCCGGTGCGCGTGCTGTCGACGGGCGGGTTCGACGCGAAGTACGGCTCGCTCTTCATGACGCCGGGAGAGACACGCGCCGAGTTCGAGCGCCTGGGCTGGTCGCGCGTCGCCGCGTTCCAGACCCGAAACCCGATGCATCGCTCGCACGAGTACCTCGCGAAGGTCGCGATCGAGATCTGCGACGGCGTGCTCGTCCACTCGCTGCTGGGCCAGCTCAAGCCCGGCGACATTCCGGCCGACGTGCGCACGCGCGCGATCGCGGCGCTCATCGACAAGTACTTCGTCGCGGGCACGGTGGTCCAGGCCGGCTATCCGCTCGACATGCGGTATGCGGGACCGCGCGAAGCGCTGCTGCACGCCGTGTTCCGCCAGAATTACGGCTGCGCGTACCAGATCATCGGCCGCGATCACGCGGGCGTGGGCAGCTACTACGGGCCGTTCGACGCCCATCGCATCTTCGACGAGATCCCGAAGGACGCGCTCGAAATCAGGCCGCTCAAGATCGACTGGACGTTCTGGTGCTATGCGTGCGGTGGCATGGCGTCGAGCCGCACGTGCCCCCACGGCGAAAGCGAGCGCCTGCTGGTCTCCGGCACGAAGCTGCGGAAGTGGCTCTCCGAGAAGAGCGAAGTGCCGCCGGAATTCTCGCGGCCGGAGGTGCTCGCTATCCTGCGCGAGTACTACGCCAGCGTGCCGGAAGAGGAGAAGGTCGAGGTCAAGCTGACCGGGCACTCGGCGCGCTGAGGGAAAATAGGGTCGCTGAGGGAAAATAGGGTCAGAGACGAATTTCGTCCCGGCCTCAGGCACCTCGCGTGGCGCGAACGCGCTCCGTCACCAGCTCGAGGCCCTCGGCGCCGCGCTGCATCGCCGTCATCCGCTCCTTGGCGAATTCGACGAACGAATTGACGAGCCGCGAGTGGATCCGCTCCTTCGGGTAGACGACCGAAAACTGGCGATAGAGGGGTGGCGACAGCGGCACCTGGACGAGCCGGCCGAGGCGCGTCTCCATCGCGAACGTCGCCCGCGACATGATCGCGAACCCGACACCGGTGGCGACCAGTCCCTTGATCGCCTCGGGACTGCCGGCCTCCATCACGACGTCCAGAGCATCGGGCGAGACACCGTTCTTCTCGAGGTAGTGGTCGATCACCTCGCGCGTGCCCGATCCCGACTCGCGCCGGATGCACGCGTGGTCCATCAGCGACTGCGGCGTCGCGACCTTGTGCTTCGCGAGCGGATGCGACGGCACGCAGGCGACGCGCAGCTCGTCGTCGCAGCACACCTCCGTGACGAGCGTCGGAAGGTGCGAATCGCCCTCGATGAAGCCGACGTCCAGCGTGCGCTCGGCAAGCCGCGCCTGCACGGCTTCGGAGTTGGCGACGAAGAGGCGGGGCATGACCTCCGGAAAGCGCACCTTGAATTCGCCGAGCACCTGCGGCAGGAGGAAGTCGGCGATCGTCGTGCTGGCGCCGATCAGCAGCAGGCCCGTGACCTGACCCGTCAGCTCCTTGAGCCGCGTGTCGAGCTCGGACGAGAGCGCGAGAATGCGCTCGGCGTAGTCGAGCGTCATCTGCCCCGCCGGCGTCAGCGTGATGTGGCCGTGAGCGCGGTCGAAGAGCCGCGTGTTGAAGCGCTCCTCCAGCTGCCGGATCTGGAACGTGACCGCCGGCTGCGTCATGAACAGCGCTTCGGCAGCCTTGGTGAACGACAGGTGCTTGGCAACCGCGTGGAAAACCTGAAGGCGTCGATCCGCCATGTGCGATGAGGCCCGCGTAGAGAACGATTATGCCGAACGGCGATTAGCAACGCGCATTCAAGCATAAACCGCGCGCCGGAGAAAGCGCGTTACTGCGGCTCGATCCCTGCCTTCTTCACGATCGCGGCGTACTTCGCGAGCTCGGTCCTGAAGAAATCGCGCGCGTAGTCGCTCGTCGAGACGTTGATGACGTTGCCCTGCTTCGCCATCGCTTCCTTCACGGCCGGATCCGCGAACGCCGCCACCACCGCGTCGTGGACATGAGTGACGTCGGCGGGCGACATGCCTTTCGGACCGATCACCGCGAACCACGCTTCGACGACGTAGCCGGGCAAGCCCTGCTCCGCGAACGTCGGGATGTCGGGCGCGGCTGCGACGCGCTTCGCCGTTGCCATGCCGATCGCCCGCAGCGAACCGCTCGCAAGATGCTGCTGGACGCTCGGCAGCGCGGCGGTGACGAAGTCGACCTGGCCGCCCAGAAGGTCCGTCACCATGGGCCCGACGCCCTTGTAGGGCACATGCGTCGCCTTGACGCCCGCTTCGTCGAGGAAAAGCTCCGCCGCGAGATGCAGGATCGTCCCGTTGCCGCTCGAGCCGTAATTGATCTTGCCGGGCTGTGCCTTCAGGAGCGCGATCAATTCCTTCGCGTCCTTCGCGGGTACCTTGGGATTGACCACCAGCACGATCGGGGTGAAGCCGACGATGGCGAGCGGCGTGATGTCCGCCGGCAGCTCGAACGGCAGGGACTTGTACACGCTCGGGAAAATCACGACGTTATTCGAGACGACCGAGAGCGTCATGCCGTCGGGCGCGGCGCGCGTCAGGGTCTGGAGGCCGACGATGCCGCCCGCCCCTGGCTGGTTCTCGATCACGATGGGCTTTCCGAGCGCTTTGGCGAGCGCGGGCTGCGCAGTGCGTGTGATCGTATCGACGCCCGAACCCGTGGCGTTGGGAAGCACGACGCGCACGGCTTTTTCGGGCAATTGCGCAAGCGATGCAGCGCTCGCGGTGAGCGCGCTCGCTGCGAGGACCGCGATGAACGCGCGGCGGTTGAGAGAAGTTCGATTGCAGGACATCCGTTTCCTCCGATCTTCTTCGGTATGGTTTCGACGGCCGGTCAAATTGCGGCTCACGCCACCGCGCGCTGCCGGTAAAGCTCGTCGATCTCCTCGATGGTCAGGCCGAGCTCCGCCAAAACCTCGCGCGTATGCTCCCCGCGCTTCGGCGGATCGAGCCGCACGCCGAGGCGCGAGCCCGCCATCGTGATGGGAAGCAGCGTCGTCTTCACGGTCTCGCCTGCCTTCTCGCCGTCCGGAAGCCGCACATCGGCGAGGCCACCCGTTGCCTGCAGGTGCGGGTCGTCGTAGAGATCCTCGGGCTTCCTGATGGGCGCGAACGGCAGCCCCGCGCGCTCCATGATGTCGGCGAGCTCGTCGGCACGGCGGCTCGCGAGGCGCTCGCGGAGCAGCGCGAGCAGCGTCGGGCGCAGCACCACCCTCTGGTTGTTGGTGGCGTACGCCGGGTCCGCTTTGAGATCGGGAAGCCCCAGCGCATCGCAGAACACGACCCATTGCGCGTCGCTGACTGCGGCGAGGAAAATCTGCTCGCCGCCGGCGACGGTGAACACGTCGTAGATCGCCCATGGATTGTCGCGGGCCGGCATCGGCCGCGGATGCCGGCCCGTGACCGCGAATTGCAGCATGTGCTGCCCCATCAGGAACACGTTGTTCTCGTAAAGCGCGGACTGGACTTCCATTCCGCGGCCGGTCACGCCGCGCTGGATCAGCGCGCCGAGGGTCGCGATGGCCGCGAACATCCCGCCCATGATGTCGTTGACGCTCGTGCCGGCGCGCAGCGGATCGCCCGGCCGGCCCGTCATGTACGCGAGACCGCCCATCATCTGCACGACCTCGTCGAGCGCGGTGCGATGGTCGTACGGCCCCGGCAGGAATCCCTTGTTGCTGACGTAGACGAGTCGCGGATTCGCGCGGGACAACGATGCGTACTCGAGGTCGTACTTCGCCATCGTGCCGGGCTTGAAGTTCTCGACGACGACGTCGGCGCTGACCGCGAGGCGGCGGGCGACGGCCGCGCCATCGGGATGGTGCAGGTCCGCAGCGAGGCTTTTCTTGTTGCGATTGAACATCGGGAAGAAACCGGCGCCGGCGCCGAGCAGGCGGCGCGTGCCTTCGCCCTCGATCGGCTCGACCTTGATGACCTCGGCGCCGAGGTCTCCCAGGATCATCCCGCACGTGGGTCCCATCACCATGTGCGTGAACTCGACAACGCGCAGGCCTTCGAGCGGCTGCGCCACAGGGTTCAGGGCGTTGGCGTCCATGGCGTCTCGATCGCCGCCGGTTATGGCGTGGTGCTCGCGGGGGCCATGGTCTTCGGCAGCCCGGCGCGCCACAGCGTTCCGTGCAGCGTCTCGCCCGAGAGCCATTGCCCAAGACGCGAACGCAGCGCGATGAGCCGATCGAAGTCGAGGCCCGTGTCGACACGCATGCTCGAGAACATGTAAGCGACATCCTCCGTCGCGACGTTGCCGCTCGCGCCCGGCGCATGGGGACAGCCGCCGATGCCGCCGAGGCAGGCGTCGAACCGGGCAATGCCCTGCTGCCACGCTGCGAACACGTTGGCGAGGCCGAGTCCGCGGGTGTCGTGGAAATGGCCGCACGCAAGACGGTCGCCCGCAACGGCGTACGCCTGCGCGAACAACATTTCGACCTGCAGCGGATCCGCGTAGCCCACCGTATCGGCAAGCCCTACCCGGTCGGCGCCCGCGGCAAGCGCGCCGTCGACAAGACGCAGCACTTCGCCCGGATCGACGCGACCCTGGATCGTGCAGCCGAATGCGGTGCTGATGCCCACCTCGATCAGGCACGACGAGCCGCGGTCGTCGCGCAGATCGCGGATGCGGGCGAGCTCCGCGAGCACGTCGTCGGGCGTCTTCCGCAGGTTCGCGAGGCTGTGCGCGTGGCTTGCCGACAGCGGCAGCAGCATGAGGTCGGCGCCGCTGTCGATCGCGCGCTCCGCGCCTTTGAGGTTCGGGACGAGCACCGAGACCGTGAGGCCCGGCAGCGTCCTGGCGAACGCGACGAGCTCCGCGGTATCGGCGAGCTGCGGCAGGAGGCGCGGCGGCACGAACGAGCCGACCTCGATCTCGCGCAGTCCGGCGTCGTGGCTCGCGCGCAGCCATTCGATCTTCTGCGCGGTCGGCATGGTCCGCGCAAGGCTCTGCAGGCCGTCGCGCAGGCCGACTTCGCGAACGGTCACAGTGAGGCGGCGGTCGGGCATGGCCCATTCTAGCCGCTAGTCCGCGCGCCGGCCGGGAGCCGCTTGTTTCGACGGGACTTAAGACGCCGCCGGCGCGCCATTCATTAACCCCCTCTATGGGGACATAGCGATATTAGCCTCAAATTCTTTGCATCGCGCTCTTAGAATCGGCGCCGAGGGAAAAGACGGCGGCGCCGAGCGAAAACGGCCATAGGGAGGAGACAGTCGGATGTTCACGAACAATCCGTTCACCGCGCTCAGCAGCACGCTGCCG
>Ga0207676_10001542_pt1 | contig 17012 bp, 14 predicted proteins | sample KBSSwiS72_FD_184307 | JGI IMG/M metagenome (GOLD analysis project Ga0207676, IMG submission 184307) | Switchgrass rhizosphere microbial communities from Kellogg Biological Station, Michigan, USA - KBS Switchgrass S7-2 (SPAdes) (version 2) | ecosystem: Host-associated > Plants > Roots >...
CTGCTGCAATCAAGGGTCGCAATCCGGACCTCAGTGCGATGATGCGACGTTTGCCTCCGCTCGCTGCGCGGAATTGATTAAACCCCTTTTTTCAGTAGAACGAAATTAGATAGCATCATTCGAAACACTTCCTTGAGGTGCCCGCGCGCCTCACCATATCATGGTGGGCTAATCAAGGAGGAGACGAAATGGCAAAGTCACGGCAAGCGGGGGCGCGCGGATTTGAGGAGGTTTCCAAGGCACGGCTGGGCAAGGCGCAGTCGCCGGAAATGCTCGCCTACGTATGGACGCCGTACGCGGACATCGATGACGAGAACGTTGCAGTCATGGCTCGCTGCAACCTCGCGCACACGATTATGCTCTATGAGCAAAAGATCATCAGCAAAAGGGAGGCCGCGCGCATTCTGGCGCCGATGACAGCGCTGCTGAAAAACGTCGCCAGCCTCGACTTCGATCCGCGCAAGGGCGACCTCTTTTTCAATGTCGAAGCGCTGGTCATCGAGCGCGCGGGCGCCGATATTGGCGGCAAGATGCACATTGGCCGCAGCCGCATCGACCTCATTGCCGCGTTGATGCGGTTGAAGGTGCGAAAGAACATGACGCGGCTGCTGGACTGCCTGATGAAGCTGCGTGTAGCGGTGCTCGACAAGGCGGAGGCGTCGATCGACGTCGTTATGCCCGCGTACACGCATTTGCAGCCGGCGCAAGTCGCGACTTTCGGCCATTACCTGATTGCATTTCACGACGCTCTCACGCGCGACTTGAAGCGCCTCATCGCGGCATACGATTCGCTCAACGAATCTCCATTGGGGGCGGCCGCATCTTCCGGCACGTCCTGGCCGCTCGATCGCACGCGCGTTGCCGAACTGCTCGGTTTCGACAGGGTGGTCGAGAACACCAAGGACGCCGCGCACAACTATGACTGGTTTCCGGAGGTCGTAGCGGCAACCGCCATCCTAATGAGTAACGTTGTGCGCGTCGCCACGGATTTCTACATCTGGTGCAGCTACGAGTTCGGATTGATCGAGCTGGATGGCGCATTCGCCGCGAGTAGCAGCATCATGCCGCAGAAAAAAAATCCTTATTCGCTCGAAATGATCAGGGCACGCACCGGCGAGGCGACCGGCGCCTTTGCCGCTATTCTTGAAATCCTCAAAGGCGATACTGGCGGAACGGCGTTCGACATCAAGCTGACCGGCCCGCGCATCGGAGATCAGGCGGTGAACCGCGTTGCCGACATGGTCGCGCTGACCACGCCGCTCATCCGCACGTTGATCCTGAAGAAAGAGCGCATGCTGACGAGCGCCGGGGATGGCTTCACGACGGCGGTCGCCCTGACGGATACGATGGTGGCACACGGGCTTTCTTTCCGCACCGCGCATCATATCGTCGGCCGACTCGTGCGCATGGCGGCCGAACGCAATCTTACTTACCGCGATATTACGCCAGCGATATTAAATGAAGCGGCGCGCGAAATCGTCGGCCACGACCTGGACCTCGATGCGCGCACGATCAAGCGCGCGCTTGATCCGGTCGGATTCGTGCAGGCGCGCAAGGGCCTCGGCGGCCCCGCCTTCGGCGAAGTCAAACGCATGATCGCCAGCCGCCGGCGCGAGAACGTACGCTGGAAAACACAGGTCTCGTCGCGTCAGGTGCTGGTCGAAGCCGCGGACCGCAAACTGGCGATGCGGGCGGCGGTGCTCACGGGCCGCGGCGGGCGCTGATCACCCATGGCTACGGTCTGCGAGAAAATAGGCGAGTACGTACACGCGTTGCGCTACGCGGACCTGCCTGGCGACGTAACCGATTACACCAAGCGCATCTTGCTCGATAGCCTGGCATGCCTGTATGGAGGATTGCACAGCGAACCGGCGCGAATGGTACGGGAAACGATCGAGGTCTACGGTGGCGCACCGCAGGCGACAGTAGTCGCGACAGGGCAGATGACTGCGGCACAGCACGCTGGGCTCGCCAACAGTGTTGCCATCCGCTTCCAGGATTTTAACGACGTCTACTTCGGACCCGCGTGGACCGCCCATCCCAGCGACAACATCGGCAACCTGCTCGCGGTTGCCGAGTGGAAGCGGCGTGGCGGAAAGGATTTTCTCGAGGCAATGGTGGCGGCTTACGAAGTCCAGATGCGGTTTTCCGACTTGCCCGTTGCGCAAAACCTGTGGCACCGCGGCTGGCACCACACAGCTGCGTGTGCTTATGCCGGCGCGGCGGGGGCCGCAAAATTGCTGGGTTTGGATGCGCAGCAGACCGCCAATGCGCTCGCATTGTCCGGCGCACGATCCAACACGTTTGCCGAGATTCGGCACGGTAATATTCCGCACGACAAGGCATTGTCAGCGCCCATGGTATCGAGCACGGGAATTTTTTATGCCATGCTCGCAGAGCGTGGCTTTACGGGTAGCCTCACACTCCTTGAAGGGCCTTATGGATTCAAGGCGGCCGTAGCTGGTGGCACCGACGTCGCCCCACTCGTACCCGCCGCTGGCGACTTTCGGATTTTAAAGGTCGGGCTGAAACCTTACCCGATCGAAGGCATGACGCCCGCGATGGTCGAGGCCGCGCTGATCCTGCGTTCCAAATACGCGATCAAACCTGATGACGTAACAGCCATCCGCATTCTCGCGCACGAGGAAGCAGTGACGAAGCCGAGCTGGGACAGCAAAAAGTTCAGGCCGGATAGTAAGGAAACCGCCGATCACAGTTTTTACTATTGCGTAGCCGTCGCGCTGATCGCGGGTGAAGTTACGTCGAAACAATTCGATCGCGAATGGTTGCAAAATAAGACGGTGCACGCCCTAATGGACAAAACGACCCTTGAAGCGGATCCCGAATTGACCGCTCTCTTCAAGACCGGCGCACGCCCGGCGACGCTCGAGATCGCGACGGCTAACGCCAAATTTCGCCATGAAGTGAAATACCCATTGGGGGATCCTAAGAATCCGTTCACCTGGAATCATGTCCGGGCCAAGTTCGTCTCGCAAGCGGGGCCCGTTATTGACGGGAGACGCTTCGAAGAAATCATGCAAAGAGCACAAAATCTCGAAGCAGAGACCGACATGTCGAGCTTTATGCAGTTGCTAAAGGCTGAATAAGTTTGATAAGGCGGACGTCAAGGCGAGGTAGAAATATGAAAAGAGCGTCGATTACGCTGTGCCTTTGGATCGCGACGATAAGCGCGTACCAATGCGACGCGTTCGCTCAAAACTATCCGGCGCGTGCGGTACGCGTCATCGTCGCGTTCACGCCGGGCGGTGGCCCCGATATTGCCGCACGTTTAGTCGCGCAGCAATTGTCGCCCCTATGGGGGCAGCAATTGGTGATTGATAACCGTCCGGGCGCCGGCGGCACACTCGGGACCGCACTGGCCGCGCGAGCGCCTGCCGACGGTTACACGTGGGTGATGGTATCGAGCAGCTTTGCGATCACGCCGAACCTGCATAAATCGCTGCCGTACGATCCAGTGAAGGATTTCTTGCCGGTGTCGCTGGTGGCATTTTATCCAGTAATCCTCGTCGTATCTCCGGGGCTGAAAGTTACGACGACGCAGGATTTGATCGCACTCGCGAAAAAGCGGCCGGGCGGACTTAACTATGCGTCGTCGGGCAATGGCACCCCTAGTCATCTCGCCGCCGAGCTTTTCAAATCGATGACCGGCACGCAGCTCGTGCATGTTCCGTATAAGAGCGCCGGACCGGCGATGACGGAATTACTCGGCGGCCATATCGATCTGATGTTTGCGACTTTGCCGAGCGCGTTGGGGCATGTAAAGAACGGCGAATTGCGCGCAATCGCGATCGGAAGCTCGCAGCGCGTTTCGGATCTGCCGAATGTGCCGACAATTTCAGAAAACGGCGTTAAGGGATACGAGGCCAGCGGATGGAGCGGGGTGCTGGTGCCCGCGGGAACGCCACCGACTATTGTCCGAAAAATCAACACGGACCTCGGCAAAGTATTGCAGGACCCGGAATTGAAACGGCGGTTTGCCGTGGAAGGCGCGGCGCCTGCGTCGAGCACTGAAGCTGAATTCGCGGAGATCATCAAGACCGATCTTGCAAAATGGCGGAACGTCGTGCGTTCCGCCGGCATTTCCGCCGATTGAATTACCGTTCAGTTGCCGCGCGACTACATGAAAAGGCGAGCCAGCCACTAGAAAATTGGCGTTGATCACGTCAACTCGCGATAACTGTGTGGGACTCTTATTTATGATTCTCAATGCATTTGACGCGGAACGTCCTTTGCGCGCAAGCCATGAGGACTGCTCCGTCGTCTGCGTTGTGTCTACGACGTTAAAGCCGAATAGGCAGGAATTGGACTACCTATCCATTGTTGCGTGGCACGCGCTCCCTGGCGTGCCCTTCAGCATTCGGTCAATAGCAGTAGATAAGTCGTTTCTTGATGAACGGTCAAATAATGAAGCTAGTGTGTAGAGTATGATTGCGACGGCATTGAATATAGTCTGTGATCGGCTGAACATTCCAGCGACGCTTCGCGGTGATTGAAGCACGCAAAAGTCCTAGTCTTACGGAGGGGTAATGGCATCGGTAGAAGTAACAGTAGAGCAACACATCGCCACAGTGTTTCTCAACCGTCCTGAGGCGATGAATGCGGTCGACCCCGAAATGCGCACGCTGCTGCATGAAGCCTGGGAACGCATCCGCACCGACGACGACGTTCGGGTTGCGATAATTACCGGCCACGGCGAGAAGGCTTTCTGCACCGGCTCGGATTTGAAAAAGACGATGCCGTCGCCGGACTCGTTCGCGCAACAGACCCTGGGCCCGTCGAATCCCGCGACCAGGCCCGTTTCTGCAGGCCTGCTCGACACAGATAAGCCGTTCATCGCTGCGGTGAACGGCTATGCGATGGGCGGCGGGCTCGAGCTGGCGCTCGCCTGCGATATCCGAGTGTGTTCGTCGAATGCGCAGTTTGCGTTGTCGGAAGCGCGAGTCGGCAGCCTGCCGGGGGCGGGCGGCACGCAGCGCCTGCCGCGCGCGGTCGGCATGTCGGACGCGATGCTGATGATGCTTACCGGCGAACGAATCGACGCGGCCGAAGCGCACCGAATTGGACTCGTCAGCAAGGTTTTCCCGCCCGCAGAACTGTTGGCGCAGGCGCGCGCGATCGCGGACAAAATCGCGGCGAACGCGCCGCTTTCGGTGCGCGCGATCAAACGACTCGTGCGCCAGGGAATGGACATGCCGCTGCCGCTCGCGCTGGACGCCGAGCGCGCCATGTTCGGCCTGCTCTATAACAGCGAGGACCGACTTGAAGGCCGCAAGGCATTCGCCGAAAAACGCAAACCGCAATACAAAGGCCGCTGATATGCATCCATTACGCGACAAGACCGCGATCGTTGGTGTCGGCGCGAGTCCGCAGGGCAAGATTCCCGGATCGACGGCGCTCTCGCTCGCCGTCGAGGCTTTCAAGCGCGCGCTCGACGATTCGGGACTGAAAAAAAACCAGATTGACGGCCTGCTCACTTTTCCCGGCACTACGGCGCCGGAAGAGGGCTACAACTTCCTGCGCGTCGGCGAAACGCTCGGCATCGATCCGCGCTACGCGGGTAGCATGAAACTGGGCGGCGCCACCGCCGGTGCGCTGCTGCACCAGGCGGCGCTCGCGGTGAATGCCGGCATGGCCAATTACGTCGCTTGCATATTCGGCGACTCCGCCGCGACCGGCGGCGTGCGTTTTGATCGAGCGTCCGGCTGGGGCGATTCACTCGCGATCTGGGGCTTCATGGCCGCGTGCGCGAACAGCGCGATTTCCGCCGCGCGCCATATGGCGCTTTATGGCACGACAAGCAGGCAACTCGGCGAAATTGCGGTCGCCTGCCGCAAGCACGCATCGATGAACCCTAACGCGGTCATGCGCAAGCCCATTACGCTCGAGGATCACCAGGAGTCGCGCTGGATCGTCAAGCCGTTGCATCTGCTCGACTGCTGCCTGATTTCGGACGGCGGCGTATGCGTTATCGTCACCACAGCGGAACGGGCCAGGGATCTTAAACAACCGCTCGTGCTGATATCGGGTATGGGGCAGGCTTATACGACGCGCAATATGGAGCGGGAGGACTGGTGGTACGTGCCGCACCAAAAGCTCGCCGTGAATGACGCGTACCAAATGGCCGGCGTTGGCCCAAAGGACATCGACGTATGCCAGCTTTACGATAATTTCACGAGCAGCGTGCTGCTGTGGTTCGAGCACGCCGGTTTTTGCAAAGTCGGCGAGTCGGGACCGTTTGTCGAAGGTGGGCGCATCCAGTTGGGCGGCGAGCTGCCGATCAACACCGCTGGCGGCAATCTTTCCGAGTCGTATATGGAAGGCTGGCTGCATATTGTCGAAGGCGCGCGGCAAATGCGCAGTGAATGCGGCGAACGCCAGGTCAAGGGCGCCGAGGTGTGCCTGGTCACCGGACGGGGCGCTGCGCTCAACACGTCGAACGCGACGATCTTGCGGAAAGGATGATCATGGCCGAATACAAGAAACCGCTGCCCAATATCACGGACGAAAACCGGGGCTTCTGGGAAGGCTGCAAACAGGGTAGGCTGCAGTTGCAGAAGTGCGGCGCTTGCGGCCACATCCGCTACCCGATCAGCCACGTGTGCCCGGAATGTCTGTCTTACGAGTTTGCATGGACGCCATTGTCGGGGCGCGGCGAGGTGTTCTCGTACGTCGTGTTTCACCAACTCTACAACAAGGCCTTTGCAGAGGACGTTCCGTACAATGTCGCATTGGTCCAACTCGAGGAAGGACCCCGCCTCTATAGCAATATCGTCGGCGTCGACAATGACGCGGTGAAGATCGGCGACAAGGTCGAAGTCGTGTTCGATCCGGTGACGTCCGACGTGACGATACCCAAATTCCAGCTGCGCCAGACCTAGCGAGCCCTGAAGAATTTTTCGATGGATCAACAATCACAAGCGTTCATAGCAATATCGATCGCGTGCTGCGCAGGTACTGCGCTCGCGCAAAGCGCCGATAATTACCCGTCGAAGCCGATCCGCGTCGTCGTTCCGCAACCGCCGGGCGGCACGACCGACGCGGTCGCGCGACTGTTCGCCGCCAAAATGACGGAATTACTGAAGCAACAGATCGTGATCGACAACCGCGCGGGTTCGGGCGTCGCGAGCCTGTCGTCGCTGCAAGTGGTTGCGGGCGCCAATCCCGACGGCTACACGCTGCTCGCTGTGGTGCCGAGCTTCGTGATCGCGCCGGTGCTTGCCAAGGAAACCCGGATACGCGCCGAAGACTTTGCACCCGTCACGCTGATGTCGCGCGACCCGTATCTGCTGTCGAGCTATTCGGGCTTGCCGGTCAAGTCGGTCAGGGAATTGATCGCGCTCGCGAAAGCGAAACCCGGTTATCTCAATATGGGATCGGGCAATATCGGCAGCGGCACACACATGATATCGATGCTGTTCCTGACCGACGCGGGCATCCGCGGCCAGGTCACATACGTGCCCTACAAAGGGTCGGGTGTCGCATTCGTCGACTTGATGGCGGGCCGCCTGCATCTCGCGATATCGAGCATCGTCAGTGCAGGACCGCACGTGAAGTCGGGCAAGTTGCATGCACTGGGCGTGACGACCGCGCAACGCTCACCGGAATGGGCGGACGTGCTGACGATCGCCGAGCAGGGAGTGACCGGTTTCGAGGCGACCGCGTGGTATGGGCTCGTCGTGCCCGCGAAAACACCGGCCGCCATCGTGAACAAATTCAGCGCGACCGCCGCGCAGGCCGCCAAATCGTCCGAAGTCAGGTCAACGATCGCGGCGCTCGGCGGCGAGCCAATAGGCAGCACGCCCGCAGAATTTGGACGATTACTCGCGAAGGAAACGCCGCGCTGGCACAAGCTGATCAACGAGCTCGGCATAGCCGGCACGATGAACTGATGGGCACGAGGATGGCATCTTGAATTCCCCGGCCACGCGCATTGCGCGCACATTGCTCGCGATACTTGCGCCATGCGGGTTCGCGTCCGCCCAAAGCACCAGTAATTTTCCGGACAAGCCGATACGCGTCGTGATACCGCAACTAGCGGGCGGCACCGCCGATACGGTATTGCGGCTCTATGCGGAAAAAATGGGCGAGATACTCGGCCAACGGCTGGTTGTCGACAACCGCGCCGGTTCGGGCGTTGCGAGCATAACCGCGCTGCAGCTCGTTGCGAACGCGAGCCCCGACGGCCACACGCTGCTGCTCGTCGTGCCGAGCTTCACGTTTAGCCCGGCGGTGGTCAAGGACATGCCGGTCGATGTGGTCAGGGATTTTGCGCCGGTCACTTTGCTGAACCGCGATCCCTACTTAGTCACGATTTATCCGGGATTACCGGCGCATTCCGTGCAGGACCTCGTTGCGCTCGCGAAAGCGAAGCCCGGCAGCTTAAGCGCGGGCGCCGGCAATTTCGGCAGCGGCACCTATCTCGTGACGATGCACTTTCTCGAGGCGGCGGGCATCCGCGAGCTGTCGACGTACATTCCGTACAAAAGCATGACCGGCGCGTTCGTTGATGTCATCGCCGGCCGCGCGCAAATCTCCGTATCGAGCATCGTGTCCGCATGGACCTTTGTCAAAGCGGGCAGGTTGCGCGCGCTCGCCGTCACCAGCGCGCAACGTTCGGACGGCCTGCCCGATACGCCGACCGTTGCTGAGCAGGGCGTCGCGGGATTCGAGGCGATCGCGTGGAACGGGCTGGTCGCGCCCGCCAAGACGCCGGTTGCGCGTATAGATAAGTTGAGCGCGGCGGCCGCACAGGCGGCAAAATCGCACGAGATTCGGGACCGCTTGAAGAGCCAGGGCAGCGAGGCGATCGGTAGCACGCCCGCGGAATTCAGACACCTGATCGGCAGCGAAATAAAGCGCTGGCGCCAACTGGTCGGAAAGCTGGGCATCACGCCAACCTAGGAAATTCGCGATGGCAAACAAAATGGCATTGGACGGCATCCGCGTCGTGTGTTTCGGCATGGGAGGTGCTGCGCCACTCGCGACCGCGACGCTCGGCGATTTCGGCGCGGAGATTTTCAAGATCGAGCCGCGCACCGGCGATTGGTCGCGCACAACACCGGGTCTCGGCACGCGCGAGTTCAACCGCAACAAGAAGGGCATCGCAATCGATCTCAAGCATCCCGACGGCATCGCGCTCGCCAAGCGGATGATCGCGACCGCCGACGTCGTGATGGAAAGCTTCCGTCCCGGCGTGATGACGCGCCTTGGCCTCAATTACGATGCCGTTCGCGAAATCAATCCCAAAATTGTTTATTGCTCGGTGAGTGCTTACGGGCAGACGGGTCCATGGAAAGAAAAACCCGGCGTCGACGGCATCATCCAGGCGATCTCCGGCGTGATGAGCGTGCTCGGCCCCGACGCCGAGGGTGGCACAGACCCCGACGAACCGGTCAAGGTGTCGTTTCCCGTCGTCGACATGACGGGCGGGCTGCTCGCCGTGCAAGGCATCATGATGGCGCTGTTCGCGCGCGAGCGGCACGGCATCGGCCAGCACGTCGATGTGAGCCTGCTCGAAGGCGCACTCGTGATCCAGAAATCGTCGCTCACGCGTTATTTGAGTTCACGCAAGCTGCCGGCGAAGACCGGCAGCCGCGCGCCGTACGCGACGCCCAACGAGGCGTACCGCACCAAAGACGGCCATATCATGCTCGCCGCGTACACGACGGATCGCTGGCGCGCGCTGTGCCATGATGTGCTGGCACGGCCGGAACTTGAAACGGATCCGCGTTTTCACACGCGGCCGGTGCGCCAGGAGCATCACCGCGCATTGAAGACCATCATCGAGTCCGTGTTGAAGGAGCGGACTTCGGCCGAGTGGCTTGCGCTGTGCGAGCAGCATGACCTCATCTGCGCGCCAATCAACACGTATCGCGAAGTGGTCGAGCTCGAACAAATCAAGGCGCGCAGCGCGATCGACACCATACGTTTCCCCGACGGCAAGACGATGGAGACGGTAGCCGTCACGCCGAAGTTGAGCGCGACGCCTGGCGCGATCCGCTCGCCGTACCCGTCTTTCATCGGCGAGCACACACGCGAAATCCTGCTGGCGGTCGGTTTGACTGAAACGGAAATCGCAAAGCTTGATGCCGACGGCGTCATCGCGATTCACCGCTAGCCGATGAATCGCTTATCCGATATTGCGTCTTTCGTTGCCGGATTCCCGGCCGGTTCCATTGCGCCGGCCGCGCTCGAGCGCGCCAAGCTCGCGCTCATCGATTTCACCGGTGTGGCGATCGCGGGTTCGGTCGAACCGGTGGCGAAAATTATCGCGAATCACATTGCGCGTTCCGCGCGCGGCAACGCGACGGTGATTGGCACTGCTATTCGCGCAAGCGCGGCCGATGCGGCGCTGGCCAACGCGGTCGCGGGTCACGCGCTCGATTTCGACGATTCCAATTTCGTGTTGGGCGGGCATCCGAGCGTGACGTTGCTCCCCGCTTTGTTGGCCGTTGGCGAAGAGCGGGGCAGGGGCGGACGCGACATTCTCGACGCGTACGTGATCGGTTTCGAAGTCATGATGAAGTTTGCGCGGGCGGTCAACTTCGAGCATTACGAAAAGGGCTGGCACCCGACGGCGACGCTGGGCACATTCGGCGCCACGGCCGCGGTTGCGCGCTTGCTGCGTCTGCCGGACGGCGTCATCCAGCATGCGCTGGGCCTCGCCGCTTCGATGGCGTCTGGCGTCAAAGCGAATTTCGGCGCAATGGCCAAGCCGCTGCAGGTCGGGCAGGCGAGCCAGAAGGGCGTGCTGTGCGCGCAACTCGCCGCCGACGGACTCACGGCGTCGGCAGCGGCAGTGGAGGGCAGGCAGGGGTTTCTTGCTGCTTACAATGGCGCGGGAAATTGCCGTCCTGAGGAACTCACGGCATTCGGTGACACGCTGGAGATCATCCATTCCGGGTTGATGTTCAAAAAATATCCGTGCTGCGGCGCCACGCACGCGCCGATCGACGCCGCGCTGGTGCTCGTTCGCACACATCGTTTGCGCGGCGAAGAGATCGGTGCGATAACGATCGTGCTCAACCAGCGTCGCTTACCGCACGTCGATCGGCCGGTGGTGACCACGGGTCTGGAGGCGAAGTTCAGCGTTCAGTACTGCGTCGCCGCCGCGCTGGCCGACGGGGCGATCAGCTTGCGCCATTTCGGCGACGCAGCGATCGCGCGGCGCGATCTGCAGGACTTGACCGCGCGAGTGACTGCGTCCGGCGTCGATCGCGGTGAGTCGCTGTCGCAGGCGTGCGAACTCAAGGTCAGGTTGAAAGACGGCAGCACGCGCTTCATACAGCAGGCAGACGCGGAAGGTCGCGCGGCGGACGATTACCCTGCTTATATGGAAACCAAATTCACGGATTGCGTGAGCCAGGTATTCGATCCGGCGTACGTGACGCAACTCCTGCCGCAGTTGCGCTCATTCGAACGCTGCGCGAATGTCACGACCGTGATGGGCCTGCTTGCGCAAAGCCGACCCGCCGCGACCAAGAAAGCGATGCAATCATGAGCACCAAGCGCGCAAACGAGATTCATGCGGATGTGATCGTGATCGGCTTCGGCTCCGCCGGCGCGTGCGCCGCAATCGAAGCGCACGATTCCAAGGTCGAAGTAATCCTGCTCGAAAAGCAGCCGGAAAAAAGTCATTACTCGAGCACGCGCATGAGCGGCGGCGGTTATCACAGCCCGCGTCCCGACGGCAATTTCGCCGCGTTGAAGGCATACGCGAAGGCGATGTTTAGCGGCGAGAACCTGCCGCGCAATCTCGAGGGCGAGCAGCCGGAATTTTCCGACGAGCTCGCGGAAATGTGGGCGACCTACGCGCCGCAGAATGAAAAGTTCATGCGTGGCCTTGACCCTCAATATCAGACGGTATTGATCGCCAGCGCCGCCTATGCCGATTTCCCGGGCGCAGCCGATTCCGGATACGCGGTGGTCAAGAGTACTTATACCGGCGCGCGCGATGACGCGGCGCTCAACGTTGCAACCAAGGACGCGCCAAAAACCCAAAAGCAGTCGGGCGAAGCTTTTCATGCGTGCCTGCAAACGGGGCTGCTGTCCCGCAAAATCCCGATTCATTATGGAACAGCGGCGCGGAGGCTCCTTACGGACGACGATGGCATCGTGATCGGCGTCGAGGCGGTGCGCGACGATCAGCGCGTCATGTATCACGCGAGACGCGGAGTGATCCTCACCTGCGGAGGCTACGAATACCACCCGCGCATGCGCAAAGCATTTCTCGAAGGGCCCGGTATCGACGGCTGGGCATTTTACGGCTCGCCCGCGAATACCGGCGACGGCATCCGCATGGCGTTGAAGCTCGGCGCCGCCCTCGCAAAAATCGGCAGCATTGCGGGGCGCGTCATATGCGCGATACCGGAACGGCGCCACGGGCTCAGGATCGGATTGAACACCTCGAGCGTCGGCAAACCGAATGAAATCGTGGTCGACAATCACGGCCGCCGCTATGCGGGCGAGCGGCGCATCACCAAGGATCCTAGCCGCTACCATTTTTACAAGGAAGCGTTGCTGTTCGACGGCGCCACACTCACTTATCCGCGCATTCCGTCGTGGATGGTGTTCGATTCGACGCTGATAAAGAACGGCCCCATCGTGCGTGTCGGCCGCGCAGCATATATCGGGATCGACTGGGGCGAGGACAACCTCAAAGCGCTGCGCAACGGCTGGATACTCGAGGGCGCGACGATCGAAGAGCTGGGTGAACGCATTCGCGCGCATGCCGACAATCGCAGTGCAATGGATCCCACGCTGCTCGCTCGCACAGTAGAGACGTGGAACGGTTACTGCAAGGCCGGACACGATGCCGACTTTGCGCGCGAAGTCGAGACGATGGGGCCGGTGGCAACGCCGCCGTTCTATGCGATTCCGCTTTATCCCGGCGGCCCGAATACTACGGGCGGACTGCGCTCGAATGCGCGCCGCCAGGTGCTTGACTGGGATGATCAACCGATCCCGCGTCTGTATACGGCGGGAGAAATCTCGTCGGTGTTCCAGTTTGTCTACCAAGGCGGCGGCAATTTGGCCGAAGGCATCGTCTTCGGTCGCGTCGCTGGCAGAAACGCGGCAGCCGAGCAACCGCTGGCGCCGGCCGCCGCTAAATGAAAACGCACGACCCGGAGACCAATTATATGTCAGAGCAACTGGTAGTCCTCGAAGATTGCGGCAACTACGCCTGCATTACCCTAAATCGTCCCGCCAAACAGAACGCGTTGAATCGCGCGGCACAGGTTCAACTCCAGGACATCTTGAAGCAATGCGTCGGCCGCTATGCTGCCGTGATACTCACGGGCGCCGGGTCGTCTTTCTGCGCAGGCGTTGATGCCGACGAAGCACGCGACGGTAGCGCCAGCGCTCCGGAATATTCGCGCCAGGGGCACATGTGGAGCGAGACCATAGAGATGATCCGCAAGCACCCGTCGGTGTTCGTCGCCGCGGTGAACGGCGACGCGCTGAGCGACGGCGTGTCAGTTATCAACGTGTGCGATCTCGCCATCGCAAACGAGGCGGCGGAAATTGGACTGCCTGAGATCACGCGCGCATCCTATCCCACGATCGCCGGCCCCAGTACGCAACTGCGCATCCTGCGCAAGCACGCTTCATGGATGATTCTGACCGGCAAGCGCATCGACGGCCGCACCGCCGCGCGCTGGGGACTCGTTAATGCCGCCGTACCGGCGGCGCGGTTGATGGAGGAGGCGCGCGCGGTAGCGGAGAACATCGCCAAGTTCAATCCGGTCACCGTCGATTGGTCGAAGAAGGCGATCGACGACATTCCCGCGCACGTGGCGGACTGGACCACGGCGCTTGAATATGGACGCGTGATCACCGCGGCGATCCAAAACCAGATCGGCAAGGAAAACTTCATGCCGAAGAAATTCTGAGCGCGTGATGTCCGAAGACCTGATCCTGTTCGAGGAATTCGAGAACTACGCTGTCATTACGTTCAATCGTCCGGAGAAGCTCAATGCGTTGAGTTCCCCGATGGTGCTGCAGCTTCAGCATCGGCTGGACGAGTGCCGCGGCCGCCACGCGGTCATTGTGATTACCGCGCGCGGCAAGGCGTTCTGCGCGGGCGTCGATCTGAAGGAGCGCAACGAGTGGGTCCGCAAAGGCGCTAAGATCCGCGGCGACAACGTGCGCAACAAATGGTACGACACGATGGGGACGATCATTCGCAACCATCCCGCGGTCTTCATTGCGGCGGTCAACGGACTGGCGCTCGGCGGCGGCGCGACCCTCGTCAACATTTGCGATCTCGCGATCATGGCGGAAGACGCGGAAATCGGCGTCCCGCAGATACGCTGGGGCATTTATCCGGGCATCGCTGGCGCGTCGACGCAAGTGCGGGTTTTGCACAAGCACGCCGCGTGGCCGATCCTCACCGCGCGCAGCTTGACCGCGGCGGATGCCGTCGATATCGGGATGGTCAATTTCGCAGTTCCCGCGGACAAACTGCTTGACGAAGCGAAGGCGCTTGCCGCGCACATCGCGCAGTTCGATCCTATCGCGCTCGATTGGTGCAAAAAGGCGCTCGATCAGATTCCCAGCCACATTGCCGATTGGTCCGTTGCATTGGAGTACGGGCGTGGAGTCACCAGTATTATCCAAGACCAGACCGGCAAGGGCGGTCGTTGAATTTTATTACCGTTCTTCGCGCGTCAGATGTGACTGAAGCTCTTGCCAGCCGAATGCCTCGTCGACCAGCACTGCAGAGTTTGCTGCGTTCATCAAGGCTGAAACGACTAAATGGGCAAAGGTTGTAAAAGACGCAGACCGACTACATGATTATCACTAAGAGGTAACAATGAAAATCAACAGTGGTCGCGTGTGTGCCTTTCTATTTAATTCAATATCCAGTCGTTCGATCTCACGGTCGAGTATTTGTTCAGCTTCCTCCTGCGTTATCTCGTCTTCGGTCCAATTCCGGCCCTTCGTCTTCCATATTTTTTAGTATCAGTATATTACATGAACGGAACGGTATCTCGCCACTCGAGTTCGGTTTTCATCGTCATAGTGGCACCATGTCTTGAGGTCCCTTTACCAGTGCGCTTCTTAGTCGACGTAGTGCACTGATTCGGCCTTACGATCAATGGATCGCGTATTCATACAACTTCGCTTCCGAAAGTTCGACGCCGAGGCCGATACCGGGTGCGAGGTGGATTTTCCCTGTGCTCAAGTCGAACGGCTCTTGCGCCAGATCGCCGGCGAGCTTTGCAGGGCCGACCATTTCCGCAACGGGATACACATGTGGATAAGCGCAAGCAAGCTGCAATTCACTTGCAGCTTCAATACTCGAACAAATGCCGTTGCCAATGATGACTTTGATGCCTGCGGCTTCCGCTACGTCGACGATGCGGCGCGCTTCAATGAAGCCACCCACCTTGCTGATCTTAATCTTGATCCCGTCGGCGGCTTGTTCGTGCACGATGCGGATCGCGTCCTGCGCGTTATGCACGCTTTCGTCCGCCATGATCGAAACGGCGCCCAGACGCAGCAGGCGCGCCATCCCGGCAAAGTCGTCGCCTGCGACTGGCTGCTCGAAGTGCTCAATATTGAGATTGCCGAGCGCGCGCGCGACGACCATCGCATCGACGGGCGAATAACCTGCGTTTGCGTCAACGCGAATTTTGACCTCATCGCCGATCGCCTTGCGGACTGCTCTGACCATTGCTAGGTCCTTTTGGATTTCCGGCCGGCCAACTTTGAGCTTGATCGTGCGATAGCCCGACGCAACCATGGCGCTCGCGCGTTTCACGACGACGTCGGTTTCGTCGATGCCGATCCCGCCGACCAAGTCCAGCTCCTTACGAACCGGCCCGCCGAGCATCGCGCAGATGCTGAGCTTGCGCGAACGCGCAAGCGCATCGAACAGCGCCATCTCGACTGCGCAGCGCGCAAAGCCGTTGCCGCGGCGGCATTCGCGCATCGTTTTATGCAAGACTTCGACGCTTTCGAGCTCGGCGCCGACCACCGCTGGCCCGTAGCTCTGGGTTACCGTCGCATACATGGTGTCGAGCGTTTCGGCGGTATATCCTGGTACGCTTTCGTGCACGTCGCCCGTGCCGGTAATTCCGCCGTCGGTGAACACGCGCACGACCAGGGAGCGTACAAATGACGTATAGGTGCCGCCGGCCTCGGCATATTTAACGCTGGTCGGAATGCTGACGCGATGGACTTCGACTTTTGTTATTTTCACGGACGCTCCTTGAATACGCTCATTGTGCCAACTGCGTAATGCCGATTTCCTTGATGATCTTGCCCCACTTCTCCATGTCGTCTGTAATCGCTTTTCTAAGCTCTTCGGGTGTTCCCGTGAGAGACGACATGCCGAGCATGCCCAGACGCTTGTTGACGTCGTCGGCCTGCATGCCTCGCGTGAGCCCCTGCGATATCTTGCTCACGACGAGCGCGGGCGTTCCCTTGGGCGCCATGACGCCCCACCACATGCTGCTGTCGTAGCCTGGGACGCCTTGCTCGGCAATGGTCGGCACGTCCGGCAGGAGAGCTGAGCGCTTGAGCGACCCCATTCCTAGCGCGCGCAAGCGGCCTGATTGTAAATAGGGGAGTGCCGGGCTCACACTGCTGATCATGAGGGCGACTTGGCCGGCAACCACGTCGAGTGCGCCCGCCGACGAGCCCTTATAGGGAACATGCCCCAGCGAGATCTTCGCCATGCGCTGAAAAAGTTCGCCTGCGAGATGGGTCACGCCGCCGAAGCCCGAGCTTGCGAACTGGATCTCGCCAGGCTTCGCGCGCGCTAGCGTCATCAACTCCTTGATGTTCTTGCCGGCAAATCCCGGATGAGCGGACAACATCAGCGGACCTTCCGCCACAAAACCGATCGGCACCAGGTCCTTCTGCGGATCGAACGGCATCTTGGCAATGCTCGGATTCATCGTAAATGATGTGGAGACCAGCACGATCGTGTAGCCGTCGGGCGTGGATTTTGCGGCGAGGTCGGTGCCGATGATGCCGTTTGC
>Ga0207676_10001545_pt1 | contig 16994 bp, 15 predicted proteins | sample KBSSwiS72_FD_184307 | JGI IMG/M metagenome (GOLD analysis project Ga0207676, IMG submission 184307) | Switchgrass rhizosphere microbial communities from Kellogg Biological Station, Michigan, USA - KBS Switchgrass S7-2 (SPAdes) (version 2) | ecosystem: Host-associated > Plants > Roots >...
CATCTGCTACCATCCGCAACTCGAGATCGATAAACCTCGTCCTGGTGTTGCCGCGCATGTCGACTTTAGTTGGATCACACTGACTCTCGAGGACAACACGGGCGGTCTTGAAATTCGGGTCCCTGAAGGCAGGTGGATAGCAGTCGAGCCTGAGGCGGGCACATTGCTGGTCCACGCCGGCGAGATCCTCGCGTTTGCGACGCAGGGCCGTTTCTGCGCCACGCCACATCGAGTCGTCAATCGCTTGTCTGACAGGTCCCGCGTGTCGCTTCCGATTTTTCTGAATCCAAGTTTGCAAACGATCGTCACGCCTATCCCCGGCGCCCGCGCCCACCGAACTCTCGACGCGTCACACGTCCATCGTTTCCTGTCACCAGATGAACCAGGCTGCTCATTCCTGTTCGGGGCCGCAGAGTGGCGCAGGAAGGGACTTAACGTATGGTGCACCGAGTGCGTGAGTGAATAACAAAAAGCTATTGTTGTGTCTTCGTGTCCTTTGTGGTTAAGATTCGTTCAGCGGATTACAAAACCTTTCGCTCAAGGAGCCAAAGTTCAATGACCTACGTTGTGGCCGAACCCTGCGTTAACTGTCGCTACACTGACTGTGCGCTTGTTTGTCCGGTGGAGGCTTTTCATCTCGATGATGATATGTTGGTGATCAATCCCGAGACGTGTATCGATTGCGATGCGTGTGTTCCGGAGTGTCCAGTTGAGGCTGTGTTCGCCGAGGCGGCTGTGCCGGCGGAATGGACGAGCTTCACGCCACTTAATGCCGAGCGAGCACTGAGCGGGCTGCCGACGATTACCGCCCGTTTGGATCCGCTTTGTGAGTAAGGCAGAGTAATGAATAAACGCACCAGGTGGCTTCTCGGTGGTCTGGCGCTTGGTGCGGGGAGCATCAGCGCTGCACTTCACTTGAAGCGAAACAATAGACCCGTGGAGAGAAAAGCCGGCGATGTTTGGGCCAGGCCGGGGATGCAGGTGACGTTCAGGGCTGAACTAATGCCCGGGCGCGACCGTCACCAGCGCACGTTTCTCGTCAAGGAACTTCTTGCAAGCGGACGCGTCTCGCTCCAGGACGTCGATGGTGAACACGCGGAAAAGGAATTTGAGCCAGTCCACTTCGATCGACCGGTTAATTAAACTCACCACTCGTAAACCTTACCCGGTTCCATCGCGCTCAATTTCGGAATATTCAACGCAGCTAGCTGGGCGACGATCTCGTCGCGATAGGTGGGTTTGATGTGGACGGCCATGATGTCCATGCCGTTGTGATTGAGTTTCTTCAGCTCCTGGCCCAATGAGGCGGGCGTGAAGTGACGCGAGACTTCAGCCAGCTTGGCCATGCGATCCGGAAACGAAGCCTCGATCAGTAGCGCATCGAGTCCCTTCATTTCATTCACAATCTTCCAGAACTCCACCGTCTCGGCAGTGTCAGAACTAAAAGCAACGCTCTTCTGCCCGTCTGAAACTATCAAACCGACTGTCGGCACAATATGATTCACAGGCACTGCTACGACGCTGAGGTGGGCCACCGAGAACGGTTTCCCGATCGGAATGGGAACGTATTCCATCACTGGTCCATAGTCGTTTCTCAAGTCGGAGAAACGTGGATAGACGTTCCAGTTAAAAACATCGCGCTCGAGTAGACCGATCACTTCCTCAGTGGCGTAAATCCGCATCGGTTCTTTCAGAGTCGGATAAAGATCGTCGATGAAGATTGGCAGGCTGGCGATATGGTCCAGGTGCGGGTGAGTGACGATGATGTCTCTAACTTTGGATCGCTGCTCGTTGGTCAGAGCGATAGCGATACTGCCCGCGTCGACCGCGACGCAGTCGTCGATTAGAAAGCAAGTCAAGCGTTGCTCAAGGTTCGCAACGCCCTGAGCATCGAAAGTGCTGGGTAGAAGTTGGATTCTCACGAGCTTTCAGCTCTGATGAAATGACCCCTTGCGCAATCGCGCCAAGTATAAGCCATCATCCACAGATTACACAGATTGATTTATAAATCAGTGTAAATCTGTGGGTAACTAGCGACCCCGGAATTCATTGATCAGTCCCTGTAATGCGTGCAGGTAAGCGGCTTCCTGCGCCAACACGTCCTGGCTTGCGGAATGGACGCCTCTGGAAACTCGACTACGATGGAACGCCAGCTCACTTGCCAGTTGATTAAACCGCATTCGCGCCCGCCAACCCTTAACGCCACTTTGACTGAGGGCATTGAATGACGATCCCATCCTACCGGCAATCGAACACAGTTGTTTGTACTCTTCCGGCGTGAAAAATCCACGTTCGAAATCCATTACGAGAAACTCGCGCACGACTTGTCCTTCACGTCGCAACGCCAGCGAGATCACGATGAGCATGATGAAAAACGCCGGCACCATCACGAGTATGTAAATGATTAAGAACACGCCACCGCCGCCAAAGACTGCCGAAGCATTCCAAAGGCTGTGCATGAAAATCGCCATTAACAAGCCGATGATTGGAGTGATTACTTTGATCGCGATGTTTGTTGACTGCCGTGCCAGACCTAAGCCAATCCCCGTCAAGCTGGTGAACAACGGGTGAGAGAACGGCGCGAAGAATCCACGTAAGATGAAAGTCGCTGTCAGCGCTTCGCCACCGCCCGTCGCCGCTGCCTTGCCGTAGTAAAGAATGTTCTCGGACATCGCGAAGCCCAACGCCGCCAGTGAGGCATAGACGATGCCGTCGACAACGCCGTCGAACTCGTCTTTTCTCCAAAAGAAGAAGATGAAAAGAATCAGTGCCTTTCCGGTCTCCTCGACGATGGGCGCGGAGATAACTGAGGCGAACGCTTCACCCGCTTGGGCGTTCGTGAGTAGAGCTATGATGGTGCCGCTGGCTGTGTTGAGCAGGAATGCCAGGAAAGTAGCGATGAAAGCGCCCCAGAAGAAAGCAGTGCCCAGCATCCAGAGGGGCTCTGCTTCGTAACGATCGATCCATAAGACCAGCACGATGTAGATCGGAACGGGAATCATCGCAGTCACCAAGCCGAACAGCAGCGCAACGGGTCCGGTCTCGATGCCGATCAGGAGCAAGACCAGTAGTCCCAAAAACACGGCTATGAGAATCGCCACCAAGGCCAGTACGAGCCTGATGGCGCTGATCTGCGGCGACGTTTTGATGACGATGGTCGGTGGCGAGGCACTCATAAGGAACGGCAGTATAGGTCAGCGGGCGCAGGTTTGGCCACGACCACCGTCGATCGAATACGTAGCACCCGTGATCCACGAGGCCTGGTCTGACGCAAGAAATAGGATCAGATCCGCGACTTCCTCGGGGCGTCCGGTGCGTCCTAATGGATGTGTGGTTTTCGAATGTTCGAGAAATGCAGCGTAGGCGTCGTCATTCATGCCGCCGCGTTTGTGAATTTGTGTGACCACGACGCCGGGATTAACAGCGTTCACTCGCACGCCCTTCGATGCCAGCTCGAGCGAGGCGCATCTGGTTAACTGGTCCAATGCTGCCTTCGAGACGCAATAAGCCAGCACACCCGGGAACGCGCGCAGTCCAGTAACACTCGAAACGTTGACGATGTTTCCGCGTCGCTCAATCAAACTAGGCAACGCTTTTTGCATTAACTGGAACACGGCGCGCACGTTGACGTCCATCATGTCGTCCCAGGCTTCCAGCGCGGTGTTTTCAATCGTGCCGCTGCTGAGGTGACCGGCGGCATTCACCAGAATGTCGATACCGCCGAATACCTCGAGCGCACGTTTGACGGCGCGCTCTGCTTCCTGCGCCTCAGAAAGATCGGCCTGGATGGTTAAAACTTCGGCGCCCGCCTCGCGAATCTTCTTTTCGAGATCGCTAAGCGCCTCCGTCTTTCTACCCACACTGGCCACCTTCGCCCCGGCATTCGCGAACGCGATCGCGCAGGCCTGTCCAATCCCCGACGTCGCGCCGGTCACAAAAGCCACTTTGCCCGTGAATTGTTTCTCGTTCATCGTTTGTTCCTTGGTTGGTATATTGACAGCACAATCCCAAAAAGCTGACTATTATGACCCTGAGGGCCTTGTAAGGTCATCCCCCCGGACGCTATGTCACAGTCTTAGTTGATTTTTAGACGTGGGAAACAACTCAGCCGATCAAGTCTTCCCTAGAAACTCGCGAACTCATTCGCGTTCACATGCGCGGACGCGTATGCCGTCGAGCGTAGGATATCTGATCTCAGCAATCCTTATTGCTGTCGGGGTGTTCTTTGGACTCTGGTGGATTCTTGTTAGTGGTGGTGATGAAGCGCCATGGCTCCCCGCGGGTCTGGCAGCTAGTGTCGTTCTATTGGTGGCGTTGTCGGCCCGTGAAGTACTGATGCGGCGCGCATGGACGCGCTACCTGTTAGAACACGGCATTAGCGAAAGACCCTCGAGCCGTTCGCGCGCGAGTAGTCGCAGCCAAAAGCGAGGATTCTCTTCATCGTTTCACTCAGCTGCGTTGCGTGCGATCCAGAAACAGTCATCCGCGGCTGACGCTCCCAGCGCAACTCCGGAAATGCACCTCGACGTGGCCCAACTCTGCCACGACTATCTCGCAAGCACTGACGAAGCGATCAAATCAGGTAGTTATGGCAGCGAGAAGGGAATCGCGATGCGCGCTGGTCAGGAACGCGTGCGCGCCCTGCACCGGCACCACCTGCTGATATGGGCCAGGGCACACTCTCAATCGTTGACACGCGAAGCCCAACAGCGCGCGCGTCATTTCGATAAAATCGAGACTGCCACCAGAGCCATCGAATGCCTCGACTCAGTGTTGAGAATTTATCCAGACGAAGCGGAGCTCAGCGAATCGAAAGTGGCACTGGGAGAGTTCATTGCGTCGGTGAAAGTTGCGCACTGGATGGAGTTGGCCGAACGTTCGGCTTTTAAGCGGCACTACCGGCGCGCGATTGACCGTTATCGTGATGCCCTCTTTTACCTGAATCAGGACGTAGTGAAAGAGGAAGTGCGCATCGCAGGGACAGCGAAAATCGAGGGCGAGATTGCGAAGCTGCAGGCGCGATTGCGAGATTCTGGTCCAAAACAGTCAGCATGATTGCTCAAAAGTGCCCGAAATGTGGGAGTTCACGCATTCGTCGAGGCTATAAAAGGACGCCTCTGCTCATGCGTCTGGTTGGCATCCACCACCTTTTGTGCGATCATTGCAACTTGCTTTTCACGGGTTTTGTGGTGCCTGGCACCTTGCGCCGTCGGAGCAAACAGCGACGGCATAAACGGATCGAACAGCACAGTGAATCGCCGATTTCCTCTCAGCAAAACTAGGATTCTTATGAACATTCAGCGATCGTTCTGCCTATCCCTTGTCGTGGCCTGCGGTATGCTGGGTGCGGTTCAGGCGCAGCAGTCGCAAGGCAAAACTCAGAAGACGCGGCCGGCTAAACAAGCCAGCCAGCCTTATCTGCTTGGTCCGGGAGATGTTGTAGAGGTTAAAGTCTTCGGCCAGGATCTTAGTTCGAATGCTCAGGTTGATGCTGACGGAAATCTGAGCTCGTTGCCATTCCTCGATCCGATTCCCGCCAGGTGCCGCTCCGAACGAGAACTTCAAAAAGACATTACCGTCGCTTACAGCCGGCTGATCAAAGAGCCTCAGGTAAGCGTGCGGATAGTCGAACGCAATAGTCGGCCACCAGCGTCTGTTTCTGGTGCGGTTCGTCAGAGTGGAAAAGTGCCGGTATTACGCAAGCAACGTCTGAATGAAGTCATCGCAGCCACCGGCGGCTTTACTGATAAGGCGGCGGGTACGATCCAAATACTTCACACTGAGCCGGTGCTGTGTCCTGAAGCTGGTGAGGATGCGGAAAGTTTCGCAATAGATGGCACTACGATACCTTTTGAAGTGGTGAAGATTTCTGATCTGCAGAAGGGTTCGTCAAATCCAGTAATCAGGCCAGGCGATCTGATTTTGGTTACGGAAGCCGAACCGGTTTACATCACGGGCAGCGTAATCGCGCCTGGCGGCATCCTGATGCGGGATCAGCTAACTTTGAGTCGCGCGCTGGCGATGGTTGGTGACACTCGACCGGATGCGAATATCTCTGAGATCAGGATTTACCGGCAGAAACCGGGATCTAACCAGCAGGAAACAATCAAGGTCGACTACGCCGCGATAAAGAAGAGCAAGACTCCCGACGTTTTTCTTAAGCCTTACGATGTGATTGACGTCTCGGACAGCGGCTTTTTTGGTCGCGATGTGTGGTTGAAAAATGTGATCGGTGCTTTGACAGGCGGAATACAAAATAGTTTGAGCCGTCCGCTATATTGGCCATGATGTGGTTGGCGCCCCCCGGAATCGTTTAGTTCAGCATTGAGGTGGTGAGAATGAAAGTGAAGCAATGTTTGGTTTTGGCGATCGGTTTTGTGTGCATGCTTGCTGTTTCAGTTCGAGCGCAAGAGTCACAGCCGCAGGAACCGCCGCCGCCAGTTCCCTCCGAGTCGCCCGGTCTGGACGTGCAGGGAATCAAAAAGTATTTGCTTGGTCCAGGCGACGTGCTCGACATTCGCGTGTTTGGTCAACCGGAGTTGAGCAGCAGCGCGCAGGTAGACGGCGACGGCAATCTCAGCTCGCTACCTTTTTTAGAGAAACCGATCAAAGCAAAATGTCGCACGGATAAGGAAATTCAAAAGGACATTTCTGTCGCCTATGCGAAGTTCATCAACAATCCGCAGGTGAGCGTCCGCATCTCGGAACGAAATAGCCGGCAACCGGCAACAGTCTTCGGTGCAGTTCGCCAGCCAACCCGCGTCGAGATGAAACGAAAGGTGCGCTTGAATGAGTTGATGGCTGTGTCGGGCGGATTCACTGAGCGCGCCTCGGGCACGATTCAAATTCTTCACACCGAGCCGTTGATGTGCCCGGAGCCTGGCGAAGAGGCTGAAGCGGCGCCGATTGATGGCACGAGAATCCCGCTCCAGGTCGTGAAGATCTCAGAGCTCCGTTCCGGAAAAATCGAAGCCAATCCCGTTATTCGTCCGGGTGATTATGTGCTGGTCACGGAAGCTGAGCCTGTTTACATAACCGGTGCGGTACTGTCACCGGGAGGCATTTACCTGCGCGATCAATTGATGCTGAGCCGCGCGCTCGCGATGGTGGGAGGACCCCGAAAAGAAGCGAAGCTGAGTGATGTTAAGGTGTATCGCCAGATTCCCGGCTCCGCGAATCAGGAAGTCATTCATGTCGACGTCGCTGCGATCAGGAAAAACGAGAAGCCTGACTTTGTGCTCCAGCCGTACGACGTGATCGAAGTGACCGAGGCCGGCATGTTCTCATCGAGTCGCATCGGCTCGACGTTGCTGGGCGCCGTTTCGGGCGGCTTGACGGGCGCGATCTCGTCGACGGGAACTTACTTGCCCAGCCGCGTCATTTATTAAGTTGTAGGGGCGGCCCTCTGTGGCCGCCCCAGCGCGCACGAATGATTAAGACTGGGGCGGCCACGGAGGGCCGCCCCTACAAACGGCATACAGATCGAAGAATGAGGTAGTTGCAGAGTGAATCGAAAAACATTAGCTGGTGATCGCCGGCGTCGGAAATTAATGACAGCCCTGTGGGCGTTACTTCTTGCTGTCGTGGTAATCACGCTGATTTACCTTGAGAAAACGGCCATCCTTTATTTCTTTGCACCCTCGGCGTCACGGCGCTGCTTTTGGTTGTGGCTTTTTCAGATTTGGCCCAGCGAGAGCCAAAGAGTGAGATGGACCAGGGAACGGATGCAGCAGGTGTTGCAGGTAGACAACGCTGAAGCGCAGAACTCCTAGCCGCGCGAAAGTTGTTCTTTCTCATTCTCAATTGAAGTTGCTTATGTAGTCTATAAGTTTTGCCCCCGATGGCTGCTGCAACAAGTGTTGTGAATGGGGATGGGAAAAACAATAAGCGGTTGAAACTTTAGACGGCTTATTGCATAATCCGCATGCGTTCACCTCCCCGGTGGACGAAGTGGTCGCGTGGGGTGAGGACACGTGGCCTTAGGGTGGGGGCTGTGGGAGGCCCCCGCCCGCTTTTTTTGTCCAGGCATAAATATTGCCGATTGAAATCGCACGATGGGGCTGTTTCAGAGAACACGACGAAAGTTTCAGCTCTGGTTCTTCGAGGGCAGACGACGAAGCGATTCCGCGCAGGGGTCCTCGGCCGCACATAAACAGCACTCCTGGTGGCAGGTGATGTGCCTGACCGGGGTGGATTATTTTTCTACACTCGGTTATCAACCCGGCATCGCCTTCCTGGCTGCAGGCGCACTGTCACCAATCGCTACACTCGTTCTGATCTTCCTTACGCTTTTTGGCGCGTTGCCAATGTATCGACGTGTTGCGGCCGAGAGTCCTCATGGCGACGGCTCGATCTCGATGCTTGAGAATCTGCTTTCGCGCTGGAAGGGAAAACTCTTCGTCCTCGCTTTACTCGGTTTCGCCGCCACCAGTTTTATCATCACTATTACACTCTCCGCGGCGGATGCTACTGCCCACATCGTCGAGAATCCCTTTGTGATGGAGCACATGAATTTTCTGCACCATCGCATCGCAGTTACGTCGATATTAATTGCGGCGCTGGGCGCAGTCTTTCTGCGCGGCTTCAAGGAAGCAATCGGGATCGCAGTGCTGTTGGTCGCTGTTTATATCGCCTTGAACGTGATAGTAGTCGCGGTCGGCCTCTTCGAAATCGCGACGCATCCGACTGTTTTCTGGGATTGGAAGCGTTTCCTGTTTCAGAATTATCCGAGCCCGTTTCTGATGATTGGAACGGCGCTTTTCGTTTTTCCCAAACTGGCGCTTGGCTTATCGGGATTTGAAACCGGCGTCGTCGTGATGCCGCTGGTGAAGGGACAAACACACTCAGACCTCGCTGGACGCATACATAACACGCGCAAGTTGCTTACTTTTGCGGCCGCGATCATGAGCCTCCTGCTCCTGGGGAGCAGCATCGTTACTTCCATGCTGATCCCCGCTGAAGAGTTTCGTCCGGAAACCGATCTGCAGGAAGCCGGCGCTGCCAACGGTCGCGCTCTCGCATATCTCGCGCACTACTATTTGGGAGACGTATTCGGAACTATCTACGATCTGAGCACGATCTCGATCCTCTGGTTTGCGGGATCGTCTGCTTTGGCAGGGTTACTCAACATCGTTCCGCGTTACCTGCCGCGATATGGAATGGCGCCGGAGTGGGCTCGCGCTACGCGTCCGCTAGTCGTCGTGTTCACACTGATCTGTTTTATCGTGACGATTCTGTTCAGAGCGGACGTCGATGCGCAGGGAGGCGCGTATGCGACGGGCGTTCTTGCGCTGATGACGTCCGCGGCCATTGCAGTAACGCTTTCGGCGCGACGTCATGGTGAGCGAATTCAGTGGGCGTTTATGCTGATCTCGATCGTGTTCATTTACACGACTATCGTAAACATCATCAGGGAGCCTGAAGGGCTCAAGATCGCGACCATCTTTATTGTTGCGATTGTGATCAGTTCGTTGTTCTCACGCGTTTGGCGCTCGACGGAGTTGCGCGTGGAGCGCATTGAGCTTGACGATACGGCGCGTGAGTTTATCCGCAAGGCAGCAAAGGGGACTGTCCGCATTATTACGAATCGCTGCGATCGCGGCGACGCGCTGGAGTATGAAGCCAAAGAGAAGGAAAAACGAATTGACAATCACATTCCTACAGGCGAGCCGATTCTTTTCTTTGAAGTGACGCCGGGAGACGCGTCGGAATTCTCGGGCGTGCTGAAGGTAAGAGGCGAAAGTGTTGATGGCTTCAAGATCCTGCGCACTGAATCGCCGGCAGTTCCCAACGCGATTGCGGCGTTCCTGCTTTTTCTTAGAAATGAGACCGGGAAACTGCCGCACGTTTATTTTGGCTGGAGTGAAGGGAATCCGGTTTCATACCTGTTGAAGTACATCGCCTTCGGCGAAGGCGACACCGCGCCTGTAACGCACGAGGTTCTTCGTCAGGCCGAAAAAGATCCTGACCAGAGACCGATTGTGCATGTGGGCGGATAACTGAAAACCATCCACAGATTACACAGAATAATCTGCGAAATCTGTGGATGAGTTTTCCGCTTGTTTAATCCTGTAGTCAGGTCTAACATTCCAGTCGTTGATAATTAGAATGTCTGCCGAAGTTGCTTTCAGCAACACGGGGGAACCAGCGCTTCGCATGACGAAGCAGGGGGCTAATCGTTGGCGCTTTCGCCTGCGACGAACACTTCCAGCTCGAGCCCGTCAGCTAACCTCGTAGGCCCAAGGGAAGGGCAGAAATGCTCAATTGGCTTTTTGGACGATCAGCAGGAAGACGCTTCAAACTCTGGTTATTTAAAGGTTCCGCACAAAAGGACACCGCTCACGCCACACCTCACAAGCAACACCCCTGGTGGCAAGTAATGTGTTTGACCGGTGTCGATTATTTTTCGACACTCGGTTATCAACCCGGAATCGCTTTTCTTGCAGCACAAGCGCTTTCCCCAATCGCAACTTTAATCCTGGTCCTGCTCACACTCGTTGGTGCGCTCCCCATCTACAACCGGGTTGCCGAAGAGAGCCCGCACGGTGAAGGCTCGATCTCGATGCTGGAGCACCTGCTCTCGCGGTGGAAAGGAAAACTGTTCGTCTTAGTCTTGCTTGGATTCGTCGCCACCGACTTCGTCATCACTATTACTCTCTCCGCCGCTGACGCCACAGCTCACATCATCGAGAATCCGTTTACTCCGCCGCTGCTAAAACACCAGGTAGGCGTGACGCTGGCACTGATCGCATTTCTCGGTGTCATCTTTCTGCGTGGTTTCAAAGAAGCTATCGGAATCGCCGTGGCGCTGGTTGCGGCGTATCTGTTGCTGAACGTGATCGTGATTGGCGTGGGTTGGTACCAGCTCGCTACTCATCCCTTTCACTTTCCAGAGTGGAAACAAGCAGTCTTTGGTCACCCTGAGGTTCGCGGTGAAACCTGGCGGATTATTTTTGTCTCGCTACTATTGTTTCCGAAACTGGCGTTGGGCCTTTCAGGTTTTGAGACGGGCGTGGCGGTGATGCCACTTGTAAAAGGGCACGACGATATCAGCGAAGATGATTGGGCCAACATTCAATCCACTCGCACCAGTCACCTCGAAGATAAAAAGACCCGGCGGTTATTGCGAGGGCGCATACGAAACGCCAAAAAGTTGCTTCGTACCGCTGCTTTGATAATGAGCGTTATGCTCATCAGCAGCAGTTTCGTGACGTCGATCCTGATCCCTGCGGAGAAGTTTGCTGAAGGCGGTGAAGCTAATGGTCGCGCGATCGCCTACCTCGCGCACACGTATCTGGGAAACATCTTCGGCACAGTCTACGACCTCAGCACGATTATGATTCTGTGGTTCGCCGGCGCTTCGGCAATGGCTGGTCTGTTGAGCATCGTGCCTCGCTATTTGCCACGTTACGGCATGGCGCCAGAGTGGGCCAGAGCGGCACGACCGCTCGTTATCGTGATTATCGCGATCGCTTTCGCTGTTACGTTGATCTTCAATGCAGACGTTGACGCGCAGGGTGGCGCCTATGCCACAGGCGTGCTGGTATTGATGACTTCCGCTGCGATTGCTGTGACTCTCGCCGTGCGAAAAAGAGGAAAGAACTGGTATCCGTATTTTCTGATCGCTTTGGTGTTCGTCTACACCACTATTCAGAACATTCACGAAAGACCCGAAGGCATCAAGATCGCTTCGTTCTTCATTCTGACGATTATTCTCGCTTCACTATTTTCGAGAGTCTGGCGCTCCACGGAACTGCGCGTCGAGCGAATTGAGTTAGACGACCAGGCGCGGCAGTTTATCAAGGACGCCGCAAAGGGAACCATTCGCATCATCTCCAATCGCAAGGACAAAGGCGACGCTGATGAGTATTCATTCAAGGAGCACGAGAAACGTACCAGCAATCACATCCCCACTGGAGAACCGATTCTATTCTTTGAAGTGACGCCAGGCGACGCTTCTGAGTTTTCAGATACTTTGTGTATTCGCGGTGAGACTGTCGATGGTTATCGAATACTGCGCACACAGTCGCCCGCAGTTCCGAATGCGATCGCGGCGTTTCTACTGTATCTGCGAGATGAAATGGGGAAACTGCCTCACGTGTATTTTGGCTGGAGCGAGGGAAATCCGATCTCGTACTTGTTGAAGTACATCGCGTTCGGTGAAGGTGACACTGCTCCCGTCACTCACGAGGTTTTACGACAGGCAGAAAAGGATCCTAATCGACGTCCGATCGTGCACGTTGGCGGTTAGAGGTGGGACAACGTTCTTAACCACAAAGACACAAAGGACAATGAGAATAAAATTAGTGTCTTTGTGCCTTTGTGGTTAAGAATGTCGTTACATCTGCGCGGTTTCTGCGTTTGGAGTTCTACCCGCAAGAAAGCACGAGCGACAATAGACGGGACGTCCCTGCGAAGGATAAAAGGGAACGGTGGTTTGTTGTCCACATTGAGCGCACTGTACTGAGACTTCGATGCGCTGTCGCACTCCCGATGATTGTGCCGCTGCGATAGCTGCCAGGCGTTCGTTCTTAGCTTGTTTGCAGGGCTTGCACCGCTTCGGTTCGTTTTTCAACCCCTTGTCGTGGAAGAAAACCTGCTCACCGGCAGTCCAAATAAAGTTCTCGTTACAGTCTACGCATTTGATAAGGCGGTCCTGGTATTCACTTTCGTGAGTCATTTCCAGTTGGGCGGCTTCCGTCTGTGCCATGGTCTACTCCCTTGGTCCGTTGCGTCGAAAACATTATGCCGGGGCGGGCGAATAAGTACCGCGCTATTAGTACGCTCGTCGGTTTGCCACCAATGAGGGTAAAAGATTCCAGCCCTTTAGAGCTGCGGTTTGTTCAATTGGTATATAACTATGGCGAAACTGTGTCAAGGTAAATCGCGTTAAAACAGGACGATCTTGACAGGGTCATAGCCGGATGGCAGCATCCGCGCTCAAATATCATGAGTAGAGTGTTGATTGTCGGGTCAGGCGGGCGTGAGCACGCCATCGTTTGGGCTATTCAAAACACCGCAGTGGCACCGGTGGAGATTTTCTGTGCCCCTGGGAATGCCGGTATAGGGCAAATCGCTCAGACGGTGAATATTTCCGCGGACGATCAGTTCGGTTTGGCGTCGTTTGTCGAGTCAAACAAGATTGACCTCACGTTTGTAGGTCCGGAAGCACCTCTTGCTGCCGGAATTGTGGATTTATTTACTGGAAGAGGGCTTCCGATCGTTGGCCCTGATGCTGCCGCGGCACGACTCGAGGGAAGCAAGATCTTTGCGAAGGACTTCATGGCCAGACACAAAGTGCCTACGGCTGCGTATCGTGTAGCCGAGTCGCCCGAACATGCGATCGAGTGTCTCAAAAGCGGCGAATTCGGTTCTGAGCAGTCTCCAATTGTGATCAAGGCAGATGGATTGGCGGCAGGGAAAGGTGTGGTCGTTGCTGGAAACCATGCTGAAGCGGAAAAAGCGATTCAGGATCTGATGGTCGATCACGTAGCTGGACGTGAGGCGGCTGAACGAGTCGTGCTTGAAGAGGCATTGACCGGAACGGAAGCGTCGCTGCTGCTTTTTGCTGACGGACGCGACTACGCCTTGATGCCCGCTGCGCGCGATCACAAGCGCATTGGTGAAAACGACACTGGTCCAAACACCGGCGGAATGGGAACTATTACCGATGCATCGGTTCTAATGAAAAGCGTTCAGGAGCGAGTTGTTCGCGAGATCGTGGAGCCCACGTTGGCGGGCGCTCGTGAAGAGGGTTTTCCGTTCAAGGGCGTGCTCTTTCTCGGGTTGATGTTGACTGCGGATGGACCAAAATTACTTGAGTACAACGTGCGTTTCGGCGACCCGGAAACTCAGGCGATCCTGGTGCGGCTGAAAACTGACCTGCTGTCAGTGTTCGACTCAATTCAACGCCAGACGCTTGGTGACTTGAAAGTTGAATGGATGGAAGGTTCATCTGCCTGCGTCGTGGCGGCCAACAAAGGCTATCCGGGAAAATACGAAAAGGGCTCGATTATTGAAGGCCTGGATGCTGTAGAGCAAGGATATGTTCAGGTCTTCCATGCGGGTACGGCGCTGGACGCCAACGGGCGTTTTATCGCCACCGGCGGCAGGGTGCTTGGTGTGACAGCGGCGGCCGCCAGCCTGTCGACTGCCTTGAATGTTTGTTATGAGTCGCTAGGAAAGATTTATTGGCCGGGAATGCAGTTCCGGCGTGATATTGGTCGTTCAGCCTCGATCCGGTGACCTTTCTGGAAGGCTTTTAATAGTGCTGTTATACTCAAAGTCCGTTTTGGCCGGAGTTGAAACCACCTGAGCGTATGCGTCGTACATCAAAACGGTCGCATATGCATGAAATCGGCCAAAATCAAGGTGCTGGAATCATTGGTTTGGGATTTCACATTTCGCTGCCGGAGGATGAGCGAGAATGGGAATTTGGACAAGAATGAAGCGCTCCATGCGCGCCCTCTTCGGAGGGATAATCGAGAAGACTGAAGACCCGGAACTCATTCTTCAGCAGACAATCCGCGACATGCGTGACCGCGTGCCCGAGTTGAACAACTCCGTGGCGCAGGTCATGGCGACTGAAAAACTGCTCGCCAAAAACAAAGAACGACTCGAGACACAGGTAGTCGATCTCGACTCGAAGATTCGCGCCTCAGTGAAGATGGGTCGCGACGACATCGCCACTGCTTACATCGGCCAACTTCAGCAGGCGCAGGTCGATCTGCAGAAAACTTCGCAGCAACTGGAGCACGCGGGCTCGGCATCGAAACAGGCACTAAAAGCGCGCGACAATTACGTGCTTCAGATGCAACGCCGCACCGCTGAGGCGATGCAATTGATAAACGCGTCTAAGCAGGCCAAACTTCAGGAACAGCTTGCGCAGACGATGGAGTCGTTTCAACTTGGCGACGACGCATCGACCTTCAACGAGATGCGCGACAAGATCGATCGTCGTGCAGCAGCTGCCGAAGCGAAGATGCAGTTGGGCGCCGCCAATGTCGATACGCAAATGCAGGACATCGAGCGTGAAGCTATGGACATGCAGTTGCAGGACAAGTTGCTCGCATACAAACGTGACATGGGTTTGTTAGGCTCCGGAGGCGCAGCAACACCGCAGGCTCTTCCTGCTGAAGGTGAAACGACCAGCGGCAGTCAGAATGGTACTGGTGGAGGCCACACCAGTTAGGAAATTAAAACTCGTCTAATCGTTGGCGATACTTCTTTATGGAATTACCCAAGATTGATCTGAAGTATCTGAAAGAAGCTTTTAAGGAACCCATCAACTTCTGGGGAATGGCTGGGTTTGCGGTAGCGGCGGCATATGTACAGGACGTCACGCCGCTCGTTGCTGCCCTCGCGACAGAAACTCTTTACTTAGCAACCGTGCCTGCCAGTTCAATTTATCGGAAGTTAGTGGACCGCAGAGAGAAGCAGCGCTTGCTGAAGCTGCGCGAGCAACAGCGCGAAGCTCAAATCAAGTTGTTCGATCCGCGCGAGCGTGAAGCAGTTGAGTACTTGCGCTGGATGAAGAATCAGATCTATTCGAACTACAAAAAATTCACCGGCACCAAGCAAATTCCTCACAACATTCAGAGTCTCGATCAGCGTTGGGAAGACTTTGTGGATCTGCTCGACGTCTATCGTCGTCGAAAACATCACCTGCGTTCGATCAATCGGCAAGCAGTGGCTAACCAGTTGGTCCAGGCGGAGCGATCTGTAGAAGCCGCGAAAGACGATCGAGAGAAACGCATTCAGAAGGCGAACGTCGAGATACTTAAACGTCGTGTTGCTGCTTTCAACGATATTGAGCGTTCAGTGAAGTTGGTTGAAGGCCAGCTACAGTCAATCGAAAACTTCTTCGGGCTCGTGAACGATCAGGTCGTTACACTGCCCACTCCGGAGCGTGTCTCCTCGCTCGATTTCGAGCAGCTGAGCGACTCGATCGCGATGACCAAGCAGATGCTCGAAGAGACCTCAGACACCTTTGCCGCGCTCGACAGTCACAATCGCGACATCGGCAATTACCAGTTGCTGTTGTCGAATACGGGTACTGGCAAGTAATCCGAGAAAAATCCGCACCTATGTGCGGCATAATACACTGTATAGCACCTAAAACAGAAACCACCACAATATACTGTTGACACCTTAGGGCCAAAGGAGTATATTCCGCTCCGCTGTTACGAAGCGGTTAACTGGTGCAGCGGCCGCCCCCCGGAGCGCGCTCCAGCCATGTTTTTAGTGCTTGGAAATAGCCAACCGGAGTATCCATAAATCACTCTAAGATAAAGCCCTGCGTAGCAATACGCCTGGCATAACTGTTTTCAAAAACACGATTTACAGCTTTCGGGCTCCCCGTTAGAAAGGCAGAGATAATGAGCGCAACTGTCGGCAAAAAAGTCGGAATTAGCAGCGTCGGTTCCCCCGCCGTTTCTCCGCGTCGAAGGTCGCAGCAGCTTGGAATCAATGCCAGAAAAGTCGTTAGCAAGCGGTATTCGTTGAAGGACCTGAAGGGGCGTCCACTTGAAGAGTGGGCCGACATCGTGCGCCGCGTGGTGGGACATGTTTCCGCCGCGGAAACGGGTGAAAAGCGGGACAAGTTTTTTGCCGCGATGAGCGAGGTGATGCTGGCACGCGAGTTTATTCCGAACACTCCGTGCCTGGTAAATGCCGGTAAATCAAATGGACAACTTGCAGCGTGTTTTGTTTTGGAAGTTCCCGACTCGCTCCAGGGAATCATGGACCACGCCAAAGCTGCGGCCACAATTCACCAGACCGGCGGCGGCACCGGCATGACGTATGAGTTTCTGCGACCGCATGGAGCGTCGGTGAGCTCGGCAATGGGCGTTGCTTCCGGTCCGGTATCGTTCATGAACATCGTCAACCAGGTGACGGACGTTGTGAAACAGGGCGGTGTGCGACGCGGCGCGAACATGGGAATGATGCGCGTTACGCATCCCGATGTGCTTCGTTTCATTCACGCCAAGAACGAT
>Ga0207676_10001549_pt1 | contig 16939 bp, 19 predicted proteins | sample KBSSwiS72_FD_184307 | JGI IMG/M metagenome (GOLD analysis project Ga0207676, IMG submission 184307) | Switchgrass rhizosphere microbial communities from Kellogg Biological Station, Michigan, USA - KBS Switchgrass S7-2 (SPAdes) (version 2) | ecosystem: Host-associated > Plants > Roots >...
GATCGTCATCGACATGAAGCAAGACTGGAAGGTCGTGTATCCGTTCGATCAGTAGCAATCCCTAAAACGTTCGAATCTGGAGTGCCCCGTGGCTAAGAAGACGAAGAACGCGAAGTCCAAGAACACGAAGTCCAATAACACACCTAGGGCGACGCAAAGCTCCGCGAATACCGACAGGCCGAACATCCTCGTGATCTTCGGCGACGACATCGGTTACTGGAACGTCGGCGCGTATACGCACGGCATGATGGGCCGCACGCCGAACATCGACTCGATCGCGCGGGACGGCATGCTGTTCACGGACCACTACGGTCAGCCGAGCTGCACCGCGGGCCGCGCCGCGTTCATCATGGGCCAGTATCCGGTTCGGACCGGCATGACGACGGTCGGCATCCCGGGCTCGACGCGCGGAATCCAAAAGTCCGACCCGACGCTCGCCGAGGTGCTGAAGTCCGTCGGCTACGCGACGGCGCAGTTCGGTAAGAACCACCTCGGCGACCGCAACGAGTTCTTGCCGACCATTCATGGCTTCGACGAGTGGTTCGGCAACCTCTATCACTTGAACGCCGAGGAAGAGCCCGAAGAGCTCGACTACCCGGGACAGAAGAATCCCAAGTATCTCGAGACGTATGGTCCGCGCGGCGTGCTGCACGCCTGGGCCACGAACAAGGACGACCCGAGCACGGATCCTAAGTTCGGCCGCGTCGGCAAGCAGAAGATCAAGAACACCGGGATGCTCACGCGCAAGCGGATGGAGACGTTCGACTCCGAGGTGCTCGATAACACGCTCAAGTGGCTCGACAAGACCGCGAAGACCAAGAAGCCGTTCTTCTGCTGGTTCAACACGACCGCATGCCACATCTGGTCGCACCCGCAGAAGAAGTACGTGCGCAAGGCCGTGGAAGAAGGACGCGCCGAGGAAGACGTCGTGCGCGCGAAGATGCTCGAGCACGACGAGCACGTAGGGGCTCTGCTCAAGAAGCTCGCGCAGCTCGGCGTCGCGGACAACACGATCGTCGTGTACACGACGGACAACGGCAACGAGCTGCTGTTCTGGCCAGATGGCGGCTACTCGCCTTTTCGCGGTGAAAAAGGCACGACGTGGGAGGGTGGCCAGCGCGTGCCGTTCTTGATCAAGTGGCCCGGCAAGATCGCACCGGGTAGCGTGTCGAACGAGCTGCAGAGCCACGAAGACGTGTTCGCAACGCTCGCCGCCGCCGCGGGCTTGCCCGACCTCAAGGACAAGCTGCTCAAGGGCTACAAGATGAACGGCCAGAGCTACAAGGTGCATCTCGACGGGTACAACAACATCGATCTTTGGACCGGCAAGTCCGAGAAGTCCGCTCGCCGAGAGTTCTTCTATTACGACGAGACGGACCTGATGGCGATTCGCGTCGACAATTGGAAGATGCACATCGGCGTGAAGAGGGACGGAAGCTGGTGGAACGAGAAGTCCTATCCGAGCGTTCCTTACCTCTTCAATCTGCGCATGGATCCGATGGAGAAGATGGATCCCGAGTCGCACGAGTGGGGCTACATCGGCCGTAAATTCCTCGCGGCGAAGCTCTGGGCGCCCACTGCGGCAGGACCATTCATCGCGGCCCACTTGAAAACGATGATGGAGTTCCCGCCGTCGCAAGGCGCGGACACGCTGAGCCTCAAGAAGGCCCTCGAGAAAGCGCAGCAGATGATGGAGCAGCCGAACCACTCGTCGAACTGACGTCCACGATGGCAAGCCGCGGGAGCGCAGCGACGCTCCCGCGGGCTTTCGCGCCGCGCGCGCGGAGGATTCTGTGAGTGAAACATTGAAGGCGTGGCTCGTCGCCGCGAGCGAGCCGACGATCGTGATCATCGACGCGATCGCGTTCGTTTGGATCGTCGTCGGCATCGTGTATCTGCTGATCGGCGCGCTGCGGTCGATGGGGAACGGCGCGTCGAATCAAGACAAGCGCGTGATCTGGCTCGGTTTCGCGAAGGTGCTCGTCGCTGCGCTCAGCCTGCAGCTCGCGGCGGACATCATCGAGAGCTCGATCAGCGAGAGCTGGGAAGCGATCGGTCGGCTTGGCGCGATCGCATTGATCCGCACGTTCCTCGACTACTTCTTGGGGCGCGACGTGGACGAGATCCGCGAGCGGCAACAAGAGCGGCGCGGCGCACGCGAAGTGAGAACGCCATGACGGAAACTCAAGTCATCACGTCGAAGTCGCCCGAGCCGCAGATCAACACGGAGCTCTCGTCGCGCCGCACCGGCATGTCGTTCCAGCGCACGCGGATGAGCGCGGACCGCACGCTGATGTCCGTGATTCGCACGTCGCTGTCGCTGATCGGCTTCGGCTTCACGATCTTCCAGTTCTTCCAGAAGCTCCAGGGCAGCTTGCTGCACGAAGGCAGCACCACGCCGCGCAACTTCGGCTTTTCGCTCGTGCTGCTCGGCGTGCTGATGCTCACGATCGGCATTTGGTATCACGTGCGGTTCATGCTCGGGCTCCGCAATCGACGCCGCGAGATGACGACCGCAGGGTTGATCCACGCGCAGAGCGAGTACCCGATCTCGCTGACGCTGATCGTCGCCGTGCTGTTGTTCTTGATCGGCGTTATGGCGGTTGTCGGCATGGTGTTCAACGTCGGGCCGCTCGCGTGAGCAAGCGCTCGAAAGCCGAGCCGCGCGGTGCCGTGCCAGGCGCGGCGCGCTCGCAAAGCGGGGCCGCGACGAAGGGCATGGCGAAGATCCCGGGCGGCGAATTCCTGATGGGCTCGGACAAGCACTATCCGGAAGAGGCGCCCGCGCATCGCGTCGCGGTCGGCGCGTTCTGGATGGACGAGCACACGGTTACGAACAAGGAGTTCCGCCGCTTCGTCGACGATACCGGCTATGTGACGCTCGCGGAAAAGCCCGCGAACCCCGACGACTACCCGGGGGCGCAGCCCGAGATGCTCGCGCCGTCGTCCGTGATGTTCCGGCGCGCGTCGCAACCCGTCGATTTGCGCAACCCGTACAACTGGTGGACTTACGTCGCGGGCGCCGACTGGCGCCATCCGCGAGGGCCCGACAGCTCGCTCCAAGGTCTCTGGGATCACCCGGTCGTCCATGTCGCGTACGAGGACGCAGAGGCGTACGCGAAGTGGGCGGGTAAGGAGCTGCCGACGGAGGCCGAGTGGGAGTTCGCCGCACGCGGCGGGCTCGAGGCCGCTGAGTTCTGCTGGGGCGACGAGCTCGCGCCGGACGGCAAGGCGCAAGCGAACACCTGGCAGGGCGAGTTCCCGTGGCAGAACCTGCTCGAGGACGGCTTCGAGTGGACCGCGCCCGTCGGTTCGTTCGAGCCGAACGGCTACGGTCTCTACGACATGGCCGGCAACGTCTGGGAATGGACCACGGACTGGTACCAGGAGCACGCGAAGATCGACAGCCCGTGTTGCACGATCGCGAACCCGCGCGGCGGCGAGCGCGACGCGAGCGTCGACCCGCGTACGCCGAACGTGAGGATCCCGCGCAAGGTGATGAAGGGCGGCTCGTACCTCTGCGCGCCGAACTACTGCCGGCGTTATCGGCCCGCGGCGCGGATGGCGCAAGGAATCGACACGTCGACGTGTCATCTCGGGTTCCGCTGCATCATGCGAATCGCGGCAGCCTGACTTCCGCTCGCCACGCTCTGGTGGTGCACGGCCATCGCACCGATCACAGCGCAACTTGCAGCACAGCTTTTCGGTCTTTAAGTCGTACCGCAATGAGAACGAGCAAGAAGAAGGCCACGAAGATGCCGAGCACGAAGCCGGGCACGCGCCGTCGAGGCATGACGCTCGCCGACGTTCGCGAGATCGTGCTGTCGATGCCGGAGGTCACGGAGACGACGGCGTACGGGATGCCGGCGTTCAAGGCAGACGGTAAACGCTTCGCCGGCCAGCCGGTCGCGCGTCCGGATGTTCACGAAAACTCTCTCGGCGTCCACCTGAGCTTCGAGGAACGCGATCGACTCATCGCATCTCGCCCGGACGTCTACTACGTGACTGAGCACTTCGCTCCGTATCCGGCCGTGCTCGCGCGCCTCTCGAACATGCGGCGTAGCGAGCTTCGCGAGCTGCTCGCCGCGGCGTGGCGTACCGCGATGGAGGGGACGAGCGTCAAGAGAAACAAGCGTCGTGGAGTAGCCGATCTAGGTCGCGTCGACCGGCGATGAGCGGCAGCGCGGGTCGCGCGTCAACGCTTCTTGTTCATCCACTTGGCGACGGCGCTCGAAACCGGCGAGCGCATGCTCGGCGGCGCCGCTGCGGGCATCACGACGGGAGCCGAGCGTGACGGCGCGACGCCTTCGGCGACCGCCCGTGCGGCTCGCGCCTCGGCCTTTTTCTGCGCCCGTTTCTCGTCCTTTGCGGCGCGCTTGTCTTTCTTCGCGAGCTCGCGATTGCGCTTCGTTTGATTGTTGAAATTGCCTTTGGCCATCGTGTGATCTCCTCGAGCGAAGAATCGCGATCACGACAAGAGGGTCGCGGCGGGCAGAGCCCACCGCGACTTGATTCCGCTTGGGATCGATTCGGCCTAGTAGCGCCGGCCGTAGCCGCCGCCGCCGTCGCGCCGGCTGCCACCGCCACCGCCGCCGCCGCCGCCCGACGTCTTCGGCTTCGCTTCGCTCACTTTGATCTGGCGGCCGTCGAGCGACGCGCCATTCATTGCCTGCGTGGCCGCTTGCGCTTCTTGATCCGTCGACATCTCGACGAAGCCGAAGCCTTTGCTTTGCCCCGTGTCGCGATCGGTGATCACCGTAGCGGATTCGACCGTTCCGCTCGCGCCGAATGCCTCGCGCAACGAGGCGTCGGTGGCTGTGTATGGCAAATTGCCGACGTAGAGTTTCCTGCCCATGTTTACCTCCTGAGGTAGCGTTCGCTCTCAAGAGGATGTAGGCACCATGCCTGCAGGCTTGCTCGAAGCGATCGGTGGGACGGGGCAGTGTACGCTTTTCTCGAGGCCAACCGCGTATTTATCCTCTTGGCGTGCTTTGCGCCCTCTGCAGGAGGCCATCGCGCGCAATCCTAAAGACGGGCCAACTTGCTGTTTTGAAAAACGAATCTTCGCAGTCGAGCGACGCTCCGACCCATTGAGCGTCTTTGTTCGTGTATAGTGTCACGAGCCAGAGTCGCTGGCGTTCTCCCACCAAAGGACCACGCGTGAGCACGAGGCTCTACGCGGGCAACCTGCCGATCTCGGCCACGGCAGACCTGCTCGCCGCAATGTTTGCCAAGTTCGGGACCGTGGTTTCCGTCATCCTCGACCGGAACCCGGCCACGGGCGTTAGCCGCCGTGGCGCATTTGTCGAGATGGGGAATTCGGGCGACGCGGCAAAGGCAGTTCAGGGTCTCAATCTCGCGAATTTCGACGGCCGACTAATATCCGTCTACAGAGCGGTCGCGGCCGTGCCGTCGGGTGCCAAGTGAAACAGGCCTACGGCCCGACGCGGAATGGAGGAGCGCCTTGAGCTTGCCAGATGCCCCCAAGGCCCCAGGCCCGGTGGACAATGCCCCGGACTTGGCTTTTCGCGTCTTGTCGATCCGGGCATCGAGTGCGCCGCGCGACAGCTCGGGGCGCGATTGGCTCGAGTACTGCATCGGTCAGGGCAAAAACGTGATCAAGGGCTATCGGCGCGGTGACCTAGAGACCGTGCGCGCCGACGTCGAGAAGATCGTGATCGCGTTGAACGAGCGGCGTCGCTCGTTCAAGGGCGCGACCGCGCCGAAGCGCGGTGGCCGACGCGCCGCCGCGGCGCCACAGGCGGCACCGCAAGAGACCGACGACTAGCGGAGCTGCGCGGTCCATGGGCGTCTCGCTTTACGCCCCATCCTCGCGGGAGCCTTCGCGTCGCGCGCGCCAGCGCTGTCGCGGTCTGCGCAACGTGATCGCCTGCCAGGGCACGCGAATCGCGCGCGCAATTTTCTCGCTCCAGAGAGGTCGATAGAGCGGTGCGTCGTCCGACGACAGCACACTCGAAGCTTCGGCCGGCTCAATGCGCCGCCCGTACTTGAGCTTGATCCAGGCGTTGTAGTCGGCTTGCACCTGGTGCTCGAACCACGCGCGGCTCAAGCGCGATGTGCCGCGCCGCGCCGCAATCCCGAAGTCGATGAGCCACGGCCGCTCGCCGGGGCCGACGATGATGTTGGCTTTGCGTTTTAGATCCGCGTGCGCGACGCCGGCCGCATGCATCGCGTGCAGGGTCTCGAGCAGCGCGGCGAAGAAACTCGTGCGGTCCTTCAACTCTCGCTCGTGCGTGCGCAGCGAAGGACCCGCGATGTATTCGAGCGCGAGACGCTCGCCGTCGATGAGTCCGAACGTCCGCGGCACGCCGGGCACGCCTGCAAGCTGCTCGTAGACCGCATGCTCGCGGCGCAGCAGATGCCGGTACAAAGGTCCGAGTGGACCGCTGCCATGGGCCGTCTTGACGACAGCGTCGCCCGCAGGCGTCGAGTAGAGCTCGACAGTGGCCTGGTAGCCGCGGCCCAGTACACGCCCTTCGCCGCGTGCGATCGCGCCGTGTAGGGCGCTCAGCCCCAAGTCTTCCAAGCGAGCCACGCGGCGGCGGCGGCGCAGTAGATGACGAACACGAGCTCGCCGTTGCGCATCGTGCTCACGTTGAGCGACCAAGTGCGACCGCCCGCGCCCGTCGGCGGTGCGCCCCCGAAGCGCGGCATCAGCGCGGGCGTGCGGCGGGACCACTGCTCCCATGCGGCGCCGAAGATCCGATGCAGCTTGCGGTCCTCGTACTCGATCGCGGGCGGGTAGTAGAACCAGAAGAAGAATAGTGACAGAGGAAGGTTCCACCAGCGCGACGCCGCGAGCCCGAAGCCGACGACGAGCAGGATGTTGCCCGTGTACAGCGGATGACGCACGAAGCGATACGGGCCGTCGGTGGCGAGCTCCTGATTCTTCACGACGAAGCCGCTCGCATAGAGCCTGAACGCTTCGCCCGCGAGCGCGATCGGGAGCCCGATCAGCACGAGCAGCGGCTGCGGCGACGCGGTGAGGCAGAAGACGAGAACGAGGATCAGCGCGAACGATTGGCGCGACGCCTCGTGGTAGCGCAGCTCACGGAAAAAGTGCGCGGGCCCCGTGAGCGGCGGCAGGTCTTCGGTCCGGTGCGACATCTACGCGTCCCCTGTGATCGCGCTTCGTTGTTCTTCGTGCGGCGCTCCCGCGGCCGCTCGCGTTGGTCAGTATCGGCGCTCGCGCGACCGTCGCGCTAGCGTGCGCGGCCGCGAGCGCTCGGCGCGGCGCTCCCGAGCGCCGCGAACGTCTCGCGCGTGAGGTTCCTGTGGCCGTCCTGCGTGACCTCGACGTCGTCCTCGACGCGAATTCCTCCGAACGGCAGCAGCCGCTCGATCAGCGCGCGATTGAGCTTGTCTTCGTGCTCAGCGAGCGCCGCGCGTAGCAACGCCGGTATGCAATAGAGGCCGGGTTCGATCGTCACGACGAAGCCGGCTTCGAGCTCCCGCGTGAGCCGCAAATAGGGATCCTGTGATGGCGGCTTGCGAATCTTTCCAGCCGGATCGGCTTGCCGCCCGCCCGCGTCGTGCACCTGGAGACCGAGCAGGTGGCCGAGGCCGTGCGGCAAGAATGCACGCGTGAGGCCCGCAGCGATCGATTCGTCGTCACTGCACTTCACGAAGCCGTGCTCGCGGAGCACGGCCGCGAGCAGCCGGTGGGTGAGCACGTGCAGCGCCACGAAATCGACGCCCGGTTTCACCTCGGAGCAAATACGCTGCTGCAAGGCGTCCATCGATTTGATCAACGCGTCGAAGTCGTCGCCATTCGACGCCGAGTACGAGCGCGTGATGTCGGCGGCGTAGCCGTTGTATTCCGCACCGGCGTCGATCAACAGCGAGCGCAGCGGCGACGGCGCGCGCGTGCGCAGGTGCTGATAGTGCAGCGTCGACGCGTGCTCGTTCAGCGCGACGATGCTCGAGTACGGCAGCTCCGTCTCGCGTTGCTGCGCCGCGGCGCAATAGATCTGGTGCAGCTCGAACTCCGACACGCCGGGCCGGAGCGCGGCCGCGACAGCCTGATGACCGCGTACGGCCATGAGCTGCGCCGCGCGCATGCAGTGGATCTCGTAGCGCGTCTTGGTGGCCCGGAAGTAGTCGAGGTGCGCGAGCACGGTCGCGTCGTTGATCTTTGCGCCGGTGCCTGCCTTGCCGGCTCCGTCCTTGGCCGCGACCGCACCGAGCCGCGCGGCCGCGCCGGCGCCTTCGCCGATCGCGACCCAACGCGGGCCCACGCCGCTCAACTTGCGGGCGTCCTCCTCGCTGCGCACGACGCGGATGTCGAAGTGCGAGGTCCAGTAGCCGCTCGGGTCGCTCGGCGGCTCATACCAGTAGTCCTCGAGCTGCTTGTAGACGAGCATCGGCCGCTGCCCGGGGACGAGGCGCAGGAACGAGCCCGGCGCCTGCGTGAGCGGCACCCACGCCTTGAAGTACGGCTCCGCTTTGAACGGGTACGCCTGGTCGTCGCGGAAGATCGTTTTCTCGTCGCCTGCGAACACGACGGCGCCATCGAGCTCGGCGGCGTGCAGCGCCTCGCCGAGCCGGTGATCCATGATCGCGAGGTGCGGGCCGTACTCGCTCTCGATCTTCGCGCCGAGATCTTCGGGCAAGCGGAGGTCGCTATCCTGAATTGCGGGGTCCTGTGGGCGCACGCTGCTCAATCGGGTTCGATCCTGAAACCAATCTCGGGAATAATAGACGCCCCGCGCGCCACCCACCAAGCCGGCCGCGCTCGATCGGGACCTCGGATGGACATCGTTCTCACGGGCATCAAGCCGACCGGCACGCTCCACATCGGCAACTACGTCGGCGCGATCAAGCCCTCGATCGCGGCAAGCGCCGCGCGCGGCGTCGAGTCGTACTTCTTCCTCGCGGACTACCACGCGATCGGCGGTGACGCGGACCTCGTCGCGCGCGCGACGCTCGAGATCGCCGCGAGCTGGCTCGCGCTCGGGCTCGATCCGAGCAAGGTCGTGTTCTATCGCCAATCCGACATCCCGGAGATCACCGAGCTCGAGTGGATCCTCACGAGCGTGACCGCGAAGGGCTTGATGAACCGCGCGCACGCCTACAAGGCCGCGATCGACGAGAACACAGCCGCTGGCGCCGATCCGGACCAGGCCGTGATGATGAATCTCTACTCGTACCCGATCCTCATGGCCGCCGACATCCTGATGTTCAAGGCCGCAAAAGTGCCGGTCGGGCGCGATCAGAAGCAGCACGTCGAGATGGCTCGCGACATCGCGCAGCGCTTCAACCACCATTACGGCGAGACGTTCGTGTTGCCCGACGCCGTCACTCGCGAGGAGGTCGCGACGCTGCCCGGCCTCGACGGCCGCAAGATGTCGAAGAGCTACGGCAACGTGGTGCCGCTGTTCGCCGACTCGAAGGCGCTGCGCAAGCTCGTGATGAAGATCAAGACGAACTCGCTCGAGCCGGGCCAACCGAAGGACACCGAGGACAGCGCGCTCTACGCGATCTACCGCGCGTTCGCTACGCCCGACGAAACGGCGGCACTCCGCCAGCGCTACGCGGCCGGTATCGGCTGGGGCGAGATGAAGCAGCTGCTGTTCGAGCGTATCGACGCGGAGCTCGCGCCTGCGCGCGCGGAGTACGAGCGGCTGATCGCGTCGCCGCAGGAAGTCGAGCGCCACTTGCTCGCGGGCGCCGAAAAGGCGCGCGCGGTCAGCAAGCCATTCATCGCCGAGATCCGCGACCGGGTCGGAATTCGGCGGCTCGTGCGCTGAATTGCCGCCGGGAAAGGACGCGCGGCGGGAAGCACGGGGTCTTGCGACATAACCCTCTGGTTGGCCGAGAGTTTTCGCGGCCGCCGGGCCGCCGCGTTCCGAGCAGCGTAGCCGCGAACATCGGTTCGAGAACGCTCCGCCCCGAGCAGACCCTACGGTTGATCGCGGCAACACCAGCGGTGCTAATATCCGGCGGCGGTTCGTCCAAAAACGCAGGGGTAACAACAATGCTGCGGACCTCCCTCACCTCCAAGCTCCTTTCCGCTTCGCTCGGTTCGTTCGCGCTCGCAGCCGTCGTGGCGCGCGCCGATGTCGTGATCGAGGAGACGATGAATACAGATGGCGTAGCTGGGTTTTCGATGCTCGCCATGCAAGGCACCACGACGAAAAGCCTCAGCGCCGACAAGCAGCGCACCGATTCGAATCTGCAGTTCAAATCCAAGTTCCTCAACACGTTTGCCGGCAGGTCCGGACCCACATCGCAGATCGTTCGGCTCGACAAGGGCCTCATGTGGGACGTGCAGTCAAAGGACAAGACCTACACGGAGAGGACCTTCGCCGACGCGCGCGCTGCGATGGACAAGGCCATGCAGCAGATGGAAGCGGCCTCCAAGCAGGCCCAGGCGCAGCAGCCAGAGCAAGAGTTGCCGATCGACGCAGCACAGTCGCAGTGCTCGGCTCCTGTCGTTGAGTCGAGGGTGACGGGCGAGCAGGCGACGATCGCCGGCCTGCAAGCGAGCCGACAGATCGTGTCGCTCAAGCAGACTTGCACGGACCCGAAGACGATGAAGGCATGCGACATGGTGTGGTCGATCGAGGAGTGGTCGACCGCGCAGGCGCCCGGAATGGACGAATCCAAAGCGTTCGCATTGAACTACGCGAAGCAGATGGGACTCGACGCGAGCAGCATGCAGGCGATGCAGAACCGGATGCAGAACGCGTTCTCGCAATACAAGGGCACCTGGACCGAGCTCATGACGAAGGCCAGCACGTTCCAGGGTTATCCGCTAAAGACGGCGTTGCAGATGTCGATGGGCGGGCCGCAGTGCACGACGGATGACGGTACCCAGGTCGCTGCCGCCCCGGGATTCTCGGACGCCGTGATGGCAGGGGTCGACGCCGGGGTCGGCACGGCGGCGGGAGAGGTCGCTTCGGCGGCCACGCAGGCCGCGGTCTCGAAAGTAGGCGGCGGCGCTGCGGGCGCGGTCGCGGGCTCTGCCGTGGGCGGATTCGCGAGCAAGTTCGGGTCGAACATGATGAGCAAGCTGCACAAGAAGGACGCGGCGCAGGCGAAGGCAGACACGCCGGCCGCTGCGCCGACGGGCGCGGACGCGGGAATGATTCGCTTGTTCCGCTTGCAGACGGAGACCACCGCGATCCGCGGCGATGCGATACCCGCGTCGACGTTCGAGGTGCCGGCGGGCTTCAAGAAGATCGCTGCGAAGTAACGGCTCGCGGCTCGGCGTCGCCGGCCGCGACACAAAGGCGCGCGCTACCGGCACTCGTTGCCGAGCGCGCCGACGCCGCCGCAGAAACTCACGTCTTGCAGCTGCACCCGTAGATTGTCGGGATCGGTGCAGTAGACCTGCGGCACGCCGTCGCGCACGCGCGACTCACCCTTCACTCCGCTCGCACCGAGCGCGGCGACCGTACGATCCGGATCGAAGCCTTCGAAGCCGAAGCAGAAGTGATTGATCTGCGCGGGCGCATTCGCGCCGGCCTGGTAGATACCGAGGAACTGATCGCCGACCGCGAGATTCACGCCGCCGGTCTGCTTGGATCTAACGCCGAGCCCGAACACGCGCTGATAGAACGCAGCCGAGCGCTCGAGGTCGGACACGATCAGGCTCACGTGGTTCAAGCTGCGCGGGCGCAGCGCCGGGGTTTGTGCAGCTGCCGGCAGCGGCGCCGCGGCGATCGCCGCAAGGGTGAGAACGAGATCGCGGCGGCTCAGTCGCCCCGTCTCGTACTCCGTCAGTAAGCCTTCGATCGCTCGGCTCATGCGTCTCTCCTCGTTGCCGGCGCGCCGGTCATGTCGTGATCTCCCAAGGGACGCCGAAGCGATCCGTCACGAAGCCGTAGCCGTCGGCCCAGAACGTCTTCTGAAATGCCATCTGCACGCTGCCGCCGTCCGCGAGCGCGTCGCACACGCGCTTCGCCTCCGCGAACTCCGGCACGGACAACACGACGGCGAAGCCATAGAGCCGAGCGAACTCCTTCGTGATCACGTCCGCGCCGAGCAGCTCTTGGTTCTCAAGCGCGAGCGTGGCGTGGAAGATCCAGTCGTGATGGCGCGGATCGGTTGCGGCCGCGAGGGGCGATTCGCGGTAGGTCATCAGCGTCGTGATCTCGCCTCCGAGCACGCTCTGATAGAAGCGAAACGCGGCCTCGCACTGGCCGTCGAACATCAGGTGAATGCGGATCCGCATGGTGGCTCCCGCGGTTCGGCTCGGGGGATTACACGGCGTCGGCGACCCGGCCGCAAGGCCTGTACACTCGCACCCAGCCATGCTGCTCATCTTCGACGATAACCGGCTGTCGGATTCGCCGTTCATCGAGCGCGTGTGGCGCTCGCACAGCGAGGGCTCGGGCCTATTCGTCTCGGTCGCGACGAGCCACTGGGATCTCGTCGTCACTCGGCTCGCGGGCAAGCCGACTCTCACGCTGAAGGGACCCGAGACCAGGGCGAGCGAGGTGCTCTGTCCCGCCGACGGCGAGTGGCTCGGGATTCGATTCAAGGCCGGGGTGTTCATGCCGGAGATGCCGATTTCTGGCTTGGTCGACGGCAATCGGAACCTGCCTTCGGACGCGCGAACGTTCCGGCTGCACGGTCGCGCGTGGGAATACCCGACATTCGACAACGCCGAGACGTTCGTCGCGCGCCTCGCGCGCGCGGGGCTGATCGAGCGCGACCCAGCTGTCGCGGCAGCGCTCCACGGCGACGAGCTCGCGCTATCCGAGCGCGGCGCGCAGAGACACTTCCTGTTCGCGACCGGCATGTCGCACGCGGCGCTGAAGCAGATCGAGCGTGCCCGGCACGCGACCAATTTGCTGCGCGGCGGCGTATCGATCGCCGACACGGTCGGGGAGGCCGGCTTCTTCGATCAAGCGCACCTGTCGCGCTCGCTGTCGCGGCTGATCGGGCTCACGCCCACCCGGATCGCGCGAGAGGAGCGGCAGCTGTCGTTTTTGTACAAGACGCAGCCGCCGGCGCGCGCCTAGACTCGCGACGCTCGAGACTTTCTCGGCTCGGTCAGGTCCGGCCGGGCGCGGTGGACAACAGGAGAAGATCATGGCGAGTCAAGCGCAAGCGAGCGGCCGCGGCCGCACGATCGGCTGGGTATTGAGCGGTCTCGTGATCGCATTTCTGCTCATGGACGCGACGATGAAGCTGCTCGCGCTGCCTATCGTGCTCGAGACACAGGAGCCGCTGGGCTTCTCGGGTGCGGGTCTAGCGCGCGGGCTCGGCGTGCTGCTGCTCGCGTGCACGCTTCTCTACGCCGCACCGCAGACCGCGGTGCTCGGCGCGATCCTGCTCACGGGCTATCTCGGCGGCGCGGTCGTCACGCACGTGCGTGTCGGCGACCCGCTGTTCTCGCACATCCTGTTCGGCGTCTACGTCGGCGTCTTTCTCTGGCTCGGCCTCTACCTGCGCGACGAGCGTCTGCGCGCGCTCGTGCCGCTGCGCTCCGTCTAACCCTCGCTCAAGATCATCTCCGTGTTCGCCGCGCCGGGCGGCACCATCGGCAGCACCTGCTCATGCGTCGCGATCGGCGCGTGGATCAAGCACGGCCCGGGCGCGCGCAGCCCGTCCACAAGCGCGCGCCGAGGATCTACCGCGCGCTCGAGGTCCACCGCGTCGACGCCGAAGCCCCGCATCAGCGCGACGAAGTCCGGCGTGCGCGCGTACTCCGAAGCGAACGTCCGCCGGCCGTAGAACAGCGTCTGCTGCTGATAGACGAGCCCTAGTGAGCGGTTGTTCATGAGCACGACCTTGACGTTCGCGCGCTCTTCGGCGGCCGTCGCGAATTCCTGGACGTTCATGAGTATCGAGCCGTCGCCCGAGAAGCAGACGACCGTGCGCTCCGGGTGCGCGAGCGCGGCGCCGATCGCGGCCGGCAGTCCGAAGCCCATCGTGCCGAGGCCGCCCGAGGTGAGCCACTGGCGGGCACGGCGCAGCGGATACGCCTGCGCGACCCACATCTGGTGCTGGCCGACGTCGGTCGTGACGAGTGCGTCGTCGTCGAGCACGGCCGCGACGGCGTGAACGAGGCCGTAGGGACTGCGCAGCGAATCGAGCCGCGGCATCGAGAGCGGATGCTGCCGCTTCAGCGTGCGGATTCTCTCGAGCCAGGCCGTGCGCTTGCGCGAACGCACGCGCGGCAGCAGCGGCTCGAGCACCGCGCGCGCATCGGCAGAGATCGCGAGCTGCGCGGCGCGCAGCTTGTGGAGCTCCGCGGCGTCGATGTCGGCGTGAATCACGCTCGCGCGCGGGCAGAACTCGGCGAGCTTGCCCGTCGCGCGGTCGTCGAATCGTGCACCGATCGCGATCAGCAGGTCGCATTCATCGAGCGCGTGGTTCGTGTACGGCGCGCCGTGCATCCCGAGCATGCCGAGCGCGAGCGGATGATCGGCAGGCATGCAGCCGAGGCCCATCAGCGTCATCACGGTCGGTAGCGACGAGCGCTCGGCGAGCGCGACCGCTGCCTGTGCCGCACCCGATGCCACGACACCGCCGCCGAGATAGAGGATCGGACGCTCGGCCGCCTCGATCATCGCCGCCGCGCGTGCGAGCGCGTCGTCGCACGCCGCTCGTGTGTTATCCCTCGCGCCGGGCGCCGGCCACTCCTCCACGTCGACGAGCTCTGTCTGCACGTCCTTCGGGATGTCGATCAACACCGGCCCGGGCCGGCCCGAGGCGGCAATGTTGAACGCCGAGGGCACGACGCGGAGCAGGTCGCGCGCCGAGCGCACGAGGAAGTTGTGCTTCGTGACGGGCAGCGACAGTCCGAACGTGTCGACTTCCTGGAACGCGTCGGTGCCGAGCAGCGCGCGCGGCACCTGGCCCGTGATCGCGACGAGCGGGATCGAGTCGAGCTTCGCGTCGGCGATCGCGGTAATGAGGTTCGTGGCGCCGGGGCCCGACGATGCAACGCAGACGCCGGGTCGCCCGGTCGAGCGCGCGATGCCTTGCGCGATGAAGCCCGCGCCTTGCTCGTGCCGGGCGAGCACGTGGCGGATCGTGCCCGCGCGCGCGAGCGCGTCATAGAGCGGCAGCACCGCGCCGCCCGGGATGCCCGCGATGGTCGTCACGCCCTGCCGCTCTAGGAGGCGGACGACGAGGTCCGCGCCGCTCGAGCGTTCGACGAGCGCGGGCCGTTCGCACGGCTCGCGTTCTGCGCGCGGGACGGCAGTCGTCATCGTTCTGTCGAGGATCATGGCGAGCTCCTTCGTTCGTTACCCGGCGGTCGCCGGCGGAGCCCAAAAAGACGAAACCCCCGCCGGCTCGCACCGGCGGGGGTTTCTCGATTCAGTGACTATGCGTGATTAAACCCGGCCAGCGCGCTCGATCGCGTTTACTACGACGAGGACTACGAGCGCGCGCAGGCTGCGGGCGTCGTTCGGGCCGTCTGCGTGGGTCGAGATGCGTTGCGTCAGTGACATGGGCGCGGATTATGCAGGCCGGCTCGCGCGCCGCGCAAGGACGTATGCACGGCCCGCGCGCCTTGCGCGGCCTCGGGACTGTGATGCGGGCGGGGCAGGGCGACGGCCGCGCAGCAACGACTGCCGGCGCTTTAACGGCGCTATCATCCCACGCTCTTGCATACAACGAAGGGGACGGCTCCATGGCGGACAACACGGTACGCGGGCGTTTCGTTTGGCACGAGCTTCTGACACCGAACAAAGCGGGCGCACACGAGTTCTATTCAAAGGCGGTCGGCTGGGCGAAGCAGGCGTGGGAGCAAGACCCTTCCTACTCGATGTTTGCCGCGGCTAGCGGTCCGCTCGGCGCATCGATCGAGTCGCGCGAAGACACGCCGCACTGGCGGCCGTACATCGGCTCGCTCGACGTCGACGACACAGTGGCGACTGCGACGCGCCTCGGAGCCAAGGTCCTAACGCCGGCAACGTCGCTGCCCAACGCGGGGCGGTTCGCGGTGCTCGCGGATCCTCAAGGCGGGAAGTTCGGCGTGCACTCGTCGCCGACCGAGCCGCGTCCCGAGACGCCGGCCGTGTACGGCGAGTTCTACTGGCACGAGCTCGCAACCACGACCGATCCCGTGGCGGCGTTCGCGTTCTATAAGGAGCTGTTCGGCTGGGACGAGGTCCGCCAGTACGACATGGGCCCGATGGGCATGTATCTCGTGTTCAGCCGCAACGGGCACGAGATCGGCGGGATGTTCGACCAAAGCAAGCGCGGCGTCCACAGCGCGGCACACTGGCTCGGTTACGTTCGCGTACCGAACATGGACGCGGCCGTTGCGACGGTTAAGGCCGAGCGCGGCGCGGTACTGAACGGGCCGATGGAAGTGCCTAGCGGTGACTGGGTCGCGCAGTTCAGGGACCCGCACGGCGCGTTCTTCGCGGTGCTCGTGAACGCGGCCGACACGAAGGCTGCGGCCAAGTCGAAACCCGAGGCGGCGCCGAAGGCGGCGAAGAAGACTGCGAAGAAGACTGCGAAGAAGACCGCCAAGAAATCGAGCAAGAAAAAAGTCGCTCGCAAGGCAGCGAAGAAGAAGAGTAGGAAGAAGACGGCGAAGCGCGGCGCGAAGAAGGTGGGCAAGAAGGCCGCGAAGAAGAAGCGCGCTAAAGTCGGCAAGTCGCCCCGCCGGAAGACGAAGCGGCGCTAATTTTTCGGTAAATCGGCGCCGGAGCGTGGAGCGCGCTCAGCGCTCCGGCGTCGAAGTCGACTATTTCTTCAGCGCGTTCATCACGACTTCCGAGACGAATCCGAATATCGCGCCCACGATGATCGAGAGGATCGTCGGTACGAGCGCCGCCGTCGGCGTCATGTCCTTGCCGAGCAGCATCAGGCCCGCGATGCTCGCGAAGCCGTAGACGCTCGCTGGGATCGTGGAGAGCAGCGGGATCGCGGACGCGAGACAGATCACGGCGGCGCCGATGCCGACCGCCACAGGCAGTGCCAGCCCACCCAGGGCGCCGAGTTG
>Ga0207676_10001566_pt1 | contig 16854 bp, 11 predicted proteins | sample KBSSwiS72_FD_184307 | JGI IMG/M metagenome (GOLD analysis project Ga0207676, IMG submission 184307) | Switchgrass rhizosphere microbial communities from Kellogg Biological Station, Michigan, USA - KBS Switchgrass S7-2 (SPAdes) (version 2) | ecosystem: Host-associated > Plants > Roots >...
CAGCGATCTTTGGCGAGACAGACCGTGAACTGTAAGTACGACAATCACGAGCCAGGCAAAAGCAACAAACCAAAGCGCGCTGATCAGTAATGTGATTTTCACTGCCTCTATATTGGATTCTATGGCGATCATCGTGGGCCGAATCATACCAGCAACAATCGATAGACGGGACGACACAGACGCGGCCGCAACCTTGGCACCATCAGCCGCGGCCATAAGAAACCCCTTGCCGAGAGGACTATCCTCGCAAATTCTACATTAGACACAGAAACTGATCTGTAGACGTCCGCCGTAGCGGCTGCGTGAATCGATGATCAACTTTTATTGACGGTGCCAGAGAGATATATAATCCTTCCCAAATAGTGGGAGGTGCACAGTTATGCCACCAAAAGGATTCACCCTCTGGTTTACCGGCCTACCGAACGAGACAAGGACAGCCATTGCTAACCTAACGACCCAGGAACTTAAACGGCGTGGATGCGAGATTGAGACTCTGGGGGGCAAGATCCCTGCAGCAGATTCAAAAGGCGATGAGGACGCCTATACCGGACGCATCTCTGACTTTAGCAGGCGCGGCGAAGCCATTGTGTTTGCCGTCAAATCAAATACTACTGAAACGCCGGAGGATCTCAAGGCAGCCGTTGAAGTGGAGATCGCAAACGATGAGAGCGGTAACGCCATTAACGATGAGCACCTGAGCTTCACAAAGATTGTTGTGCAACCAGATGCCGAGCCCGAGGAATGTATAGCCGGCATTTTATTAAAACTTGAAGGCCTGGAGCTGATCGCTCGGGTGCCTTCTTCTGAGAATAGTTCTTATGACGAAGATGATGAAGCGGTGATACGCCGTCGCCTGGAAGACCTCGGCTATCTATGAAGTTAGAAGTTGAATCTAAGACCAACTTCCAGACGCCGTCCAGGCAGTGCGCTCGTTGCGTGACCGAAGAATGGTGAAGTCTGAACGCCGGTGAAGTTTATTAGATTCGTGTGGTTAAAAACATTGAAGACCTGGAGATAAAATTGCAGCCCGTAACGGCTCTCATTTCCAATCGAGGATAACGCTCCCAGCGTATCGCCAGGGTTTCGCGATGCAATAAACGTTGGCTTACTTTCCTTCTGAGCCGGCGCCTTACCGAATCCCATGGTCCAACTCAGGCGCGCGCTTAAATCCCACTGCGAAGCTCCACGAGCCGTATTGCGACCAACGCCTGCGGGCCGATCGTTAACTGTCGTGTCGCCATTATCGTCAAAACCAGTTGTTATATTGTAAGGCGTGGCCGATGTGACCCTCAAGATCGTGCCCAGCCGCAAGCCCTCGAGAATTCTAAAATTAGAGATTACGAGTAAGCGGTGCCGGGCATCAGAAGGCGACGGACCATATTCCGTCGCGAAGTTAAAGTTATTGGCCGGTAGACTCAACGGCCCGTCGGTCTCGTTAGCGGCTTTAGACCACGTGTAATTAAGGAGCCAGTAAATGCGTTTGGACTGAAGTGCTTGTGGGCTAAAGTTTATATTTAATAGATTCAATCGGGAGTTAGCCGACGCCTCAACCTGGTTGATATTGCCGGCGGTGGGATCGGGACGTACTGAGCCTGCGAACGGCGCATTGATGTTATGGCCACGTATCAGGTGAACTCCGCGCTGATAAAGATAATTTGCCCCAAGGAAGTACTTTCCGGCTATTTGCCGCTCGATAGCGATCGACCACTGTTCGATATACGGTAGACGCAAATCCTCGGCAAGAGTGATCAAGCTTGGGGGCAACACGGTGATTGAGGTGCCCCTGAAAGGATCGGGAAACCCTGGATTGCGGATGACGAGATCCTGCTGGTGCTGCCCATCCACCAGCAAGGTTTGCAGATAAGTGTTGGTGTCCAACCAGGCATAAAATATTCCTGCTCCCACGCGGATTGTGGTTTGTCCGTTCGCAAACGGCGACCATACCAAGCCCAAACGCGGCGCAAAGTTGCGGCGATTCTTTACGTTGCTTTGCAAGTCGTAGCGCACGCCAAAGCTCGTGGTCAGATTCTTACTAATGCGGAGATCGTCCTGCCAAAAACCACCAAACCTATATTGGTTAAACGAGATTGGGGCTCCGCCGATGCGCTGGGTAAAAGTAACAGGTTTGCCGGCGGTGAAGTCGTTTAGGCTCGAAAAGATAAAGGTGCCATTAGCATTTTTTCGCTCATCGCTCGTTTCATGATAGCTGTCGACTAGCAGACCAACTTTCATCGCGTGTTTGGCTATCACAAAGTCCAGGTTATCGACGAACTCAACCTGGCGTACCTGGCTCGAGCTATTCGTCTGGTTACCCCCGCCGTTGAAGGCATTCAAGACTTGAACAGCCGGATCAAGATTGGCCGGCTGTGATTCAAGATCTTGCCACCGTACTTGAAGTCGAACTTCGTTGATGAAACGCTTGTAAAACGGACCCGTAACGGAAAGTCGCAGGAGGTTCTCAACCTGATGATTTGAAAAAGCGCGTTCCGGCAAATCGAAATTGCCTACTCCGAGATTGTTTTGCGCGGAAGCATTGCGCTGATATTCCGCGCGGAGTGTCTGGTACTTCGTCAAAACATGTTCGACCCGCGCTGAAAGATTGAGCAACCGCGCCGGAACGGGAGCCAGGGCCGAAAAAGCTCCTCCGGGAAGAGCCACTACAATCGTCTTGGAATCAAAAGAAAGCGAACCTTCAGCCGTTAAAAAAAGCGACGTACGTTTTGCCAGAAGCGGGCCTTCCAGGGTCAGACCGAAGCGTCGATACTGCTCTGGTCCACGAGTAGGAGCAAAATTGTTACGAGCTGCCAGCGACTCGTCGCGAAAGCCGAAATTGAATGTGCCATGCCACGTATCGGTCCCGGGCCTGGTAAAAACGTCGACACCGATTAATCCAGGATCGTGGTTTTCCGGCGCGTAAGGATTGAGCTTGAAACGGATCTCACGGATCTGTGATTTTGGAGGAAGCCGCCCCCCGCTGAATCCGTTCACCCGAATAACTGCGCCGGGCCCAGCCATGTCACGGAGAACATTGTCGAGTTCTTCGGGGTCATCGGGCAGGTTTGCGATCTGTTCCGGCGTAAGAACAGTAGTAAAAGCGGGACCTCGAGGATCAGTCATCGATTCACGCCGGTCGGTCGACACGTCGACCTCTTCTTTTATCTCAGCGATCTCAAGGTTCAAGTCAAGTGAATTACTACCCGCCTTTAAAATCAGTTCTTTGAGTTCGAGGCTTTCAAAGCCACTGGCTTCGACATGAAGCTGATATTTGCCAGCGGGTAGGTTGGAGAAAATGGTCCGCCCGTTTTGATCCGTCTCCTGTGTCTGGACCGCACCTTTCGCACCTTTCAACACGGCTCTGGCGCCAACTATTATCGCGCCACTGGGATCGATCACTCTTATAGACAGCGATGAAGCATTACCGGAAACCTGCGCTGCGGCCGGACTGCTCAACAGCACCAACCAAAGGAGTGAACTCAAGAGACACATAGCGGCCGTTGCATACACCCGCGCTACTCGCTCTTCTCGAATTTCTTATCTGTTAAATCGGGCGAGTTTACTTTGAAGCTTTTCAATGACCACTCCTCATGCGGCTTGTCATTGATCGTTATGGTGATCAGGTGTGGCAGCAGAATTCCCTTCTCGGACTTATAGTCAGAGAAACGCATCAGCATGTCTGACTCTTCCCTCACCGGCGCCTTTGCCTGTGCTTCCCTGGCCATTTTGTTAAGGTCGGCGCTGCTGACGGTGCCAAGGGATTTCTTTGTCCTCATGAGCGGCGCAATGTCGCGGTAACTCATCATTAGCGGTCTATGAGTAGTTTTATCAATGAACAGCCGCACGAGTTTGCCATTCGCGTCCTTGAAATTCAGTATATCGGCGCGTCCATCGGCAGCTTCCGCCTCGCCGCCATATTCGATCGAGGTGTTAGATGGGGGCATCAGGAACAAGGCCAGCATGTAGCGCGTGAGCTGTGCCCGCAATCTCTTAACCTGTTCTTCGCTGTCCTGTTGCTCATTCCCTCCAGGGCTCATCATCATGACTTGTGCATTGCCCGCACTTGTGCGCGAGTCAGCCCAGGCCTGATTGCCGTTTAGCGCACTCACGATCGTGAGCTCGATACCCGCCATCAAACTCAGGGTGTCGGAGATTTTGAATTTATCGGGCAATAACAAATCCATACGCTTCTCGCCCAACTGCTCTTGCTCGTTGTTAACGCGGCGGAAGGATCCCGAGGCGGTAAAGTTCTGAATCTCTTTCAGCCTCGCCTCACCGCCCAGCGCCTCACGGGCCTGGCGAAGCACTTCTTCAGCACGATTCGCTGGACCCGCATGTTGGGCCTGCGGGCCACGCTGCTCGGCACGTTGCTCCAGAATCGGTTGTACCTGTGCTTTAGTGGGTGCGCTTGACACTTGCGTCTGCTTATCACTGACTGCGGGTGTTGTTGTAGCTTGTTCTGGCGATCTGGTGGAGCTGACGTTGACAGACTTCGAGCCACATCCACCGAGTGAAAGCAGGCTCAGAGCAATTGCGGTGATCATCATCGATAGAAATTGCCGGCGCATCGTTCGTCTCCTCATCATTGTGCATTTACATCAAAGAACTGATGTTCATTTTGTTTACTAGAAGTGTCGGGCTGGCGATGGCTGCGTCAGGGTCAAGATCGCTGCCAACGGCCACGACGCCTTCAAGCACTTCACGCAGCGGCGCCGCAATCGCAGCGGCACGCACGGGATAAGCTACCTTCCCGTCTTCTATCCAGAACCCCTCGGCTGCATAAGAGAAATTGAGTGACAGAGGGATTGACGGCGACAGGAATCTGGTCACGAGAAAACCTCGTTTAAGATCGGCGACAATATCATCCGGATCTGAGTCACCCGCTTCGATATACCCGTTCGAGTACCGCACTCCGAATCGCGCATCACCAGTTGCAACTGCATTGCCGGTGGAACCACGTTGCAGAGATCGCCCGTAGTAACTGTTGAGCAGATAGTCTTTGAGGACACCTTTTTCGATGACTACTTTCCGCGCGGGCTTTACTCCTTCATGATCGAACGGAGCTGAGCCAATGCCGTTTTTCCTGGTAGCGTCGTCCACGAGTGTCAGGTGCGATGAGCAAACGGCAGCATTGAGTTTGCCGATAATCAGAGCTTCGGCAAAGAGAGTCGCCGGACCACTGCACATCTGAAACAGCATGGCGGCAATAGTCCGCGCCGACGCCGGAGCAAAGAGGACTGGAAACTCTCCCGCCGGCGCCGGACGTGTCCCGACCATTCGAGTTAGTTCCTGCACGGAGCGCTCAGCGGTCTTATTCAGGTCCAACCCATCCAGAGAACGTGTCACGGTAACTGCCGTGCTCAGCAAATTTCTCTGAGCCACCTGGTCCAACGCTGCATTGGCAACTAAGGTGGCGAGGGTATGTTGATAGCTGCCCGAAAATCCTGCCGACGTGCGCAGCGTGACGGCTTGCGTTTGCACCTGTAAATTGGTCGTGATCAAATTCTCCGTCCGCTGGTCGTGCTCCTTGATTTTTTGTTCCGCCGCAAGCGCAATTTCCTCTACTCGATTCATTTGAAGCTGGGCCAATCGTTCGTCAAATACCTCCAGCGGATCATTAGTACCAACTCCGGATGATTCTGCGCCGCCTAAGTATTTGTCTGGTGACGTATGTGGCAAGATACCAAGCCCCTGATTGACAAGAGCTTCCAGCATTTCTTCACTGGCAACGTTTCCTTGAATCACGGCGCCGCGATGATCACGAAAGACGCGCACAATCAGGCGCGTCGTTTCATTTACACCGCTGAGCTGCACTTTTTGATTGAAGACACTGACAGCCTTCTCCTGGTGACGAATCAACAGCGCCTCTGCTTGTTCAGCCCCTCGCTTTTGACACAGGCGAAGAGCGCTCTCTGCTAGATCGGAGTCAGCCATTGTTACCGCCTACTGTCATCGTCTCGACCTTGATCGTCGGCGTGCCCACTGTGACCGGGACCATTTGTCCATTTTTGCCACAATCCCAAAGCAGATCGCTGATCTCCAGATCGTCGCCGACCATAACAACACGATTCATTATCTCGGGTCCGTTCCCAAGGAGAATTACATTGCCCAAGGGCGCGGTCACGCGTCCCTTCTCAATCAGGAAAGCCTCAGTCGGGATGAAGGTGAAATCACCGGTCGCGATATTGACCGCACCGCCCGCGAAAGTTCGCGCGTAAATGCCGAACTTCACAGAGCGAATAATCTCCTCACTCGGAGTGTCGCCCTTCTCCAGGTAGGTGTTTGTCATGCGAGGCAACGGCGGGTAGGCAAAGGATTGCCGGCGACCATTACCCGTCAACGCGGCTTTCATTTGGGCCGCTGTCTCACGGCTATGCAGGTAGCCAGTCAAGCGACCACGATCGATCAACAGCGTTCGCGAGGATGGCACGCCCTCGTCGTCAAAGTTGATCGAACCATTGAGGTTCTCGCGGCGCCCGTCGTCATATACCGTGCACAGTGGTGATGCCACTAACTCGCCGATTCTGCCCGAATAGGCTGAATAACCCTTGACGTTGAAATCGGCTTCGAGTCCATGTCCCACAGCTTCATGCATCAAAACGCCACTGTAGGCGGGACCAAGCACCACGGGCAGTTGACCTGAAGGTGCCGCAACACCCTCCATTTGATTACGCACGATCTCTATTGCTCGCTGGCCCAGTTGTTCCGGTGGGTGCCTCTGAAAGTATTCGAGGCCGTAGTGACCACCACTGTTGAAGTAACAAGTCCCTTTTTTCCCTGTATTTGGATCAGCGGCCGCCACTGAGATCGTAATCTTCAGCAATGGTTGAGTATCGTATGCGAAGACACCGTCAGATGTTGCCACGGTCAGAAACCGTAGGGTGTCGCGGTAGAAAGCAACGGCGACACGGACATGCTCGTATGCCTTGTGGGCCGACTCAACAACGCGATTCAGAAGTTTCTGCTTCTCGTCGATTGACTCATATAGGGCCGGCGAGGCAGCGGGGTAAAGATTCGGCGTCTGCAATGGCTTTAGGGAGGTTGCCGTCAGCCGCACATCGCTTCGAGCCGCTGCGCCTGCCTCTCTCGCAGCCTGCGTGAGGCTTTTCCATGAGAGGTCCGTGACCGCACGAAAAGATGTACCGCCACGAGCGCTGACACGAATGGCAGCGCCGCTGACAGACTCGAGTCCGGAGTTTTGAAATTGCTCCCCATTAAAACCAAGGTAACTGCCTAGCGACGTTTCCAAAAAAACGTCGGCGTATTCCCCTCCCTCCGCTAAAGCAATGTCGAGTAGTTTTCGCAGGTGGTCCTGGTCCAGACCTATTTCTTTAAAGGCTTGCAGCGAGGCCGCATTACGATCGAGCTTGTTGCTGATACCCAAACGGTAAAGCTCCCAAAGAGCAAACCCCGTCCCGGCGGCGAGTCCCGCTTGAAGGAAATGTCTGCGGCTGAACTTATCGGCCATCATTTTTTAGTGGGCCTCTAAATAACGTGGACCACGACAGCGACAGTGCCTGCTCACAATTTGTGAGGCCTCGTAAATCTTGATCCCCTCAGGAATGGTCAGGGGACGATTGACAAAGACGAAAGCGTCGTCGTAAGTGTGCATACCCTTTAACTTGCCGGGCTTGAAGAGCTCAACACCGCTAACCTGATCTTTCAGGTCATAACCATAATGAGCTAACGCAACCAGGTCCGGAGCGAGGCTGGTGGATTCTGCTCCGTACAAATCTTCCCGTTTTTCCACACGCTCGATCACCAGCTCGCCATCAGGACTGCGCCAGGCAAGCAAGCGCGCGATCAAATCGTCACGCAAGGCCTCATACTCGACGCCCGGTTCAACCGAGCCTCGCGGCTCACGACCCTTAAGATTTATGTAAATCCGACCGGGGATGAGGCTATATGCCTTGGACCTTCCATCAATCTCCTCGAGCGACTTGGGAGATCTAGTTTGAAACTGCAACAGTCCTTCCTGTTGCAGCCAGACATTGAGGTTGACTTCGGCTTTGACACCGCAGAAGCCATGATCGGAGAGCATCATCAGCATCGTGTTTTCGTCGAGCTCTGAGACTACCTCGTCGATGATTTCATCCAGTCGACGGTAGAGCTTTAAAAAGTCTTGATGGTAGGGAGCGCCGGCGTTTTCATACTGGTCCCACATCATGTGATGCAGGCGATCCGTAGTCATGAAGTGAATCATCATTAAGTCCCACGGCTGCCGCTTCCAGAACTTAAACATGGCTTCACGATAACGTTCCGTCACGTAATAAATATCGTCGAGAAGGCGCGGCGGATCAGACGCCAACGACGTGTCGACATCCAATCGATAATCCATTTGTTTCAACGCGTCCAACTCCTCGGCCGGAAAGACGGCTTTGTCGAGTTTGGGTGAAAGGAAACATCCAACAGAAATGCCATTCTTGAGTGGAACCGGCGGATAATTCACCGGCATTCCGGTGATTACCACCTTCAGCTCCATGTAGTCGGCATATTCTTCCAGAGTATGGGGCAAGATACTTTTCGAAGTGGGAAAGTGGATCTTGTAAGTGCCCGGACGTCGATCGGTGAAACCTGTAATACCGTGTTCTCCAGGATTCACGCCGGTACGAAAGGAAGTCCATGCTACGGATGAAACGCAGGGCATAGTTGACTCCATTCGCTGCAGGGTACCGCATTCAACCAGGCGAGCCAGCCTTGGCATCACACCACTCGAAATCAGCTCGTTCAACATTGAATACGGCACGCCGTCCAGTCCGAGAACGACAGCCCGGCCCTTCCGCAAACCATCTGATTCAAGATTAGCTGCGAGTTGTTCGATTAACTGGTCATTCATCTGTTTGCTACACCTTAGTGAAGGCAGACGGCGTTTCCACCAAGTCCGGACTTAACGAAAACGCCGCCGGAAAGTGGTTGTTAAACCCAGAAAACCCTTCCACCGGAAGTGATGAGGATCCCTGTTACGATGTAGCCGCTCGGGAAGAAGATAATTCCCGGATCAGCACCGACTCCGAGCATCTGCATCTCAAGACGGGGCTCTAGTTCTTCCACCGCGAACTCCGCCGAGACGTCGTTTAGTGAAAACATTCGGTTCATTTCAAAGCTCCTTTCAAGCCATGTTTTCGCTAACAGTTGAGCGAGAGGGGGACGCGATTCGCCCAGGTTCCTCGCGCGTGAAGCTGGTGGCGCATTCATTCCACCAGATGTCTACACATCTGCCAGGCTGAGTTGGCCATAGCCCAGACAAGTAAGGCGTGCAGACAAACTCTCCGCAGCTTCGGTTGTGTTACACGTAACCGAGCGCGCGTAATTTCTTCGCTGTGGTATCGGACAACTCAGTGATGTTGTCCTTTTTACTCAGCAATCTCTCAGTATGTCGTTCCGCGATTGAGCGAAATTCTTCCAGGGCCAGACGCCCGGCTTCTGGGAGGGTGGTTATTAGTAAGTTGGTTGAAGCTTCGTTTTCGCGGATCTGATGGAAACTCTCGGACCAATGATTCATTGCCGTTACCAGCATCCACTGTGCATTGCGAACTGCGAGATAACGATGACGGGCGCGACCCCCGTTCGGTCCTACTATCACGACGTGGTGCCGTGCTTCTATGGGGGAAGCGTTGAGCTTTGGCCGGAGGCTCACGCCATCAAAAGTGGCTGTTTCGGCATCGGTGGTCACTCCACAGAGTTCGAGCACCGTCGGAAGTAGATCGGTGAGGCTGACAGGCGAAGACACCCGTGAAGGCTTGATGCCTGGGCCAATGATAGCCAGTGGAACTCGCAAGACGCCCTCCTGAAAATTCTGGTGGAAGGTCGTATTCTTGACCCACGCTTCGCCGTGATCTGCGGCCAGGATGATATATGTGTCTTCGAACTTCCCGAGCTTCTTGAGCTTTGCGACGATGCCCTGAACGAAACGCGCTGCCTGTTGCACTTCGCGGCGGTATGAATCGAGGATGATCTCCGTCTGTTCAGTTAGGATCAGGTGTCTTAAATAGTTGAGCGTTCGGGAGGACAAATCATAATCTGACTCGGCATCGTCATAGTCTTTCGGCCTGACCATGCCGTACGGGTAATGCACGTTGAACGTATGCCAGAAAACGAAGAACGGTTTTGGACTCTCAATGCATTTCATTAAATTGATAGAGTGGCTTTCGCCTGTATAGTCGATGGGCAAATCCGAGAACAAAGCCCCGAGCTGCGGAAGTGCAAAACAGCCCAGCGTATAGCCGGCTCTATGAAAGAAATCGAAAGCAGTTTGCGTCCCTTCCGGAAAGCGATGTTGCCAGCTCCAGATCATGTGTGAAGTAGCGTCGAGAGCGGTTAACATGCTTGCGTGAGATGGCATGGTCCAGTTACCGCCGGGAAAAGCGTCGTCAAAGACGCATCCCTGTTCTGCTAGTTCGTCCAGAAACGTATAGCGATTGTCACGTGGCGCATAGGTATGCAGGAAATCCTTCCGCAGCGAGTCAATTGAGATCCAGAGCACATTAGTTCTCTTCATTACGATCGCTCCATTCTCACGACGCTTGACCAATGCTGTTTAGAGTTGAGCTTGTCCGCGGCGGCGATGCCTTGCCGAAGCTGCTCCAGCCCCACCTCACCAAACTGAGCACCAAACCTACGAAGATGGTTCCAAAAGCCAACGACATCAAGGTGAACAATCCAAGACGGATCAGGGAGGCGACAACGAGTGGGATGTTCGCGGTTCTCAGACCTTCGAGCTCAGACAAGGACAATTGCGACAGAATCTTCCAGAGGCTGAGCAAAAGTGTTGGCGTTTTCAGGATGAGTAACGTGACTAGTAACAACCAGAAAATATTCCTCAGTAATCCATATAAGAGCACCAGGATGGTCCGCATGCGGCTGAGCGGTGCAGCTTGCGAAGCCTGAATTCGCCGGCCGCGCAAACGCAAAAGGACCTGGGCCCATAGTTTTCTCGAGAGACGATGCAGGTTCGGCACGGCCAGGGCGTCCGCCACAAGCCAGTAACCATCAAATCGTAGGAATGGGTTAAGCGCTACAATGCTCAAAACGTCCGATGCGAGGACCGTACTCAAAACCGGAAGCGACTGGGTCTGCAAGTAAATCAGGAACAACACGGAAGCGGCTATGCTCTGAAAGTAAATGCCACCAATGTCAATTACCATGCGTTGAGTGGGTTTGAGCCGCCAACTGGCATTTACGTTCGCAAAAAACGCCGGAACGTAGTGAAAGAGTTGAAAACCAATCCCGCCGGCAGGTAAGCCGAATAGAACTTGTGCCGAGGCGTGACCAAACTCGTGTATGAGGATTACGCCGATAAGTAAACAGAGTGACAAAAGGTACTCGGTGGGCGTGTAGTCGAGCAATAGCTGTCGAACGAAATGTGGATTAACGTTACTGTATAACGACCAGCGAGTCGCTACGATCAACAACATCGCCAGCACCACGGAGAAAGGGCTGTAAAAAATCGTCAATGGCGAACAGATCTTGCCGACAAAGGGAGCCGGCATTAGCCGCCAGCGAAATACGCCGGTCACCAGTCGTTCATACCATGGCTTCCGTCGTCTTAATTCGTCGTTCACTGGAGAAGCTTGTCCGGCTGGATATGCCATACCTCGTGAAAGCACCTGTTGCTCGATAATGTGCCGCAGGATTTCCGGAGACACTTCCCTTTGCCAGAGAAGCGAAAGATTTTGTGCTGCTTCTTCCGGCGATCTCTTGTGCTGTAACTCAAGTATCACGTCAGCCAATTTGGGTGAGATCATGAAACGTTTGCCCTGACCGACAAGCGTCACCATAAAACGTGGCTCGGTCAAAGCTGTCTCGAGTCGCTGCAACTGCAAAGGAGGCAGTTCGAACCAACCGGTTACGGGGCTTCGTAAATCAGTAGCCATTCTTCTACTCACTTGCTCGCTGCGGCACGGGCTTTCCACTCCTGCAGATTGAAAATCAGTAGTGGGAGCACTTGACGCAGGCGCTGCTCATAGACCGCGGCGCAATCCTTTTGAGCGTTGACGATTCCGTCCATTCCGTTGCGACACCCACACATCAAAGAGTATTTGCAAGAGGCGCGCTCCTGAGCTGACTCTGCTTTTATTTTCTGGCCGCCGATCGCGCTTTCGACGTACGCTAGTATTTCATCCAGACCTCCGGTCATTTCCGCTCCGGAGGGTGATTTGTAACTCACGCGCTTACTGTGTAATTCACAGTCGAGTTTATGTGGATCAGGTGCAAAGAATGGGTTGTAATTGACCTTTTTTGGAGTCACCACCAAGCTCATTAGAGTATTGAGCACAACTTCATTAGCGGGACTGATAAAGGGCACGAACGTCCCATCGACGGGAATGAAATTCTCAATCGCCTCCTGAGCCGTCCGGCCTGAGATAAATTGGGTGTTGAAGAATGGGTATTTTTCTCGAACCCGCCGTACTATTGCGACGACTGCCGCAAGCTGCTCCTGGTCCATGCCATCGATATCACACTTCCAAAGGAAGTGAATCTGCTGCTTAAAACAGTCGATAATATTTGCGGCGACTGATTCAACAGCAAGAGACAAACTCACACGATCACTTATGAGCAAAGCCTGCGGAAAGTTTTCACTCTTGAGCCAGGGAGTTAGAGCTTCAAAGCCCGCCATAGTAAGTCGCGGTAAAAGCACACTGCGGTAGAGCCGCGCTTGATCGAGGATACGGGTCATCACTTGCTCATCGATCGGCGCGGACGAAATTTCCAGGTTCGCCCTGATAGCGCCCTGATCACCGGCGATGTTCTTCGCTAAGGAAAAGAGTTTGTGGACGAGGTCCGATGAATCACTACCGGTCGCCGACAAATCAAAGGTTAGCTCGACTGACGGTTGAAGGTTCCGGGATAAAACACTGAGAATGGTTGATGCCTGCTCTAGTTCCTGTTCAGCCGGCAGGTCCGTCAGATAGCCACGATGCTTCATAGCATCAATTTCGGTGTCGCTCAGACCGTTTGCAGCGGAGCTTCCAAACCGTTCAAGTTCCTGCACGAACTCTCGCGGGACAATATCCACTGCCCCACGCATGGTTTGCAATAGCAGATATAAATCTGATTGAGGGATCTGAACACATGAGAGGTGGAATGCCCGATGTACCATACTCCTCCCTTGCTGAATACAGCGCTAACAAAGGAGCGCGGTTGAACACCGTCGTCAGAAGACACTGGTGTCCAAACACTGCCGTGAAAGTCTCAGTTTCCGCGATATGGAGCTTTTGATGAAACGCTTGAGGGTTTTCAAACCTCGGGGGATTTCAAGATCAACTCCATTGTGAAGAGAGTCGAATTTACGGGCGATGAAAAAACAACTCCCACTACGTGCGCGGTAGAATACGCCGCTCTCATACGTTCGTCAATACGAAAATGTGTCACAGCATACAAAAATACTATAAAGCATGGTGCAGTCTTGAAACAGTAAATCTCACGAAAGTAATTCAAACTGCACGCTACCAAGGATAACTTTAGGCGAGCTCAAATCTTCTTGAGTTAACATCGCGCCTCAGACTCGTGATCGGTGAGTATTTAAAGAGTTGGACCAGGAGTTTATAACAATCGTTTCAGGCTTACCACGCTCCGGCACTTCCATGATGATGAAGATGCTAGTTGCCGGCGGGCTTGAGTCTCTGACTGACAACATAAGGACTCCCGACGAAGACAATCCGGAAGGGTACTTCGAATTCGAAAGGGTCAAGCAGCTTAAAGATGATCACTCCTGGCTGCAAGATGCGCGCGGAAAATGCGTCAAGATAGTGTCCGCGTTCCTCAAACACCTGCCGCAGGATTTTACCTATAAGATCGTTTTCATGCGTCGCAACATTGAGGAGGTCCTTGCCTCTCAGCAGCAGATGCTTGAGAGGAGGGGCGAATCAATCAATACGATCAGTGATGAGAAAATGAGACAAGCGTTTCAACGGCACTTGAAAGATCTCGAGTTCTGGTCAGCGGCACAACCAAACATCACACTCCTCGATATTAATTACAATGAAGTGCTCGCCAATCCTCTTCCGAGTATTCAGATGATTAGAGATTTTTTGAAAGTTGAGCTTGACGCGGATCGAATGGCCGGAGTTGTTAATAAAAACCTATACCGCAATCGAGCGCGACACAACAACGAAGCACCATCATGAGCCGCAAAATGGCACAAAAAGCACAAAACACACTTCTTTGATTGATTTCTTTTTTGAGTTTTTTGTGCCTTTTTGCGGCTAAATGCGAAAGTTGCGGATCGAGCAGTTGCGGCGCATCAGATACCGGCACTTTGATCGGGTCATCAGTACAGGGAGCGGTACCGACCTGGTCAAACTATGGGAATCAAGAATCGTCAGGAAACATCACATGCTGATCACTGACCAGGTCGCTACCGCTCCCTGTACTGACCCGATTCAAGAAGAGTGCCGAATCACGTGAGTGACAACGAGTCCTTCAGTAGATACCATTGCTATGAATAATGTCGCTCAAGAGCAGGTTCGCCCCACAATTCAACCCAAAGATCCGCGACCGTGGTGTCGCCTACTTTCGTGCGGGCGCGGTGAAGATTCTCGATCATTATGAGGGCTACCTGCTGGCACGGGTGAAGGGCACGTACGACTATTTTGTAGAGCTCTCACTTAACTTGAACTCACTCGACGTTGCTTGTACCTGCCCATATTTCGCAGATGGTGAGGACTGTAAACACATATGGGCGACGATGTTGGCTGCCGACAGCAAGAACCTTTTCTCTGAAATAGATCTTCACGGCCCACTCAAACTGATTTACGACGCCGAAGCGCTTGAGTCGTTGCAACTCCTTGAAGACGACGAACTGGCGCCCGAACCGCTACCGCAGTGGCAACAACAGCTCGCCGTAATTACAAATTCAGTCAACAATGCGCAGCCACCGGAGCGCAATCCCTGGCCTGATAATCGTGAGATTTACTATGTCGTTGTCCCGCAGGCGTCGCGGACGTCAGGGTTGCTCAATATCGAGATCGCCTTCCGTGAACGCAACAAGAAAGGTGAATGGGGCAAAATCAAAAAGGCACGGATTCAGCAGGATCAAATTAGTCAAGTCAGCGATCCGAGTGATCGGGAGATCCTTTCACTCCTCCTTGGTGGTAGAGAGATTTACTGGTCCAGCTATGGTTATGGTGGTTTTGATCTTCCCAATCCATTCACCCTCTCTAATACACTTCAGCCTTTATTACTTGCCAGGATGTGCGCCACCGGACGATGCATGTTTCGCCCTGAGGCCAAAGATGCCGAACTCAAGCAGCTCGAGTGGGACGATGCGACCACGTGGCAATTCTGGTTAGTGGTAAAGAGCACAGGCAACGAGTATGTGCTTAACCCGGTTTTGCGAAATGGATCGGACGAGATCGAGTTTTCCGCCGCGCCATTGACGACCGAAGCGGTCGTTGTTGGACCGGATTTCCGGGTTGCACGTTTCAATGCGAAGGGCACATACGCATGGGGTACTGCACTAAACACTTCCGGCGCACTAAAGATTCCGGCAACGGAATCACGGCAACTGCTTGCCCGACTTTTGGCTCTGCCATCCATTCCGAATTTGGAAGTGCCGCCGGAGTTACAGTTCGAGCGCGTTAGTTTTCCACCTCAGCCCCACCTGATTGTGCGTAAGCCGGCCTTTGCTTACATGACTGATCTTGAAGCAAAGCTCTCTTTTGATTATGAAGGCGTCGAAATCGATTACTTAGATAGACGTGCTGGTCTATACGATGTTAATCAAAACCGCTACATCGAACGAGATCTTGAATCGGAGAAAAACGCATTAGCACTTCTCAATTCGTTAAGCATCAAAAGAGGATCTAAATATTCAGAGACGCTTCGGGTAACGCCACGTAACCTGCCGCGTGTGGTAACCAGTCTGCTGGCAAATGGGTGGCGCGTCGAAGCGCAAGGAAAACTCTATCGAAACCCTGCTGCTTCCAGCCTGTCGGTAAGTTCGGGGATTGACTGGTTTGAACTGCATGGTTCGCTGAACTTCGGCGAGGACCTCGAAGTGAAACTTCCGCAGTTGCTTACAGCCCTGCGACGCGGCCAGAAGGTGATCGCGCTGGGTGATGGAAGCTTTGGCGTGCTGCCGGAAGAGTGGCTACAACAATACGGTTTCCTCGCCTCTTTCGGTGTAACCGAAGAGGACCACCTGCGTTTTAAACGAACGCAGACTGGCGTGCTCGATGCTCTGCTCGCCGCACGGCCGGAGATCACTTGCGACGAAACGTTCGCGCGTGTTCGCAAGGAATGGCAAAACTTTAATGGAATCAAACCGGTAGCAGCACCACGCGGATTTGTGGGCCAACTGCGAGACTACCAGCGCGAGGGTCTGGGCTGGTTTGCGTTTCTCCAGCGCTTCAAGTTTGGCGGTTGTCTCGCGGATGACATGGGATTGGGCAAGACAGTCCAGGTACTGGCGCTACTCGAATCACGACGCAACAAAGAATCTCGACCATCGCTGGTAGTTGTGCCCCGGTCGCTAATCTTCAACTGGCAACAGGAAGCAGCGCGGTTCACTCCGAAGTTGCGCGTCCTGACCCACACCGGCAGCGAGCGAATCAAGGAGAATGCCCACTTTGAGAACTACGATTTGATCCTGACTACCTACGGAACCCTGCGGCGCGATGTGATTCATTTAGTTGAAGTCGAATTTGACTTTGTAATTCTCGACGAAGCGCAAGCGATCAAAAATGCCGCGACGGAAACAGCTAAGGCTGTGCGGCTTTTGAAGAGTCAACACCGTCTCGCACTAAGCGGAACACCAATCGAAAATCACGTCGGGGAGTTGTGGAGTTTATTTGAGTTTCTAAATCCGGGGATGCTTGGTGCAGCGTCAGTATTTCAGTTTTCGACAAATGGGACACAGAA
>Ga0207676_10001580_pt1 | contig 16746 bp, 8 predicted proteins | sample KBSSwiS72_FD_184307 | JGI IMG/M metagenome (GOLD analysis project Ga0207676, IMG submission 184307) | Switchgrass rhizosphere microbial communities from Kellogg Biological Station, Michigan, USA - KBS Switchgrass S7-2 (SPAdes) (version 2) | ecosystem: Host-associated > Plants > Roots >...
CCGCGAGTGCCCACTCGTGCTCTGGTCTCGAAAATCCAAAGCCATCGACAAGGCATCGAGCGTTGCACTATGGACATGAGTCAGACTGTGCAGGGCATCGTTCAAGGCCTGAGTCTTTTCCGCGACTAGACGTTCCAACTGGAGATGATAGGCTTCGTTCTCAAGAACTAGTCGCCGATGTTCCAGAGCACGGGTAACTGCGAGGGAAAGTTTTCCGAGGTCCACAGGCTTCAGGAGGTAATCCAGGGCACCGCGTTTCATCATCTCAACGGCGAGATAGGTTTCGTCCTCACCGGTAAGAAAGATCACTTCGATGGTGGGATCGTCCTTTTTGATGGCTTCCAGAAGAGCCGATCCCGGCATATGTGGCATCCGGAAATCCAAAACGCATACATCCGGCCGGAAACTGCGGACTACATCCAAAGCTTTTCGAGAATCGGAAATTCCCTCGACTTGATAGCCATGAATGACCAGCAATTCCCGGATGAACGAAACGATTTCGACTTCGTCATCCACCACCAGAATTCGAGCGGGTGATTGCTCGATAGGATCTGACATGCCGGGGATTCTATCTTATCGAACTCTGATGCAAGAGATATTATCGAGAAAAACAGGATGCGACCGGTGGGGACCCTCTTCTCCAAAGACAAATTCTGAATGGCGTTAAACACTGGCAAATTTCTGGTTCGCGCATGCGGCTCCTTGTCTTAGAGGCGTTTCCATTTATCGGTAGCACTTAAATTGTGAAACATGGACCCCGGACTATATGGCCCAGGTGCGTATGTCTGGAATTCCGTCGGATCGTATCTTGTCCCATCCGGGAGGCTTTTGCCGCCGGAGTACAAATCCGGTGATGGCTGGATCGGTTGACGATTTCTCAGACACTCCATTACTATGAAGATCCCTTAATCGATTGAAAACACGTTTTCCAGCCAAAGAAGTAGGGAAGATTAGTGAAGAAATGACGAAACGAACCTGCGGTGTTCTTTTGCTGACCTTAGTGTCTATCGTCACGATCCCCGCCGCGGCACTTGGACAGGCCCCGAAGTTCTTCCCCGTTTCCGAAATCCGTCCCGGGATGAAGGGGACCGGGCGCACGGTCTTTCAGGGAACCGCGATCGAGGATTTTCAGGTTGAAGTTCTCGGCGTATTGAAAAACTACGGGCCCAAACAGGACATGATACTGGCACGGCTTTCCGGTGGCCCTCTGGAGAAGACAGGCGTTGTACAAGGGATGAGCGGCAGTCCGGTTTACATTGACGGCCGGCTTATCGGCGCCGTGGCTTTTGCTTTTCCGTACGCAACCCAGTCTGTCGCAGGGATACAGCCGATCGAACAGATGACCGGCGTTCTGGATGAGATGCCGGCGATAACGGCGCCTAAAGGAGTGCCGGCCTCCGCTTCTCATCCATTGGAGTCGCCCGCGGCTTTCGTGTATCGCATCGTCGAAAAATTAAAGGAAGGCCGACCTATTCAGGAATTGTTCAGTCCTTTAATCTCGCCGGCTTCGGTGCCGTCTTCGACTTCTCTCGTTCAGCTTCAGACTCCATTGTTTCTTTCCGGCGTGACTTCGGTCGCAGCCCAACAGTTCTCGTCGTTCTTCAGCGGCCTGGGATTCAACCCGGTCCAGGGCGGGGCGGCTGGAACTGTGGCCAACGTTGGCCCGGTGTCGAACCGCCTGGAGCCAGGGTCCACCGTGAGCGCTGAGTTGGTTCGCGGCGACATGAATATCAGCGCCAATGGGACCGTGACGTATGTCGATGGCAACAAAGTTTATGCCTTCGGTCACCCATTTCTATCGGCCGGTCCCATCAGCGTGCCGATGTCCACCGCATATGTGATTTCTCTTCTGCCCAAGCTGGATACTTCGATAAAGCTCGCCTTTCCCGTGGATGTCGTCGGTGCATTTCAACAGGACCGCTCCACCGGTATTTTCGGAACGATGGGCGATAAACCAAACATGATTCCGGTCGCGCTCAATGTACGGTCCAGCACGAATGCGACGAACCACTACGATGTCGAAGTCGCCAACGACCGGTACCTCACTCCGATTCTTATGAACTACGCCGTGGTCAACGCCATTACCGCCAGCGAGCGTGGTGTGGGAGAAATGACGCTGAGTGTGACCGGTGAAGTCCATATCCGGAACAACGACTCCGTGAAAATCGCGACCATGTTTTCCGGAGATGGCAACGGGCCTTCGGCAGCAACCGCCGCGGCAGTCGCGCCGATTCAATACCTCGTAACGGGCGGATATGACGGGCTCATTATCGATAAGGTCGATTTTCAAATTGTCTCTACCGACCGAAAAACCCTCGCGACTCTCGACCGAATCACGGTCGATCGAAACGAAATCCGTCCCGGTGAAACCGTGGCACTTTCGGCGTTGATGCGTGAACCTAATGGACAGACGTTCATCGAACGGTATTCCGTTCTCATACCAACGGGGCTGCCTGCAGGAACGGTTCAACTGCTTGTTGGCGACGGGACGACGATGACAGGAATGGAACTGAAGCGCAGCCCTTCAGGTATCCCGATGGACCTGGCGACCGTCATTCGGGAGTTGAATAAGCTCCGCCGGAACGACCGGTTGTATGTGCGGGTTTTAAGCAATCAGCCCGGCGTTGTCATCCGTGGAGAAGAAATGCCATCGCTGCCACCGTCGATGATCGGGCTGCTCGATACGGATCGAGCATCGAGCCGGAATGTCACGTCGATGGGAAGTTCGGCGGTTGCCGAATATGAGTTTCCGCAATCGAAATACGTCATTCAGGGCCAGCAGTCGCTGACTCTCACGATCAAGCCGTGACCATTTCCTCTTTCCGACTCGCAAGCACCATGAAAAAAGCACGCTGGCTTCTGCCGATTCTGATGGTTTTCCCCCTGTTTGCAGTGACTCCGTCGTTCTGGGAAACCCGCACGTACGAAGAATTCCAAAAAGGCAAGCTTTCGAATCTCTCACTGACCAGTGATGACCGCCTGATTCTCGCGCCTCGATATGACCTGATCTTTGATACGCAGCAGACTCTTATCCTGTCGGTGGCAGCGGATTCGAAAGGCAATGTCTACCTTGGCACTGGACACGATGGGAAAGTCTACAAGGTGGATCCTGCGGGGCAGGGCGGCCTGATTGCAGATTTCAATGAACTCGACATCCTCGCACTCGCGGTGGACAGCAGGGACGCGCTCTATGTGGGCTCGTCTCCGAACGGGAAGGTTTATAAAATCGAACCCGGCGGGCAGCCGAAGGAATTTTTCGATCCGGGAACAAAGTACATCTGGTCGATGGTGTTTGACAGGCAGGGACGTTTGCTGGTCGGTACTGGAGACAAAGGTGTGATCTACCGCGCTGGGACAGACGGCAAAGGCACGGCCTTTTATGATACGGATGAGACGCACATCGTTTCACTTTCCGTGGACCGGGAAGGCAACGTCATCGCAGGAGGGGATCCAAAAGGCTACTTGTATCGGATATCTCCGGAAGGCAAGGCCTTCGTTCTCTACGATTCCGGCCTGCGTGAGGTTCACGCTCTCGCAATCGGCTCCGACGGACGTATTTTCGCAGGCGTGTTGAACGGCGGCGCATCCACGCCGGCGTTTTCAGCTCCCCCGCCGAATTCCGCTCCGGCGACTGAGGGTGGCGGGGGTGTCACAATCACCATCGGTGCAAGCACATCTACCGCTATGGCCGCGCAGGTTGTGGAGATCACTGGCGATTCGGCCGCCGGGGATAATGCCGCTTCGACCCCACCGACTCGCAGAGGTGCGGAATCCGGCCCCGCCAAGTCCGTCATCCTGGAAGTGCTTCCAAAAGGTGAAGTCAACACACTATGGCGGCTGAAAGACGAAATGGTGTATTCCCTGCTGCCGCACGGCGGACGGTTGCTTTTTTCGACGGGAACCAAAGGGCGGATTTATTCGGTCGATGATTCGCGAAACACGACCCTGCTTATCGAGTCGACAGAGGAACAAACCACACGGCTGCTGGAGGTCGGAAATCGAGTCTATGCGACATCGTCGAACACCGGGAAGCTGTTCGGGTTAAGTGATGCGAGATCGTCGACGGGATCCTATGAGTCCGTCGTTCGCGATACGAATGCGGTTTCGTCATGGGGAACGATGTCGTGGAAGGCAGAAAATCAGGGCCAGATTCAGTTTTTGACACGTTCCGGAAACACCGGCGTGCCGGATAGAACGTGGTCGGATTGGGCGAACGTGACTGCGACAGGGGTGGTGAGCAGTCCTCCGGCGCGTTTTGTTCAGTGGAAAGCGGTCCTGACGTCCGCAGCGGGGGACAACAGTGTCTCTCCGGCACTGGATTCGGTGACGTTGCCTTATTTGCAGCAGAACTTTCGGCCCGAGATCACGTCAGTTGATGTGCTGCCGCCAGGAGTTGCCCTGACGAAGGTACCCATGTTGTTATCGAACGGATCACCCGCGCCTACAGATCCAGCATTGATCCGAGCCAATATTCGTGCCGGACTTCAGCAAGCCGGGAAGATGCCGCCTCGCCACTCGGTGGAAAAGGGAGCTCAATCGTTTCAATGGACGGCGTCTGACCGCAATCAGGATACGCTGATTTACGACGTCTATTATCGTGGCGAATCGGAACGCACGTGGAAGGTCCTGAAGAAGGGTCTGGAAGAGAGTTTCTATACCATCAATTCGGACGCCCTGCCCGACGGAACCTACGTGCTGAAGCTTGTTGCCAGCGATTCCCCTTCGAATCCTGCAGCGGCGACCCCAGCGGGGGCCTTGAGTGCAGAAATGGAAAGCCGGCCGTTTTCGATCGACAACACTCCGCCAACTGTGAAGATCCAACAGATGGGAATCACGGCTGGCCGCGTTCGCGTTGCTATCGAGGCGTCCGACGCTACGTCTACATTGAATCAGTCTGAAATTTCGGTGGACACGGGTCCCTGGCAGGCCGTGTTACCCGCAGACGGCATAACGGATTCCAAAATTGAGACATATACGTATCAGTCCGATATTCTGGCACCCGGAGAACATGTCGTTGCTTTTCGAACCTATGACCAAAACGATAATGTCGGGATCGGAAAACTGGTCGTGAGAATTCCATGATGAAGTACCAAGATGGGCATCCGAGAGACCGTGGGCGGTCATAGATCGCCCCTGCAACACCGTTTCCGCGTGAACACTATGAAAAACACATTTGTTTCCGTAGTAATTCTTTTGGCGCTGGCCGCTCCTGCACTGGCTCAGCCTCAGTCGCAGCTGCGGGCCAACAATAACCCAGCGGCTGCGTCGCTTCCTTCTCAGATCGACGTCGACAGCTACAAGCTGGATATTACGGTCATTCCGGACGAACGGAAGGTCGAAGGAAAAGCCGACATCACACTCCGTCAGCTGGAGCGGAACGCCGTAGCCACGTTCGATCTCGACAAACATTTCAAAGTGACCAAGCTGACGATAGGAGACGTTTCCCCCCGCTTCCGCCAGTTTGAATACGATTCGACGCTTGAAGTGGATCTGGGCAATGGCGCAGCTGCAGCGGACGGAACGACGATCCTGCACGTGGAGTATTACGGGCTTTTTGATACCAAAGACGATCCCCGGAACCCGGTATTGAATCACCTTGCCAGCGACTCCGCATATTTCCTATATGAAGGCAAATGGTATCCCACAAATGGCCTGTACAAGGACAAGGCGGCAATGGAACTTGCTGTCCATGCTCCGGCAGGGTGGACGGTGGTTGCCGATGTTCCTCCGTCGGGAAGTGGGTTTGCCAGCAATGTTCCCTCGTACTGGGGAACCCTGGCACTTGGCAAATACTCGGCAATGACCGTGAAGTCCGGGGACAATGAAATCACCATCTATACTCTGAAAGCGTCCAGCCAGTCGATTTTGCCGCTGGCCGTCGCAGCCGGAAAGATTCTGGATTTCTACGGCTCGAAATTCGGACCCCTGACGTCAAAGCAGTTCCACATCATTGAGGCCGCCGACGCGAACTGGACTTCGCGGTGGTCCATGGGATCCCTGCTGCTGCCAACATCCCAGTTTCGTGCGGAGGTGGACGTTCCGGCCCTTGCTCGCACCATTGCCCGCCAATGGTTTCCTCTCAAGATGTCGGTCGCGGATCCGGTCAATGATGCCTGGCTCAGCGATGGGATGTCCGTGTTTGCCAGTCTGCTCTATGGCGAGAAGAATCTATCGCCGGCGGAATTTGACGACCAGGTCGGGAAGGTTCTCGTCAAGGCGCTTGCTTACGAAGGCAGCATGACCATGCGTCAGGCCGGCGGAACGGACAAAGATTCGCTGGAGTATCACTCGCTGGTGGAAAACAAGGGCGCTTACGTCTTTCGAATGCTGCAGTGGCTGATGGGCGAAGAGAAGTTCGACACGCTGCTGGCTCGTTTTGTGGATCAGTTCAAGGACAAGCCAGTGTCGGCGTCTGCCTTCACGAAACTGGCATCGGATGTTTATGGAGAGGACCTGGCATACTTCTTCGATCAATGGGTGAATTCGTCCGGTGTGCCGCAACTGGACGCATCGTATCAGGTGCTTCGCGTGAGTAAGGGCTACAACATCGTCGGGCAGATCAAACAGGATCTGGACCTGTTCCGCATGCCGGTTGAGCTCGTCGTACAGACCGATGACGAGCCGGAATACAAGCGCGTGGACGTGGTCGGGCCCAAGAGCGATTTCAGTGTCAACGTCGCAAGGAAACCGAAGCCGGGAGGAATCCTCATCGATCCCCGGAAGAAGATTCTCCGCATGTCCCAGGATATCCGCGTGGCCGTGTTTATCAATCGTGGAGAGGAGTCCGCAGCGGAAATGCGCTACAACGATGCGGTCGATTCGTATCAACAGGCTCTTGAAATTGACGGGAACAGTTCGCTCGCTTCATTTCGAATGGCCGAAGCCCGCTTCGAATCCGGGGACATCAATACGGCTGTTCAGCTGTTCCGCGATGCGCTCAACGGGGATTTGAAGCCCAAGTGGCTCGAGGTCTGGGCGCACATCAACATTGGCAAGATTTACGATTTGCGCGGCGGTCAGCGGGATCGCGCTGTTCAGGAATACCAGAAAGCCATCAATACCGGCGACGATTCCTACGGAGCCCAGGCTGCGGCGAAGGAATACCTGATGACCCCGTTTCGCCAGGCCCCCGCCAACTAGAGATCCAATGGGATCTGATCAAGTGAACATGGATCAGATCCCTCATCTCAAATCCTTCCGAGGATCTGGCCAATTCTATTCGTCGAGCTGGTAGTTCGGTGCTTCCTTCGTGATGAACACATCGTGGACGTGACTCTCACGTAGCGATGCTTCCGTAATCTTGATGAATCGCGTCTTGCCTTGAAGGTCGGAGATGGTGTGTGTCCCGCAATAACCCATTCCGGATCGTAGCCCGCCGACAAGCTGGAGAACCATGGAAGACAGCGGACCCTTGTAGGCGACGCGGCCTTCAATGCCTTCCGGAACCAGTTTGCCGGGCGCGGCCTGATCCTGGCCGTAACGGTCGCGGCTGCCTTCCTGCATTGCGCCCAGCGAGCCCATGCCGCGATATGCTTTGAATGTTCGCCCCTGATAAAGGATGGTTTCGCCCGGACTCTCATCGGTTCCTGCAAACAGCGACCCGATCATGACGGTGTCTGCACCGGCTGCCAGAGCCTTTGTGATATCTCCGGAGAATTTGATTCCGCCGTCGGCGATGAGCGGGATTCCGGCTTCTCGAGTTGCCTTAACGCAACTCATGATGGCGGTGATCTGCGGCATGCCTACGCCACTGACGACGCGCGTCGTGCAGATCGAACCGGGCCCCATGCCAACCTTCACAGCATCGGCTCCCACCGCAACCAGATCGCGTGCCGCTTCCTCGGTCGCGATGTTTCCGACGATGAGGTCCAGGTCCGGGAACTGCCGCTTGGCTTGCCGAACGGCTTCGATGACACGTGCCGAATGACCGTGAGCGGTATCGATAGCCACGGCATCCACTTTCGCACGCACCAGTTCCGTGATCCGCTCCATGAAGTCCCCGGTGGCCCCCACGGCCGCGCCGACGCGCAGGCGTCCATGCTGGTCTTTGGCGGCCAGTGGATATTTGATCTTCTTGGTGATGTCTTTGACGGTGATCAGTCCCTTCAGCTGCTGATCCTTGTCGACCACCAGCAGCTTCTCGATGCGATGCTTATGAAGAATGCGCTGAGCTTCGTCGAGAGTGGTTCCTACCGAAACCGTGACCAGATTGTCCTTGGTCATGACTTCACGGATGGGCAGATGAAACCTGGTTTCAAAGCGCAGATCGCGATTGGTCAGAATGCCCACCAGCCGCCCGTTCTCGGTGATCGGCACACCTGAGATCTTGTAGTGCGCCATCAGTTTTACGGCATCCTCGATCTTCTGGTTGGGGGACATGGTGATCGGATCCACGATCATGCCGCTCTCCGAACGCTTCACCTTGTCCACTTCGCCGGCCTGTTTCTCGATCGACATGTTCTTGTGAATGATGCCGATGCCCCCCTGCTGCGCCAGCGCGATTGCCAGATGCGATTCCGTGACGGTGTCCATGGCAGCGCTGACAATGGGGATGTTCAGTTCAATGCGATTGGTCAGGCGGGTTGTGGTGCGGACTTCGGTGGGAAGGATGTCCGATTTCAAAGGAACAATCAGGACATCGTCATATGTGTACGCATCTTCAAAAAGCCTTGTTTCGCTCAAGCTGCTGCTCCATGACATTTCTTATATTTCTTGCCGCTGCCGCAGGGACAAGGGTCATTGCGGCCAACCTTTGGCGCGTCACGCTTCACCTGATGGGGGCCCGCCTCGCCATCACCACCAGCCTGATTGAAGATCATTTCCTGACGCTTCTGTTTGCGTTCAATCTGCTGTTTCATTTTTTCTTCGTAAGCTGCACCGCGGCCGGCACCTGCACCGCCACCACTACCACCCGGGCTGCCAGCTCCGCCTCCGGGAGCTTCTCCACCAGCGTCAGGTCCGGCAAATGGCTGCAGCAAGAATAGGAATCGAAGAGAGTCTTCGTCGATGCGGTTCATCAGGTCTTCGAACAGATCGTAGGACTCCTTCTTGTATTCAACGAGAGGGTCGCGCTGGCCATAGCCACGCAGGCCGATGCCTTCCTTGAGATGGTCCATCGCGAGAAGGTGATCTTTCCAGTGTGAGTCCGCGATCTGCAGCATGATCATGCGCTCGTGGTAACGCATTGCGGGGGCGCCGATGATGGCTTCCTTCTGATCGTATTTCTCGTGCGCCTTTGCGATCAGTGCTTCTTCAAGGGCCTTCGAACCGAGGGCGTCCGGATCAATTCCTTCGGCCTTGAAGTCGAATCCGAACTGTTCCTTCACGGCGTTGGAGAGTACTTCGAGTTCCCATTGTCCGGGCAGGACGTTGGCAGGAGCGTACTGCTCCACCAGGCTGGTCATGATTTCGTCTGCCATGCGACGGATATATTCCTTCTGGTCTTCGCCTTCGAGCAGCTGGCGTCGAAGTCCATAGATGGCTTCGCGCTGCTTGTTCATCACGTCGTCGTATTCGAGGACATGCTTGCGATAGGAGAAGTTCTGTCCTTCAACGCGCTTTTGAGCACTTTCAATCTGCCGAGACACCAGTTTGGATTCGATGGGAACGCCTTCTTCCATACCAAGTCGCTGCATGATGTTCGAAATGCGTTCTGCTGCGAAAATGCGCATCAGGTCGTCTTCCAGAGAAACGTAGAACCGGGAAGCACCGGGATCGCCCTGGCGACCAGAACGTCCACGAAGCTGGTTGTCGATGCGTCGCGCTTCATGTCGTTCCGTGCCGATGATATGCAGCCCACCCAGCTGAACGACCTCATCGTGTTCCTTGTCAATGGCCGGCTTGACCTGGGCGATGGCTTCTCTCCACTGCTCCGGTGTTGCCATCGCCGGATCGATGTCGCGCTTTCTCAGCACATCGCGCGCAAGGAAGTCGGGATTGCCACCGAGCAGGATGTCGGTTCCCCGGCCGGCCATGTTCGTGGCGATCGTTACGGCGCCTTTGCGCCCCGCCTGTGCCACGATTTCGGCTTCCTTTTCGTGATACTTGGCATTCAGAACCACGTGCTTCACTCCCGAACGCTTCAGCATGGCCGCGAGTTTTTCAGATCGGTCGATTGAGATCGTCCCGACAAGAACCGGCTGGCCCCTCTCATTGCACTTCTTGATCTCGTTCACGACTGCTTCAAATTTTTCGCGTTCGGTCCGATAGATGACGTCCGGATTTTCAACGCGCCGAAGCGGGCGATTCGTGGGAATCGTCATGACTTCAAGTTTGTAAATCTTCAGGAACTCTTCGGCTTCGGTTTCCGCCGTACCTGTCATTCCGGAGAGCTTGGTATACATGCGGAAGTAGTTCTGGAAGGTGATTGTGGCCAGAGTCTGGTTTTCCTGCTGTATTTTCAGGCCTTCCTTGGCTTCAACGGCCTGGTGCAGCCCGTCACTCCAGCGGCGGCCCGGCATGAGGCGGCCCGTAAACTCATCGACGATGAGAACTTCGCCGTCTTTGACGACGTACTCGACGTCGCGCTTGAAAAGGGTGTGTGCCTTGAGTCCCTGATTGACGTGGTGGAGGATTTCCATGTTGGAAGGATCGAAAAGATTGTCGATGCCGAGCATCGGTTCGGCCTTGGCGACGCCTTCTTCGGTGAGCGTGACGGTCCGGTGTTTCTCGTCGACCTGGTAATCGATGTCTCGCCGAAGTTTTGGGACAATCTTGTCGATGCGGTAATACTTGTCGGTGGATTCATCGCTCGGGCCGGAAATAATCAGCGGGGTGCGTGCTTCGTCAATCAGGATGGAGTCGACTTCGTCGACCACAGCGAAATGGTAGCCCCGCTGCACCCGGTGAGAGACGTCGAACTTCATGTTGTCGCGAAGATAGTCGAAGCCGAACTCGTTGTTGGTTCCGTATGTGATATCGGAGTAATAGGACTCTCTCCGATTGCCTTCATCAATACCGTGGTGAATCACCCCGACCGTCATTCCAAGGAACTTGTAGAGGCGCCCCATCCACTCGGAGTCGCGTTTGGCCAGGTAGTCGTTGACGGTAACCACGTGAACGCCCTTGCCTTCAAGAGCGTTCAAATATGTAGGCAATGTGGCGACCAGCGTCTTTCCTTCACCGGTCTTCATCTCCGCGATTCTGCCTTTATGCAAGGCGATGCCACCGATGAGCTGAACATCGAAATGACGCATGTTCAGGATGCGCTTGCCCGCTTCACGCACCACTGCGAAAGCTTCAGGAATCAGATCGTCCAGAGGCTGGCCGTTCGCGATACGCTGCCGGAATTCTGCGGTTTTGGATTGAAGGTCAGAGTCCGAGAGAGCCGAAATGCGGGGTTCAAACGCATTTATCTCGGCGACAAGTGGAGTTATTTTTTTGAGTTCCCGGTCGTTGCTGCTTCCGAATACCTTGCGGACGATTCCATCGAACATATCCGAGTTTACCGGAGACACGCGGCAATTTACAAAAAAAAGGCCAGACGGGTTGGAGAAAAAAGGGGTCTGACGCGTCTGGACCCTTTTTCGAAGGTAACCGTCGGTTCGAAAATTAGGCCAGACCCGTCAGACCCCTTTTTGAGATCTTTTTCCGGGAACTATTCGCCGCGAAGGTAGCTGCGGGGATTCATGGGTCTGTCGTATAAGCGCACTTCGTAGTGGAGGTGTGGTCCCGTCGTACGGCCGGTCATTCCCACCCAGCCAATCAGCTGGCGTTTGGTGACCTTGTCTCCTACATGGACGGCGTACCCGCTGAGATGACCGAATCGAGTGGTTAGACCATTTCCATGATCGATAACGATGAGGTTGCCATAATCAGACTCGCGTTGCGCGATCTTCACAATGCCTCCAGCGGGCGCTTTGACCGGGCTTCCGACGGGTCCAACGATATCGAGGCCCAGGTGCATTTCCGGGCTGCTGTCAAATGGGTCAAGCCGAGTTCCGTACTGGCTCCCTACGGCACCCCGGAGAGGCCATATGTTGGGCGTCACGGCATCCACCACCAGGCGCTTGTTCACGATCTGGTCAATAAGGGTGTATTTATCCTCCAGGCCGTCCGCATGATTCCGAAGCAGGCTGATATCGGTACTCAAATCGCCACTGCTGAGAAGCTGTGAGGTTGTAAGGTCGACTCGCGACCCGCCTTCCGGCTTGACGTTCAGCTTTTTTGCCTGCGTGAACACCGGATCGTTTTCAATGACCTGTGTAAGCTTTTCCGACAGCGTTTCGAGGTCACTGATCTTTGAACTGAGTTTGGATGTGGATACCTGAAGGTCTTTTGTTTTGATCTTCAGATTTGTGTTTTCAGCTGCAAGCTGATCGTAATCCGACGCCTTGAATGCCATGTGCGCATAGCTGAATCCCAGAGCAACCGCTACAAGAAATGAAAGAACTCCAAAGGCCGCCATGGCGTGGAGCGCCTTTTCCGGGATCCTGAGTTTGTGAAGTCGGTGACTCGCGTCCGGAACAATAATACAGGTATAGAATCGTCTAGCCATTGGGCACTCCTGAGTAAGAAAAGTTCTCCGAGTGGAGCCAAAGTTCCTCAACTGAGGTAACTAATTGTTTGATAATCGAGGACTTAGTGGCAAAAATCTAACTGCGAAGGTTGGATCGTAACCTATGGTCATTTCGAGGGTCAAGCGTAAATTTCCCGTTGCAATCGGTCTTGCCGGCATCGCCGTTGTCACAGCAGTCAGCTCCTGGGCCATGCTTTTCCCTCCCCGCCTTGTCGAAAGTATCTATTCCCGTCGGCTATTTCCTACTGTTTCTCATATTGCCGGTCGGTTTGCGGATTCCATTCCGTTCAGCTGGGCGGATGTTTGGATTCTGGCTGGCGTGTTTACAGTTGTCTTCAGCGTGCGCCAAAAGAACTGGCGGCTTCCCCTGGGATTGGTCAGTGCGGCCTATCTGATTTTCTTCTGGGGCTGGGGATTGAACTACCATCGCTCCCCGATGGAAGTTCGGATGGGATTGAAAGCGGTGCCGGAGCCGTCGAAGCAGGAATTCAGCCAGTTCCTGTCGGCAACGACACTGGCAGTCAATCGGCTCTGGACCGAAGTCGCCGAACAGCAAACCCGCCAGCGGAATTCAACGAGCATCGAGCCTGAGGCTTCGTCCAGGGTCCGTGAAGTGGTCGCCCAAATTGACGGGATGGACTGGGGGGCGGCAACCCGTATCAAGCACTCCTATCCGGCGGATCTCTGGTTTCATGCGGCTGGAATCGACGGTGTCTTTAATCCGTTTGGTCACGAACCAATTCTGGTCTCGGGAATTCCCGGCTTCCGTCTCCCCTTCGTGATGACTCACGAGCTGGCACATGTCCACGGCATCGCAGGCGAGGGAGATGCAAATTTTGTCGCCTTCCTGGCAAGCCTGGGATCTTCGGACCCCGGTTTCCAATACAGCGCCGCGTTTGAAATGTGGCTCCATCTGGGTGGGGCTGCGGCTGAGCTCGATCCTGGACCGAGACGGGACTTGCAATCCTATTTGGACCTGATCCGCTCACAGGAGATTCCGCAGCTCAGCAGAATTCAATCGGCAATTCTGGACTCCCACCTCAAGGCCAATGGAATTCAGGAAGGAGTGAAAAGCTATTCAAAGTTTGTCGCCCTGGCAATAGCCACTCGCGACCGATGGGGTAATTTCCAAAAGATGCCAAATCGGTAATTTCCTGTTTGCTACCAGCGCTTTTGAATGTACGCGTAAAAGACGTTCCTGCCGTCTCTCAGCGATTTGCCGTAGATCATGTTCAGAGAATGCGTTGGGGTTTCAAACTTCAGTCCTGCGCCAGTGTCGAAGTACAGCTTTCCTTCCTTGAAGATATTGGCCCGGTCTTCTGTCTGGCCGCTGTCCAGAAAGATCTGACCTTTCACATCCAAATAGGGAAGGTTGAGCGAATTAAAAAGCGGAATTATGGCGATGCGCCTCTCGATATCCATATTCGACAGCGCAAAGCTCGTCCCCATTGGCGAATTCCCATAGTGACCGTGGTCAGACGCGGGATGGGCGCGCAGCAGATTACCGGCGTGCATGTCCAGTCCAAGAACGAAATATTCCTCGACCGGAAGCTGCCCATCGGAGATTCCGCCCCGCAATGTCCAGTTGAATACCGTGTTCGTACTTTTCGAAATCAGATATCGATTGTTCAGTTCAACGGTTGCCGTGCTGTAGTTCAAATCCCCCGCAAGACTCTTGCGGGCGATCGCTCCTTCAATGTGGATCCGGTTCTGGTACCGGCTGTCGGACAAACGAACACCGATTTGATAAATCACTTTCCCGGTATTGCTGCTGTCGATGTAAAGCTGCGGCGGCAGATTGCCGTTTGCGGCCCGATTCGTATATTCGAACCCTCCACCAATATCGATTCGGAAGTAAGGGATGTACTTCAGCTCCCCTCGAACCCCGGTGGACTTTATGAGGAAGCGGTTATCCGCCCCGACATCGTTTTGAAGAACAGGAGCGACGTCCCATCGTTCAGAACGCCATAGACCCGTTGCTGTCATGAAAAGTATGCCGGGCACGGGTAGCGGTGCATGAACCCGAAGTTCGCCGCGCTTCCGGTTGTAATCCCATCGGTAGCTGGAATTCATCGAGATTCCGGAGTTCGCGATGTCCCACCAGTTCAGATACGACGTTTTCCACGGAGCGCCTTTGACGATATCAAAAGCAAGATTGGTAAGGTCGTTCACCTTGGCGGTCGTGAGAATCACTGGATTGTATTTCGGCGCGGAAGGCGCGGGCTCAATGGCGAACCCGACATTGGAAAAGAGGTCCGTTTCCAGCAGACGAAGCTGAGTGGTCCTCCACTGTGCGTAGGTCAGCATCTGGCCGGGTTTAAATGCATTCCCGTTCTGGACGGTCCAGTGTCCGAACGCGATGTTGGTGTTGTGGAACACTTCATTTACGATCGGGTTTCCGGCGCGGTTCCAATATCCAAGCGCCGTCTGGATCTCGCCTTCGGACAATTCGACCGCGGCAATCAAATCGGCGGCAGCCCCGTTCGTGGGATCGATGCGGAGCGCATGATGAAGTGCGTCGCGGGCCCTGTCGACGTCCCCGGCGCCCAGGTACGCATTTGACAGTTCTGTCGGTATTCGCGGATCGTCCGGATAGCGCTTGCCAGCTTCGTCCAGTATATCTTCCGCTTTCTGCCAGTCCCGGGTGTGGCTATATGCGGTGCCAAGGTTGAGATAGATGTCGGCAGAAGGCCGCACGGAGAGGGCTTCCAGAAGCAGTGGAATAGCCACAGCGTAGTCGCCGTGATCCATGGCGGCTCGTGCCCGAACTTCCGGCATCTCCGGAGGTGAATTCTGGGCTGTCAGCGTACCGGTCATCGCAAGCATCAGCAGGAGAATGATCGGCACGGAGAGCGAGACTTTATGCATTCGGCATACCAGGTTCAAAAGTAAACGACTGTCTGTACAGCCCCAATAAAAAAGTTTCTGAGGCATATCCTTCTCCCGACAAGAGAAGGTGCCGCGAAGCGGCGATGAGGGGGGATGAGAGGTAAAGTGACCCACGACGCGGAGGTAGAAGGAGAAACGCAAATACGGTGTATCCTCTCGACAGTTCTGTAAAATTGAAACGAATTACCCGCGCGGATAGTCCAACCTTGAACACGTCGACGCTGAGGAGGCCCGATTCCCGCATGACGAAGCGATGGCTTTTGGTTGTACTGATTCTTGGACTATCGCTATCCACGATTGTTGCAAGTCAGATTACGGTAGATGTGAAGCTGGTTACGCTGGTGGCCACGGTGACGGACAGCGCCGGCCGCCACGTTCCCGACCTTAAGCCCGAGGACTTCATCGTCGAAGAAGATGGATCCCCTCAGAGTGTTACCGTTCTGGAACAATCCTTTGATGCACCCGTCAGCATGGGGGTTGTTCTCGACACCAGCACCAGCATGGAATCCAAAATCAATACGGCAACTTCCTCGATTGACCGTTTCCTGCAAACGCTTGGGCCCGATGACGATATTTTTCTGATGTCCTTTGCGGGAGGAGTCCGGCTGGAACAGGATTTCACGAGCGATCGAAAGAAACTGGAAAGCTCTCTTCGACGGGTTCGCCTTAGCAATGGGACAGCACTGTATGACGCGATTGAGAAGAGTCTTCGTAAAATTCGCGGCGGCCACCATGAAAAGAAAGCCATTCTCCTGGTAACTGATGGTGAGGACACCGCGAGCCTGCTTTCGCTGGATGAAGCACTTCGAAGCGTGCGTGCATCGGAAGTGATCGTCTATTGTCTGGGGATTTCGCCAGGCGCATTCGGCAGTGTGACGCGCGGACCAACGGGAGGAGGCCCGACCACCGGTGGGCCCGGCGGTGGTGGACCAACCGGAGGCCCCACCGGCATACCCGGTGGAAGAACGAATGGACCCGTGATCACGTTGCCGGGAGGGATTCAAATTCCACTTCCTGGCACCGGGCGACGGCAATTCCCGTCCGGCAATCCCGGAGGCGGGGGAGGCGGCGTGGATTCGGTCGACATGTCCGTTCTCAATTCCGTCGCAAATGCCAGCGGCGGAAAAGCCTGGCTCATTACCAGTAATTCGGTAAACGGATCCAATTCTCAGCTGGATAACGCGCTCGATGAAATCGCAGCAGAACTGCGCAGTCAATATACGATCGGGTATCACCCCACCCATTCTCTCAACGATGGAAAGTGGCACCGGGTCGATGTGAAGATGAAGAATTCCCGATACAACGTGCGCTCCCGCAAAGAATATTTCGGCGGCGAAAAT
>Ga0207676_10001590_pt1 | contig 16719 bp, 19 predicted proteins | sample KBSSwiS72_FD_184307 | JGI IMG/M metagenome (GOLD analysis project Ga0207676, IMG submission 184307) | Switchgrass rhizosphere microbial communities from Kellogg Biological Station, Michigan, USA - KBS Switchgrass S7-2 (SPAdes) (version 2) | ecosystem: Host-associated > Plants > Roots >...
GTCGTAGATGTTCTTGGCTATCCTCATCGACTCGCCGAACACGCCCTCGGGATGCGGATAGTCGATCGACCACATCATCTTGTCGGCGCCGATCCAGTCGATGAGGTCGAGCGCGACCGGGTCGTCCATGAACGTCGTCCAGCAGTTGCGGTGCCAATAGTAGCTCGGCTTGTGCTCGAGCTTGGGCCTGAGTACCTGGGCGTAGTCGCGATAGATCTTGTCGGCATTCGCGATCGAGGGCGCAGCCCAGCTCGCGCCGCCTTCGGTGAAGACAATCTTGAGATCGGGGAATCGGTCGAACAGACCCGAAAACACCAGCTGGGAAAACAGCGCGTTGAACGGCTGCATGTTGCGGGCCATGTTGATGCCCAGCGCGCCCGAGCCGGTAGCGTCGATGTGCACGCCGACGTGCATCGAAAGCGGCAGGCCTGCCTCCGCGATCGCCTCCCACATCGGCAGCATTTCCTTGCCGTTGTACCGTACACCGCGCGGGAACGACGGGATCTCCACGGCCTTGAAGCCAAAATCCTTGATCTTCTGCATATAGTCCCGCGACATCTCGGGCTTGTAGATCGTCGGCAGGTAAGCGACCGGGAAGAGGCGGTTGGGCGCCGCCATCCGCCATTCAGCCAGCCACTCGTTGAATACGTCGATGCATTTGAACCAGAGATCCTTGTCCTGCATCCGGATGAGAGCAGCCGCGTGCTGGTGGAATATCACCGACGCTTCGATGCCTTCGGCATCCATATCGGCCAACCGATGCTTCACATCCCAGAAACCAGGACGCCCCTCAGGGTGATTGTCCGGTTCAAAACCGGGCGTGTCGTAGGACACCCCGTCGACTTCAAGATGGTGAAGGTTAAACTCGTCCTGCCAGTGACGCGGCGCCCGCGCCTTATCCTCACCCGTCAGGCGATCCTCCCAAAGTCGCGGCGGCTCCATCTGGTGGTCGTCCGACGAAATGAAACGCGTACCCGCAGGAGGCGTCCAGTCACTCTTTGGCACCGTCCGGTGCAACGGAAAGGGAAGCGTAGCCAAATCGTTCATCTACCTTGTCCTCTGTTAGGGTTTTACGCCTTGTTCGACAGTCGTTCAATCATCGCTGCAGCAAGATTCTGCGCTTTCTGGAGCCATCGGTCGCGCCTGCTCAGGCCACTCCCCACGTCGCCATCCCATCGTCAGCACGCCATCTGCATACCACCGTTGGCGGATATACGCTGCCCCGTGATGAACGAAGCGGCATCGGAGAGCAGAAAGCAGATCGGCCTTGCGGCCTCTTCCACCGCACTCCAGCGTCCAAGCGGAATGCGCGCCAGATAGGTGTCAGCAAATCTCTCACTGCGTACGATATTGGTCATTTCAGTCTCCACGACACCGAAGGCGACGCAGTTTGCGCGGATGTTGTATTTGGCCCATTCGCGCGCGGTTGCCATGGTCATCCCGATGATGCCAGCCTTCGCTGTACAATAATTCACTTGGCCGATCGATCCCTGCACGCCTGCATCCGAGGACACGTTGACAATCGCGCCCGGATTCGGATCGCCAGCCTTTGCCCGCTCGATCATATGTCTTCCGACCGCTTGAGAGCACAGGAAGGCGCCGGTGAGATGAACGTCGATCACCTGATTCCACTGCTCCAAATTCATCTTTTCCATCATCGCCAGACGGGTGATCCCAGCGTTGTTCACGAGGCCGTGCACCGCGCCGAAAGTTTCGACGGCGCGATCGACCATAGACTGCACCGCCAACGGGTCCGCAACGTCCGCGACGACCCCAAGGAAGCGCCCTTGGGGATATTGCGCGTGAGCGGATTCGAGGGTTTCGGGATTCATGTCAGCTATCACAGCGTTACCGCCCAGCGCAATGACCAGATCAGCGACTGCCCGCCCGATTCCCCGCCCCGCACCTGTCACGATGACCGTCCGACCGGCCAGAGACATCGGATTGGCAGTCATGATGTTGTCCACCTTCGTATATCCTCATTTAACCAGCGGTACGTTCGGAGATTGGCACATTAAGGCGCGCGCCTAGGCAACACTCGTTCCTGATTATCGAAACGCCATGATCGAGACTACGCGAGAGTGTCGCTGACGCCCGGAAATCAGCTCAGTGATAGTGTCGCCTTCCGAGATGCGCGGTTCGGAATGAGTCGAGCCAGCGCGGACCGCCATTTCACCGCTCGCGGGCGCGCCAGATCGACAGACCCATGGCTGAACTAGGATTGCGCGATCGGCCTCGACAATCCGGAGGTGAAGCCGATGAGCCTGGAGGCGTTCAAGGCCAGCGGCATACTGCGGATCCTGACGCCTGACCTGGTGATCGACCGTTTCAAGCGGATGCAGGCGCGCATGCCGGTCGAGCATCTTATAAAGATGCTCGACCCCCGTCGAAGTTTGTCGACTACGCGGAGGTCTTGGCGACGGAGGCGATGCCGGCGTTCGCCTGAACGCGCCGCAGCCGTGACCTTGGCGTCGGAATAGTTTAATTGTCCCCGATGCTCGCCAAGGATCGACCCTCGAATTCCCCACAGTCCGTCACGCGCGTGATCCGGATCCTGGAAGCGCTGTGCGCCAGCCCGACGCCCTTGAGCCTGGCCGAGCTGAGCCGGGTGCTCGGCACGCCGAAGAGCAGTTTGGCCGCCCTGCTCCGCGGGCTCGCCGAGGACGATTTCGTCATCTCCGTCAAGGGCGCCCACCGGCTGGGGCCGGGCGCGTTTGGCCTGGGCAGCGCCCTGACGGAGGCGCGGCGCCGGCTGCAGTCGTCGGATCTCATTCGCGAAGGCATGCGCAGGCTGGCGGGCCGATCGCACGAGACGGTCCTGTTGGGCGTTCGCGACAGGGGGGCGGAAATGATAACCTATGTAGACGTTGTCGAAAGCCGCAATGCGGTCCGCTTCGCTGTCGCAATCGGCGATCGCCGGCCGCTGTATTGCACCGCCGGAGGCCGCGCGCTGCTGGCGGCCGCCCCAGAGGCGGAGATGCAGGCATATCTTCGCCACCTGAAGCCGGAGCAATACAGTTCCCAGACCGAGACGGACAAGCGCCGGCTCGCCGAAGCGATCGCGCATGCACGCGAGACTGGGGTAGCGCAGACCGTCGACCAGGCCAGCGACGGCGTGACGGGCACGGCCTCCGCGATCTGCGACGCCGCCGAGACCGTCATCGGCGCGCTGGTCGTCGCCGCCCCCAGCTCGCGGCTGCACGACCGCCGTGCGGAGCTGGCGCGGATGGTGCGGGAAGAGGCGGCCGCGATCTCCCGCAGCCTTGGCTACCGCGCGCCGACGGGGCGCTGAGACTCCTTGCCCTGCTTCTAAATCATTCCGTCCGCTGTCGAGCCCGCCGCGGTGGGCTCGACAGCGGCTGCGGCGAGCCCCAGCTCTTCCAGCACCTCGCGCGTATGGGCGCCCAGCTCCGGGGCGGGGCCGGCGACCCTGCCGGGAGTCTGCGAGAACCAGGTGGGCACGCCCGGGAAGCGGACCTTGCCGTTCGGCGTCTCCACCGTCTCGAAGAAGCCGGTCGCGTTCAAGTGGGGATTGTCGAACAGCTCGTCGGGGGTCCGCAAGGGCGCGGCGGGGATGCCCAGGCGGTTGAGCAGCTCTAACCACTCGGCCGTCGTGCGCTCCCGGAACGTCTCGGCCAGTAGGCCATAGACGCGGTCGATATGCTTAGACCGCTCGGCAAGGGTCGCGAGCTCCGGCCCGGCCCAGGGCGGCTTCACCGCATCCACGAACTGCGACCAATGCTTGTCATTGTAGACCAGGGCCGAGATGTAGCCGTCCTTGGTGCGGTAGGGCTTGCGGTTGCGCGCCACCACGCGGGGGTAGCTGGCCGGGCCAAGGGGCGGATCGAACAGGGCGCCGTTGGCGTGCTCGACCAGCATGAAGGCGGCGAGCGTCTCGAACATCGCCACCTCCACCTCCTGGCCCTCGCCGGTGCGCGCCCGGTGAAAGAGGGCGAGTAGGGTGGCGTAGAGGGCGGTGAGGCCGGCCACCTTGTCGGCCACAGTCGTGCCGACGAAGCTCGGCTCACCGGTCAGCATCTGTTGCACCGCCACCAAGCCGCACTCCGCCTGGATGGTGTCGTCGTAGGCCGGCAGATCTCGCTCCGGTCCGCGCCGGCCGTAGCCGTAGCAGTTGGCGTAGACGATCGAAGGGTTGACCCGGGCGACGTCCGTGTAGGCGAAGCCGAGCTTGCCGATCGCCTTAGCGCGCATCGAGTGGATGAAAACGTCCGCGGTCGCAACGAGCGCCCGAAGCGCCGCCTTGCCGGCGTCCGTCTGCAGGTCGAGGACGACGCTACGCTTGCCGCGGTTGACGTTGACGAACACGCCGGACATCCCCGGCGCCGGTCCGACCGAGACGAAGCGGGTGTTGTCGCCGGCCGGAGGCTCGATCTTGATCACGTCCGCGCCCATGTCCGCCATGATCTGGGTCGCGTACGGCCCCATGACCATCGCGGTCAGATCGACCACGCGGATGCCGGCCAGCGGGCCTGCGCTGTTTGCCGGTTTGCCCATGAAGTCCTCCCTCTGCTCAGCCATGAGCTAGCCGATCCGTTCACGCTACGCCATACCTATTTCGGTCCATGCGGCGGATATCGGCACATCTCTCAAGCGATTCGCGAATGACCGTTCCCGTCCCGGCCAGCATTCTGCTGCGCGCGAAGGTCATAGGAAGCGTTCTGGGGACGCCAAGCGTGGCTATCGGCGGATCGAGGCTTGACCGATCCCCGTCCGCCGGTTGGAAGCTCGCACCGCAGGACGTCGCCCGCTTCCGGCTCGAAGCCAATATGTTCCACCGCGCCGTCGAGCGGGCCGAGCGCGACCTCGACGACAACGAGCAGGCGCAAAAGCGCCTCCAGCGCGAACAGGACGGCTCCGAGGTCAAGTCCGTCCAGCTCGAACGCCTGATCGAGCGAGGACAATCGCTGATCGAGCGGCGCGACAGCCTGGAGGTCTTCCGTGACAGCGCCGCCGACCGCTACCTGCGCACCACTGGCTCACCCTGGTCGCAGCGCACCGGATCGCGCGTCAGTCACCGCCATCTCACCGCCGCGATGATCGATAGCCGCGACTTCATCGCCGCGAGGAAGCGCGCGCGTGAGCGCCGTCCGCACCCCACTTGAAAAATGATAGCATATTGCATATCTTGCTATCATCGCCATCATACCAGAGGGAGGCGCTATCATGCCCGCCGTGACGATCCGGAACCTGCCCGACGCGACGCATCGCGCTCTCAAGGTGCGGGCCGCCCAACACGGCCGCAGCGCCGAGGCGGAAATGCGCGACATCCTCGAAACGGCTGTCCGTCCCGACACGCGCCTGCGGCTCGGCAGCGCGCTCGCGGAACGCAGCCGCCGTCTTGGGCTCACCAATGACGACGTCGCCGCCCTCGAACAGGCCCGCGACAGGAGCCCGGCAAAGCCGATGAGCTTCGAGTGATCCTCCTCGACACCAATGTCGTCTCCGAGGCGATGAAGCCCGAGCCCAACGACGCCGTGCGGGCCTGGCTCGACGACCAGGCCGCCGAGACCCTCTACCTCTCCAGCGTCACGGTCGCCGAACTGATGTTCGGGATCGGCGCGCTTCCCGGCGGAAAACGGAAGGACAGGCTCGCCGAAGCCCTGGAGGGCGTGATGGAGCTGTTTGCCGATCGCATCCTGCCTTTCGATACGGGCGCTGCATGCCGCTATGCCGATCTCGCGGTCAAAGCACGCAGCGCGGGAAAGGGCTTTCCGACGCCCGACGGCTACATCGCGGCGATCGCCGCCGCGCGGGATTTCGTCGTCGCCACGCGCGACACCAGTGCATTCGACGCCGCCGGCCTCGAGGTCATCGATCCGTGGACGGCGAAGCCATAATGTCCGTTATCCGCCACACGGCCTGAACCAGCCAAATGCGGCAGACAGACATCACGGTCTCCTGACCGGACGACCACCCACGCTTCAAGACGCTGATCCTTGGGTCCAGCCGATGGCCTGACGCCATCAACCCGTAAAGGGTCGGACTACGCATGCGCGTGCCGCCGCTTCGGCTTCCCTACCTCAGCCGGCCCCGACCCGACCAGGCATTGATCGCGGGGCTCAAGCGCGCCCATGCCGAACTGCGACGGCATAACATCCACCTGCGCAAGAGCGACGGCAACCTGATTGAAGCCAAGGGCATTGCCGATCCCTATCTCCGCCGTCTCGCATCGCTTGCCTTCCTGGCGCCCGACATTCAGCGTGCCATTCTGGATGGCCGCCATCCATCCGGACTGAAGCTGCAGCACCTCGTCATGCAAGACATCCCGCTCGACTGGAACGCGCAGCGGATCGCGTTTGGATTTTCCGTCTGATAATCAGCCGTTCTGGACCTGTTAAATCTTGATAACAGGACCAGATAACCGCATATTCTGCACCTGTTATGCACCTGCTCTTTCACCGCGCCATCCAACACGCATCAGGCCAAAACCCGCAGTAGTCTTGGGAAATAGCGCATGCGCACCCCAGGCGATGACCAACGTGGTTCCATATTGTTCTGATAACAGGTGAACTGGTGAAAGGGTGTGTGACGCGGCACCTCCAGAGACGGCTGCTGTGGAAGGCCACCGAGTGCGCCAAATCACGCGCGAAAGTCTGTCCAGCGAGTTCTTTCTCGAGAACATTTACGAGAGATTTCAGGATGACTGGTCGGCGTTCCAGATGACTCATCTGATGAACCCCAATCGCATGCTGTGGGCCAATGACTATCCGCACAGCGACTCGACTTGGCCTAACAGCCAAACCCTTCTCACCGAGCATACCAAGCATCTGAATGATGGGGTTAAGCGCGCGATCCTGCGCGACAATGTTCGAGAGCTTTATAAGCTCGCGGCATAGCTTGGCCATGGTCGGCATGGCGTAGTCATCTTTGCTGGCTGCAATATGTCGCCGGTCAGGAATGGCGGCGGCGCTGATCGAAGCGGCGGCCCAGGATACGGGCTTGCTCGTCGAGCGCGCCGTCGGCCTGCTGCGCGCCGGGTAGGGGAAGACAAACCATGGCCGCTGTGGTCGAGAACCCGGAATTATCACCCCAAAGTTCGGACTGGACGGCACCCATGCTTCGGCTGCCCTGCGCCTGAGCGAGACGGCGCGGCTTTCAGTTCAAGGCGGCGTCGGTTGCGACCCGCGGATGAGGCGTCCCGGCAAGGCGCCCGTTGGCCTGCCGCGCCGGTAGACGATCTTCCCGGAAACGATTGTCGCTTCGTACCCGTCCGCCTTCTGCGACAGTCTCTTGCCGCCTGCAGGGAGATCGTGCTTGACTTGCGGCGCGTACAGATGGAGCCGATCAAGATCGATGACGTTGATGTCGGCCTTATAGCCAGGTTTCAACAAGCCTCGGTCGTTCAGCCCCACTGATGCCGCCGTGTCGTGCGCCAGCATCTTGATCGCCGTCTCGATATTGATCCTTGACTTGTCGCGTACATATTCTGTCAGAATGAATGTCGTGTAACCCGCATCGCAGATCATTCCGTAATGCGCACCGCCGTCGCCCAGTCCGACCACGGTGCCAGGCCTTCCGAACAGGTCAACCGCAGTGTCGAACCGGTTTTCGTCCGAGTTACCCATCGGGCAATAAATGATCGCGCGTCCGTTTTGCCGCAGCAGCTCATCGTACATGAGCTCCCTTTCCGAGATACCGAGAGTGGCCGCGCGCGCCTTGATGCTGTCATGGGGCGAGGGCGAATAATTGGGCGGGTCGCCGAGAGGAAAAAGGATATGCGTCTGTTCAACGACCCACAGAAAGAAGGGATTCGGATCCTCGGGCTTTTCCGACAGCAACCGCTTACGAAGTTCCGGGTCCCGCATCCGCGCTACCTTCTCCTCCAGCGGCAGCTTCTCGATCTCCTTGTAACTCGGATTCAAAGAGAAAGGATGATAGCTTAAATCGAGCCCGAACAGCATACCGATCGGACGAGGAAAGAACTGGCCATGTATGTCGCGGCCATCCGCCTCTGCCTCTGCAAGACCGTCCAGGAGCCTCTGGGATCCGCCTTTCACGCCGCTCCCGCTGAAAAGGCTGAAGTTCACCGGCCGACCCGATGCCTCATTGAGAGTACGGATGACCTGCCATTCATGCGTCGAGTCCTGCTCCGTGCTGAGGATAAGCTGAAACACACCGTCGTTCGCGTCGCGCAAACCGGCGGCCAGTGCTTCCAGTTCCTTCACCTCGGTCGTGGTTGATGGGGCAGCCCGGCCATCGCGAAAACGATGCACGAGAGCACGTGACGTCGTCACTCCCAACGCGCCCGCGATCACCGCCTCTTTGGTTAGGCGGCGCATCGTTGACAAATCCTCATCCGTTGGCGGCTCAAGATTGGCACCACGCTCGCCCATGACATAGACCCGAAGAGGGCTATGTGGCAGTTGCGCGGCAAAATCGATGTCGGTTTCGCGCGCCGCCAGGGCATCGAGATATTCCGGGAAGGTCTCCCAGTTGAATGGAACACCCTCTGCCATCACCGCTTCGGGGATGTCTTCGACCCCTTCCATCAGCTTGATCATCAGGTTGTGATCGCCCGAACGAACAGGCGCAAATCCCACGCCGCAATTGCCCATAACGACCGTCGTAACGCCGTGTTCGGAAGAGGGGGAAAGGCGGCTTTCCCAAGTGACCTGCCCGTCATAATGGGTGTGCACATCGACAAACCCAGGAACGACAGTCAGTCCCGCAGCGTCAATTTCCTGTCGTCCGCTGCCATCTACTTCCCCGACAACGGCAACCTTGCTTCCGGAAATGGCGATATCGCCAATAAAAGCATCTCCACCACTACCATCGACGATGGTGCCGCCACGGATGACTAGGTCAAACTTTTCTGGCATTGCCTGCTCCAAGCTTTGGCGACTTCTCGGCCGCTCTCTACCCGCTGAGACCGTAAGCAATTGGATTGTACACGCAAGTTCGAATCGGCTAGGATTGATGTTTGGCATGTGTTGCGTGTCACGAACCTCACTGAATACCGGGCACCGCTATCGCGAATACCACGATAAGGGTCTCGGGAATTCGCGAGCCGAGCCCTCCGGCGCAATCGTCCTACTTCAAACAGAATTCCGAGGAAGGCCGCGGCAGTGTCGGCATAGATTGTTGGACCATCGCAATATTCCCGAGAAAAACTGAATTTACCCTAGAATCCGGCTCTTCTGTTCCCACCCAAGACGCGCCAACTCAGGGAACATCTGAGCGCGGACTTTAGCTTGGGTCGAGGAGGCGGTCCCCCGGATCACGCGGCCCCGTATGCCATGAAAGATCGCAGCAAGGCGGAAGAAGTTGAAAGCCAAATAGATTTCATAGTGCTCAATCGACGACCGCCCAGTGCGAACACAGTATGCTGCTACATATTCCTCTTCGCTAGGAAGTTTGAGGTCGACCAGATCGGCGCCTCCCAGACCCGCTACAATGTGCGGCGGCATGCGATACATCATTGCATGATAGGTGAAGTCGGCGATCGGATCGCCAAGAGTCGATAGCTCCCAATCGAGCACCGCCAGAACTCTTGGCTCGGTTGGATGAAAAATCACGTTATCGATACGAAAGTCTCCGTGAATGATCGACGTCGTGGCAGATTGGGGGATATTAGAGCCAAGCCAGTCAATCAGACGGTCCATGTTTGGATCACGGCCAGCCTCCCCATCCTCAAGATACTGAGTGGACCAGCGGCCAAGCTGACGCTCGAAATAATTGCCGACCCTACCGTAATGGCCAAGGCCAATCGCAGCGTAGTCCAAATTATGAAGACCCGCGATTGCAGCATTCATAGCATCGAAATAGAAGCGCCGTTCGGTAGCGCTTTGGTCTTTTCAGCTTTAGCCGGTTTCCCTCTCCTGCCTCCTCACCCACCGGCCCAGGGAAAGCGGGATGGGCGTCAGAACTGCCGAATCCCAGTAGCGTCCGATTCCTTGAAGACCGGAATTTCTTCGAAGGATTTCATCATTATCAGCGGAATCAGCCGATCGGTCGACTTCTGATAATCGTCGTAGAACGGAAAGCAGGTGACCATGAAATTCCACACCTTTTCGCGTTCGGCTCCCTCGGGCTGGCGCCATGTCGCGCGAAAAGCCTGGGTGGCTATTTGAAAGTCAACAAACTCACTCGCGCAAATGTTGAGGTACCATTCGGGATGATTATCCGCTCCGCTTTTTGAGCCGACAATCACGACTTCGCCCCCGATGTCGCCATAACAGAGAGGAGTGATGAACACCTTGCCGCTTTTTCGGCCGACATATCGAATCAAGCAGTGGGTGCCAAAAGGAAGGCCACCGGATGCCGTTACGTCCATGATATGACCCTGAACGCCGCCCGAACGCAGGTAAAGTTGCCGATGCGCGATGAGCCAATCCCGGACCTTCGCGCGCTTCGCGGCTGCCGTTTCGTCATTCATTATTCGATCCTCCACCAAGGGTGCAAATACGCCGATCTGGCGGCCAAAAGCTATAGATTCCCCACCGGACCGTTTTTTTCGGCCGGAGTTCCGTTTAGGTGAGGGATGTTCTCGCGACGCCCTTCTCGGCTCAAGCTGCCCTAGGGCGGCTGGGGCTCCATCCCGTAAGGAGGCTGGGCAGAATGTGAGCCGTAAATGACTGGCCGCTGTCGAACTCCCGCCCCGATGTCGAAGCCAGCCGCGCTTGTTCTTGAGCATTTCGGGAAGCTTCTAGCGAAGCATCGCTGCTATCGGCGCGTTGACGACGCCGGGTGATCCGGACACGTCGAGGGCTTCAGATATGCTCAGATTCGTCTATGAGCGCGCGCTCGAATATGTCAAAATCCGTGAGCAGTTCGGCAAACCATTGATCGAATTCCAGGCGGTCCAACTCAGAATCGCCGATATGGCGATCCAGTTGGAGGCAGCGCGCCTGATGGCTACCGCGCACTCAGCCGAACCGCCGACGGCATGCCCAGTGCATATGACGCCTCGACTACGAAAATTTTCGTCAATGAGGTTGCACGTAAGGTGACTGACGATGCCATCCAGCTTTTCGGCGGCGCCGGTTATCTTCAGGAGACCGGGATCGAGCGGCTGTACCGATATGTGCGCGGCTACTCGATTGCAGGAGGGACACTGGATATTCATCGAACGATGGTCGCGGGCTGGGTGTCAGGAATGCATTTCAGTCAATGGAAGAAATGAGACGGCTACTGCCGACCGCCTTGCTCTCGCAATCGTTTCATGCGGACGGAGGCAGCTGGATATAACTGGGTACGCATCAGCTCCGAGGAGGGCGCTATCGCCCCCCCCCGGGGCGGCTCGCCGAGATCGACAACAACATCGCCGAAGGCGGCATGCGCAGTACGGCGATAGTCGGAAGAAGCTGATGCGCACACTTTCATATTTGCGCCACACACCCCTTCCCGGCCAAGCTCCCGTGAAAAAGGGCTAAAACACGCTCGCCTAGCGCTCCTGGAGCAGTGTCCGGGCCATGATGTCGTGCTGGATTTCCGACGACCCGCCGAAGATGCTTTGCGCCCTATCGTTCAGGTAGCGGGGCGCAGCAAGGCATATCATATCCCGATTCAATCCCTGTCCTACACTATTCAGGGGTCGCTCCGTTTCCCATCGTCTGACGTCCGCTCCGACGATATCGACCCACAACGTCGATATAGCCTGACGACATTTACCGGTGCGCAGCTTGATGATCGACGAGGTGAATTCGCTCATCACTTCACCGGGCGCCAGGGGGAGCACGGACTTGATCTCCAGAAATTCAAGCGCGTCTAGATCGAGCTCAAGCATTGACAATCGATCGCGAATGTCGCGCACTTCGTCCTCGGGCTTCTCCGATGCCAGCGCGGCGGCCAGCGAGGCGATTTCTCCGAACCACGCCTTAAGGCGTGTTGAATAGAAGGAACCGGCGCGTTCGTTCTTCAACAGAAACAACGCCTTGGCCCAGCCTTCACCCGACACGCCGATGATCTTCTCCTTGGAGATTACGACATCATCGAAAAAGACTTGGTTGAGTTCGTGATCGCCGCCCATGGTCCGGATTGGCTGAATGGTGACGCCAGGCGCGTTCATTTCAACGATGATAAAGCTGAACTTCTTTCCATCGGTCTGATCATGCTCGCTGCGGACCAGAGCGAACATAAGGTTCGCAAAGTGCCCATGCGTGGTCCATATCTTCGTTCCGTTAAGCACATAAGCGTCGCCATCGCGCCTGAGGTGGGACTTCAAACCTCTCAGGTCCGATCCGGCTGAGGGTTCCGAAAAACCCTGGCACCAGTAATCGTCGGCGGAGAGAATTCGCGGGAGATACTTCTGCTGCTGCTCTGGCGAGCCGAACTCCATAATAACCGGCCCAATCAGTCGCAGTCCCATGGCGTGCTGAAAGGGTGCGTACGCGGCGGCGCAACTGCGCTCAAACAGATAACGCTGAGTCGGGGTCCAGCCGGTACCACCAAACTGGACTGGCCAGGTCGGCGCTCCCCAACCTCGTTCGTTGAGAATTTTTTGCCACGCTCGGAACACCTCCGGCTCGGGATACACACCGCTGGTAAGGCGTTGTGCATATGCGAGCTCGGGCGAAAGATTCTGCGCGATGAAGTCTTTGAGTTCGGCCTCGAAGGCCTTCTCTTCGGGGGTAAGGCGAAGATCCATCTTAAATTCCTCGATCAACCTGCAAGTGCAGCATGGCGTTTCAGATGTGCGACACGCCCGCCCATCAGCGATTTCGCTGCGATGACGCGCTTCAGGCGCGCGCCGATACCCAGCTCGTCGGTCGTGCCCATGGCTCCGTGCAGTTGGACAGCGTCTTCTGCAACATAGAGGGCAGCCGCGCCAACTTTGATCACCGCGCCGGAGGCAGCCCTGCGGGCGTCGATATCCGCCAGATCATCCAGCGCGAGTGCGGCGCGTATCATTAGCGATTGGGCCTCTTCCACCGCAACCGCCATGTCCACGAGCCGGTGCCGCAACACCTGTTTGGTTGCAAGCGGCTGGCCGAACTGCGTTCGCGTTTTTAGATAATCCCGGGTACGATCTACAAGGTCGCTCATCAGGCCAATCAACTCGGCGCAGATGACCATATTAGAGCGGTCGATAGCCGTCTCGAATGCGCTTGAGCAATCCTGGGACGCTCCAAGTGGCTGAGCCTTTACGCTATCCAGAATCGCAGTCGCTTCGGTGCTGCCATCGATCCCAGTATAGGTGGTGAGTGCATCGCCCAGATCGCCAATCTCCACCAGGAATGCGCGCATGCCCTCATCGGTCGAGGCGCGCAGGATGATGAGTTCGACGTCATCGATTTCAGGCACCAAGATCTCGCCGGTCAACACGCTGGAACCGTTGCTGCCCCGGTCGGCTCGCACTTGGCGCGACGGTCTCGAGCTCGGAGCGGCAATCGCGATGCGCAATGTTCCGCTCACCATCTTTTCCAACAGCTGCTTTTGCTGCTCGTCGCCCAGCTTTTGCAACAAGTAGGCTGCTGCGATGGCATTGGTAGAAAAAGGGGCCACTATACCGGCCCGTCCGATCTGTTCCGCCACGATGCAGGCTTCGAGCACGCCTTGGCCGGAGCCGCCGAGATCCTCATTCACGGCCTGTCCCAGCAAACCCATCTGAGCAAACAAAGACCAAGCCTGCTCTCCGTCGCCGACGCGCCGGAACGCTTGCGCGACAGAATCGCGCAGCAAAGCTTGGTCTTCGGTAAACGAAAGTTCCATCATCCTATCCCCTAAGTAGCGCAAATCGGCCCGAAACGTCGCTGTAAACAATATGAAAACTAAGCGGTTGGCGGCCACCGTTAGCTGGCGGCCCGCACGGCCTCCCGTCAAAGTGGCTGTACCTCCAAGCCAGGATGGTGAGCGGCCTAGTAGCCGGGCAACCGCAATTTAAACAAGGGCGTCCGGCATTAGCTGCCCTTGCCTGAATGACCCTGTGTAGCTGCGCCGCGCCGCCATAAGGATCAAAGGTCGACATTCCCCCCCAGCAATTGTTGCGCGATCGGGCGATACAAAATCTCGTTCGTGCCGTCCGCGACGTTCGTGACGCGCAGCGCATGCCACGCATGATATAGCCCCACCTCGTTGGTGAACCCAATTGCGCCGAACGTCTGCATGGCGCGATCGACGGCCTTGTAACCGATCTGGACCGAATAGGCCTTTGCCATCGAACGCTCCTTGACCCCAGGATTGCCCTGATCGAGCAGCATTGCCGCGTTGCGCTCCATCAGATGGGCTGCATGGAGTTCGGTTGCGCTTTGCACCAGCGGGAAAGTCACACCCTGATATTCGCTTATTTCTTTCCGAAGCTCTTGCGCAGCTTGGTGTAGTCAAGCGCCTACTCGATCGCCCAGCGACCCGTGCCGACCGCGCGAGCCGAGTTGTAGAGCCGGCCCAAGGAGACGCCGTACAATGCGGCGTCAAAGCCCTTGCCGAGCTCGCCGAGCAACTGCCAGGGCTCCACCCGCACATCGTCGAAAGCCAGCTCAGCCTCATCCCCGCCGATGCTGCCAAGCATTCGGATGACGCGCCGGACGACGAAGCCAGGAATCGACCGGCACAATAAAAGCTGAGATGCTGCCACGCTTTTTTTGGGCAGCCTCTTGATCGGTGACCGCGAAAACGATGCAGAAGTCTGCAATCGGCGCATTGGTCGTCCAAATCTTCCGGCCGTTTGGCAGCCATCCCTTACGATCCTTGACGCCCTCCGTTCGGCTGGGGCAGACGAATAGGGAGCAGAGTGCCTCCGGATTCGGGATGCCTTCAGGTTTGGTGGGTAGGGGCGTTGACTGCGAACCTTTCACCTTTACACTGTATATTAGGGGAGGGCCTATGTCAGAATTCACCAACTCGCTCGCGTTCGCACGCGGCTTCACTCGAGTGGAGGATGCACGCGTCGTGTCCGATCCCGGTGAGATCGACTGGAATGAGCAAGCGGATTTTGTCGTCGTCGGTTATGGCGGCGCGGGTGTGGCAGCCGCGAATCAGGCGCGGGATGATGGTTTGGATGTCATTGCCCTCGATCGCTATGAGGGCGGCGGCGCCACTCGCATGAATGGTGGTATCGTTTATCTGGGCGGGGGCACCTGGGTGCAATCAGACGCGCAGTATGAAGATACGCCCGAAGAGATGTTCACCTACTTGTCACGCGAGCTGCGCAATGCGGTCACAGACGAGACCCTACGTCGCTTCTGCGAAAGCGGCCCCGAAACCATCAAGTGGCTCGAGAAACATGGTGTCCGCTTCAAGGCCAAGGCATTTCCGACCAAGACCAGCTACCCCACGCAGCAATATTATCTCTACCACTCGGATAACAGCCTGCTGAAGCGCTACCGCACGAACAGGCGGCCCGCGCCGCGCGGTCACAAGGTAGTGGCCGATGCGGGTAACACGCCAGTGGGGGCCGGTGTTGGATTGTACGTCCCACAAAGCGAGGCAGCTGACAAAGCAGGTGTTCGGGTTTTCGGACAATGCGATGTTCGGCAGCTCATCATGGACAAGAACGGCGTGGTACTGGGGCTCAAGGCCCGGCGGGTGCCTCCCGGAACGCCTGCTCACGACGCGCTCGTGAAGGCGCAGCGGTCGATGAGAAAATGGCTCCTATTGATGCCAGTTACTATGCCGGGAGGCAAGCAGACTGCGGCACTTGGGAACTATTACGGACGCAAAGCGGCCGCGATAGAGGCTAAGGAAAGCGTGGACTTTTACATTCGCGCGCGGCGGGGCGTCTGCATTTCGAGTGGCGGCTTCATTTTCAACGAGGCGATGGTTCGTCAATATGCTCCAGAGTATCTGGGCACAATGCCGCTGGGCACGCCGGCCGATGACGGCAGCGGCATCCTGTTGGGTCATTCAGCCGGAGGCGTGATGACCAGGATGGAACAAATATCCGGGTGGCGGTTCATCAACCCGCCGATATCTTGGGCAAAGGGTATGCTGGTCAATGCCAAGGGCCAGAGATTTGTCGATGAGGCTTCCTATGGTGCCGACCTTGGCCGCGAGATGATGCGTCCTGAGAATGCCGGCGTGGGTTGGCTCATCATCGATTCCAAGCTGTGGAAGGAAGGCAAGGCGATCATCAAGAATGAGGAACTGATCGACTTCCAGAAATATCCGGCGATTATGACGATGTTGTTCGGAAGCAAGAAGGCGGCGACGGTTGAGGGCCTTGCCAAGAAGATCGGAGTGGATTCTGCGGGTCTGCTAGCTACGCTGGACGCTTATCGAAGCGCAGCGGAGGGCAGAGTTTCCGATCCTTTCGCCAAGGATCCCGAGGATATGAGCCCTCTGTCCGAGGGTCCCTTCTATGCCCTGAATATGAGCGGTGTAAACGCTTTGAACCCGATGCCCTGCATCACGGTCGGTGGGCTCCTGGTGGATGAGAATACGGGCCTCGTCATGCGGCAGGATGGGATGACGATTCCCGGTCTGTATGCCGCTGGCCGCACCGCTGTGGGACTTTGCACCCACCTGTATCTGAGCGGATTGTCGGCTGCCGACTGCATTTTTTCGGGCCGACGCGCGGGCCGCAACGCCGCAGACCCCGATGTAGATCACACGGGATCTCACCGCGGCCTAAGCGCGCTTTACGGGTCCAATGCGCAAGTTCCAGTATGATATTGATCTGCCCCCCGCTGAGTGGCCCAGAGACTATGATAGTCTGGACCACGATGAGCCTGCCCCCATCTTTGGTCCGGCCTTAGTGAGAAAGCCGGCTTCTTTTTACATCAGGACAGGCATGCCTGCCCTGATGTAAAAGCCCGCTCCATC
>Ga0207676_10001596_pt1 | contig 16697 bp, 12 predicted proteins | sample KBSSwiS72_FD_184307 | JGI IMG/M metagenome (GOLD analysis project Ga0207676, IMG submission 184307) | Switchgrass rhizosphere microbial communities from Kellogg Biological Station, Michigan, USA - KBS Switchgrass S7-2 (SPAdes) (version 2) | ecosystem: Host-associated > Plants > Roots >...
GCCGCCGCTGCGAAAGTTTGTCGGCGATCTTTCCAACACGCAAAAGGTCCTGGTCGGGTTGGACATTTACCAGCGACAAGATCCTGAGGATCAACTCACCGGCGCGAGCTGAGTGTGTGATCTCGCATGTAAAGAAGATGGCAAAGTTAAAAGAGATTCCAAAAATCGGCGAGGACGAAGTCATTGAGCTGGAGCGGCGGCTTCAGGAAGCGGAAGAAACCCTGCGAGCGATCCGGCAGGGTGAAGTCGATGCGCTGGTGGTCGATGGACCACAAGGCGAAGTCATTTACACTGTGACCAGTGCCGATTATCCTTACCGGCTCATGATCGACGAGATGAACGAAGGCGCCGTCAGCGTCTCGCCTGATTCGTACATTCTCTACAGTAATCGTAACTTTGCGTACATCCTCGGCCTGGAGGAGACAAACACCAGCGGCGCTCCGTTTGGTGACTATATCGTGCCCGAGCAGCGCGAACAGTTTCGCCAGGATCTGCAACGGGCAAAGAAGCAGAGCGTCCGGCGCGAATACACGCTCAGTCCCGGTGAAGGCCGGGAAGTTCCGGTGCTGATGTCGTTTGCCAAGCTGCAGCCGCAAACAAATTCGATCGGCATCGTCGTCACTGACCTGACGGCGCAGAAAGCCCTCGAAGAGAAATTGCGCCACGCCAAGAACAATCTCGAGGAACAGGTTGCCGAGCGAACGAAGGAGCTGCGTGAGAGCGAAGCGCGTCTTTTCGGAATTCTGGAGCACAGTGCCGCTGACTTGAAGGCCATGCGACGCCTCAACGAGATCGGCGCTTATTGCGTCATAGAAGGACACGAAATTGCAGAGTGTCTTGAGGAAGTTCTTAAGGTCGCGATCGAGATCACCGGGGCAGATAAAGGGGGCATTCAGTTGCTCGACAACGAAACCGGTGTACTCACCATTGCGACGCAGAGTGGTTTCGAGGAGTCGTTTGTAGAGTTTATCGAGAGCGCCACCACGGGAGATACAGCGTGCGGCGTGGCGCTGCTAACGAAACAGCGCGTGATTGTGGAAGACATCACTGAGAGTGAGATTTATGCCGGTACGCCGTCGCTCCCAGCGATGCGCGAAGCGAATGTGCTCGCCGTGCAATCGCTCCCGTTGATGAGCAGTTCCGGCAAAGTTCTCGGCATCGTTTCTACGTATTTCAAGGATGCTCACCGGCCAACCGAGCAGGAGCTGCGTTTGATGGATCTGTTGGCGCGTCAAACGGCTGACTACCTCGAGCGCAAAAGAGTTGAAGGGGAGCGAGAACAGTTACTCGAGCGAGAACATGAGCTGCGCCAGACCGCCGAGGAAGCAAATCGTCTCAAGGATGAGTTTCTGGCGATCATGTCGCACGAGCTGCGCAATCCGCTTAACGTGATTCTGGGTTACGCGGAGTTGTTGCTGCGCATGGAGGAGATCAAACGGTCGCCAAATCTGCATCGCATGGCCGACGCGGTTAAGCGCAACGCCGTGGCGCAGTCGAAACTGATTCGCGACTTGCTCGATCTCTCGCGCTTGCGCAGCGGCAAACTGGAATTGAATCGCGAAACTGTTTCGCCGGTGGTCTCGATTGAGAATGCAATCGAGACGGTGCGTATCGACGCCGACGGCAAAGATATTGAGATTCAGGTGGTGGCGCCTGACGAGCCGTTGTTTGTGCAGGCCGATCCCGTCAGGCTCGAGCAGATCATTTGGAACCTGCTGAACAATTCGGTGAAGTTTACGCCGCGTAGCGGGCGCATCGAAGTTCGCCTCGAAGAAGACGGCGATGAGATTGTTCTGACAGTGGCTGACAACGGGCAGGGAATTCCTTCGTCGTTCCTGCCCCACATTTTCGAGATGTTTCGGCAGGCTGATTCGGGTACCAGTCGCGCGCAGTCAGGCATGGGGATCGGTCTGGCCGTGGTCCAACAATTAGTTGAGTTGCACGGTGGCCTGGTCACCGCATTTTCCGCCGGGGTAGGAAAAGGCGCGACATTTACGATTAGACTTCCGCGCAGCGTCGACACCAAAAGACGGCCGAGTCTGTTAACCGATCTGACTATCGGGACGCTCCAGGGAATGGAAGTGCTCGTCGTTGACGATTCGGAAGACACGACGGAGATGGTGCGGCACTTGTTGGAGATTGGCGGCGCGTCAGTTTGTGCGGCGACGAGCGGTTCGGAGGCACTGCGTTTTGCGCGTGAACGAGAGTTTGACGTGGTGTTGTCAGACATTTCGATGCCGGAGATGGATGGCTTTGAGTTTTTGAGCAGACTGCGAAAGTTGCCCGGCAAAGAGGATCTACCGGCGGTAGCGTTAACGGGATTTGGCCGGCCCGAAGACGTGCAGCGCGCCTCCGATCAGGGCTTCTACGCCCACCTCACAAAACCCTTCGACCTCCAAACCCTGGCCCGCTTGTTGCAAAAAATCCCCCGCCGCAACGGCCACAATAGTCGTTCTTAACCACAAAGACACGAAGGCACAAAATGATTTGCCCAATTTTTGTGCCTTCGTGTCTTCGTGGTTAAGAAATCTGTTTGATGGGGATGCTCGTGGCGGTGCGTTCGCGGGGATAGCGGACGGCGTTCTGAATGTAGCGGACTCCGTCGATGACGCGATCGATCGTCGTGTGTGTATGACCGCAGACGTGTGTACGCGACTTGAGCATTCGAATCTGACTGTCGAGTGCCGTACACAGCGATATGCTTTCCAACCAACTGAATCTTAAATATTGCTTCGGCGGAAAGAGATCGGAACGCGGAATGAAGTGTGAAAAAGTTACGACGGGCGCATCGTAAGTCTTGAGATGCGGTTCGTTCATACGCAGAAAATAATCAGGCAGCGGCGCGGCGTCTTCAGGCCATTTGCACACGTGAAAATCGACCCACGATTTTCGCGCAGCCCGCTCTTCTTCCTCGGAATGAAAGACGCCGTCGTACCACGAGAAAAGCGGCACCACCCAAACATCTTCCAGGCGCAGCGGACGCGTGGTTACATCGATCTCTTCACAGAGACTTAAAACGCGCCGCAGCTTTTCGATGGAATCGAACCCTTCGTTCCTCGCCCAGAGCTCGTGATTGCCGGGTGTGAAGAGCACGTGGCGAAACTTCGCGCGCAGCAGCAGGAGAGTCTCGCGAATGATCTCCAGTCGGTCGGAGACATCGCCCGCGACGATCAACGCGTCGTCGCGGTAAGCGGTGTTAGAAAGCTGTTTGAGCCAGTTAAAGTTTTCTGTGTAGTCGGCGTGTACATCCGATGTCGCAAATAGACGCATGCGACAACTATATTAGCTGTCGATCACTTCGCTGTCGAAGTGCTCGACGGGCCTGTGGATTTTTTGATGTATTTCTCGTACCACGCCAGGTATCGCTCCATCCGATCGCGTTGATAACTGGGTCGCTGAATGCCGTGGTTCTCATTCGGATAGATGACCAGTTGCGTGTCGATCCCGAGACTGCGCAACGCCTGGTACATCTGCTGGCTGCCTTCGATGGGAACGTTGAAGTCGCGTTCGCCGCCCATGAAGAGCGTCGGCGTCTGAATACGATCCGCGTGCAGGAATGGGTACGAGATCTTCACGTACGTCTCCCACGCCTTCGGGTTCCACGGCGGACCAATCTCGTGATCGTATTGAATGATGTACTGATCGGTGCCGTAGAAAGCGACAGTGAAGGCCGTGCCTGCGCCGCTCGTGGCGGCTTTGAAGCGATTGTCGCTCGCGATCAGGTAATCAGTCAGGATGCCGCCGTAACTCCAGCCGCCCACGCCGAGTCGATCGGGATCGGCAACGCCCATCTTGATCACGTGATCGACTCCAGCGAGTAGATCCTGAACTTCGTAGTTGCCCCAGTCAGCAAAGATTGCGCGCGAGAACTTTTGTCCGCGTCCGGAGCTGCCGCGATAGTTCACAGCCAACACGGCATAACCATTGGCCGCAAATACTTGCCGTTCGAGACTGAACGAGTGTTGATCCTGTGAATTTGGACCACCATGAATTCGCAGCAGCAGCGGAACTCTCGTTCCTTTTACATAGGCGGTGGGATACGTCAACAATCCATTAACCTGCGTCCCATCTTTACTCTTGAACCCGACTTCTTCAGTAACTGCCAGATCCAACTCCGCGAAGAGCTCGTCGTTCTGGTGTGTGATTTGGCGGAGCGAGTTTCCTTCCCAAACGTGGATCTCGTTGGCCTTGTTGTCGCTGCCGGAGATTGCCACCGCTTTTCCGGCGCCAAAATTCCAACTGTAGATCACGACTGGCGGAGAGAGTAGTCTTTCCGCGGCGCCGCCTGACAAGTTGGCCTTCATCGGATAAACGGAGCGATCGTCGGCGACCAGAAAACGAATGGACTTGCCGTCGGGACTGAAGCGCGGCGAAGAAACGCCACGATCGAGATCCTCGGTGGCCTTGAAAGGAGTGGGAGCGCTGCTGCCGTCAGAAGGAACGAGCGCGAGATGGTCCATGCTGTAAGCACCGTACTTCTTTTCCTCGCCTTCGAGAAACGCGATCCACTTCGAGTCAGGGCTCCACTCCGGCCGCGAACGTCCGGCGCGCGCGCCTTCCGGCGTCAACTGCTTCTCGGTCGAGCCGGGTTTTGCTTCGGCGACGAAGAGTTGCGCTGCGGGGTCGCGATCGGGATCTTCAATGTGGTTGCTCATGAAGGCGATGCGAGTGCCGTCTGGTGACCACGCCGGCGAGCTCTCATCCCATTTGCTCCTGGTGAGTCGCTCGAGTTTCTTTGTCTCGAGATCGAAGAGATAGATGTACGTGTTACGTCCTTTTAGCAGGTAACCCGCGCCGTCTTGTTTGTAACGATAACGGTCGATAACGATCGGCTTCGGGACGCGCGGTGTGGCGCCGGGTTGCGGCGAGGGGTTGGGGTCGGCGTCCGGATCGGGATCGCCGATCACCAGTGCCAGGCGTTTTGAATCGGGAGACCATTCGTGACCCTGCAAACGTCCTTTGAGCTCGGTGAGCTGCATTGCTTCGCCGCCGTTGCGATCGAGAAGCCAAACCTGGTTGCCGCGCGTCTTGCCCGGTCGTGACGATGTGAAAGAGAGATACTTGCCGTCGGGGCTCCAGCGCGGCGAGCTCTCGCTCTCGTTGCTGAAAGTGATCTGTCGATCGTTGCTGCCGTCGATGCCCACCATCCAGATGTGGGAATTCGATTTGTCGTCCTTCACGTTTGTGGTGTTGACGACGTACGCGACCCATTTGCCGTCAGGCGAGATCTGCGGATCGTTTATGTTGCGAAAGCGAGTCAGGTCGTCGAGTTTGAGCGGATGCCGTGCGGTTTGCGCCGTGAGCGAGAAAGCAAACGCCAGGATCAGCAGCAGAGAAAGACAGTTCAGGCGTCTTCGGAACATAGGGGCCTCCAAAATGTTGGTGTAGATCGCGCGCGCAGAGAAGGGAAGTTTAGCAGGGGCAGGGAGGATTGACCAACAAAAACTGGTCTCGCACAAAGGCGCAAAGGCGCAAAGGAAACGCAAAGAGAATCTAAGCATCTTTGCGTCTTCCTTTGCGCCTTTGCGCCTTTGCGCGAGATTATTCCCCGCGAACAACGTACTGCCGGCCGGGAGCATAGTTGATCCGCCGGAGCTCATGCATGCGTCCGTCGTCGATCGTGCCTTCGACGATCTCGTAACCCAGCAGCGCAAACACTCTCCCGCGCAGGAACAGCGGTCGCGCGTTTCCATACCAGTCGATGCACGACGCACGACACTGATCGTCGACCGCTCTCTCAGGCTGCGAACCCAGCTCGCCTACTTCGCGAAACTGTAGCGAGTCGTTTCTCAGGAACAGAATCGCCGCCGAATTCTGGAACAGGTGCTTGTACCCGGCCCGGCCCGGCAGACTGATCGGCAGACCGAGTGTGCCAGTTTCATCACCATCCGGTTTGTAGAAGAAGCCGTGACTACGCAGCTCGCCCTGCGACGCTTCTTTCCGCGTGTAACGCGACACGATCTCCGGCCATTGGCCCAGGCGCAACGACGAGAAGTGCAGGTTCTTACCATCAGTGCCGACAATCACCGCATCAGAGCCCATCTGCTCGATGCGATCGACACCATGCGGTAACGTCAACTGGTGCGAGTTGCCGCGAGCATACTCCACGATAAAGAGGTTCGACTGTTCAGCTTGCTTTGTGGGCAAACCCCAACCGCTGCCTGTACCGTAGATCAAGTGATTGCCGACAAAGCGGTTCTGGAACGTGTAACCCTCCGGCTTCGGCAGCTTGCGATAGCTCGACGCGGGCACCATCTGGCTACCATCTGAAAAGGTCACGAGTGGAATCCGCATGAGCGCAACATCGCCGGTAACGACTTCCGCTGCCCACATGCCGTCGCCCTGCCCACGCGAATGTACCAGCACGTTGAGATATTGGTCTTCACCCTGAAGGAATGAAAACTGATCGATGGGGGTTCCGGAAACGGTGAGCGCGCCTGGACCAGAACCATCCAAAGGCATTCTGAAGAGCAGCCCGCTCGTGCGTGCCTCGGGGTTCCACATGCTGGTCCAAACATAGACTGAATCAGGTGAAACGTAGAACACGTGGCCCAATGGTCCAAGCACGCTCGTGGCCTGGCAATCAAAACCGCCGTTGGAAAGATCGCACGTGGTGACAGTGTGCAGTGCTATGCCGTACGCGTTTTTAAATTCTGTTTGCGGTTTGTAGACGCGAGTCGCGGGAAGAATTCGCTGGAACTCTTCCGCTGTGGCGCCGTTGTGCCATTTCCTGACCGCCGGAAAAAACGACTGGTAAGGACTGCCGTAGTAGAGATATTGCGGAGAGTAGAAGATCAGTTTGTTGCCGATGAGGCGGCTCGCGTAGTTGCGCGAAGAATAGTAGTCGTTTGAGCGCAGGTGATATGTCGAGCGATACGAAACTTGTCCTTCGTCAGTGATATCAAACAGTCCGACTTCGGTGCCGCCGCGCTGGTAACTGTAACCAATCACGACGACGGTGTTGCCGGAGATCAGCATCTCGTCGTACCAGGTGCTGCGCGGATCGATGTCCGGCGCGAAGGCGTCGACTGCCGAGATCGGTTTCAACGCGTTGTCGCCGATGGCTACAGTGAAGAGACGGCCGCGACGCAGGACAACGAGGTGATTGCCATGGACCTTGACAATGCCGCCTTCGTCGACGCCGGCGTGCTGAACGTTGGTTACTGACTCGTCGTCGCTCTTTGCCTTTGCCAGGCTTTCGGTCGTGGCTACAGGAGCGGCGTTGCCGACCGAATCAGCCTCCATACTCTTCTGCATGCCACGTTCCCGCCGCTTTTGACTTTCCGCCCACTCGCGAAAGTAGCGCGCCAGCTCCTCTTCGGAACCGAACGCCTTCATGGTCCTTGTTGCGGGGATCAGCCCTGACGCGGAAACGGGCGGAATCGTGTCGGTGGTGGCCATCGTACAGGCCAACAGGCCGGAAGTGCTCAACACGGCGCTAAGTGTAAGGAGTAAAAAGGTCTTCATGACGGATACCTCGTGCTTTCAATCTAACGAGCTATTCCGAGGAACGAAGAACCGCGCCGAAACTTGCGCTGCTTCTCTGATGGTGTGTGCGGGTAACGGGCAAATATTCCTAACTAATAAAACGCCGCTGAAAAAACATATCAAGTAAAGGAGGAGGAAATTATGACTCGTCTGTATAAGATTGTGTTACTAATGATGGTCGTGCTCGTTCTAGCGGGATGCAAGAAGCCCAACGAAGCGGCACGCGTGGTCGTTGAATATAAGCAGGTCGCGAACTTCTACGATTACAGGCTCTCGGCGGACTCGAATGACAGCCATGGCGCCAGCAATGGCATGTTCATTATGTATAAGGTCAAGCAGATCAAGAACACCGGCTCGGAGGCCAAGTCGTTCGTCTTTGACGTGAACAAGATCAGCACGGTTGCGCCGGATAAGACCAGTAACGAGAGTTTGCCTGACGGCGCTATCTTGCTCGGCAACCAGAACATCACAACGTTAACCGTGGGCGCGGGGCAGACCAAGGCTGTCAACGCCTGCTTCATCAAACAGGCATTGACCAACAACCCGCAATCGCTCGTCTCGGCGCAGGTGGGGTTGCTCTATTCTGCCGACTCGAGCCAGCCAGTGACGATGACAAACGTGGCGCCTAATGGCAGTGTCGCGTCCGTGGGAAATGCGTTACCCAACCCATTGCAGCAGCTCTGCTCCAGCAACTGACGGCGCGAGGAGGAAAGAGGAATCAATGTTGCCGGAAAGTCTTTGTAAGAAATTCTGGATGTCGTTCACTGAATTACTCCAGAAAGGGGTCGACATAAAATCGTTTGAGGAACCGTTCGAACTCTTCGTCATTGGCGATCCGCCAGCTGGGCTTATTCGGGAGGCCCAGGTTGTTCAGCCGGGCCACCGAAGCCTCTTTCGACTCGTAATACGCACGCAACTTGCGCATGTGCCGTGATGGCCAGAAGCGCGTCGCTCGGAGCGCCGAGCGCATCTGGCGCGTCCCGTCAGCAATGTCCCACAGCCGGCGCTCCTGGTCGTCGCGAAAAGCACGCCGTTCCGCTTCCCACGCGGCTTCCATGCGGGCCTCTGCCTCGGCAGCGGATTCGCGCGACGGCGACGGATAGTAAACGGCCTCGAAAAAGGGCGGGAGGTCGTGGCACCCGACAATTACGGGGAGGCGCCGGGCGAAGCCCTCCTGATCCAGATAGCGCTTTACCGTCTGGTGATAGCGCAACGCACGAAGCCACTCAGCGAGCCTGCGTGCCGCATAGTCGGCTGAACTCGGCTGACCTAGGTAGTAAACGGGGATGCGCGATTTATCAAGCTGGATGGCGGTGTGAAGTTTCGCAAGACCGACGACCTGCATTTCCATGAAATCCCTCACCCCTCCGTGCCACGGCGACCGGTAATCAGCACTCGCCGCCAAAATCTCCTCGCGGCTACGCGCAGAGAACGCATAGAGATTGTCGTCGTCGTGCAATCCAACCTCCATGAATGGTTCGGCCGACTCATCTGGAGTTGGTTGAGGCTCCCCATGGATGGAAAGGTTCATCCCGACAGCCGTGCATAGGCTGCCTGTACGCCCATCAGGACGAAAGATCAACTGCTGGAGCGCATCCCACGGCTGCAACTCGATAGGGTCAGCCTGCGTATCGAGGCACAGTTCCGCCAGCGGTACGGACAGTGACGCGAGGTCGGCGATCAGTTTGCCTTCAGCAAGTTTGTGTTGCTCAGCCCGGATCAAATCGGCTATGGTCCGGCCGTAGCTCCTCTCGCCTGCATCGGTGCTAAACTGAATCAGAAGATCGTTCATCATTTCTCCCACGAGTGAAAACTGGTGCTAGCTGAAGTTGACTTAATCACACGTTTCGGAGGTGGAACTGCTGATCCATCTCTCGATGATCTTAAAGAAGCCCTGCGTGAACTATACATTGAGAATCATCCATCGCTAGTTGAAGGAGATTATAAAGAGCATCCGAACGCCTGGCTAAATTATGGATATGAGAATGGCAACAAGTGGACTGTTTACACACTCGACATATACCGCGGTGGAATGGTGATATTCAGCAAGCGTGATGATCAGGACGACCTCGCCCCTGAGTTTGAAAAGCGTATGACTGGAGTAAGTCAGGAAAGCGCGTTGGGGCTTTGGAAGGCACTAGCTTCGGGAAACATTGACACTTTGATGGCCGAGCCCTGGCTCCAGGAGAAATAATTAGAGGAAACAGGATTTGAGACGAGCCTTCTCCATATTTGCACTGGTCGGCTTCTTCTCAAGTCTATTGGTTCATCTCAGTACATTCTTTGGCATTGATCCATCGAAGCATGTCCCCTGGGTGTGGGTATTGCATCTCGGCATTTTTGTTCTCTTCATTCCGATGGTTTTCGTTCAAGGGTTAAAGCCAAAGAAGGACTTCTGGAGGAACATCTTCGCCGCCATGCCGCGTTGGGCGAGGTATACCGTTAAGGCTTTCTTCGCCTACGCCATCATCAACTTTGCCCTCTTTTTCTTCCTATCTCGAGGCGGTGTGCCAGACGTGCGTGACGGTAAATATGTGCTTCACACCCATGGGCAGGTTGTTCGAGAACTCTCCGAGAATGAATACGAATGGCAGAAGGCGTATGTTATACGGGGATTCTCCGGTCACTGGATGGTTTTCTATCTAATGTTAGCAATAGTTTTCCGGTATCGAGGCAAATCGGCACATCCTTGAATTGAGCGTCTCTGCGTCTGTGCGGTTCTTGATGACTTCCGCAAAGACGCAGAGAGGCCGAGAATTTTAGGCGTTACTCCAGGTGTATGTGGTCAATAGTCATTTCGCCTGTCTCGACCCGTTGGACCACTTGGACCAGGTCCGGATCATTTATTTCCAACGCATAACGGATCAGCGATCGCGTCTTCGCTGGTATTGAACTGTCGGTTATGAGTAATCGAGCGCGTCGTTTGAGAGAAGCGTCGATGGTGTGAGATTTTTCTTTGCGCAGCGTTACGCTACTATAAGTGGCCATGACTTTCATCCTTTCTGTTGAAGGTTGACGGTCTAGGGTCGGCTTAGTGTTGTCCGCACAAGTCGGCCCGCTTCTTGTTGGTGGGATCACGCCACTCTAGCGCGTAGATTTTCGCTTGTCATCAGATTAATTTTGACCTCTCTGGAGAGCGAATATGGGTTCCACTCCTGCTTGCTTGTCTAGTTCTGCCCTACTTAATGCCCGTCGTGAGTCCTGATTCAGGAGATCCATGCCACCTATTATCGCCGCGTTCTTTGAATTCTCCAGCCCCGCCTTCTGGATGTCCGCCGCAGGCCTGATGCTGCTCGTGATTGGATTATTAGCGGCGAAACACAATATCGCCCAGGCTCGTGGACTCGACCGGATAGTAGCCCTGACAACCTTGTGCTTTGCCATCCCGTTGGCGGTTTTCGGCGCAGAACACTTTTCTCTCGGCAGTTCCATGATCGGCCTGGTGCCGCCGTACCTGCCGTGGCGTTTGTTTTGGATATATTTCGTCGGCGTTGCGTTGATCATCGCATCACTGAGCATCGCAACCAGGATTCAGATGCGCTGGTCCGGACTGCTGTTCGGGATCATGATGTTCACTTTTGTGGCGATGATTCATTTACCTGGAGCTATTAAAAGCGGTGACCGAATCATCTGGACCATCGTTATCCGGGAAATGTCATTCGGCGGCGGCGGTTTGGTTCTGGCGGGAATTGCGTTAGGCCGGTTGAGTAGAGAAGGCAACCGTCTCATTATCGTGGGCCGTGTGCTGATCGCGATCGCCGCGCTCTTTTTCGGCGTTCAGCATTTTCTGCACCCGCTTGGAGTTCCCGGAGTTCCGCTCGCAAAACAGATGCCCGCCTGGATTCCCGCTCGCACCGTCATTGATTATCTAACGGGCGCATTTCTGATCGTTGGGGGGATCTGCTTTCTGCTGGGGCGGAAGACGCGAGTGGCGGCCACGTATCTAGGAATCTGGATTCTGCTCCTGGTTGTGGGCTACTACGGACCGATGCTGATCGGGGCGCTGGTGGACCCCAGTCCGGCGGTAAAACTCGAGGGCCTCAACTACTTCGCCGACACGCTTCTGTTTGGCGCAACGATTCTTTCGCTTGCTCACGCCACGAAGTACTTGCGACACGGAGTTCACTAACACGGATTACCACTGGGAGAAGATCGACTCTCTTCGGAGTTAAGGTTATTGGCTGAATGAGCTAGAATCCTTCTGTCCAGCCAAGGGCGTTATCTTGCGTTTTAATCTCTTCAAAGCCGGTTCACCGGTATCACTTAACTCCAATTGTGTTCCTCGTAGTTGGTCTGCTTTGTTGTAATTCATTTGCGCAATCACCTCCTCGGGAAAAGCCGAAGCTCAAGGATTTTGGTTCGAGCCTCAAAAAACTCAAATGGGATCCGGAAAAGAACCAGGCTGTGACCAGCGTTCAGCCAGGTCCCAATGCAAATGATGATGACGAGGTTATTCGCATCGAAACTTCTCTCGTCGTCTGCGACGTGTTGGTGACTGACAAGCAAGGACGCCCGCAACGAAATCTTAAACCAACTGATTTCGCGATCAGCGAAGACGGTGTCTCACAGGAAGTCGGACTTTTCACGCTGGGAGACAAATCCAACATTCCACGCTCGATCGTTTTGATTATTGATTACAGCGGGAGCCAGTTTCCTTACATCAGCGACAGCATCGAAGCAGCGAAAATTCTGGTTGACAAGCTTGGACCACTCGATCAGATGGCAATTGTTACCGACGATGTTGAGTTGCTCGTTGGCTTCACGAGCGACAAGCGAGATCTCAAGAAAGCCCTCGATTCGCTTATTGAAAAGAATAGAGGTAGTAAGGGCGTCCTCGGTATAAGGAAGAGACCACCACAATTTGGTCGTAGCTCTCAAATGAGCGCGTTACTGGCTACGCTTAATGAGGCGTTTGATGACGAAGATCAAAGTCCGGTAATTGTGTTTCAGACGGATGGAGACGAAATTGAGTTCCTTCGAAACTCCATCATTGTCCATGAGGTCCCGCCGGCGCTTCCGCCTGAGTTGCTGCGCCAGGTCCAGGAGCAGACCGAACAAAGGAAGAAGTTGCAACGTGAGCTCATGACGGAGTTTAGTCTCGATGATGTATATCGCGCGGTGGAGAAGTCACGGGCCACCATCTATTCGATCATTCCGCGAACTCGTTTGATTGGTCTAAGCGAGGACGAGCAGATACGACGATTGACAGTTGAAGATGAACGGGTTGTCGAAACGTGGGCCGCCGCAGCTTCATCATCAAAGATGAAGAACATTCTCAAGGCGCGTCACGAAGAGCGTCAAAAGAAGCTTACGAAGGAAATCTGGCAAGCCAGGTTGGACCAGGAGCTCAAAGTGCAACAAGCATTGGTTGAACTGGCAAAACTCTCTGGTGGTGGGGCGGAGTTTTTAGAAACAAGGTCACAGATTACCGAGATTTACAATCGTATCGCGCAAGATCTAAGTCAACGATACATCGTTGGCTATTACCCGACGAACAAGGACCATGATGGAAAAAGAAGACGCATCTCGATCACCGTGAAAGGACATCCGGATTACGTGATTACCAGCCGCACGTCGTATTACGCGCCTGACCGGTAGAAGTCTTCATAATCTCACACAAGGAGTATCACTATGACTAAACTCACCCTTTGCACAATTATTCGATTCGTAACGCTGGCACTGTTTCTTACGCTCTTTGGAGCAAGTACGGTGCTCGGTCAAACTAAGGCTTATGTGACGAATGCTAACGACGGGACCGTTTCGGTGATAAATACAAAGTCCAACACTGTAATCACCACCATACCAGTCAGCCCAGCTCCAGTCGGAATAGCCGTCACACCGAATGGGGCCTTCGTCTATGTAACACTTCTGGGTGGTACCACTGTCGCGGTGATAGACGCAACAACCAACACTGTAATAGCTACTGTCCCCGTTGGACTTGCTCCCTCCGCGGTCGCCATTACGCCGGATGGGGCCTTTGCTTATGTGACGAATCAGTTTAGTAACACTGTCTCAGTGATCAATACAGCGACCAACACTGTAGTCTCAACTGTGGCGGTTGGATTACATCCGGGTGCCGTGGCCATCACGCCAAATGGCGCCTTCGCCTACGTAGCTAATGCCGATAACGCGACCGTTTCAGTAATCAACACAACAACCAACACGGTGGTTGCCACCATACCGGGAATGGATGGTCCAACTTCCTTAGCTGTGACGCCAAATGGCGCCTTTGTTTACGTGACAAATCTGTCGGCCAACGACGTGCGGGTGATAGACACGGCAACCAATACGATAGTTGACACTGTATCAGTGGGAGTGGGACCAGTAGGAATAGACATCACGCCAAACGGGGCTTTCGCTTACGTAACGAATGCTCGCGAATGTACTGTTAACGGTACTGTTTCGGTGATAAACACGGCAACAAATACCGTCACAACTACCGTGTCCGTTGGACTATGTCCGCAAAAACTTGCCATCAATCCAAGTGGAACTTTTGTCTATGTGCCTAATGCTTTTAGTGACACTATCTCGGTAATCAACACGGCTACCAATACCGTGACCGCCACCATCCCGACCGGGCATACTCCCACGACGGTGGCCTTCCCAACACGGACACCAATCGTTTCGCTCATTGCCCAGGTGCAAGCACTGATCGCTGAAGGAGTCCTTACACAAAAGCAGGGGGATACGCTGATCAAGAAACTCGAGGGCATTCAGACGAAGCACAATAACGACCAGACCTCAGCAGTTTGTGGTCAACTCGGCGCGTTCATCAATCAGGTCAACGCTCTCATCAACAACGGCTCACTTACAACGAGTCAAGGGCAAGCACTGATTGAAGCAGCAAACGCCATAAAGCCCACCCTCGGCTGTTAGCCCGTCGGTGGGTGAGAGGCGTTATAGTTCGAGTCCTACCTGGGGATGGGCCACAAGTGTCATGAACAAACAGATTGGCGGATGGAGCCGCTCATTTATGCGGGAGGAAAACGAAGGGCTAACATCGCCTCCCGATTTTATCTAGATCCGGATACACATTAGTTAGGTGCTTGTGGCCTAGGTGTTACGAAAGAAACGGAGGCCGGAAATGAGAATACAATTTCGGAAAACAACACTTCTGACGATATGCTTCTTTCTCATGCTTGCTGTGATCAGCAATACCGGGGTAGGAATTATGAAGGAGTCTAATCCCACACAATTATTTTTAGACGAAACAAGTTCGGCTCCAGCAATTTCCATTCGGGAAAGCGTTCTCACTCAGCATAATGATAATGCACGAACCGGAGCATATCTCGCGGAAACGCAACTAAAGCCTGCTAACGTGAATAGTTTAAGCTTCGGGCGGATTTATTCGCTCCACGTCGATGGCGAAATCGCGGCCCAACCGCTATACGTCAAGGGAGTTCTTATTGGTAGCACGCAGAAGGATGTGCTTTACGTTGTCACGCGAAAGAATAAGATTTACGCGTTTGATGTCGGTGACACTGCTGTTAATCCAACCAGCCGTTTGATCTGGGAGCGGGAGCGAGAACTGCGAGATATAAATGGCCTGGGGGCCGCAGCTATGCCAGGTTCAGAAGACGGACCAAAACCTTGCTTCCAGACTCGCGGGCCTGTAGGTATTACCAGCACGCCGGTGATCGACCCCATTACGGAAAGCATGTACCTCGTATTTCGTACGGGCCTACCTCCTGATCCTAACCCAAATCACCACAACAAAGACTACAGGGTTCAAGCACACTATTGGCTTGCCGCGATTGACATACGAACCAGCCAAGACAAACACGCGCCGGTCGAGGTCATATTCCAAGGCTTCGACGCGAATATGCAACTGAATAGGCCGGGTCTGTTAATGCTCAACGGTGTCATCTATCTTGGTTTTGGGCCTGCCGTCTGCGACCACGGTGGAAATCCCTATTTGCCTACTTGGGAGAAACCAAAACCACACGGCTGGGTTTTTGCCTATCGCGCCCGTGATCTTGTGCTCCTCGACGCTTTCAATACAACAAAGAAAACGGCTTTAGCCGGAGTCTGGCAGTCAGGTAATGGTTTAGCAGGTGATGCCAGTGGCGCTGTTTATGCATTTACTGGCAATAACGGCACTGAGCGTTACAAGGATGTTGACAATACAGACGATAAGTGGGTCCTTGCTAATGACGGTTCCCATATAACTGAGCTTGGAAATTCTATCCTGAAGTTACGTCTTGGCGTTGGCAGTCGCTTCGGCCCTGCTGAACACTTTACAGCGGGGAACTGGTTCCGCCTCGATACCGGAAGACGTTTCCCTGGAGATACTGACATAGGCGATGATGCTGGCGATTCCGATCTAGGTTCCGGTGGTCCCGTCCTATTATCAAATAGAATGATCATTGGAGGCGGAAAGCAAGGCGTGCTATATGTTATTGATCCTGCCAACATGATCCAGGCTAAGCAGAGTCTTCAAGCTTTTTATAACACCTGGCATCCTGAAACTCACCCGTGTGACTACGATAAGGTACAGAGAAATGGTCCCAACATACATGGAGGTCCGGTTGTTTGGCGACCCGCTGGCGCAAATTATACTCTGGTCTATGGAATGCCTGAGAAGGAGTATCTCAAGATATTCAAGGCGCTCGATAATAGGCATGTTGATGAACACCCGGTTATGACGACATTGGAATATGGCATCCGCTCGGCTGATGGCATGCCAGGAGCCGCCCTCTCGTTGTCTGCTAATGGAAACCACGACGGAATCGTCTGGGCATCTCTGCCCATACAGAATAGTAAGGACGCAAGTACTACGGATGGTAATCTCGCAAGGAGTCCCCAGTTTCGGGGCCGCCTCATGGCCTTCGATGCACTTACTTTGAAACTTCTCTGGTCTGCTAACGATACAGTGGCTTTTGCGAAATTTGTCCCGCCAACTATAGGACAAGGCAAGGTATTTCGCGCCGCTTATAAAGACGAGATAATCGTGTATGGTCTTCGAAACGGAATTCCTGATGGGAATCCGACAGACGATGGTTCGCACTCCCTCATACGACCAATCACCGCTGTATGGCAAAATAATAACCACCTGGACCTGTTTATGACAGCCCAGAATGGAACAATCGTCAGCACATTTTGGGAGGGAAATACGTGGTGCAAATGGAGGGGATGGCGGGGATGGTTCCCGATCAAGCCGTCAACTGGTCCACAAAATGATCTAAAGATGACTGCAAGGGGCAACCAAT
>Ga0207676_10001597_pt1 | contig 16695 bp, 11 predicted proteins | sample KBSSwiS72_FD_184307 | JGI IMG/M metagenome (GOLD analysis project Ga0207676, IMG submission 184307) | Switchgrass rhizosphere microbial communities from Kellogg Biological Station, Michigan, USA - KBS Switchgrass S7-2 (SPAdes) (version 2) | ecosystem: Host-associated > Plants > Roots >...
TGACGGGCGGGAGCGGCGCCGACACCCTGGTCGCCAGCATGGGCAACGACAGCCTGACCGGCGGGGCAGGGGCGGACGTCTTCCGCCTGCCGAGCGAGCCCTGGGCGCCGATCCACGTGATGGATTTCGTCGTCGGGACCGACAAGCTCGACCTGTCGGCGTTGCTGCAGGCGTCGGGCTACACCGGCTCCGACCCGATCGCCGCGGGCTATGTCGTGCTGGCCAGCGATGGAGCGGGCGGGACGATCGTCCGCTACGACCGCGATGCGAGCGGCTCCAATCCGGTCTGGCCGAACACCATCGTCGACCTGCACGGCGTCTCGCCGACCGGCCTGACCTGGGCGCAGCTGCAGGGCGGGGGCTCGACCCCGCCGCCGCCGTCCAGCCCGCAGATCGCGCTGACCACCCCGTCGGTGACGCTGGCGGAGGGAAACAGCGGCACGACCGCCTTCAGCTATACGGTGACCCGCACCGGCGACACGTCGGGGACCTCGACGGTCAACTGGGCGGTGGCGGGCTCGGGCGCGAACCCAGCGGCGGCCTCTGACTTCCAGGGCGGCGCGCTGCCCTCCGGCTCGCTGACCTTCACCGCCGGCCAGGCCAGCAAGACCATCGTCGTCAATGTGGTCGGCGACACCGCCGTCGAGCAGAACGAGGGCTTTACGCTGACGCTCTCGGGCGTCTCCGGCGCAACGCTAGGGACAGCCACCGCGACTGGGACCATCACCAACGACGACGGCTCGACGCCGCCGCCGTCGGGCGGGCAGCTGCTGACCTCGCCGGGACCGGGATCGTCGCTGACCGGCGGGAGCGGCGCCGACACCCTGGTCGCCAGCATGGGCAACGACAGCCTGACCGGCGGGGCAGGGGCGGACGTCTTCCGCCTGCCGAGCGAACCCTGGGCGCCGATCCACATCACCGACTTCACGCCGGGGCAGGACAAGCTCGACCTCTCGGCACTGTTCAAGGCGTCGGGCTACACCGGCTCCGACCCCATCGGCGACCACTACATGTATGTGGAAAGCGACGGCGCCGGCGGCTCGGTGCTGCGGTTCGATCGCGATGCGGGCGGTTCCAACCCGGTCTGGCCGAACACCATCGTCGACCTCAATATCGCGCCGGCTCAGGTCAAGGTGAGCGACTGGATCATCAGCTGACCTCCGCGCTCGCCCGCAGGGCGCGCGGGGGCTCAGCGCCCCTTCGGCGCCTTCTCCGGGCCGATGTCGAGGAAGTGGGGAGCGGCGGCGTTGTAGCGGTCGGTCCAGCCCAGATCGCGGACCAAGTCGCGGTGGCCCTCCCACATCATGTGCAGCGCGACGTAGAGCACGATGACGAGGCCGACGTAGCCGATCCAGCGGTAGCGGTGCAGTAGCCGCGCGATCCAGGTCGCCGCTACGCCCATCAGCGCGATTGAGACCAGCAGGCCGAACACCAGGACCACCGGGTGCTCACGAGCCGCGCCGGCCACCGCCAGCACGTTGTCCAGAGACATCGAGACGTCGGCGATCAGGATCTGGATCAGCGCGCCGCGGAAAGTCTTCGCCGGCGCGCCCTTGGGCTCGGTCGCCGGGTCCGAATCGAGCACGGCGCTGGCCTGCGCTTCTTCGACGGCGGCCTGGGCGCGCATCTCGCGCCACATCTTCCAACAGACCCACAGCAGCAGGAGGCCGCCGGCCAGCAAGAGGCCGATGACGCCCATCAACTGGGTGGTGATCAGCGCGAAGCCGATCCGCGTCACCACCGCGGCGACCAGGCCCCAGAAGATCGCTCGCTTACGTTGATCAGCCGGCAGGCCCGCGGCGACGACGCCCACGGCGACGGCGTTGTCCCCGGCGAGCACCAGGTCGATCATCAGAACCTGGAGCAGCGCGCTGATGGCGCCGGGGGTCAGCAGGCTCTCGAGCATAGGGGCTCAAATGCGTCAGATGACGGCGCGCTGCAATGGCGCCGAGGGTCAGCGCGGCCGAGCCGCCTCATAAAGCGCCACGGCGGCGGCGGCGGAGACGTTGAGGCTCTCGAATCCGCCTGGCATGGGAATTCGCGCCAGCTCGTCGCAGTGCTCGGCCACCAGGCGGCGCAACCCCTCGCCCTCGGAGCCCAGCACCAGCACGACGGCGCCGCCGTCCAGCACCTGCGCCAGGTCGCGCTCGCCCGCGCCGGTCAGTCCGACCGTCCTCCAGCCGTTCTCGACCAGTGTCTCCAACGCGCGGGACAGGTTGACCACGCGGGCGACCGGCGTGCGGTCCACGGCGCCGGCCGCGGCCTTGGCCAGCGCGCCGGTGAATCGCGGGGCGTGCCGGTCCTGCAGAATCAGTCCCCTGACGCCGAAAGCGGCTGCCGAGCGTAGAATCGCGCCAACGTTCTGCGGATCGGTCACCTGGTCGAGCATCAGCAGCACGGCGCCGGGCTCTGCGGCGAAGTCCCCGATCGCGGCGGGCTCGAGCGGGGCCGCCTTCAGCGCCACGCCCTGGTGCACCGCGCCCTGCGGAAGTTCCTGGGCGATGCGCTGGTTGTCGGCGATCTCCGCCTCGTGCGCCTGCCCGAACCGCCCCTCGATCTGGCGTGCGCGGTCGGGAGTGGCGAGGAGGCGCAAGGGCGCGCCGCGGGCGGGGTTGGCGAGGGCGGCTTCGACCGCGTGCCAGCCCCAGATCCAGTCCTCGGATGGTGTTTCGGCGCGCCGCTGGAAACGCCCGTGCGGCGTCGATTTGCGACCCCTTCGGGCGTCGTTGCGTTCGGGATGCGAGGCCACTATAAGACGCGCTCCAAATTGGGGACCCCGGACGGGACCTCCGTTGCGGACCTTGTGCGGAGCGTTCCATAGCACTTCGCAGAGGGTCGGACGGAAGCTTCGTTCGAGAACCTCGATGCGGCTCTGCGCGCTGGGGGAATGTCCCGAGTGGCAAAGGGGGCGGACTGTAAATCCGCTGCTGTAATGGCTTCGTAGGTTCGAGTCCTACTTCCCCCACCACGCGCAGGATCGAGACGGAGAGACGCGGCGGAGCCGCCTTGGATGGGCGGGTATAGCACAATGGTAGTGCAGCAGCCTTCCAAGCTGAGGATGCGGGTTCGATTCCCGCTACCCGCTCCAGCCACTCTTCATTCACTGGTTTAAGCAACGCCGGCAGGACCCCGATGGCCAAGGAAAAGTTCGAACGCAATAAGCCGCACTGCAACATCGGCACGATCGGCCACGTTGACCACGGCAAGACGACGCTGACGGCGGCGATCACGATCGTTCTGGCGAAGTCTGGCGGTGCGACGGCGAAGAATTACGCCGACATCGACGCGGCGCCGGAAGAGAAGGCGCGGGGGATCACGATCAACACGGCGCACGTGGAGTACGAGACGCAGAACCGTCACTACGCCCACGTCGACTGCCCTGGCCACGCCGACTACGTGAAGAACATGATCACGGGCGCTGCGCAGATGGACGGCGCGATTCTGGTGGTTTCGGCCGCCGACGGCCCGATGCCGCAGACCCGCGAGCACATCCTGCTGGCGCGTCAGGTTGGCGTTCCGGCGCTGGTGGTGTTCATGAACAAGGTCGACATGGTCGACGACGCCGAACTGCTCGACCTGGTCGAGATGGAAGTCCGCGAGCTGCTGAGCTCTTACGAGTTCCCGGGCGACGACATCCCGATCGTGAAGGGCTCGGCGCTGGCGGCGGTCGAAGGCCGTGACCCGGCGATCGGCGAAGACCGGATCCTGGAGCTGATGACCCAGGTCGACGCCTACATCCCGCAGCCGGAGCGTCCGATCGACCAGCCGTTCCTGATGCCGGTGGAAGACGTGTTCTCGATCTCGGGCCGCGGCACGGTGGTGACCGGCCGGATCGAGAAGGGGATCGTCAAGGTCGGCGAGGAAGTCGAGATCGTCGGCATCCGCGACGTGCAGAAGACGACCTGCACGGGCGTCGAGATGTTCCGCAAGCTGCTGGACCAGGGCCAGGCGGGCGACAACGTGGGCGTGCTGCTGCGCGGCACCAAGCGTGAGGACGTCGAGCGCGGCCAGGTGCTGTGCAAGCCGGGCTCGATCACGCCGCACACCGAGTTCACCGCCGAGGTCTACATCCTGACCAAGGAAGAGGGCGGGCGTCACACGCCGTTCTTCACCAACTACCGCCCGCAGTTCTACTTCCGGACCACCGACGTGACCGGGATCGTGAAGCTGAAGGAAGGCGTGGAGATGGTGATGCCCGGCGACAACGTCGAGCTGAACATCGAGCTGATCACCCCGATCGCGATGGACCAGGGCCTGCGCTTCGCGATCCGCGAAGGCGGCCGCACCGTCGGCTCGGGCGTCGTCTCGAAGATCACCAAGTAACAAGGTGCTCCCCCTCAGGGGCGCTCCCGCGAAGCGGGTGAGGGGGCTTCCGCTCAGACATTTGAGTGGAAGCCCCAAAGGCCGCCGGCGATCCCGGCGGCCTTTTGCGTTGCGGGCTTCCAATTCCAAAGGGCCTGGGAAACGGCCTTCCTGCGCCTTCGATCCGCCTTGCCGGGAAACGGCGCCCCTGCTAGATGAGCCGGCTCCGGCCGATGAGCCGCGCGCGCCGGAAGGCTTCACTGCTTCCCGGCGCGCTGTTCATTGTCCGGGACGATCGTTCTAGGAGTGTAGCTCAGCTGGTAGAGCATCGGTCTCCAAAACCGAGGGCCGGGGGTTCGAGTCCCTCCACTCCTGCCATCCTATATGAGTGCGTGTCAGTGGACCGGGCCGGTGAAGCCGCCGCCCCAGGAAGACAAGTTTGAAGAAAGCCGCCATGGCCAGGAAACCAGGCTCCAACCCGCAAGCGATAAGGAATCGCGCCGCCAAGACCGCGGCGGCCATGACCTCGCCGGCTGCGGTGGCTCAGAGCCAGCCGAAGAAGAAGACCAGCCTCGGGCAGTTCTTCAAGGAGGTCCGCGCCGAAGCGCGCAAGATCACCTGGACGAGCCGCAAGGAGACCTGGATCACCTCGGTGATGGTCGCCATCATGGTGGCGCTGGCGGCGGTGTTCTTCATGGTCGTGGACGTCGCGTTGCAGTTCGGCGTGACCCAAATCCTCAAGCTGGCCGCAGGGTAAGAGACATGTCCGAAGCCGCCCAAACCTCCAATCCGCGCCACAAGTGGTACATCGTCCACGCCTACTCGAACTTCGAGAAGAAGGTGGCGGACTCCATCCGCGAGCAGGCCCGCGCCCAAGGGCTCGACGAGCATTTCTCCGAGATCCTGGTGCCGACCGAGGACGTCGTGGAGATCCGCCGCGGCCGCAAGGTGAACACCGAGCGCAAGTTCTTCCCGGGCTATGTGCTGGTGAAGATGGACCTCACTGACGAGGCCTATCACCTGATCAAGAATACTCCGAAGGTGACCGGCTTTCTGGGCTCCGGCTCGAAGCCGATCCCGGTGTCGGAAAAGGAAGTCGCCCGCATCATCGGCGCGATCGAGGAGGGCGTGGAGCGGCCCAAGCCCACCATCACCTTCGAGATCGGCGAACAGGTGCGCGTCACCGACGGCCCCTTCGCCAGCTTCAACGGCTCGGTCGAGCAGGTCGACGAAGAGCGTGCCCGCCTGCGCGTCACCGTCTCCATCTTCGGCCGCGCGACTCCGGTCGAGCTGGAATACAACCAAGTCGAAAAGATCGCCTGAGGCGACTAAACGGGTTCACGAATCCGGAAAGAGCGGGGCCTTCGGCTCCGCCCTTTTTGTTTTGAGCCACGGACCACACGGACGGGGTTCGACAGCGAACTACCAAATGCAGGGAAAGGGCCTGAGCCCGGCGCGCATGAGCCACTGGTGGGCTCGCCGCCAAACTGACCGACCCATCGGGCCGGTGTGCCAACCTCGTCCGTGTGGTCCGTGTAGTCCGTGGACAATTCCTTCGGCCGCGCCGACGTGAGGCCTCGCCGGCAAGCCTTTCGTGTAATTCGTGGTTCCGATCTGAGCCGCGGTTGCAGCGTAGGGCTGCGCCTGCTACATGCGCGCGCTTCGCGCCGGCGTTCGTCTGCGCGATCTTAAATCCGTGGGAGGGGCGGGCCAGCCAACCCCGTGACCACGGCTCACAACCGGCCGGACCCCGGCCACAGGAGCAAACATGGCCAAGAAGATTCTGGGCTATATCAAGTTGCAGGTGCCTGCGGGCTCCGCGACACCGTCGCCGCCCATCGGGCCGGCGCTCGGCCAGCGCGGCGTCAACATCATGGGCTTCTGCAAGGAGTTCAACGCCCGCACCGAGAAGGAGCAGAAGGGTACGCCGCTCCCGACCGTGATCACGGTCTATCAGGACAAGTCGTTCACCTTCGTCACCAAGACCCCACCGGCGAGCTACTACATCAAGCAGGCGGTCGGCCTGAAGTCGGGCGCCAAGGCGACCGGCCGCGAGACCGTCGGCAAGATCACCCGCACCCAGCTGCGGGATATCGCCGAGAAGAAGATGAAGGACCTCAACGCCAACGACGTCGAGGCCGCCGCCCGCATCATCGAGGGCTCCGCCCGTTCGATGGGCCTCGAGATCGTGGAGGCCTGAGCACCATGGCCAAGCAACCCAAGCGCATTCAGGCCTGGACCGGCGACCGCAACGCCACCCACGCCGTCGAAGAAGCCGTGAAGCTGGTCAAGGCGAACGCCAAGGCCAAGTTCGACGAGTCCATCGAAATCGCCGTCAACCTGGGTGTCGACCCGCGTCACGCCGACCAGCAGGTCCGCGGCGTGGTCAACCTGCCGTCCGGCACCGGCCGTGACGTCCGCGTCGCCGTCATCGCCAAGGACGCCAAGGCCGCCGAAGCCACCGCCGCCGGCGCGGACGTGGTGGGCGCCGAGGATCTGGTGGAGCGCATCCAAGGCGGCTTCATGGACTTCGACCGCGTGATCGCTACGCCGGACATGATGGCCCTGGTCGGCCGTCTCGGTAAGGTGCTGGGCCCGCGGGGCCTGATGCCGAACCCGCGCGTCGGCACCGTGACGCCCAACGTCGCGCAAGCGGTGAAGGACGCCAAGGGCGGCGCCATCGAGTTCCGCACCGAGAAGACCGGCATCATCCACGCCGGCATCGGCAAGGCGAGTTTCACGGAAGAAGCCCTGCTGGCCAACGTCCGCGCCCTGGTCGAAGCGCTGAACCGCGCCAAGCCGTCAGGCGCCAAGGGCACCTACATCAAGAAGATCAGCCTCTCCTCGACGATGGGGCCGGGCTTCAAGGTGGAGACGAACGCTTTCGGCGCGTAAGCGGCGAGCGATCGTCAGGCTTATACGGAGGCGCGGATCGCGAGGTCCGCGCCTTCCATTTGCTCTGGCGCCATTCACATCCGAGATCCGCGCGCCGACCGCCTGGTCCGCGTACTGGCGCGCAAGCGTGGCATCGGCCTCACCGAGGCGATCGCCCAGGCGGTGGAGTCTGAGCTGGCGCGCGAGACCGAGCGTGTCGGCCTCTGGGACCGGGTGCGAGACATTCAGGACGAGATCGCGAGCTATCCGAGGACCGGCCTGAAGACCGACAAGGCGTTCTTCGATTGGTTGTCCGGCGAAGAGGACGAGTAATGTTCATCGATGCCTCCGCTCTCGTAGCGATCCTGCTTCGCGAGCCGGATGGTCAGGCATTCGCTGAGCGTGTGGATGCCGCAGCACGACGTCTCACTTCGGGGCTTTCCGCCTATGAAGCAGCCGTCGCGATCGCCCGGGCCAGTGGAATGCCGATCGATCGTGCGCGTCGACTCTTGACGACATTTCTCGACCGCGCCGGCGTAGAGACCGTGCCGCTCTGCGAGGCCGAGCGTGAGATCGCTTTCGACGCCTTCGATCGGTTCGGCAAGGGGCGGCATCCTGCGAGCCTGAACATGGGTGACTGTTTCGCCTACGCTTGTGCGCGCGCAAACGGCGTGCCGCTGCTCTTCAAGGGTGACGACTTCACCCAGACCGACGTGTGGGCCGCCAAGTTGGGTGGCTTCCCAAAGCCCTGACGACGAGTGGGCTCACCCGAAAGGTGAAAGCTCGAGGCGAAGTTGATCTTTCGGTCGGGCCGCTGTACATGCCGCGCCTTCATCGCTTGGCCCAGGCTAGGCGAGGGAAGGGGACGCAAGTCCCCGTCCTGTCCGAGAACTGTGTAGCCGCGGGGGCCGCCCGTGGGCGGAACGCGGGGGAGAGCCCTTCCCCGGACTCAGGGAGACGGGAAGACAGAGAGTTTCGCGCTGGCCATCCGTTCGGGTGGGCGTGTGAGGCTTGCGGCTTCTCCGACATCGGCAGGGATCTGACCGGCGTGCGCACTCCCGCGCGCGTCGAACCTGAGTATGGAGACCGCAATGGACCGCGCTCAAAAGCAGGAGTCGATCGAGGCGCTGAAGGGCGTCTTCGCCGAGTCCGGCGCCGTGGTCGTGACCCACTATCTGGGTCTGACCGTTGCGGAAATGACCGATCTGCGGGGCAAGCTGCGAGAGCAGGGCGCCCAGCTGCAGGTGGTGAAGAACACCCTGGCCCAGAAGGCTCTGAACGGCGCGATCGGCGAAGCGGGCGACGCCCTCTTCAAGGGTCCCGTCGCGATCGCCTTCGCGCCGGATCCTGTCTCCGCCGCCAAGGTCGCGACCCAGTACGCCAAGGAGAACGACAAGTTCTCCGTCGTCGGCGGCTTCATGGGTCAACAGGTGCTGGACCAGAAGGGCATCTCGGCGCTCGCCACCCTGCCTTCGCTGGATCAGCTCCGCGCCAAGATCATCGGCCTTATCCAGGCGCCCGCGACCAAGATCGCCGGCGTGCTGCAAGCGCCCGCTGGTCAGCTGGCTCGCGTCATGGGCGCCTACGCCGCCAAAGACGCCGCCTGATCGTCACTTCCCGACAACCTCTCTCTCTCTTTTTAAGGATCTGATCACATGGCCAATCTCGAAAAGCTCGTCGACGACCTGTCGGCCCTGACCGTCCTGGAAGCCGCCGAGCTCTCCAAGCTGCTGGAAGAAAAGTGGGGCGTCTCCGCCGCGGCTCCGGTCGCCGTGGCCGCCGCGCCGGCCGCCGGCGGTGGCGCTGCCGCCGAAGCCGTCGAAGAGCAAACCGAATTCACCGTCGTGCTGACCGCCGGCGGCGACAAGAAAATCAACGTCATCAAGGAAGTCCGCGCCGTGCGTCCGGACCTCGGCTTGAAAGAAGCCAAGGACCTGGTCGAAGGCGCCCCGCAGAATGTGAAGGAGAACGTCTCCAAGCAGGAAGCGGAAGAAGTCAAGAAGAAGCTCGAAGAAGCCGGCGCGAGCGTCCAGATCAAGTAATCTGGCGAACGACGTAGTTATCATTTGTGAAAGGGCCGGGAGCGATCCCGGCCCTTTTGTTTTGCAGTTCCGGCGCAGGCGGCGCGCTGTTTAGCCGCCACCTTCTCGCCGCAATTATACCGCGACAAAAAATCAGCAAACAATCTGTGCGGGTTCGGAACCCCGGTCGGTCTGTCGAGTTATCGGGATGCGCGACCAGCGTAGACTATCGGAAGCTAGCAAGCGGGCCCTTCGGGCCCCGAGAGACGGTGCGGTTCCCCGCACCGTCTCACTTTTTATGCCCGCAGGGCTTCCCATGGGGTGCGAAAAGCCCTATCTCAGCCACTTCGCGAAATTTCCGAGCCGATGACCGCGGTTTGTCGCGCGTGCACGCTCCGAGGCATGGTCCGCCGCCCTCCGACCATGCGAGGGAGCGCCCCTGACGATACAGGGGCTTTCCAGCGTCCGGTTCCCATTCGTGGGAACTCCGAGGGTGGACGCAGGATGCAACGACAGACGGCGGGACCCGTGCGCCCGCGCGTCATCAAGGGATAAAAATGGCGCAATCCTTTACCGGTAAGAAGCGGATCCGGAAGTCCTTCGGCCGCATCCCTGAAGCCGTGCAAATGCCGAACCTGATCGAGGTTCAGCGCTCCTCCTACGAACAGTTCCTGCAACGAGAGGTCCGCGCCGGTGAACGGCGCGACGAGGGCGTCGAGGCGGTCTTCAAGTCGGTATTCCCGATCAAGGACTTCAACGAGCGCGCGGTCCTCGAGTACGTCTCGTACGAATTCGAAGAGCCGAAGTACGACGTCGAGGAATGCGTCCAGCGCGACATGACTTACGCCGCGCCGTTGAAGGTCAAGCTGCGCCTCATCGTCTTCGAAACCGACGAAGAGACCGGCGCCCGCTCCGTGAAGGATATCAAGGAGCAGGACGTATACATGGGCGACATCCCGCTCATGACGGAGAAGGGCACCTTCATCGTCAACGGGACCCAGCGCGTCATCGTCTCCCAGATGCACCGCTCGCCGGGCGTCTTCTTCGACCACGACAAGGGCAAGACCCACGCGTCCGGCAAGCTGCTGTTCGCAGCCCGGGTGATCCCGTACCGCGGCTCCTGGCTGGACTTCGAGTTCGACGCCAAGGACATCATCTACGTCCGCATCGACCGCCGCCGTAAGCTGCCCGCCACCACCTTCCTGATGGCGCTCGGCATGGATGGCGAGGAGATCCTCGGCACCTTCTACGAGACCATCTCTTACGAGAAGCGCCAGGGTGGCTGGGCCACGCCGTACAAGGCTGAGCGCTGGCGTGGCGTGAAGCCGAACTTCCCGCTGATCAATGCCGAGACGGGCGAGGAAGTCGCGCCGGCCGGCACCAAGATCTCTGCGCGTAACGCCAAGAAGCTGGCCGACGCCGGCCTCAACACGCTGCTGCTGGCGCCCGAGGCGCTGTCCGGCCGTTACCTGGCCCGGGACCTGGTCAACTTCGAGACCGGCGAGATCTACGCCGAGGCCGGTGACGAACTCGACGAGACGCTGCTGACCTCGCTCGAAGAGCAGGGCTTCACCACGCTCGACGTGCTCGACATCGACGACGTGACGGTCGGCGCCTACGTGCGCAACACCCTGCGCGTCGACAAGAACACCGCCCGCGAGGACGCGCTGTTCGACATCTACCGCGTCATGCGTCCGGGCGAGCCGCCGACGGTCGAAGCCGCCGAAGCGATGTTCAAGAGCCTGTTCTTCGACAGCGAGCGCTACGACCTCTCCTCGGTCGGCCGCGTGAAGATGAATATGCGCCTGGAGCTCGACTGCCCCGACGACATGCGCGTAATCCGCAAGGACGACGTGCTGGCGGTGCTGAAGACTTTGGTCGGCCTGCGCGACGGCCGCGGCGAAATCGACGACATCGACAACCTCGGCAACCGCCGGGTGCGTTCGGTGGGCGAACTGCTGGAGAACCAATACCGCGTCGGCCTGCTGCGCATGGAACGCGCGATCAAGGAGCGCATGAGCTCGGTCGATATCGACACGGTCATGCCGCACGACCTGATCAACGCGAAGCCGGCGGCTGCGGCGGTGCGGGAGTTCTTCGGCTCTTCGCAGCTCTCGCAGTTCATGGACCAGACGAACCCGCTGTCCGAGATCACCCACAAGCGCCGCCTCTCGGCGCTGGGCCCGGGCGGCCTGACCCGCGAGCGCGCGGGCTTCGAGGTCCGCGACGTGCACCCGACCCACTACGGCCGGATCTGCCCAATCGAGACGCCGGAAGGCCCGAACATCGGTCTGATCAACAGCCTTGCGACCCACGCGGTGGTCAACAAGTACGGCTTCATCGAGAGCCCGTACCGCCGTATCCGCGACGGCAAGATCACCGACGAGGTGGTCTACATGTCGGCGATGGAAGAGGCGAAGCACGCCATCGGCCAGGCCAACATCCGTCTCGTCGACGGGGTCCTGCAGGACGACCTCGTCCCCGGCCGGATCAACGGCGAACCGACCCTGATCCCCAAGGACCAGGTCGACCTGATGGACGTGTCGCCCAAGCAGGTGGTCTCGGTCGCGGCGTCGCTCATTCCGTTCCTGGAAAACGATGACGCCAACCGCGCCCTGATGGGCTCGAACATGCAGAAGCAGGCCGTGCCGCTCATCCAGTCGGACGCGCCGCTGGTCGGCACCGGCATGGAAGCAGTGGTCGCCATAGACTCCGGCGCCGTCGTCGTGGCCCGCCGCGCCGGCGTCGTCGAGCAGATCGACGGCACCCGGATCGTGGTCCGCGCCACCGAAGAGCTCGACCCCACCAAGCCGGGCGTCGACATCTACCGGCTGCAGAAGTTCCAGCGTTCCAACACCTCGACCTGCATCAACCAGCGTCCGCTGGTCCGGGTAGGCGACAAGATCCACGCGGGCGACGTGATCGCCGACGGTCCGTCGACGGAGCTGGGCGAACTGGCGCTGGGTCGCAACGCCCTCGTCGCCTTCATGCCTTGGAACGGCTACAACTTCGAAGACTCGATCCTGATCTCCGAGCGGATCGTGCGCGATGACGTCTTCACCTCGATCCACATCGAGGAGTTCGAGGTCATGGCCCGCGACACCAAGCTGGGTCCGGAAGAAATCACCCGCGACATCCCTAACGTCGGCGAGGAGGCCCTGCGCAACCTCGACGAAGCGGGCATCGTGGCGATCGGCGCCGAAGTCCTGCCGGGCGACATCCTGGTCGGCAAGGTCACGCCGAAGGGCGAAAGCCCGATGACGCCGGAAGAGAAGCTGCTGCGCGCCATTTTCGGTGAGAAGGCCTCGGACGTTCGCGACACCTCGCTGCGGCTGCCGCCGGGTGTGGCCGGCACGATCGTCGAAGTCCGCGTGTTCAACCGTCACGGCGTCGACAAGGACGAGCGCGCGCTCGCCATCGAACGCGCCGAGATCGACCGGCTAGGCAAGGACCGCGACGACGAGTTCGCGATCCTGAACCGCAACATGCAGACGCGCCTGCGTCAGCTGCTGGTCGGCAAGGTGGCGGTTTCCGGTCCGAAGGGCCTGGGCCGCGGTGAGATCTCCGCGGACAAGCTGGAAGAGATCCAGCCCGGCCTGTGGTGGCAGATCGCGCTCGACGACGAGAAGGCGATGGGCGAGCTGGAGGCGCTGCGCCGCCAGTTCGACGAGGCCCGCAAGCGCCTCGACCGCCGCTTCGAAGACAAGGTCGACAAGCTGCAGCGTGGCGACGAACTGCCGCCCGGCGTGATGAAGATGGTCAAGGTGTTCGTCGCGGTGAAGCGCAAGCTGCAGCCGGGCGACAAGATGGCCGGCCGTCACGGCAACAAGGGGGTCATCTCCAAGATCCTGCCGATCGAGGACATGCCTTACCTCGACGACGGCACCTCGGTGGACATCGTGCTGAACCCGCTGGGCGTGCCTTCGCGCATGAACGTCGGCCAGATCTTCGAGACCCACCTGGGCTGGGCTTCCGCGGGCCTGGGCAAGCAGGTCGCCAAGGTGCTGGAGGATTGGCAGAGCGGGGGTCAGCGTCAGGCGTTGATCGATCACCTGCGCGACGCCTACGGCCCCGACGAAGAGCTGCCGGAGACCGACGAGGAGCTGATCGAGCTCGCCCGGAACCTGTCGAAGGGCATTCCCTTCGCCACGCCGGTGTTCGACGGCGCCCACATCGACGACATCGAGAACCTGCTGGAGAAGGCGGGCCTCGCCCGGTCGGGCCAGTCGTTCCTCTACGACGGCCAGAGCGGCGAGCGCTTCAAGCGTCCGGTCACGGTCGGCTACATATACATGCTGAAGCTGCACCACCTGGTGGACGACAAGATCCACGCCCGTTCGATCGGCCCCTACAGCCTCGTCACTCAGCAGCCGCTGGGCGGTAAGGCCCAGTTCGGCGGTCAGCGGTTCGGGGAAATGGAGGTCTGGGCTCTGGAAGCTTACGGCGCCGCCTACACCCTCCAGGAAATGCTGACGGTGAAGTCGGACGACGTGGCGGGCCGGACCAAGGTCTACGAGTCCATCGTCCGCGGCGACGACACCTTCGAAGCCGGCATTCCGGAAAGCTTCAACGTGCTGGTCAAGGAGATGCGCTCGCTTGGCCTGAACGTGGAGCTCGAGAACAGCTGACGGATCCTTGCGCCCTCCCTCTGACGGGGGAGGGCGGCTCCGCCCAGCTCTGCAGAATTTTCGCGGCTCTCACGCCGCAGAAGGAATCAAGATGAACCAGGAAGTCCTGAACATCTTCAATCCGGTCCAGGCCGCCCCGACCTTCGACCAGATCCGTATTGCTCTGGCCTCGCCGGAGAAGATCCGTTCGTGGTCTTTCGGCGAGATCAAGAAGCCGGAAACCATCAACTACCGCACGTTCAAGCCCGAGCGTGACGGCCTGTTCTGCGCTCGGATCTTTGGTCCGACGAAGGACTACGAGTGCCTGTGCGGCAAGTACAAGCGCATGAAGTACAAGGGCATCATCTGCGAGAAGTGCGGCGTCGAGGTGACGCTGGCCCGCGTGCGCCGGGAGCGCATGGGCCACATCGAGCTCGCCAGCCCCGTCGCGCACATCTGGTTCCTGAAGTCGCTGCCGTCGCGTATCGCGCTGATGCTGGACATGGCGCTGAAGGACATCGAGCGCGTCCTCTACTTCGAGCACTACATTGTCACCGAACCGGGGCTTACCCCGCTGAAGCAGCATCAGTTGCTGTCGGAAGACGACTACATCCGCTTCCAGGACGAGTTCGGCGACGACAGCTTCACCGCCGAGATTGGCGCCGAGGCGGTGCAGGGTCTCTTGAAGGCGATCGACCTCGAGAAGGTGGCCGACCAGCTCCGTGAGGATCTGAAGACCACCACCTCGGAAATGAAGCTCAAGAAGTTCTCGAAGCGCCTGAAGCTCATGGAGAGCTTCATCGAGAGCAAGAACAAGCCCGAGTGGATGATCCTGACGGTGGTGCCGGTGATCCCGCCGGAACTTCGTCCGCTGGTGCCGCTCGATGGCGGCCGTTTCGCGACGTCGGACCTGAACGATCTCTATCGCCGGGTGATCAACCGGAACAACCGCCTCAAGCGCCTGATCGAGCTGCGCGCGCCGGACATTATCATCCGCAACGAAAAGCGGATGCTGCAGGAAGCCGTCGACGCCCTGTTCGACAACGGCCGCCGCGGCCGCGTCATCACCGGCGCCAATAAGCGGCCACTGAAGTCGCTGGCCGACATGCTGAAGGGCAAGCAAGGCCGCTTCCGCCAGAATCTGCTCGGCAAGCGCGTCGACTACTCCGGCCGTTCGGTCATCGTTGTCGGTCCGGAGCTGAAGCTGCACGAGTGCGGCTTGCCGAAGAAGATGGCGCTCGAGCTGTTCAAGCCGTTCATCTATGCGCGCTTGGACGCCAAGGGCCTGTCGGGCACCGTCAAGCAGTCCAAGCGCATGGTCGAGCGCGAGCAACCGGCGGTGTGGGATATCCTCGACGAGGTGATCCGCGAGCACCCGGTGCTGCTGAACCGCGCGCCGACGCTGCACCGACTGGGCATCCAGGCGTTCGAGCCCAAGCTGATCGAGGGGAAGGCCATCCAGCTGCACCCGCTGGTCTGCGCCGCCTTTAACGCCGACTTTGACGGCGACCAGATGGCCGTGCACGTGCCGCTCTCGCTGGAAGCCCAGCTTGAAGCGCGCGTGTTGATGATGAGCACGAACAACATCCTGTCGCCCGCCAACGGACGGCCGATCATCGTGCCGTCGCAGGATATCGTTCTGGGCCTCTACTACCTGTCGCTGGCCAAGGACGGCGAGCCGGGCGAAGGCAAGGCGTTCGCCGATCTCGCCGAGATCGACCGGGCGCTCGACGCCGGCGTCGTGACGCTGCACTCGAAGATCAAGTCGCGGCACACCGAGATGGACGCCGACGGCGTCGTCGTCCGCAAGGTGATCGACACCACGCCTGGCCGGATGAAGATCGCCGCCCTGCTGCCGCACAACCCGGCGCTGGGCCATCGCCTTCTGGAGAAAAACCTCACCAAGAAGGAGATCGGCAACCTGATCGACGTCGTCTACCGGCACTGCGGTCAGAAGGCGACGGTCATCTTCGCCGACCAGATCATGGGTCTGGGCTTCCGCGAGGCGGCCAAGGCAGGCATCTCCTTCGGCAAGGACGACATTGTCATTCCGAAGCGCAAGAAGGAGATCGTCGAGGAGACCCGCAAGCTCGCCGAAGAGTACGAGCAGCAGTACGCCGACGGCCTGATCACCAAAGGCGAGAAGTACAACAAGGTGGTCGACGCCTGGGCCAAGGCCACCGACCGCGTCGCCGACGAGATGATGGCCGAGGTGTCCTCCGCGCCGGTGGTCGACGGCCGTCAGGCCGAGGTCAACTCGATCTTCATGATGTCGAACTCCGGGGCCCGGGGCTCGCAGGCGCAGATGAAGCAACTCGGGGGGATGCGCGGCCTGATGGCCAAGCCGTCCGGCGAGATCATCGAGACGCCGATCATCTCGAACTTCAAGGAAGGCCTGACGGTCCAGGAGTACTTCAACTCCACCCACGGCGCCCGTAAGGGCCTGGCCGACACCGCGCTGAAAACCGCCAACTCGGGTTACCTGACCCGCCGCCTGGTGGATGTGGCGCAGGACTGCATCATCACCGAAGAAGACTGCGGCACCACCCGCGGCATCACGCTGCGGGCGGTGGTGGAAGGCGGCGACGTTCTCGTCTCGCTCGGACAGCGCATCCTTGGCCGCTTCGCTGCCGAGGACATCAAGGAGTCGGGCGGCCAGGTCATCGTACCGGCCGACACCTACCTCGACGAGAACATGATCGATCTCGTCGAGAGCGCCGGGGTCCAGTCGGTGAAGGTCCGCTCGGTCCTGACCTGCGAGACCAAGAACGGGGTCTGCGGCGCCTGCTACGGCCGCGACCTGGCGCGCGGCACGCCGGTGAACATCGGCGAGGCCGTGGGCGTCATCGCCGCCCAGTCGTTCGGCGAGCCGGGCACCCAGCTGACGATGC
>Ga0207676_10001602_pt1 | contig 16677 bp, 14 predicted proteins | sample KBSSwiS72_FD_184307 | JGI IMG/M metagenome (GOLD analysis project Ga0207676, IMG submission 184307) | Switchgrass rhizosphere microbial communities from Kellogg Biological Station, Michigan, USA - KBS Switchgrass S7-2 (SPAdes) (version 2) | ecosystem: Host-associated > Plants > Roots >...
CAGGATCACCGCGGCCAGGTCCTGCGGCGTCACCGCCTGGGTGACGCCGCAGGACCTGGCCGCGGTGATCCTGTTCCTGGCCTCGGAGCAGGCCCGCGCGGTGACCGGCGCGCTGGTGCCGGTGACCGGAAAGGTCTGACGGCAAGCGCCGCAACGCCCCCTCAGTCGCTTCGCGACAGCTCCCCCGTTTCACGGTGGAGCATCTACGGCCCAGATCCTCCACCGCGCCGCGGGGGAGGTGTCGGCGAAGCCGACGGAGGGGGCGTTCGGCCGCGCCGCCCCCCGTGCGAACACGCCTATATAGCTCCCCATGCTCGAAGCCGCCGACATGCCCGACGCCGACTTCACCGCCTGGGTGACGCCGCAGGACCTGGCCGCGGTGATCCTGTTCCTGGCCTCGGAGCAGGCCCGCGCGGTGACCGGCGCGCTGGCGCCGGTGACCGGCCGGGTCTAGCGGCGAGCGCCGCAGCGCCCCTTCAGTCGCTTCGCGACAGCTCCCCCGTTTCACGGTGGAGCATCTACGGCCCAGATCCTCCACCGCGCAGCGGGGGAGGTGTCGGCGAAGCCGACGGAGGGGGCGTTGCGGCGCTCGCCGCCCCCCGTGCCGCCCCGTGCGAACACGCCTATATAGCTCCCCATGCTCGAAGCCGCCGACGCGCCGCCCAGAGGCGCCGCCCTGATCAAGGACGAGGTCAAACGCCTGCCCGATGCGCCCGGCGTCTACCGGATGCTGGGCGACGACGGCGAGGTGCTCTACGTCGGCAAGGCGCGCTCGCTGAAGAAGCGGGTCCTGCAGTACGCCCAGGGGCGGTTCCACACCCAGCGCATCGCCCACATGGTCGACCTGACCCGGGCGATGGAGTTCGTCACCACCCGCACCGAGACCGACGCCCTGCTGCTCGAGATCAACCTGATCAAGCAGCTGAAGCCGCGCTTCAACGTGCTGCTGCGGGACGACAAGAGCTTTCCCGAGATCGTCATCCGCCGCGACCACGCGGCGCCGCAGCTGCGCAAGCACCGCGGGGCGCACACCCTCAAGGGCGACTATTTCGGTCCCTTCGCCTCGGCCTGGGCCGTCAACCGGACCCTCAACACGCTTCAGAAGGCCTTCCTGCTCAGGTCCTGTTCCGACAGCGTCTACGACAGCCGCACCCGGCCCTGCATGCTGCACCAGATCCGCCGCTGCGCCGCCCCCTGCACCGGCCTGGTCAGCCTCGAGGACTACGCCGCCCTGGTCGACCAGGCCGAGGACTTCCTGCGCGGCAAGAGCCGGGCGGTCATGGGCCGGATGTCGCAGGAGATGCAGGCGGCCTCCGACGAGATGGAGTTCGAGCGGGCCGCACGCCTGCGCGACCGCATCCGGGCGCTGGCCTCCATCGCCCAGGAGCAGCAGATCAATCCCGAGACGGTCGAGGAGGCCGACGTCTTCGCCCTGTTCGCCGAGGGCGGCCAGGCCTGCGTCCAGGTCTTCTTCTTCCGCGCCGGCCAGAACTGGGGCAATCGCGCCTATTTCCCGCGGGTCGACCGAAGCGACGAGGATCCGGAGGTGATGAGCGCCTTCCTCGGCCAGTTCTATGACGACAAGCCGATCCCCAAGCTGATCCTGGTCAACGTCGAGCCTTCGGAGAAGCCGCTGCTGGCCGAGGCGCTGGGCCTGAAGTCGGGCCGCAAGGTCGAGATCAGCCGGCCCCAGCGCGGCGAGAAATGCCAGCTGGTCGAACACGCCCTGACCAATGCGCGCGAGGCGCTCGGCCGCAAGATGGCCGAGAGCTCGGCCCAGTCGAAGCTGCTCGCAGGCGTCTGCGAGGCCTTCGCCCTGGACGCGCAGCCGGAGCGCATCGAGGTCTACGACAACAGCCACATCATGGGGACCAATGCGGTCGGCGGGATGATCGTCGCCGGCCCCGAGGGGTTCCAGAAGAGCCAGTACCGCAAGTTCAACATCCGCGGGACCGAGCTCACGCCCGGCGACGACTACGGCATGATGCGCGAGGTGCTGCGCCGCCGGTTCTCGCGCCTGGTCAAGGACGAGGAGGAGGGCGGCGAGGCCGTCCGCCCGGACCTGGTGCTGATCGACGGCGGCGCCGGCCAGCTGGCCGCCGCGCTGGAGATCATGGCCGACCTCGGCGTCGACGACATCGCCGTGGTCGGCGTGGCCAAGGGCCCCGACCGCGACGCCGGCCTGGAGCGGTTCTTCATGCCGGGCAAGGAGCCGTTCATGCTCGAGCCGAAGTCGCCGGTGCTCTACTACCTGCAGCGGCTGCGGGACGAAGCCCACCGCTTCGCCATCGGAACCCACCGCGCCAAGCGTTCGGCCGAGATGAAGAAGAACCCCCTCGACGAGATCGAGGGGGTGGGCCCGTCGCGCAAGCGCGCCCTGCTGCACGCCTTCGGCTCCGCGCGCGGCGTGAGCCGGGCCTCCGCCTTCGACCTCGCCAAGGTCGAAGGCGTCAGCGAGGCCCTGGCCCAGCGGATCTACGACTTCTTCCGCAAGGGGTAGCGGCAGCCTCTGCGGTCAGCTCCCGCGCCGGGGTCAGGGCGAGGCGGCCCGGGGCGCCGTCGGCAAGGGACCTGCGGCCCAAGACTGCGCAGGCAAGGCGCCTGCGGCCCAAGACCCTGTCGCCAAGGCCGCTTCCAGCGGCGGCGAGTCCACCCATCGCAGCGCCATCAGCGGGGCCCCGGCCACGCCGCTGTCGATTTCCTGCTGCGCCCAGGCCTCCTCGGCCAGCCGGCTCCAGTCCGGCGCCAGGCCAAGGTCGCGGCAGATCCGCGCGATGACCTCGCTGACCGGCCGCCCCAGCAGGTCGCCGTAGATGTCGTGCTCGTCGAGCCGCTCGTAGGCTTCCTTCGCCAGCCGGTCGCCCTCGGCGTCGTCGGCGGCCTCGGCCTGGATCACCCGCTCGACGATGCGCTCCACCTGCGCCTTGCGGGCGGCCTCGCGCGCCTGCCGGTCGGAGCGTTGCTTGGCCTGACGGCGGGCCTCGCCCTCGTCCAGCGCCTGCAGGTCCTGGACCAGCCTGGCCTGCAGGGCGAGCGTCAGCCGCACCGCCCGCGACACCCGCGCATAGGCGAGCGCGAGGTCGCCGTGCACCACCTGCAAGCGCTCCGGAAAATGCTCCGGCCCCACCGCCTCCGGCGCCGCGGCCCCCGGCCCGTCGTCGGCCGCCGCCATCGCCTGCCGCTCGATCGCCAGGGCCACATTGAGCCCCACCTCGCCCAGCCGCCCCAACACCCACAGCTGCCGCTCGATCAGCCCGCGCGCCCTCTCCGCCGTCCTGGCGGGCGCTTGCCCGTCGCCTTGGGGTGAGACTGTGGTGGGGTCGCTCATTGTGGAACAAATCATGAACACAAAGCGCCGATTTGTCAAGGTCGACCGGGTGGGCGGCGGGGAGCGGTTCGGGGGAGAGTGGTGGTAGGGGCGGGCGAAGGCGCAAGACTGACTCTTGACGGACGTGCGAACGTCCGCTCGTGGGCCGGGCACGAGCTTCACCGCGTCGCGGCTGAACCTGCACGTTGGGAGAGCACCAGCGGGGTTGCATGAGAGTGGCTCAAGTCTATAGTGGCCAAAATAGCCACTATGGGCCGAAATGCGTCTCTTCCAATCCGCCGATGCGCAAGACCTTTCCGGGCTTTCGCGAAGCCAGCTTCGGAACTGGACGGACCGTGACCGGCTAGCCTTGCTGCCGCCTGATATCAGCCCTCAAGGGCCTGGTCGGCACGCCATGTACAGCTGGCAGACCATACTCGTTCTTCGCGTACTGAAAGAGCTTCAGGAGAAGTACGGAGTTGAGGTAAGCGGATGGGGGGCGGCTGCTCAGTCCCTCCGTGAGCAATTAGAGGGGCAACCCTTTCCCAGCCTCTGGCGCCTCACTGTTTTCTTCCCCGACCGCCATTACGCGCAGTTGGTGGTTACTCCTGACCTCCACGCCGGTGGATTGATCGTCCCGCTAGAACCGCATCTTTCGGAATTGGCCAGCAGACTGTCGGTTCCACCCGAAGATCAACTTCCCCTTGTGCTGCCCGTGGTGGTGGGCCGATGACCAGCCAGATTGCAAGCAAATGGGCGCGGCAGTTTGGCCTCGCCGCTACACCGCTGTTCACTTCGGAAACCGTAAACGGAGCGGAACACCAGGTCTTGTTGGATGGCGGATACGGCAGCTTCGCCGTGTCTTCGACCAACGATAAGATTTGGGAGGATGATCGTACAGCTCAATGGGCTTGGTCGAGCGACCTACCCCACCACGTCACTGTTACCGACGCAGTCGTTGCGGTCACACGGTGGGATAAGCCTAAAGCTGAACTTCTAAGCCGCGATAGCGTCGACGCTCATCTTGAGTCGTTCTACACATATCTAACCACAGATCGAGTTCGCTCAACGCGACGTGTAGTTGATCACGTTCTTGGTTTATATAGACGCATCCGCACGCTTGTTGCACACGCGAAATTGGACGATGAAAGGAGCGTGGAAGCATTTCTCGGCTTCCTCGATCTTATCATTGAGCGGGAGTCCTCTTCGGCAAGGGCCGCCGCAGAGAGGCCTCTCCCAACTTCCGAGTTCCGGGCGATGCTATCGGAGCTTCCTGAGAGCGGCATTGCAGCTCTTGTTGAAGACCTCGAAGCTACCCCTGAGATGCGGTCCTACCGCCTCTTTCCGGATTTGGCGGTCCGCCACGCTGGCACGGAGATCTTCCAGGAGGCGCATTTCGCCCTCCTACGAGCGCCAGATTTAGATTTGTTTGGCTATCCCGCCGCGTCGAAGGCACGACCCATCACGCGCGGAGGCGCTCACTTCACACCCGCGCCACTCGCCAGGTCGGTAATCGAGCAAGCGTTGCAGCATCTGGGCGATTTAAGTGCTCGGGCCACTCTGACGCTGTTGGACCCTGCGTGCGGCTCGGGCGCTTTCCTACAAGAGGCGCTCCGCACGCTTCGGCGCTTACAATTCAAGGGGAGGATCATTCTCGCCGGACGAGACGTCTCGCCCGCGGCGATTGCCATGGCGAAGTTCGTCGCCGAACGCGCAACTAGGGACTGGCCTGGATCGCCTGAAATAGAAATTGATATTCGGGTCGGGGATTCCCTCGTCGATCCCCTCCCCCAAAGCGATCTGATTCTCATGAACCCGCCCTTTGTAGCTTGGGCGGCATTGAGCTCTGACCAAAAGCATAAGATGGCGCAGATTCTCGGCGCTGACCTTCAGGGTCGAGGGGATCTGAGTATGGCATTTGTCTCGCGCGCCGTGGCTCACCTAGTGCCTGGCGGTGCGCTGGGCGTTCTGTTGCCAGCGAGCCTTTTGACTCTTGAAGCGGCCGCACCGTGGCGGAAGGGGCTGATGGATCAAGCCCAATTGCGGTTGCTCGCTTCCATCGGCGACTATGGATTATTTGCGCATGCGTTAGTGCAGGTCGCAGCGGCCGTATTCAGCAAAGGTCCGCCGACGGACGCGGACTACCCTGTCACCGCGCTTGTGACCAGCAATACTGGAGATGCAACGGGTAACGCGCTGCGAAGCTTGCGGAAGGTAATGCTTTCCCATGCGGAGTCCGAAGGGGATGGCTGGCGCATATTCAATGTTCCATCGACGGCATTGAAGCGGCGTCCAACCTGGCGGGTCACGTCTCCGAAGGTTGAGAGTGCCATTTTCAGGCTCGCGGAAGCCGGCACCGTAAAGGTGTCCGACTTATTCGATGTGCGACAGGGTGTGCTTACGGGGCTAAATCGCGCGTTTCTACTCAATCACGATGAATTTGAAGCTCTTCCTCCTCGCGAACGGAAGCATTTCATACCCGCTGTAATGAACGAATCGATCCAAGATGGTGAACTTAGACCTGGATGGTGGGTATTTTATCCGTACACAGTGGCCGGACCGGAGATCGAGACCGAAGAGGCGCTGAAGTCCACTGTTCCGACCTACATGAAGCGCTATTTGGCACCACATCGTCACGCGCTTGAGCGTAGATCAAATATAGTTCGGGGTAATCGCACCGACTGGTGGGGCATTTCTGAGCGACGGGCGACATGGATTTTTGATCCTAAACCGCGGATAGTTTCGAAATATTTTGGCGAGAGCGGGGGATTTGCCTTAGATGCCGCGACTGAATACGTCGTTGTGCAGGGCTATGCGTGGCTCCCTAAGTTTGGAACCGATCTTTCGGCAGGTGACGAGGTGCAAGCCCCGGAAATGAACATCTTTCCGCTCACCTCATTGATGCAAGCCTATGTCGCGCTCCTCAATGCGCCGCGATTCACACGTCTCCTCGAAATCTTCTGCCCGCACGTGGCTGGGGGCCAATTCAACCTAAGCCCTCGTTACATCGGCGACATTCCGATACTCGACCTAGCGTCAGCTATTCAGGATGAGAGGTTGGGTAGGCTCGTCTCAAGGCTGTCGGAACTTGGCCGTCGCCCGCAGCCGAGAGATCCTCAATGGGCAAACTCCGCGGACCGAATCCTCGGCGAGGTTTACGGCCCGGACTTTTTCGACGAGTTGTGAGTTGTCGCAACCGCTATTTCTTAGCGAATCCAATTTGAAGATGCACGTGCGCCAGCTGAGCGAGACGTTGGCCACGTATGTTCATCCATCAGCGCGGGTCCAAGTAGAGGCTGATTGGAATCTTTCGCCGATCATCGCTGGGCTTGTAGGACAAGGCTGCGACTTTACTGAGCGAAACCGCGGTCGTGGGCAGGTCGCCGTTGCACCGTTCGTCGAACTGAAGGATGACCTGTGGTCATGGCTCGGATACCACGAGGAGTGGGCGGATGATCCCGGTGGGCGGGGGCGACGGCTTTCGTTTCGCTCCAGTTCGCTTACGATTTACTTCGGCCGGGCTCATGAGAATCCAAAACCTCAGATGTTCCGCGCTGAGTGGGCTGGCTTGGCGAGGTGGGGTGGTGCCAAGGATTATATCTTCCAAGCACCCGGTGCAGGACACCCGCATTGGCAGTTCGATGCAATCGAAAGTCTAAAACGGCTCGATGATGCCGAGGAAGTCGCAGCCCTTCGCGAACTTTTAACTGGCGGCGGCGATGCCGTATCCAAGTTCCAACCCAACGGCACGCGTGCAAGTTTGGCCGATAGCTTGTCGGACCATTCTTTGAGCCGGATTCACTTCGCGAGCGCGGCGGCGTGGTGGAAGCTGGGAGAACCACACGCGCACGGGCCCGGTAAGCCGGATGATATACGCTCCTGGCTTGCCGGATCCCTTGCTTACATTGCGGAAGAGCTTGGTAGACTTGTTTAGTGGGGCTAACGAATTTCGCCCTATCTCTGATGTGGGCGAACCTCGCTGACGTGCCACCCTGAGACGCACAAGTCGGCTGGCGAATGTCCGGAGTCTGGAGCGGTCCCAACTTCCCCTCCTGGCGCAAGCTGGCCGGCTGACGGCCTGCGCGGTGGAAGCGGATGCCGCGAACCGGAGCTTGAGGCCTGCTAGCGCAGCGCGTGCGCGCAGCCGACCTTCGTGGAGCCCCTGAGATCGCCCTCGGAAAAGCGCGAGGGCTCTTGACTCGGGGATCGAGTGGCGTATTTAACCTAATGAGCAAATAACGACTCGGTTAAATACAGATCCACGGCCGCGCCTGTCACGTGTTCCCCTGGCTGGGGCGGGCAATGCGTTCGGGACGATCGCCGATGTCACGAGGTGCAGAAGATGCAGGCTGCGGCCGATCCGTTGAGCCAGACTCTTTCGGCTTTAGCCGATCCCACCCGGCGGGCGATTCTGGCCCGGTTGACCGAGGGGGAGGCGACGGTGAACCAACTCGCCGAGCCGTTCGACATCAGCCTGCCGGCGATCTCGCGGCATCTGAAGGTGCTGGCGGCCGCGGGTCTGATCTCCCGCGGCCGCGAAGCGCAGTGGCGGCCCTGCCGGCTGGAGGCGGGACCGCTGAAGGACCTGGACGGCTGGCTCGGCCAGTACCGCCGGTTCTGGGAAGGCAGCTTCGACAAGATGGACGCCTATCTGGCCAAGCTTACGAAAGGAAATCGCGATGGACGCAAGACCTGATGCCCGCGCGGGTCTCGACCGCGGCATGCCGCTGCGGGATGACGAGTTGCTGATCGTCCGGCACTTCGACGCGCCGCTGCCGCTGGTGTTCCGCCTGTGGGAGGACCCCGTCCACCGGGCGAACTGGTGGGCTCCGAAGGGGTGCCATTGCACCTACTTCAGCCACGAGTTCCGCGAGGGCGGCGCCTGGCGCGCCTGCTTCGTCTCGGAGACCCACGGCGAGAATTGGCAGAGCGGCGTCTACGAGGAGATCGACCGCGATCGCCGGATCGTCTTCACTTTTGTCTGGGACAGCGGCCCCGCAGGCGGCGTCGACACCACGGTGACGGTCACCTTCGCCGAGGCCAACGGCGGGACCATCCAGACCTTCCACCAGACCCCGTTCACCGCCGTCGAGCGGCGCGACATCCACGTCGCCGGCTGGAGCGGGCTTATCGACCGTCAACAGGCCTATGTCGAGGCCAACGCCGAAGGAGAGTCCCAATGATCACGCTCTACGCTTTCAAGTGGGTTCCCGCGTTCGCGCAAGGGCTCGTCCGCGACCTGCGGGTCCGCTGGGCCCTCGAGGAGGCCGGCCTCCCGTACACGGTCAGGCTGCTCGCCCACGGCGAAGCAGACTCGCCCGAGTACCGGAAGCTCCAGCCCTGGGGCCAGGTGCCGGTCATCGAGGAGGACGGCCTGGTGCTGTTCGAGAGCGGGGCTATCGTCCAGTACATCGCCGAGAAGTCCGAGGCCTTGGCCCCGAGCGACCCGGCCGGACGGGCGAAGGTCGCGCAATGGCTGTTTTCCGCCCTGAACTCCGTCGAGCCGCACGTCAGCAATCTCGGCAATATCGACATCTTCTATGCCGACCAGGCCTGGGCGAAGGCGCGCCGGCCGGATCAGGAAGCCTTCACCCGGATGAAGCTCGCCTCCCTGGCCCGGCGCCTCTCCGGGCGCGAATGGCTGGAGGACCGCTTCACCGCCGGCGACCTGATGATGGTCACCGTGCTGCGCAATCTGCGCCACACCGACGTCGTCAGCGCCGACCCGGTGCTGGGGCCCTACGTCGCCCGTGGCGAGGCCCGCCCGGCGTTCCAGCGCGCGCTCGCGGCGCAACTCGCGCCGTTCAAGGACCACGCGCCGGAGACGGAGCTCGTCTGAGAACGCCACCCATGCACGGCCCGCGCCCCGTCTCGAACGAGGCCGAGCCTGCGCCGCTTGAGCCCCCGCGCAAGCGGGGCCTCAACGGACGTCCCCTCGTGGCGCTTCACTCGCCTAAGCGTGCTCGCCGTTCAGGTGCGAAGGAGCCTGGTCAGGCGTGCGCGATGTCTATCAGCAGCTCGGCCAGGGCCTCCGGTCGGTAGGGCTTCTGGATGATCCGGGCTTGCGGATAGCGCTCGGGGAGATCGGCGGGATCGTAGGCGGTCGAGAAGACGATGGGGACGCCTCGACCGACGAGAATGTCGGCCACCGGGAACACCTTCTCGCCGCCCAGATTTACGTCCAGGATCGCGGCATCGATCGCCGTGGCGGTTTGAATTTCAGTGAGCGCGTCGCTGACCGTGGCGGCGGCCCCGGCGAGGATGCAGCCGAACTCCGCAAGCATGTCTTCGAGCAAGGCCGCCACGAGCGCCTCGTCTTCAACGAGAAAGATCTCGAGCCCGAGGAGCGCGGGATAGGCGGCGGGAAAACCGGAGCCCTTTCCAGCGGCGCCTTCCCATCCCGTATGAGCCGTAGGCATTGTCGCCACCCTGACCCTGATAGACGCCTGTTGTAGGCTTCTGGCCGGTGAATTTCCAGGCGACTCCGCGGCCGCCGCGGCATCGGCGCCTGCGCGCGGCCCGAATGTCGCGTTCCTGGGGCGAGGACGACGTCTGCTCATGGCGCAGCTCAGCGGCTCGGCGAGCGCCGTGGCCGGGGCGGGTGGCTGACGGGCGTTGACGTGAACGACCGCCGCACCTCACCCTCAATGACCGCGGTTGGGTCGCACAGGGCGTCGCGCGCCGCCGTGGCGAACCGGCCAAGCCGATTTTCCGCCCGCGAAGGATCTGAATTTGGTGAGCCTTAGGGATGCGCCGTGGTCGGCGGCGTGGAGTGGGGAACAAGCCTTCAGCGTCGATCCCTCGTCCGACTTCCCCGGGATGCTGGAGCTCAATCAGAAACAGGCGCGCGGCGCGGGGGAGCCCTTGTTCGGGGCGATGAACGCCACCCGCCTGCGGCGCGGGATCATCGACCTGCTCTGCCATGTCTGTGGCAAGCCCACTGTCCGCAACGAGCGCTACATTTTTCCGGTCGCCTCGGGAGGGCTCGTCACCCTGCAGGACGGGTCTCAGCAATACGGCTGCAATGTCCCGCCCATGCACCGGGCGTGCGCAATCCGCGCTTCCCACGCCTGTCCGCACTTGACCAAGGTCCGCGAAACACCGCTCCGGTGCAGTCGGGACGAGGGGCGGCTGATCCACCGCAGTGACGTGACGCCGGGCCTCGAAGCGGTCGCCAGGATGCTGCCGACGGGCGTGGACGTCGTGCTGTCGTGCTACCGCCTCTACGGTGACGAGTTCACCGCCAAGATCCTCGCCGTGCGGCAGGCTTGGGAAACAACCGTGGCCGAACGGCTCGCGTCGAAGAGGCGCCGCGCCGAATGATTCCACGGCGGGTCCCTGAGGCGCTCGCCGCGTGCGAACGTCAGGTCTCTGCAGGGGATCGAAGGCCCGCTTTTTGGCGCGATGCCGTCGTGCGCCGCCGACGCAACCCGGGGCAATGAACGGCGCCTAGGCCCGCGCAAGAAGCGGCAGCAGGATCTGGACGAGGCCGACGAAGGAGACGCCCCACAGCGCCGTCCGCAGCCCAGGAATGCCAATGATATACGCCGGCGCATAGGCCAGTCGGCTCCAAAAGAACAGCTGGGCGCCATGCGCCGTCCCGGAACCCGTCTTCCCGGTCAGCTGCGCCACCAGAACAAGCGCCGCGAACACAATGAGGCTTTCCATGAGATTGCGGTGAGCCCGTTGGGCGCGGCCGGCCCAGCCCGTGAGGGCTGGCAAATTCTCGCGATTGCCAATGAGCGGTAACAACCCCAGCTGCGCGATCGCACCGGCGAGTGCGACGAGCATTTGCACCAACAACAGGGTCACGGACCAGACTAACAGCTTGAGCTCAAGGGTCATGCAAGCGCCTTAACATCTTCGACCGTCAGACCGGTTCCGACGTCCCACTCAACTTCGAGCGGCGATCGACGCTGTAGCGCGACTTAACGAGCGCCGCTAATGGGTATAGTCTGGATGAGTTATGAAGCAGGACTTCACAGTCAGGCAGGGCGCTCTCGATGGCGTCGAGACCTTTCTCGCCGTCGCCCAGCACAAAAGCTTCCGCCGCGCCGCCGCTGAGCTCGGCGTAACGGCCTCAGCCGTCAGCCAGACGGTTCGCGCGCTCGAAGGCCGGATCGGCGTGCCGCTGTTTATCCGCACGACGCGCAGCGTCGGCCTAACCGAGGCCGGAGAACGATTTCTCGCGCGGGCCGGGCCGGCGTTCGAAGAATTGATTGCGGCGACTGCGGTCGCACGCGGCTTGGGCGAACGCCCGGCCGGTCTTTTACGGATCTCGGCGCCCCGGGCGGCCGTGCCGATCCTTCTGGAGCCGCTGATCGCCTCCTTCTGCCAGGCCTATCCCGAGGTGCAGGTGGAGGTCGCGGCAAGCGAGGAAATGGTCGATATCGCCGCCGATGGCTTTGACGCAGGCGTTCGGCTTGGCCAATTCATCGCTGCGGATATGGTGGCGGTGCGGCTCACGCAACCCTTTCCCCTCGTCGTCGTCGGCAGCCCCGAGTACCTGGGGCAGCGGACACAGCCGGAGCGCATCGCCGATCTGCGAGACCACGCCTGCTTGCGCCTGAGGCGCTCGAACGGCGCGATCGCATCCTGGTCGTTTGTCGATGGCGACAAATCGATTGAGGCCATCGTCACCGGGCCGTTCATCGGGCACGACTACCCGACGCTTCTCGGGGTCGCGATCCAAGGGCTGGGCCTAGTGCAGGCGCCTGAGCCCATCGCCAAAAAGGCCGTCAGCGACGGCCGCCTCCAAACGGTGCTCAATCGGTTCGCGGTCCAAGCGCCCGGCGTTTTTCTCTACTACCCGGCGAGGCGCCAAGTCCTACCGAAACTCCGGGCCTTCATAGAGCACGTCAAAGGTCGGGTTTCGCTCCACAGTTAGGTGGATCAGCCGGCCCCTGCGGCCCCTGCCCAGTCATCTCAGCTTGGGTCCCGACTTTCGTCGGGAGGAGCGGACATGGAGGGCTAAGCGGCAGCCCTCACGCGCGGCGCCGCCCCAATGCAACCCATGGGCGGTGGCGGCGGTGCGGGAAATTCCCCTGCCGGGCGAGGGCGCTTGCCCGTCGCGCGATTCCGGGCATTGACGCCGCGCGGATCGGCGCACAGGGGACACTCGCCCGAATCAGCGAGCCCCACCTGATGCGTCCGGCTGTTGAGGCGGGCCGGCGCTGAAGATGCGCTCGAACATCTCCTGCACGGACAGGCTTCGGGCGCCGAGCCGAGGGCGGGGGCCGGCTCCGTCTCCGCGCAGTCCCCAGACCTCGTACGCAAACGAGACCTCCGGGCAAGGCCGGGCGCTGCGCCTGGGCGAACTCATCGCGGCGGCGCCGTAGGCTCTCAACCTGGGCTAAAGAGTTTGTGGGGAACGGTCGTCGCGGACGGAAGGAAAGAGCAGATGGCGGAGGTGGCGGAGCAGTCCCGGTCGACACGCAGCTGGGGCCCTTTCGAGCCGCTTCGCGAGCCTTCCTTCGCCACCATCTGGTCGAGCAGCGTGCTGGCCAACTTCGGCCAGCTGATCCTCGGCGTCGGCGCCGCCTGGGAGATGACCCGGCTGGTGTCCTCGCCGGAGATGGTCGCCCTGGTGCAGTCGGCGCTGATGCTGCCGCTGATGCTGGTGGCGGTCCCGGCCGGGGCGGCGGCGGACATGTTCGACCGGCGCAAGGTGGCGCTGGCCGGGCTGGCCTTCGCCACGCTTTGCGCGGCGACGCTGACGACGCTGTCGGTGCTGGGCCTCACCTCGCCGTGGATGCTGCTGGGCTTCTGTTCGCTGATCGGCGGCGGCGTCGCCCTCTATGGCCCGGCCTGGCAGGCCTCGGTGCGCGAGCAGGTCTCCGCCGAGCACCTGCCCGCGGCGGTGGCGCTGGGCTCGATCAGCTACAACGTCGCCCGCAGCTTCGGCCCGGCGCTGGGCGGCGTGATCATCCTGGTCGCCGGCGCCAAGTCGGCCTTCGCGGTCAACGCGGTCTGCTACCTGCCGCTGTTCGTCGCCTTCCTGTTCTGGCGGCGCGAGCCGGCGCCGTCGCGGCTGCCGCCGGAGCGGATGGACCGGGCGATCGTCTCGGGCGTGCGCTACGTCATCCATTCGCCGCCGGTCCGCACCGTGCTGTTCCGGGCCTTCGTCTACGGCCTGGTCGGGTCGGCGATCGCCGCGCTGACGCCGATCGTCGCGCGCGAGTTGCTGCACGGCGGAGCGGCGGTCTACGGCCTGCTGCTGGGCGTCTTCGGCGCGGGCGCGGTCGGCGGCGCGATGCTGACCGGCCATGTGCGCGCGCGCTTCAAGGCCGAGCCCGCGGTCAGCCTGTCCGCCGCCATCATGGGCCTGATGACGGTGGTGATCGGTCTCAGCCATCACGTCGTCCTCACCGCCGCGGCGATGGCGGCGGCGGGCGCGGCCTGGATGCTGGCGGCGACCCTGCTGAACCTGGGCGTGCAGTTCTCCGCGCCGCGCTGGGTGACCGCCCGGGCGCTGTCGCTCTACCAGTCGGCGCTGACCGGCGGGGCGGCGTTCGGGGCCTGGGTCTGGGGCCGGATGGCCAGCGACCATGGGGTCGGCCCGGCGCTGCTGGTCTCCGGCGTCGCCCTCGTCCTGTCGCCGCTGATCGGACTCGTGCTGCCGATGCCCGACGTCTCCACCGTCGGGACCGAACCGTTCGAGAGCGGCGCCGAGCCGGAGGTCGCCCTGGCGCTCACCCTGAAGAGCGGCCCGGTGGTGATCGAGATGGACTATGAGGTCGATCCCGCCCACGCGCGGCCCTTCTACGACGCCATGCAGAACCTGCAGCGGATGCGCAAGCGCAACGGCGCCTTCGACTGGTCGCTGGCCCGCGACATCGGCGATCCGGCGATGTGGACCGAGCGCTTCCTGTGCCCGACCTGGGGGGACTATCTGCGCCTGCGCAGCCGCTTCACCCATTCCGACCGCGCGCTGCAGGAAGTGGCGCGCAGCTTCATCCGCGACGGCGGCCAGCTGCGCGTGCGCCGCAAGCTGGAGCGCCCGTTCGGCTCCGTCCGCTGGCGCGCCGACGCGCCCGACACCGGCGAGGAGCCGGTGGTGAACTTCGCGCCGTGAGGGCGCGCAGGCAGCGACCTCGAAGCGCATTCCCGCGGGAGGCGAACTTCCCTAGTCTGGCGCCGGGACGATCCAGGAAGGATCTTGGTCGCTGATGGACGACGCTGGCGGGCCTGAGCACAGGCCGCATGACGCCTCAGGCTACGCGGGCGTGGATCCGAGCCTTCCGTTGACTGAACCAGCGGCGGCGCCGCGGCGGCGGTTGTGGAGCCTGCGGCGGCTGCTGGGCGCCTTCGTCATCCTGTGCGGGCTGTTCGGGCTGACGGTCGCCTGGCTGAGCTGGAGCCTGCCGGTCTCGCGCGCCCTGGAGCCGCTGCCGACGCCGGCCCTGGTGCTGATCAGCGCCGACGGCCATCCGTTCGCCCAGCGCGGCGCGGTGAAGGACCGGCCGGTCGACGTGGGCGCCCTGCCGCCCCACGTGGCGAACGCCTTTGTGGCGATCGAGGACCGCCGCTTCTACCACCACTTCGGCATCGACCTGATCGGCGTCGGCCGCGCCGTGGTCGCCGATCTCAGGCAGCGCCGCATCGTCGAGGGCGGCTCGACCCTGACCCAGCAGCTCGCCAAGACCGCCTTCCTCAGTCCTGAGCGCACCTTCCGCCGCAAGCTCCAGGAGGTGTTCGTCGCCCTGTGGCTGGAGGCCAGGCTGACCAAGGCCGAGATCCTCTCGCGCTATCTCTCCAGCGTCTATTTCGGCGACGGGGTGTTCGGGCTGCGCGCCGCCGCCCAGCACTATTTCGCCAAGCCGCCGGAGCAGCTGACGCTCGGCGAGGCGGCGATGCTGGCGGGCCTGGTCAAGGCGCCCTCGGCGCTCAACCCGGCCGACCATCCGGACGCCGCGGCCCGGCGCCAGCGGGTGGTGCTGGGGGCCATGGTCGAGACCAAGGCGATCACCCCGGCCCAGGCCCAGCGCGCCCGCCGGGTGCGGATCCGCATCAACCAGCCGCTGCCGGTCGGCGGCTATTTCGCCGACTGGGCGGCGCCGCAGGTGAAGCAGGCGATGGACGCCCAGTACGGCCGCATCGAGGTGCGCACGACGCTGGACTCGCGCCTGCAGCGCCGCGCCGAGCGGACGGTGAAAGCCTGGCTCGACGGGCCGGGCCGGCGGCAGGGAGCCAGCCAGGCCGCGCTGGTGGCGCTCAGGCCGGACGGCTCGGTGGTGGCCATGGTCGGCGGCCGCGACTATGGCGCCAGCCAGTTCAACCGCGCGGTGCAGGCGAAACGCCAGCCGGGCTCGGCCTTCAAGCTGTTCGTCTATCTGGCCGCGATGCGCGACGGGGCCGAGCCGAACTCGCTGGTCTCCGAGGCGCCGATCACCGTCGGCGGCTGGACGCCGCGCAACTATGAGCGCACGTCCGGCGGCGACCTGACCCTGCGCGACGCCTTCGCCCAGTCCAGCAACATCGCCGCCGTGCGCCTGGCCCAGAGCCTGGGGCGGGAGAAGATCGTCGACGTCGCCCAGGACCTCGGCGTGACCAGCCCGCTGGTGAGCGACGCCACTTTGCCGCTCGGCACCTCGGAGATGACCCTGCTGGAGCTGACCGCCGCCTACGCCGCGGTCGCCGCCGGTCACGCGCCGGTCCAGCCCTACGCCCTGCTCGGGCAGGACCAGCTGGCCGCTGCCCGAGCGTTGCCGCCGCAGGAACGCGCCGAGATGCTCGACCTGCTGTTCGCGACGGTCGACCGCGGCACCGCCCGCGCGGCCCGCCTCGACCAGCCGGTGTTCGGCAAGACCGGCACCACCCAGGAGCATCGCGACGCGGTGTTCGTCGGGTTCACCGGCGACATCATCGTCGGCGTCTGGGTCGGCAACGACGACCACTCGCCGATGCAGGGCGTCACCGGCGGCGGCCTGCCGGCGCAGATCTGGCGCAGCTTCGTGGCCAGCGCGCTCGACGCCGGCCTGGTCGAGCGCGTGCGCCCGCCGCCGCCGCCGCCGCCCCCCGCGCCGGAAGACCGCGGCCTCGGCGGCTTCCTGCACCGCGCCTGGGAGAGCCTGTTCGGAGGGTGAGGGGCTCCGCCGAACGCCCCCTCCGTCGGCTGCGCCGACACCTCCCCCGCAAGCGGTGGAGGATCTGGGCCGAAGATGCTCCACCGCTTGCGGGGGAGCTCCCGCGAAGCGGGTGAGGGGCTTCCTGCACCGCGCCTGGGAGAGCCTGTTCGGAGGGTGAGGGGCTCCGCCGAACGCCCCCTCCGTCGGCTGCGCCGACACCTCCCCCGCAAGCGGTGGAGGATCTGGGCCGAAGATGCTCCACCGCTTGCGGGGGAGCTCCCGCGAAGCGGGTGAGGGGCTTCC
>Ga0207676_10001603_pt1 | contig 16661 bp, 16 predicted proteins | sample KBSSwiS72_FD_184307 | JGI IMG/M metagenome (GOLD analysis project Ga0207676, IMG submission 184307) | Switchgrass rhizosphere microbial communities from Kellogg Biological Station, Michigan, USA - KBS Switchgrass S7-2 (SPAdes) (version 2) | ecosystem: Host-associated > Plants > Roots >...
CCGTCTCGGCTGCGGCTGATGGTATGCGCTAGCGCTGCGACTGTTTCTGTGGCGGCGGTAATCGATTCAACCTGGCCGGCTTCAGATGCTCGCCCGGCTGCCTTTGAAAGCTCCCTCGACCGTACCGAGTTGAAAACTCCGCTCAAGTAACTCGAATTCTGCAGCATGTTGACGGCTCGTACCCCGGTGCCGAGCATTTGCACGTGTTCGTCGCCGCGCTCATCCATTTTGCGCACCATAAAGGGGGATTTGAACGCCGTGTCTATTGTGTATTGGTCGGTCGAGACCACCCCCTGGCTTATCAATCCCTTCGAGGTTTGTGCACCTTCGCTGCTTGCGGTGGACTGGATGGAGCTAGCACCCGTCATGGCCGCGAAGGCCACTTCGCCGCCCTTGATGATTGCCGTCGCGATGATTGGGATCGATATCACCATGTAGCCTGCCACCGCTTGGTCGGAAACCGCTCCGTTGTAAACGCTGGCGGCGGTCTCCAGTGCGAGGCCTGCAGTGCCGCTTCCCATCTTTGCTGCCGCGGCGAGGTTCTTGGCACTCGCTAGCGTCGCTACATAGTTGAGAATTGCATACAGAGGTGGCCACAACTGAATCCACATGAGAGCCATCGCGAAGCTTTTGATTGCCATGCCGAGGCCTCGCCCTTGGGCAAGCAGGAAAAGAAGAAATACGAACGGGAAAACCGCATAAATTACCGCCTCGATGACGTTACGTATGAGCGGGAGCGCCTGTTCGGCGATTTTGGCCATCGTCATATACGACGAATTGATCGAGGCTGTGGCGTTAGCCCGGGCAGCGGCGAGCATGACAGAGGCAGGATCATTGATCTTCTGGCCGACAATACTGCTCGTATCCTGCACGAGGTTGATCATGATGTTTTGGCGCAGAAGATCTGCTGCTGCCTGAGCGGCGGTGGCGATGTTGGCTTTGTAGTAAGCCTGTTCGAGCTGTGAATCGATCGCTGTTTGTGCCGTGGCGGCATCCATCGACGGATTCATCTTGAATGCGAGAATCGCCTTGGCGTTCGCCACCTGTGCGGGAAGCGCATTGTTGAGGTAAGTATAGACATTGGGGCAGGTGTCGACCTGAACCGGATTGCCATAGGTCGAAAATCTTCCCGGGTTGGGATTGCCCATGAGCGACCAGATATCGGCACTCTGGCCGAAGGTGTTCGGATTGATGGTGCCGTCCTGCAGGTCATAGAGCGTGCAGTTGTAGACATAGCTGATAAGGTCAGTGCGAAGCTGCGGATCGGCGACGGTGGCCTTGCGTGAGCCCTCGATCAGTCGATTGCCAAATAGGACTCCGTTTTTCTGATAGGTGAGTTCGGCGGGAAGCTGCGCGCCGGGACTCGGGATTACCTGAAATGCGGTCTCGAAGAACTGAGTCATGACATTGCCGACCTGGCTGGTGTAATGGCCGAAGAACGCCACGCCGATGGGCACATTGGAGATCAAGGTTGGCGGCTGGGTGCCCAGCTTGTCGATGACCGCGACGTCGGCCTTTGGCAGAAAGAGCGCGTAATAGATGAAGAGAAATCCGAACATCCAGCTCCAGCCATGAAAGCGTCCTGGAGTGAACAATCCTGTGAACGCGGCGACGAGGACGCCGGTGATTGCGACGGTCTTGATCAGGCCGAAGTAGTCGGCCCCGCCCATGATTGACGCAATGGCGTTGAAGATGCCATTGAGCGTGTCAACGTTGCCGTAGGCGTAAATCTCAAACATGCGCCATGCACTCTTCGGTTACGAGCCTCAGGGCTGGGCAGGAACGTTCAGTCGAAGATGCGCAATCAACGCCCGGCGGCATTGGCGCTGAAATCCAGCATCGACTTGACCGCCGGGGGCATTGCGCTCCAGAGCTGGCGCTCGAGGTTTTGAAGGTCTTGCGCCATCGAGGAGACCGAACGCACCTTGCCGTAGGCGGTTTGCTTCTCGATCGCAATCAATTTGAGGGCGTCAGATGCGTTCGAACGGACGTTTTCGACGTATTTCGCCTCCACCTCGGTGCGTTTAAGCGTTTGCGAGAATGCGGAGAGCGCCTGCTTGATGGCTCGGGTCAGAAACGTCTCTGCGTAATCGAGGGCTATTACGTCTTTGTAGGTTGCGATCAGAGATTCGGCAGTATTGGATCCCGGCACGGCGTTGGCGATCGCGAGCATCTTGAAGACGGGCTCGCTGGTATTGTTGATGAATCCGATATCTGACGCTCCTTGCGCGGTGCGAGTGACGATGTTGTTCGATATGGTCTGTAACCGCTGCGTGACCTGGAAAGTGAAGGGCTGGACCGAAACGCTGATCTTGGAGGGATTCAGGCACTGGGCCGGCTCATCGCACTGATAGACATCGATGGCCACATAGCCGCTTGTGGCGGACTCGGCCTTACCGAGCAGGAGATCGCGCAGCCCAACGGTCGTCGGCGCGAAGTATCCCGGCGCGGCGCCTGCGCCGTTATCGTCTGGCGGATAGAGCACGACGGTGCCGACGATGCTCATCACGAATTCCTTCTCCTGCTGCGAGATTCCGCCGCCGACCCGATTCAATGCGTCCCATACCACGTTCCCTTGGACGAAAGTGGCATTGCTTAGGTTCGGGTCGGCCGAACCGGCCGCGGATTTTACTACCGCAGGGGCATTGGTGGCGCAGATCAAGCGGGCATCCGCTCTGTCCGCGACGGTGCCGAGATACTGTGAGATGTTCGCGCACCCGCTCATGACGGAGTTATCGAACTGACCGACGACACCGTTGACCAGGGACTGGGCCGCTTCGCATGAATTGATATTCATGGTGTTGATCTTGTTGATCTGGTCCTGAAGCTCGGTTAATAGCTTGTCGATATCGGGCGAAATCGATTGGAGTGCCAGCTTGAATGCATAGCCCACGGCGTTTGCGCCGATGTTTTGCAGAAGAGCGACGAACTGCGCCTTATTGATGAAGGAGAACGATCCCCCGAAGAGGTCGATGCCGCCGCAGCCTGCCTTGAGCGAGGGCAGTTGCGCGCGCACCAGTGAATAGTTTTTCGAGGGCTCGCGCATGAAAAGGCTGCCTCCCGTATACAGATTCATCGCTTGACCGCGGAAGGCGCCAGGACTAGTTACGTTGCCGAGCGAGCCTAGGGCGTTGAACATTCCCCGCATTTCGCTGTTGAGGTCGCCGGGCAGGGACACTGACGGTGCTGTCAGCAGAGTGGTGATGACTAGCGCCGCGGTGATTTTCTTCAAGCGATTGTTCATTAGGGTTCTCCGAGGCATCAGAACGATTGACCGGGCCTGGTTTGGGTGATCGTGTAGATACGTTCGGCCAATTCCTCTTCGGCCATCACACCGTAGCCGATCGGGGTGATTTCGCCGCTGCCCGGCACGGCGAGAAAGACCGCCGGCACCACGCTCACCTCAAGCTTTGCTGCAATCCCGTTGTCGGTCATTGCCGACGGATATTCGGGCAAGCTTCCGCCATCAAGGCTCACGGGAAACACGGTTAAGCCGTATTTCTGTTCGAAGCGCTTGAGGACTGGCGCGAACTTGTGGCAGTAGGGGCAGTCGCTGCGGAAAATGAAAAACAGCCCGTGCGTTCTGGCCAGGGCTTGTATTGCACTGCGCTGTTTGTCGCGAACGCGTGTATCGAACGCATCGATGGCGAAACTGTTGGTAGGGCGGCCCGACAGCGAATAGTCGAGTTCGGGCGTCTTCCACACCAGCCGCTGCCAGGAATCGGCGAAGAAGGCCGATTTGTCCATCACAAAACGTTGATAACCCATATACGCCCTCATGTTCGCGTCACTTGGATTCACGACAGCGATGCGTTTCAAGTCGTCGAGGCGCTTCTGCATAGCTTCGAATTCGATCAGCTCGTTGGGGCGAGCATCTTTACTCTTCGCCGCGGATGCCGGTGACGGCGGAGAGAAGAGTGGATCCTGGTACCAAAACCAGCCTTCCTGTTGGCGTAGCCAGTAACTTGGCTGCGGATCGTCATTCATGGCAGTTCCGCTCGCATCCGCTCTGTTACGGGGCTCTGCGCAACACAGTGCAGTCGAGAAAAATATCGCGAGCAATGTAAGCATCAGGCGGAGCGTAGGCATGTCGTATTTATTTCGAAGCGGGGAAACGATCGTCGCGGCAATAACTCACCAGGTAGACGAGCGCCTTGCGTGCCGACGGCTGATTAGCCGCCTCTACGACGCCTTCCTGCCAGGTCGAAACTTCCAGCCGCTTGCATCCGGGTTCATCGAGCGGGGCAAGCGTCTTAACGTCGATTTCGATCGCATCGCTCGATTTGAAACGCTGACGCATGAAATTCGCAGCTTCTCCTACGAGCTTCCCGTGCGCTTCGCCGTGCTCGATCGCTGCCAGGAGTAAGGGTTTGATCGATGTTACCGGGGCGCGCTCGGTCGCCTGGGTTTGACCCGCAGCAGCCAAAGCCAGCGTGAGCATGCGAATTAGGTGTGCGGGCATCAGCGGCCGTAGTAACTGTTGATCTTTTGCTGGGCTGCGTTCTGCAGCGCAGGATTATTCGGCAAGGTGGGTGCGATCTCGGCGTAAAACTCGGACAGGTTCATCTGCGAGAAATTGAGCGCCTGCAATTGTGCGACAGTGAAGCCTGAGCAGTCAGGGCTTTCCGCCGCTCCCCAGCCGCGGCCGACCTGGCCGCGACCCTGTTCGTTGATGATGCGCGCTAGCCGTGAATTGAAGCAGCAGTAGGAGCGCGTTGTTTCAATGCACACGCCGATGATCGGAACCCTGCTCGAGCAGTAGCTGCCGACCGAATGGCAAAGCCGGGTATCGTTTTTGATGGCGAGTATCTGTTCCGCCTGCTCACAGTTCAGGAGACCTGAGAACTGGATCGCAAAAATTGCGATGCTCCATGGGCCGGGAACCAAGGCCTCGATGAAGGAGGTGACGGAAACATCGCCCGCGAGGACGCCAGCCAAGGCGGAGGAGCCACCACCGACACCGAATAAGGACTCGAAGCCGGTGAGCACGAAGTTCGGCGCATCGCTCAAAAACAGCGCGTCGTAGGTGTAACTCGAGCCGACGGCGCCGAGCGCCTGGCCGCCGGCGCCGAGCACCAGGTTCAGGTTATTAAAGAGCGAGGCATTTCCGCCGCCGCCCCCGTTACAGCAATTGACGAGTCCGAAGAGCCTGTTCCGGCAACGGTTATCGAAGCCTTTGAACACCTGCAATGAATTCGGATCGAGATAGTTGCCTGCTTCGCGCTGGACTTCGAACATCGCGACCGCTTTGGCAAAATCCGGGTCCGGCGGTGAGCCCGCATTGAAACAGTTGCCGGACATGCAAAACGACTGGTTTCCACAAGTCGTAATGGTACTTGTCTGCCCGCTCGCGACCCTGCACGAATAGGTTTGCTGGAACAGCGAGCATTGACCGTTCGCCATGGTACTCACGCACGCAGAGTCAACCTGGAAACAGCCACGGTCGATCAGCGGCTGACAATCGCTGCTGCTTAGCGGAGAGACGCAGTTGAATTGCTTATCGTATTGCCAGCACGCGCGAGTGACCGATTGTCCGCTGATGATCCTGGTAGCGGGTCCATCAATGCAGATTTCCGACACCAACGCGCAGGTGCCGTCTCCCGCCAGCGCCTCATGCGCAACGAGTGCGAGCAGGAACAGAAGGTGGCGCGTCAGGGCAGCCGGGCTTCGTAGGTTGCGCATTGATTGTTCCACGCATCGGTGATCGTGTAGGTATGGACAGGGCGCTGCCAGTTGAAACCCGCGAGCGCCGCATAAACGGTTTCGTTATGGCCCTGCAAGCAGGGGTAGGTGCAGCCGTTCTGATCGCATGCGGGATTGCTGTTATCGTATTGATCACAGACGAAATTGTCATAAACCGAGCCTACGGAATAGGAGCAGTTGCCGCCGGGGCAGCTTCCCCAAAGGCTGTACGAGCCGCCGCAGCCGAGGCCTACGTTCAGGACTTGAAAATTCTCCGACGGCACGATAGTCGTCGTGTATTGATAGGCGTCCGTCCCGTTGCATTCAGAGTATGTGTAAAACCATGTGAAGCGGATATCCTCCGCACACGCCGCGCCCACGAAAGTCGCCGGCCGGATGAATACGATACGTGATACGCCTGTCATCCAGGTTCCGTAGGGGCACGCTAGGCCGTTATCTGTAACGGTGACGGTCAGAATCTTGCTGCAGACCGGCTGCTCGAACGCGCGATAGGAGGAGCAGAACTGACTCTGATAAATATCAGGGCTCGTCGTGGTCTGTGTTGTACAGCCGCTGTAGGTTCCGGTGATGTTGCCGGCGATAGCGGCCGGGTCGTTGAGGATGGCTCGCGTATTTGCGAAGATTGGGTCCGATGGCTGCAGGTTGAACTGAGGATGTACGGCCGGATTGGTTTGAGAGAAATTGACCGCTTGGCAGGTTGGGTCGTTGTATCCGTTCTGTGCGCTCGCTGCGCACGCAGCGATCGTGGCTGCGGCTGGCGACGTCACGCCGGGCGCGCCGAAGTAGCTCGCCTGCGGGACGTTGGCGGTTGCGCTTGGCAGCGTGCTTTGCGCAGCGCCACTCTGGATATTGGACTTGATCGACGAATTGTTGCCGGTGCCGGAAGTCGACCCTTGGCGGAACGCGTCGGACATTGAGCCCGGATCTGCATAAGCCGTTGCGGACAGTATGAGTGCAATTATCAATAGGGTACGGATCATCGATTGACCTCGCCGCCGAGACGCGAAAGAAGGCGCTGGGCATCGGACGCAAACGTGGGTTTCGTGCGGGCGATAACGTTCAGTGCGTAGTCGAGGCTCACGTCTCCCGACACACTGACGAAGGCGTTCGTCGTATCGCATTCTTTCGTGCAGCCACGTGCTTCGCGGGCGCCGGCGCCTTGCGCTGTCAGGACGAAGGTCGGTGCACGCGTGACGGAAAAACGCGCGAATGCAGGAGGATCGATCTGCCAATCGACTCGAAGCTCTCCCAGGATGCGTTGCACCGCGGCAACCGTCTCCGTCATCGACTCGCCCTTCAAGCCGCGGATCACGATTGCCGCGTGAGTTTTGGCAGCCTGTCTCGCCAGGAGCTTTAAGCTTGCCTCCGGCATCGCGAGCGTCACGAAAATCCGCAGTTGGGGTTCGGCAGCCTTGACTTCTGCAAACGCCTCACGGTTTTCGGCATACAGACGGGCGATCGCTTCGACGTCGAGCGCCGGTCGCTCAAATGGCAGGTTTGGGACTAAAGGTCCTGTTGGACGCACGATATCGACGATCGGCGGCATAGGGTAGCGATCACGCGCGGCCTTGATTTCATCCGGTGTGGGCCAGCGCGGTTCTGCGGCGACCGCCGAGAATGTCGGCACGGTGGCTACCGCGAGCATGATCAGTTGTCTAGTTCGTGCTCGCACAGCAATTACGCTTTCGGAAGATCTGGTACGCAAAATCCTCACCCTCGATCGGGAATTCCTTGCCTGCGCCCCAAAGCACGGTGGTACGGCCGAACGGCTGGCAGCATTGGCCGTCGATCTGCTGGGTATTGGGAACTGGGTAGACCATCTGCATCTTGTATTGCGTCTTGTCCATGATGGGCTGCGCATAATATCCGCACAGGCCGGCCGATCCGCTCCCGCTCCAAGTCAGATACTGTCGATGCATCTTGGCGGTCATGCGTTGTGCGAGCAGTGCAGAGGCCTGCACGCCCCCGATGTGGGTCGTCACATGCCCGTCCATGGGATAGATGGAACCCTGACAGCCTGCGCACCAGAAGAGATTAGGGATGCCAAAGCCGTTGGTGGCCGCGATACAGTCGGTCGCACACGCCGCCTTGGCTGCCGGATTCGCAAACAGCACTGCTTCCGGATTCAGAATTGCGGTCAATTCGTCGTCGGCCCACAGCGGATCTACTTCGGTCAGATAAACGACATCGAGTGAGCCTTGCTCGAGGCACGGAAAGTCCAGCAGTACTTCCAGGTAATAAAGGATCGGATTCGTGTACCAGTGCACTTGATAGAAGCTCGTGCGGGTTTGCGCATCGTGCCCGACCTGCGCGCCGCGCGGCGCATCCACGCCGGGATCGAGCTTGATGCCGCCAAGACTCACCATGCAAAACGGCGTGCGGGTGACGTCGACCAATCGCACCGGTTCCCAGTAGCCGATGGACAGTCCAATCCGCGGCGGGTTATCGCAGAAACACACGGGCGAGGATGGATTCGCAGTGTCGTCTTGATTTTGCGTGATGAGCGACATCGATCCGATGCTCATCGGGAACGCACAGCTCCAGCAGATATCGGTGATTGGGTTCGCGAACTTGCCGTGACACGCCTGCACCGCGTGCGCGACGCTCGCTTGAAGCGCGGTCGCTGCGAGCAGGAGCAAAAGCGACAGCAGCTTACGATAAAGGCAGTTCATCGATGCGTAGCCTTTTTCCTTCTTGGTACACGAGCGCGGGCACCGCTTTGATGCCCAGCTTGCGCACGAGAACTCCCTCTTGATCGTAAAAGACCGCAAACTTCCAGCGGCGCATGAGGTTCATGTATGAGCCGCCCGTCGCGATCGGTTTTAGGCGTCCGCGATCGCCGTCGATCAATGCCTTAGCGGTGCGTACCTGTTGCGGGTCGCGTGCATCGAAGAAGAGCAACCGCTTGTGGAGCGTTATGGTATCGAGTGGGTTCATGCGCGTTCCGGCGGCAATTAAGACGCGGCCCGCATCGTCCGTGATCGGATAGGGCACGACCATGCTCGGATCGTAGTAATAAGTTCGGGCTTTTTGCGCCTTGCCAATGCCGGTGACTGGTTGCGGCTCTTCAATGGCTTTAATTGCGCGTTTGCCCGTCTGCGCCTGAAGGGCGGCAAGCTCGCCGCTGCGTTCTTTTGCACGCAGCTTGGCTTCGATGGATGCGACCAGGTCCTTCTCGGCAATCGGGTAGACGGGGCCGATGACGCCGAGATCCTCGGCTCCGGCGGTCGCGGTGAGAAGAAGGCATGCGATTGCGAAGCCAAAGAGGCGCAGTCGCAACGCTTTACGCGCGCACGATGATCGCTGATCAGAAAAGCGCATAGGCACGACCAATAAGATCGCTCTTCACAATCCAGCCGGTGAGGTTGTAGCGTGAATCGAGACTGTCGGGATGGAAGGCAGAGACGTAGTACTCATCTGCACCTAAGACGCCACCGCGCATGGGTACCAGGGCTTTGCCATCTCTGCCATGGCTCTTGGCGGTGCCGACATAACGCCCGCTCACGAAGTAATCACGGTCGATGCGCGTCACGCGGTCGCCAGGGATGCCGGCCGCGACCTTGAGGAACGTGACCCCGGCCGGATAGGGACCACCGCCATGCCAGCGAAAGGCCACATAGTCGCCGCGATGAATCGCCGCTCCTTTGTGGATGATAAATAGGGTGTGCGGAAGGCTCGCACCCGCATTGATGCCGAAGCTGAAGTTGTGCTGAAAGATCACTGCAACGCATACGGCTCCCGCGTAACCAAAAAACCATCGCCGCAAGTGGTGAATCATCCGCACGCGGAATTTGAAAGGAAGTGGGCATCGAAAGCCGGGGAGGGTTATTCTTAAATTCGACATGTCGTTACAGTCCGAAGCGGCGCTTAACTTCAGGGGTTAGATCCGGCACGCTGTTGCCGCCGGCGACGACCGCCGGCTTCGTGAGTACGAGGCAATTGCATTCGGTGGGCAGCCGTTCGGTGAGCGCCACGAGGTCCGTGCCGAAGGTGCGGGCGAGTTCGATCGCCTTGGCGCGGTCCGCCTCGCTCGCGCCCGGCTTTATAAGCAGTGCTGCAAATTCGCTCTCTTTCAACCGATAAATCTCGGCGATATCCAGCATCGCGATCCTTGGATGGGTATGAAGGCCGTTGAATGCGTGGTACGCGGCGATCAGTGCAGCCGTGTTGGCGAGGCTTATCAGCACGCTCAAGACGATCGCCCTCCCGTTCACCGCTGTCCCCGTTCCGTAAGCACCGCATCGATTGCTTCCTGCAGCGTCAATCCCTGGGCACGCCTGGCGTTGATTGCGTTCACATCTTCGGCCTTGCTGCTGTAGAGCAGCAGGCTCACCGGATCCACCATGAGCCGCCCGATCCCGCTGCCGACGGGGGAAGACACGAATATCTCCGAATACGCGCCATGCTCGGTGCGCAGCGACTGCAGCATGCGCTTCATGCCGTCGTCCATGGACAGGCGCCCCAGCTTGTCCAGCATCTCGACCGACTCTTTCTTCTGGCGCAAGAGAAATACCCAGTCCGAGTTGTTGAGCGCAGCGGTGGCAGCGGGATTCTTGTAATAGTCGTCGATGCCCTGCGTGGCTGACATGAAGGCGCCCCGGTATTTACGGGCACGGCGGTAGCCCGCTTCGATGAATTCGGCGGTCGAACCGCCGTGCATCAGGTCCCATGCCTCGTCGATGATCACGATCTTTTTCTGATCGCGCGAGAAATACATTTCCCGCGTGATGCGGTACATGACGATCAAAAGCACCACCGACTGCAGGTCCTTTTTAGCCTTCAGTTCTTCGAGTTCCAGCACCACAAAGTCGTTCGAGAAATCGATCGTCGCGTGCCCCTCGAAGTACCTGCCATAGACGCCTTCGCGCGTGAAGGGCTGGAGCATCGCGGCAAGGTCCTGGAGCCTGCGGTCCGGTATTTCGACCTGTTCATCGAGGCGCCCCGAAGCCAGCAAGTCGAACACATCGCTGACCGTCATCTCGCGGCGCTTCGCGATCCACGCCTTCTTAATGGCGGTGCCGAGGGAGGAATAGAGGAAATTGTCGAGCGGCTCGCGGGGGGAAACCATCTGCGCCAGCACCGGCAGCAGCATCTCCATGTCCTCGTTGATGTCGTCGACGAACGAGAAGGGGTTTAGCGAAAGTTGCGCACCATCGGTGAATTCGATGAACGAGCCATTAAAATTGCGGCAGGTCTTTTCGTAAGAACGACCCACGTCGATAATCCAGACCTTGGCGCCAGTGCCCAGATACGCAACGGCGATTTCGTTGAGAAACACCGATTTACCCGAGCCGGAGGTGCCGGCGATAGCCACGTTGTAGTTGCCGGCAGGGTTATCGAAGACATCAAGCTCGATCAACTGCCCACGGCGGCCCGCCAGGACCAGCACCGGCGTGCCCGTTCCCTGCCATTCACCGATCACTGGTGCCATGTGCACCGCATTCGCGGTCGTTTTGGTGGTGACGCGTTTTAGCTTCTTCAGATCATCGAAGAGCCGGGATGAGAGCGTCATCGGCAGACTCGCCAGCAGCGCCTGCGTATTCATGAAGGTGTCGTTGGTGAGCTCGAATCCGCGCGAGCGCCAGATTGCACGCGCGGTCTGTTCGGCGCGGGTTATATCCGACGGGGCCGCGAAGAGCGCCAGTTCATGGTAAAGCTCGACCAGGTGCTGGCCGTCAGCCAGTACTTTCAGAACGCCGTCCCAGTCCTCTTTTTTGTCCTGAAGGTCCGGCAGAAAGCGAGCCATATAGCTCGATGCGTTGGTGGTCGCGCGCGCCGCCTTGAGAAACGCCCAGTTCTTGGTCGCTTCCGGTTCGAGGATGTGAACGCCGAGCGTGATCAGGAACGGGCAGGGGTACTGCAGCGGCCCCTGGTAGAGGTCGCCAATCAGCGCGCCCATATTCCATAGGCTAAAGCGCGGCGGGAAATTCTTGATCGACAGCAGCCGTACTTCGATCTCGTTCCCGCCCAAAGGCTTTCCGAAGTGGAGACCCGCCTCCTTGACGTGAATCATCGTATCGCGGTCGACAATCTGAGCGGAGATCTCGCGACCTTCATCGTAGTAGGCATAAGGGCCAGGTGCGAACACGCGCTGCGGGTTGAGTAGATTCGATACCCAGTTGATGAGATCCGACGCATCCCAGTTGCGATTGGGAAAGCCCGCAGCGCGCAATGTCGTACGCATTGCTTCGCGCGTGAGGACCAGTTCCTCGAGGCGCGTGAGATCGTCAAGATTGCCGGGGACAGTCGCGGAAAGAACCAGCCGGAAGTTACGCAACAGATAGCCCGGGGTGAGCGGACGTGTCGCGCCCTGCAGGAAAAACCCCGCGCGCGCCCGCGCCATCGTGCGATAGATGTTCGTCTGGCGCTCCGTACGCCTGACGCGCATGGTCTCATCAGTGGAGATGTCCGGTGTGCGCAGATTCGCGTACCGACGCATGATGCTCTGGATGTGCGGGCTTCCCAGAAGGTGGAGCTGAATTCCGGTGCCGGCGCGACTTCCCGCGAAAAGCGGCGTCAGTATCTGCGCCATTTCTTCATCGGCGCCGGATTGGGGTTTCAGTTCGAGACAAAAGCCCAGTGAATCCTGATTGACGAAGATCTGCTCGTCCGTGAGATAGGCGCTGTAGGGCAGATAACCGGATAAGGCGGGCCGGCGCGCGAGCGAGTGCATCAGCGTGGCCGGGGCCAGCAGTTCCGAACCCGCGCTGGAATTGCGCGGCGAGAACGTTTCTTTCAGATCAGCGAAGAGTTGGTTCAACATCTTCGCTCATTTTGGGCGGGTTAAACGGCGTAGTGTTTGCGGGGGATGATGGTGCCCCGGGCCGCGGCAGATTTACGTTCGCCGACGGCGCCGGCTCAGATGCCTCACTAGCCGAAGGGAGCGCTGGTGCGGCGATCGGTGTGAACGTGTCACGGACTGAAGCGCGTTGATGTTCGATCAACCAGTGGCCGGAGTCGACGACAACGTATAGAAAGGACTGGTCCTGCAGGTCTCCGTCGCTGTCCTCCCAAGCGCTCAGCCACACGCGCAAAACCCGTGGCGCCGAGCGTATCGACGCGCTGTCTGGCGCCGGAGCGGAGGCGACCGGGATGCGCGCGCCCGTGGCGACATTATTCGCTGCGTCGGTTCCGCGCTTGTCCGTGCGCTGGCTGGGGAGGTTGTTTTGCAGCGAATTCGTGTAGACGCCGGCGACCGATGTGCAGAGTACGCCTTCGGGCGCCTTGCACGCATAGCTCTGGCTCCCGCCTAAGCCCGCGAGCTTGGAAGCGCATCCCGACACCAGCAACGCGCTTGCGGCAATCAGAAGAACGCGCGCAGCGCTTTTCATTGTGCGCGTCCCGCACCCGCTTGTGGCGATGCACGTGGGTTGGACGTTTTTCCGAGCCAATCCTCAATCTGAGCAGCGCTCGCCGCGCCGGGCATCACGCGCCCATCGCTGGCGATCAAGGTCGGGGTGCCGGTAATCTGGTGGCGCGCGCCGAGCGCCACATTGCGGTCGACCGGATGATCGCAGGTAGCAGCGGCGGGAGTCTGATTGCGCAACATGAGTGCCGCCCATGCTTGCACCCGGTTGGCGCCGCACCAGACTGAAATCGCTTTATTGCGCGCATCAGGATGAAGCTGCGTCAACGGCATGAGAAAGGTGTAGATCGTGACGTCGTCGATCTTGGCGAGCTCGGGCTCGAGCTGCTTGCAGTACGGGCAGTCAGGGTCGCTGAATACGGCAACGACGCGCGAGCCCGCGCCGTGCACGGTCTTGATGGCGTCCTCGAGCGGCAACTGAGCGAAATCGATACGGGCGAGCTCGTCCTTACGCTCAGCGGTGAGATCGCGCTGCGTGGGCAAGTCAAAGAGATGCCCGAACAGGAAGTAACGGCCGTGCTCGTCGGTGTAGGCGATGTTGCGGCCCATCACTACTTCATAGATGCCGGATACGGGACTGTCGCTGACCTTGGTAAATTGGGTGTTCGGGTAAAGCTCCCGCAGGCGCTTTGCAAGCGCCGTGGCGGGGCTATCCGTAGCCTGGGTCGTGCCTGCCGATGCAATAAACGTCGCGGCCATCAGGCCCGACAACCAACAGCGTTTCTTAGTCCACAGCATGGGGCCTCCTGTTAAGAATGCGGTCACGATTCGCCAATGCGGGAAGTGCGGCCTCCGCCGATTGATCGAAGCCGTCAAGCGCCGCACCTTTGGTGATGACGACGTCGACCGCGCGTCCCGCGTCCACCTCGATCACCGGAAAGACTTTTTCTGCGAGCGTGATGTAGTACTGCGCGAGGCGGTCGAGCGACCGTCCGACCCCGGTGCCGACGCCAGCGGTTAGTTGTTCGCTTTGATTGACGGTGGCGGTCGAGCCCAGCGGCGACACCGAAAAGGTCGTTGCGTTCTGCTGGAATGCGTGGCCGATCCCGCTCGCAACACCCGCGATCAGCGCGTTCGCCAAGAGCTGGCCTTGTTTGGACACGAGCCGTCCGCGCATGCCCGCCTTGCCGTCCTCGCCCGTGACATAGCCTTTGACCGGCACATCCACCGCCTGGCCTGAATGGGTGATGCAGGACAGCGCTTCGGTGCGGATGTACGCGCGCTCCGAGCTGATGTCGCCATAGCCCGCGCCGACGATGAAACATTCCTTCACGGCAAAGCGGAATTCGTTGGGCAGTATTGCGTTGTCGATCAACCGCAGCAGCACAGGCTGCGGGTCCTTCTGCGCCTGGCCGCCGGTGGGCGCGTCGAGTCCATTGAGCAGAACCGCGCGTGTGAACGATCCGCTCGGCATGTAGTTGCCGACGTTTTTTGACGGCTTCTTGGGGTCCGGTCCGGCTTTGTCAGCAGCCGTGGCAGATGCCGACTTAGTTGCCACGGTTCCGTCACCGAGGCTCACGCTAAGGATCGCCGGCTGAGGCGGGCCGACACTGGACGTTGGCGTTGCTGGCGCCCCGGACGGTCGTCCCGGCGGCAGCGTCGACGGCGTGTTTTTGTTGCCCGGCAATGGCGGAAAGGTCTGCGGCGCCGCAGCGGTTTCGGACTTGCCGGGCGTATCGGGCCCGAAGTTGGGTTTTGCAGCCGGTGCCGGAACGGGGGGCGGCGGCAGCACAGTCAGGCCCGGCTGTTCGAGCTTTTTGAGTCGCTCGAGCATCAGTTTGTTCTGTTCGGAGACATCGGTGTTTTTCTGTTCCATCTCGCGCGACTTCTGTTCAATCGCCTTGATCTGGGCATCCGCCTGTCCTCGCCACGCGTCCTTGGGGTCGACCTGCGAGCCAGGGGCAAGCATGTTCGTGGTGCGCGGCTTCTCCTTGGGCGCTTGATCGTTACGCGAGGTCGTCAACGCGACACCCAGGAAAGTTGCGCCGAAGATCACCGCCACAATTCCGACAAGCAACAGGAACTGGCGCTGTTTGACTGAGGAAGGGCGTTCCAAAGGACTAGTCATGATCGGCGCGGCTGCGAATCACAAAGACGTTAGTCGACTGGGTAGGCCCGAGCCTGCCGTTCTCCACGGCAATGGCCATGACGCCCGACTTGTAGAGGTCCTGTTCGGTAACGGTCATCACCGCGCTGCTTACGTTAGTCAGCAGGTATTTCTCGCCGACAATGGCCCGACCGAGATAGGTTCGCGAGAGCGTGAACCGCGTGTCCTTCCAGAGCGTGAGCTCGCGACTGAGCTCCCGCACTTCCATATCTGTGGGAAGCGCGTCGCTGGCCATTGCCAGCAATAGATTCTTGACGGCGCGCACGCGTGAAGTGCTGCGCTCGATGCGGCTCGCTTCGCGTACGCCCGGCAGCGGCTTGATGATGATCGTCTCGGCAGGCAGATCCACCGGCTGCAGGAGGAGCATGAATGTTCCACGCTCGGTCGAGACGAAAAGATTGATCGGTTTGACCGTGGATTCCGATGTGGGGCGTATATAGATCTGTCCCTTATCTTCGTCCTTCTCCATCCAAAACTCGCCGGGGTTACCCGTCACGCGCTTGATGCGGTTGCCTTCGACCATGACGCGCGTTACCTCCTTTTGCGAGATCTTCGCAATCAGCGACTGACCGTCGGCGCCCTCAAGAATCTGCAGGGCCGCGGCAGGCCCACTAGCTGACAGCACCAGAGGGAGCAATGCCGCCTTTGTTATCGAGCGAATCATTGACTGTGGCCTCCTTGAAAGATTTGATGGTGAGTTTGCCGAGCGCGTACTGAAGCTCGACAAGATAGGATTTCGTTACGTCCGAGACGCGGCGGTCGCCGATGAACGTCGTCAGGCTTCCCTGAATCGAGACCTTGAGCGCCCGCTCATCGGTAGTGACGTTGCGGGCGCTGAAGACGGTGGATGCGCCGTCGCGCTTCAGACGTTCGGCGACGACGGTCATCGCCGTTTTGACTTCACCGTAGCTGGCGGGCGCCACATACTGCAGCAATAGCCTGGACTGATAATCGACACTCTGCGGAGTTACGTTCAACGCAAGCTGGATCAGGAAGTAGCCCATCTGCTCCAGATATTCGGCGCTCACCCTGTCGTTCTCGACCCAGAACGACTTATGCACCGCAGGGGGGACGACGATGACCCGTTCATAACCGACCAAGCGGTAGGCAATCAGTGCGGTCACTATGTTGGCTGCGACCGACGCCAGCAGGAGTGCTGCCTGGAAGGAGATCGTCCGGCGGGAGCGGTCGAGGTTGCCGCGCATCAGCTGGAAATTCATCCGACGAGCTCCCGAGAATGCGACGGCGGCGTGCGTTTCAGCTTGACGACGGCCTCCGGCAGATACCAATAGACGAGGTGAAGTGCATACGCCGGATGCTTGCCGGATTTCATACGGCCATAAGCGACCGCGCTCAGCAACCCGGCCGCGACGCCGCTCACGAAATAGCCGGCCACCATACCGAGTAGGGTCGACGCGAGTACCAGCAACGCGAGATCGAGATCCCACCAGAACATACGCGGCGGGTCGTTGAGTCGGCGCGGGA
>Ga0207676_10001616_pt1 | contig 16599 bp, 10 predicted proteins | sample KBSSwiS72_FD_184307 | JGI IMG/M metagenome (GOLD analysis project Ga0207676, IMG submission 184307) | Switchgrass rhizosphere microbial communities from Kellogg Biological Station, Michigan, USA - KBS Switchgrass S7-2 (SPAdes) (version 2) | ecosystem: Host-associated > Plants > Roots >...
CGACCCCATCGTGGATCACGAAAGATGTTGATGTTCGGGGTCCAGTAAGTTAATCCCAGGTATCTTTCTTTCTCTCTCCCCAATTCGATCGCTTTGTTGTGAATAGCTCTTCCTTCCAATGCTGAATAATCGGCCATTTGATACAATGAATTGGTATCCCATGTTGCGGCCATTGCAATAGCCTGCGGATAGGATGTTACTTTGAACGGAGTTCTTGCGACACCGTGTAAAGTTTCGTTCCACCAATCATATGCCGGAATGCCCAATCTTGGAATTGCCGGTGTCGCATTAAGCATCTGTTTTACTTTTTCTTCCAGTGTCAGCCGGCTCACTACATCATTTACTCTTTCTTCTATTGGCAATGAAGTATTCCACATCGGGAATGATTTATAATCTTGTGCACACAGATCGATTGAAAAAAATAGAATTGCTATCGAAAGAGTTTTTTTCATCGGCGCTTATTTTTATGAACTCATCATTATTGCTACTATTAAGTTTTCGTCCCGCCTCAGGCGGACTCTTGTACTGCAACAATTCCATTCAACTTTTTTTAACCTCACCCTCCATCTCCCTCTCCTGATGGGAGGGAGCAGTGCTCTGTATCTTTAATCAACTTTTGTTCTACTACATCAGCTTCAAATTACTTTCAGCTAATCAAGACCAGGATGATCTTATCCATGCCAATCCGTTAAATCCGTGTCACCGTGTTCCTATTTCTGCGCCGTTATGGTCTGTATCGAACCGTCCTCATTAAACCTCAACTCCGTTACTTTCACATTTCTCAAATGTGTTTTACCGCTCAACTGTGTGTCATGATAAAACAGATACCATTTATTGTTGAACTCGATAATTGAATGATGATTTGTCCAGCCTTCAACCGGATTTAATAACACTCCCTGGTAAGTAAACGGACCATAAGGATTATCGCCGGTGGCATAGCACAGGAAATGTGTATCACCCGTTGAATAGGTAAAATAGTATTTGCTTTTGTATTTGAACACCCAGGCCGCTTCAAAAAATCGTTTATCATTATCTTTTTCTCCGAACAGTTTACCATCTTTATCAACAAGTTTTATTTCTCTCACGGGTTCAGCAAAACTTTTCATATCGGCATTTAACCTGGCTATTCTTGGTAATACAGCCATTTCCTCTTTTGTTCTATTCTTTGCTGATGAATCATATTTATTATTATTCCAGCGCTGAAGTTGACCACCCCAGATACCTCCAAAATACATATAGAATTCTCTGTTATCATCTTTGAATACACAAGGATCGATGCTATAGCTGTTTTTGATAGGTTCTTTCTTTGCAGTGAATGGTCCTTCAGGCTTATCACTTATTGCAACACCAATTTGAAAAACATCCTGTTTGTTTTTTAGAGGGAAATACAAATAGTATTTTCCATTTGCATACGCTGCATCAGGTGCCCACATTTGCCGGCCAGCCCAGGGTATATTTTTTATGTCTAATGCAACTCCATGATCCGTTACCGGCCCACCAACAGAATCCATTGAGAGAATATGATAATCCCGCATATCAAAATGACTTCCCAGATCATCTTCTTTTGTGCCGGTTGCTGTGTCATGCGAAGGATAGATATAGATGCGGCCATTAAATACATGAGCCGACGGATCGGCTGTATAAATATGCGATACCAGGGGCTGAGACAAATATTCTTTCTTTTGTTCAGACTTCGATTCGGTTGCTGGTTCTGTTTTATTTTCTTTTGACTCATTATTACAACTGACGATCGAAATGATGATAGCTGCCGATAAAAGATGAACTTTCATTGTTTAATATTTAAATTTATTTATTGACTTTTGTTTCCGGAGGACCCAGGTAACTAGGTTCGACACCGCCAAAATCTAAAACCAATTTTTGTAATATGACTCCTGAATTCACCATCCAGTATTTTACGGTATGTTTTCCCGGCTTCAAAATTTTATGAGTTGATATTTTAATTATAATATTATCAGCAACCCATTTATTCCAAATTCCCGTGCCGGTATTCCTGTCCTCTTTGTTAATGCTTATGATCTGTGGCGCTTCATCATCAACGGATATTGCATATTGCAATCCTGTTTCGGTATTATGAAAATTTAATGTAGGGGAGAAATAAGTATTCAGCTTAAAAGAATCCTGGCTATAAGTATAGAACTCATATTCAAGATGAGGGCTATTCTTAGTTAATTTTTGTTCTTTTGCAGTTACAGGAAATGTGGTTATTCCATCACTATCTCTTCCAATATCCGGAATAATTTTCCATTGAATGTTTGAAGTGTTGATTGCTTTTGTATAATGTGCTGCGTGAATTGAAGTAAGACCTTGTTCTTCATAAAAGGCATTACCCCAAAAATCTTTTGGTACACTGTCTCTGGCAGTTTCAAATGAAATAAGTTCTTTTGGTATCTCGTCTTCTGCTGAATCTTTTTGAATGTATTTTACATCGGGCATTTTTTGATTAAGAGGCTGCTGCCAATAAGTATAACCAATATGAGTTTGATCCATCATGTGGTTCCATTTACCGTTTGCGATCGTATGATATTGGATGGTGATCAAAGAATCCCGCTTGTAATATTCCTTTGCAGAGTTGGCATAATCATTTGCTGAAAGGTTTTTTTGGCTTGCATATAACCTGTTTATTGCGACTGCTGTGTATAGGTGGTGCAGGTTAGCTAACGCTTGCACCGGATGAAGTACAAATTCAAAGAAGGCATCACTATATTCTGGCGGCAACAACGCATTTATTTTTTCAGCATCTTGCTGGAGGTTGTTCCATTCCTTTAATATGACATTTGCTTCATTATAACCAGGATACTCAGCGGGCTTATATGTATTTGCATCCAGTAACTCGGGTTTTCTTCTTGACGCATATTGAGAGTATTTGCGCAAGATCTCCCCAATTTTTTTTGCCTGTGATCCGTCGAATTGAATGCCTGCCCATTGAGTATAATAATCTGGCAAATTATCTTCATTCCATTTATCCGGGTTCCAGGCATAATCCAAAAAAAATGAAATAGGAAGTTCCATCGGTTTAATATCACCGACATTTACGATCCATATTTGCTTTACACCATATTTATAAGCCAGGTGCATTTGCTCCCATACTCTTGCAATATTATTTGTGTTGATCCACTTGTAATTTCTGGGCCCGCCTACATAATCGAAATGATAATAGATTCCATAACCACCTTTTCTTGGAGGATCACTTAGCCTGGGAAGCTTTCGAATATTTCCCCAATTATCATCACATAATAGTAATGTGACATCATCCGGCACCCGCATTCCTTTATCGTAGTAGTCCTGCGCTTCTTTATACAAAGCCCAGAGTTGAGGCGTTTGATTTGCTGGTTTGCCTGTTACGTCTTCAATGATTTGTCTTTGATCTTTTACTATTCTTTCCAACAAAGCTGTCGCCGTTTCGCGGCTCATCGGTTTATCACCATCCCCACGCATTCCTACACTTATTATTTTTTCGTTTGTTGCCCGCTGCATACCTTCTCTCCAAAATTCTTTTAAACGAATTTCATTGCTGTCATAATCCCACGGCCCTTTTCCATATCTTCTCCATTCATCATGTGCACGCATCAATGGTTCATGATGTGATGTGCCAATCACAATTCCGTATTCATCTGCTGACCTTATATTCAAACTATCATCATCATAAAATGCATTGCCCCACATGGCAGGCCAGAGATAATTTCCTTTTAAGCGGAGAATGAGTTCAAATACCTTTTCATAGAATTGATGATTAAAGCCACCGAATTTTTCTTTACTCCAACCGGAAAGAGCAGGAGCCTCATCATTTATAAATATGCCGCGATATTTCACTTTGGGCGCATCTGTGATAGTGATATTAATCTTTACAAGAATTTCTTTTTTCTTTTTTACAGGAACATCGGCCCACCAATACCAGGGTGATACACCAATTTGTTTTGACAACTCAAATACGCCATAGGCTGCCCCTCTTCTGTCATTACCGGTGATGATCAAAGTATTTGGCAAAGATCGCAACTGGTATGCTTCCCATTTGCTGCTGGTAATGATCTTTTTTTGGTTTATTAATTGAGAAACAGCAGAAGATCCTTGATATGAACCAATGATAATTGTAGTTAAGGAAGGAGACGGGAGTTTATTTACGAGCTGTAATTTTTTGCCGGTTATTCGCTCTATATCCTGTTGTAATAGCTCAGCCGATTTTTTAACAAGCGGAAAATCTTTTTGATCAACATATATGACAGCATTATTGAGTGAAAAAGTATTTGCTGATGCCTTATCTGCAATGATCGATTGACCCGTGGATATCACGCCCGGTAAGATCAAACTGATGATTGCAAAAAATCTTTTCATGCATTATAGCTCTAAAATCCAATTGAATTCCCCCCGTCAACTGGTAGTACAACACCTGTAATATATTTTGCCGCGTCACTTGCTAAAAACAAAGCCGCATCACCTATATCTGAAGGCTGTCCCATCACACCCATCGGCGTACGGTTAAAAACCTTTGCCTTTCTTTCAGGATCGCTGTCCAAAGCTTTCGCGGTCATATCCGAATAAATAAAACCAGGAGCAATCGCGTTGACGCGGATACCTTTTGGTGAAAGCTCAACTGCCATTGCTCTTGTCATGCCATCAATTGCTGTTTTACTTGCTGAATAAGCGATTACTTTTGGCAAACCATACTGCGCCGCCATTGAACTGATATTAATAATACAACCAGCTTTTCTTTCAAGCATATGTTTCACCACTTCACGGCTCAATACAAACACGGCAGTCAAATTGGTTGTGATCACTTTCTGAAAATCTTCATCGGTTACTTCGGCAAATTCTTTTTTCATATTAATACCGGCATTATTCACCAGTATATCTATTTGTCCAAATTGCTTCAGAACATCGTTTATAAATAATGGTATTGAAGAAAGGTCACTTACATCGCAGGCTATTGCATGACACAACTTACCCAGCTTTTCTTTGGCCTGGCTTAATTTTTTCTGGTCTCTTCCGGCTATGATAGTTTCAATGCCTGCCTGTGTAAATTTTTCAGCAATGGCAAATCCTAAACCAGAACCACCTCCGGTAACGATAGCAACTTTTTTACTGCTCATACTATTTTTTATCAGTTGTTTAATTTCCGGGAGCAAATAATATTTTTATGTTCTTATAATACTCCAGGGTTTTGTCTGGCTGTTCATAGTCAGGAGGTATTGGCATTTTTGAGAAAGTTTGAAAATACAACAGGCAGGCATTCCGCCACCATATTGCATCTTTTAATTGAATAGTTAATAATTGTTTTACTTGTTTGAACCTGTCTTCATCAATATTTTTTTCCAAACTATTCCATTGTTTGATAAAAGATCTTACCGAATCAACGCCTGTATAATATTTATAACAGAGCTCATTCCATAGTGTTCGTCCGCTTTGCATTTTATGTTCCCAAGAAACATGATGAAACCATAATAAATATTTATCAGGACATTTATTTATATCATTAAATTGATTTTGCACTTCAGCAGCATATTGGGCCACCGCATTCGTTCCTTTTTGTGTTCTGTCAAAACCAATTCCAGCTGAATCTGCTTTATGATAATAAACAGGGTTCCAATCAGGGCGGTTCAATGTATTGCCCCATGGCATCGGCCCATAGTGATGACCATTGTACATGATATGCGTAAGCCCGATGGGGGTCATATAATTTACCAGTGCTTCCCGTGAATTCAACATCATATTTTTTATGACAGCAACAGTTTTTTTATCATTCGTAAATGTTTGTTTGATCCATTCATCGGCTATTTGTTCCGATGATAAACCAGGATCCCAACTCAATCTTCCCAATGTGTACCAATTTGCTTGTGCAAATGGATGACCGCACCAATTTATGTCATTACCAATATTGCTTACGCCTGCCATGCCGCTTAATTCATGATTGTCTAAGTTACCATCAATAACCTTTGTAACAGTAGAACCTTTACCTTTTGCATAAGTGTCTGCATTCAGCACTTCTTTGAATAACGTTGCTTCATATACCAGGTGTGTCCCCTGCCCAAGATATTCCTGCGTTAACTGGAACTCCATCATTAATGGTGTTTGAGGCATTGCGCCAAATAAAGGTGAAAAAGGCTCCCGGGGCTGAAAATCGATCGGACCATTCTTTGCTTGAACCAACACATTCTTTCTAAACATGCCATCCAATGGATGGAATTCTTCATAGGCTTGTTTGAACCGGTCCATTGATTCGGGATTATATACAAATGCCCGCCACATGATAATTCCATTGAATGGAGCAACAGCATCCGCTAACATATTAGCCCCGTCAGCATGTGTACGTTTGTAATCCTGCGGACCTGGCTGCCCTTCACTATTTGCTTTTACTAAAAAACCACCAAAGTCAGGAATAATGGAATAAATCTCTTTTGCTTTTTCTTTCCACCATTGCTGTACTGTATCATTCAAAGGATCTGCTGATCTTAATTTACCGATCTCAATGGGGGCACTGAACCGGGCAGTGAGATAAACTTTTATTCCATACGGACGAAACAAGTCAGCCAATGCTTTTACTTTTTCTAAATAAGGTTTGGTAAGTATAGTTGCATTGGCATTCACATTCGTAAGAACCGTTCCATTGATGCCAGTAGATGCATTTGTTCTTGCATAATCGATATAGCGCTGATCGATATAATCGGGTAATGTATGCCAGTTCCAGATAGAAAAACCTGCATAGCCTCTTTCAACCGTACGATTCAGATTATCCCAATGATTTAATAAGCGAAGTTTTAATTTAGGTACTGAAACAATATTAAGGTTGTTGATGGGTTGTTGCGTTTGGATCAACCGGAGAAAATAAAATACGCCATATAAAACACCAATATCAGTATTAGCTGTAATAAATATTACATCTTTTAAACGCCCTTTCATTGATGAAATAGCAAATCCTTCATTTCCCAATTGCTCGTAGTTAATCGCCGGGCTTTCATATTGGCCGGCTGGTTTTTTATTAACGAAGATTGAATTGTTTTTTACTGCATTAGCTTCCGGGATCTTTTTATTCAATAAACCTTTTAGGCCGTTTAATAATTCCTGTCTTGCAATATTTATTGTTTGAGAAGTTCCGGTAACAACAATTGAATTAATCAGGTTTCGATATTGTGCCAGCATTACCGGGTTTTTAATCTTATCATATCGAAGCCAAAGCCTGTAACCATCTTCTGCTTTCAGCAGCGAAGTAAATAATATTGATGTGATGAGCAACAGGGCCTTCATAAACTGAGGGCTTTTTTCTTTAAAGAAGATTTCCGGATAATCAGGTCAGATCTTATCACGATAGTTTGCGTGTGCCTGATATTCGAAATGCCTTTTAAATGATTAATAAGATTTCGTGCAGCTATTTCTCCCATATCAATACCAGGGTAGTCAATTGTCGTTAGCTGCGGCTCAACAATTTTCCCAATTGCATCATTATTGAAACCAACTATTGCAATATCTAATGGTATGTTGACACCATGTTCTTTTAATGTTTGCATGCATACAGCTGCAGAAAAATCATTTGTAATGAAAGCTCCATCGGGTAACGGTTTCATTTTTAAGATTTGTAATGCCGCTTCCACACCGCATTGTTCACTGAGATCTTTTATTAAAACTTTTTCTTTATCGTAAGGAATGCCGTTATCAAACAAAGCATCCATATAGCCTTTATGCCGTTGCGAATACACATTACGTTTCAAACTGGCAGTTACTAACACAATCTGTTTGCAACCTTGCCCGATCAGGTGTTGTGTAGCCTGGTAACCGCATTTATAATTATCAATTATGACTTTGGTGCTTTCACTATTTTCTTCTACACGGTCAAAGAATATTACAGGAATGGATTTGTCGGCAAAAGGCTTATAATGATCCAACCCTTGCGTATCGAAAGCTAAAGAAGCGATCAATCCATCTACCCTTTTGTGAAAAAGATTCAATGCATTTGCTGATTCTTTTTCAAAACTTTCTGAGGAGTGAGCAATGATAAGGTCATAGCCTGCTTCTGTTGTTACCTTTTCAATACCCGCCAGCACGGAGGTAATGAAATTGCTGTTCAATTCATGAACGATAACGCCAATCGTATTTGTTTTTTGTTTCCGGAGATTACTTGCAAACGTATTATGCCGGTATCCTAACTCTTTTGCTGCATCCTGTATCTTCTTCCGGGTGTTTTTATTAATGGCAGGATGATTCTTTAAAGCACGGCTCACAGTGGCAGATGAGAGTTCCAGCTTTTGAGCAATATCGTAGATAGTCACTTCTTTTTTAGGCTTCATATTGCAATCGGTTGCATAAAAGTCGTAAAAAAAAATTAAATTATTCAGATTTGTTTTTCATTGAAGACTCACGAATAATAAGATCCGCACGCATAACGATCGTATTAGTGGTCCTGGTGCTGGATAAACCTTTTAAATGATTGATCAAACTTATTATTGCTACTTCACCAATTTGATATCCTGAATAATTTACAGTAGTGAGATTAGGTTCTATTACCTTACTGATCGGGTCATTATTAAAACCAGCAAAAGCAATAGCATCAGGAATTTTTATACCCTCCATTTTAAGTCTCATCATACAATGCACGGCAGCAGTATCGTTTGCAGCAAAGACCGCATCAGGTTTATTCGAATTCTTCATTTTCAAAATAAATTCTGCAGCTTCCAGCCCCGCCTGCTCACTCAGATTACTAATATAGATCAACTTTTCATCAAATGGTATCTTATGATCCTGTAAAGCCTTTTTATAACCTCTTAACCGTTCTGAATAAACATCCCTGAGCATATTGCCGCCGAGATGCATGATTCTCTTACAACCATTATCCAGCAAGTGTTTCGTAACATCATAGGCTGCCTGGAAATTATCTATCAGGACGCTTGTACTATCACTATGCGGGTAGGTTCTATCAAAAAATACAACTGGTATTCCTTTATTAAAAAATGGCTGCAAATGCTGAATATTTTCTGTATCATAGGCCAGTGAGATCAATAAGCCATCCACTCTTTTATTAAACATCGTATGAACATTGGCTTTTTCTTTTTCTCTTTTTTCCAATGATTGGGTGATAATAAGATTATAGTGTTCGCGGCTCGCAGCATCTTCCATCCCCGCCAAAACGGAAGACATAAAATTGCTGTTCAGCCGGGGAACGATCACCCCGATAGTATGGGTCTTTTTACTGCGCAGACTGCTTGCAAAAGTGTTTGAACGATAACCTAGTTCCCTCGCAGTATCCGCAATTTTTTTTCGGGTATTCTTATTTATTGCGGGGTGGTTTTTTAATCCGCGACTTACTGTAGTTGCTGAAATATTCAGATGCTTGGCAATATCATAGATCGTTATTTCCTTTTGCTCAGACATGGCGGTAATTATTCCCACACAAGTAAAGGAACATTTTTTGAAAAAAAAATTGCAATCGGTTGCAATTTTTAAAAAAACTCCTATATTCGTTTCGTCAAGCTCAGGTTTTATCGATTGCAGGTATCTGAAACGAATTCGAAACTCTTTATTGCTGTATGAGAAAAATAAGATTACATAAATCTTTCTTATCAACTGCATTTGCTCTGCCTGCAGTCCTATTTCGAAATAAATATTCAATTAAAAAGTTAATAAGCTCCCATACGTACTCCACCAGGCTAGATGCTTTGGGCATTAACGCCTGTGCTTGCATTCTTTCAACTAATACTTTTATTCAAATGCCAAAATGAACATTATGAAAAAATTTTCCATTTTGAAGGTCATGACGCAGCAATTGAATTTGCGGTCGATGAGATTAATCGTGCCGCTGCTATTTTCATTGCTGTTGTTCTCTGTCGGTGCGGCAGCGCAAAACATTACTGTTAAGGGAAAGGTTTTGACAGAAGACGGTAAATCGATTGCGAATGCATCGGTAACTGTGAAAGGAACAACAAATGGAACTGCCTGTAATGATTTAGGCGAATTCCAGATTTCAGTACCGGGCAACTCAACATTGGTAATTTCAGCGGTTGATTTTTCAACACGGGAAGTGAAAGTAAATAATCAATCATCGCTGAGTATCACTTTGCCTGCGTTGGATAAAGCCCTTGGAGAAGTAGTGGTAGTGGGATATGGCACACAACGTAAAGAAGCGGTTACAGGTTCAGTTGCTTCTATTAATGGCGATAAGATGCGTGAAATTCCGGCGCCTAATATTTCCCAGGCTTTACAGGGACGTATAGCCGGTGTGGAAATGTCGCAAACTTCAACACGGCCCGGAGCCACTATGCAAATCCGGGTTAGAGGGACACGGTCACTGAGTGCTGATAACAATCCGTTAGTTGTTCTTGATGGCATTCCTTTCCTGGGATCTTTAGCTGATATCAATCCCAACGATGTAAAGAGCATTGAGATCCTTAAAGATGCTTCGGCAACTGCTATTTACGGCTCTCGTGGCGCCAACGGTGTAATACTTATTACGACTGATAAAGGAGCTAAGAATAGAAAACCCCGCATAAGCTATAACGCTTATGTTGGTACACAAGAAGTTTTTTCCAAATACCCTATGATGGATGGACCGCAATTTGTAGCACTTCGTGCTGCAAGGGGTCAATACAATAACGGGCAGGATGAAGCCAATGATATAAATACTGATTGGCAGGATTTGTTTTACAAAACAGGGTTGGTTACAGATCATAACATCAGCCTTTCTGGTGGTACCGAAACCGGCAGTTACAATTTTGGATTAGGTTATTACCTCAACCAGGGTATTATTCCAACACAGCAATATGAACGATATACAATACGGGGATCATTAGATCAGCAGGTGGGAAAGTATTTCCGCGTTGGATTTAATTCCAATACCAATTATAACCAAAGCGAAGGGAACCAGGTGGGTTTGTATAATATATTAAGCATGTCGCCTATTTCTACTCCTTTTAACCCTGATGGTACAACGAAAAGGATTATTCGTATGGCAGCAGATGACCAATATGTTTTCACAAAAGATGTAGTGGAGCAATTAAAAGACAACGATCAATGGCTTAACGAAACCCGTGGTTTCGCATCTTATAATGCCATTTATGGCGAAGTGAAAGCGCCGTTTATAGACGGATTGAAGTACCGGGTAAATCTTGGGTTGGATTATATACAATCCAATAATGGGGCTTATACAGGACAGGGTGTTGGCAATGTTAATGCTTCTACTATATCAGCTGCTTCTGTTGACAACAGATATAATTATCATTGGACAATTGAAAACCTTCTAAGTTATGATCACACTTTCGCCGGAAAGCACACGGTGAATGCTGTAGCATTATATTCTTCAGAGCAAAGTAAATTCAACAGATCAAACATGTCGGCTCAGGATATACCTGCTGATGCATTTGAATTTTATAACCTGGGTCGTGCTGCAGGCCAGATAACAATCGATCCGGCCAACCAGGATTATCAATTATGGGGTCTCCAATCATGGATGGGTCGTGTTATGTACTCTTATGATAATCGCTATATGATCTCTGCCACGGTACGTTCCGACGCTTCATCAAGACTGGCTGAAGGTCATAAATGGCATACCTATCCCGCTATCTCAGCAGGATGGAATATCACAAATGAATCGTTTATGCAGGGAGTTAACTTCATAAACAATCTGAAACTGCGAGCCGGATATGGACAAACATCAAATCAGGCTATCGCCCCTTATGCAACACTTGGATTATTAAGTACCAGGCCTTACAATTTTGGTCCCTCGACATATGGAACAGGATATTATGTATCACAGCTACCTAATGAAGATTTAGGATGGGAGTTCTCTAAGACCTGGAACTTTGGCCTCGACTTCTCTGTACTTAAAAATCGTTTGTCGGGTACTATAGAGTATTATATCACGAAAACAGAAGACATTCTTCTGGGTCTTGGTCTGCCTCCTACTTCAGGTGTGACCGGCTATACTGCAAACATTGGAGCAACTCAAAACAAAGGATTTGAACTCAGTTTGAATGGAACCATTTTAAACAATGTGAATGGTTGGACCCTGGAGGCCGGATTCAACTTCTATACAAACAAAAACAAATTAGTATCGCTTGCTTCCGGGCAAACAAGGGATGAAGCAAACTGGTGGTTTGTAGGCCATAACATTAATGCTATTTACGATTACAAAAAAATTGGACTTTGGAGTTCGGCTAAGGATACCGCTGACAGCTATTTAAGCATTCTTGAACCTGGTGGAACAATCGGCATGATTAGAGTGCTTTATACTGGAAACTATGACCCAGTAACACACAAGCCCGTAAGAGCTATTGGTGCGGCCGACAGGCAAATTATGGATGTGGATCCCGATTTCCAGGGAGGCTTTAATACCCGGGTATCTTATAAAGGATTTGACCTGGGCATTGTTGGTATTTACAGACATGGCGGTATTCTCGTCAGCACCATTCATGGCTCAAACGGCTATCTTAATTTGCTGACTGGTCGTAGAAATAATATAAATGTAGACTACTGGACCCCGACGAATACGGATGCGAAGTATCCCAATCCAGCTGGTCCTATAAGCAATGATAATCCCAAATATGCCAGCACCCTCAGTTACTTTGATGCTTCTTTCATGAAGGTTCGCACAATCACTTTAGGATATGACTTCAGCAGGAGTTTAATAAAAAGTTCAAATATTAAAATGCGAATGTATGTGACCGTTCAAAACCCATTTGTGATGTTTTCTCCCTTCCATAAGGAATCGGGTCTGGACCCTGAAACCAATTCATTCGGAAATGAAAATGTAGCCTCAAATGGTTTTGCTATTCCGAGACGAGTGCTTACTGTTGGTTTCAACACACCTTCAACCCGTAACTATATTGTTGGGGTTAATTTGACATTTTAAAACTTATGAATATGAAACTTATACAAATAAAATCTGTTATTGTAATAGCCCTGTTTATGCTATTGGTTTCAGGATGTAGCAAAATTCTCGAGGAACAGCCAAGAAGTATTTATACACCCGAATTTTTCAAAACTGAAAAAGGAGTCTTGGGAGGTATCACATCGCAGTATGCCCATCTTCGATTTATTTATGGTCAACCTTATTACTATAACGCTTTAGAAACCGGAACTGATGAATATACTTACGGTCAAAGCGCTGACGGAAACCATAAGGATATGGATCTTAGCGGCGTTGGTAGCTTAACACCTACAAGTAGCCGTTCGGATGTGTTATGGGGAACAGCATTTTCTAATATCAATACAGCCAGCGGTATTATAGAGAACGCCGCTGCAGTAGGTATCTCTGCAGCATTGATAGCTGAAGCGAGATTCTTCCGTGCTTTTGATTACTTCATGTTAGTACAAACATTTGGCGGCGTACCTTTGGATTTAGGTGCCGGGGAACTGAAATTTAATACAACTCCTTCGAGAAAATCTGTTCGCAATACTGTTCCTGAAGTTTATACCAAAGCAATATTCCCTGACCTGCTGCAAGCAATAAACGATTTACCTGCTACGGGTAGGGTAACTGGGGGAGCTACTAAAACGCTTGCACGTCTTTACCTGTCAAAGGCATATTTAACTTACGCATGGTGGCTGCAAAATCCAAATAACATTCCGACTTATCCGCAAACGGCAAGAACAGATCCCGATGGTCATGATGCCACTTACTATTTTCAACAAGCTTATAATATCGCCACACAAGCAATTGACAATCCCGGTCCATTTGGGTTAGAGAACACATTTTATGACGTACATATAGGTGGTAATGACCGCAACAAAGAAATGTTATTGTATGCCGACCACACCGAGCAAAGCGAATTTTATAATGGGGCACCTATAACAGGCTTTCAAAGTGAAATAGGTAACGATGGAAGAAACGCAGCCGTTTGGTTCGTCACCTGGAATTATACAAATATCAGGAGCGCTCCGAATCCAGATGGAACCGGTGCCGGCGTCAGTTCTGTGCAAAGAGAAGCTGCCCAGGGTTTAGGGCGTCCCTATGTTCGCATGGCTCCTCCCATCGGAGTTTTTACAAACACTTTTGCTGAAAAAACGCTGGATTCCCGCTACGACGGTACTTTCAACACGGTTTTCAGAGGCAACTGGCCAAAAGGAGGCACCACTAATGCAACGCTCTACAATGCTAATGATATGCCGGTTACGCCGGGTCAACCTATCTTAAGTTTCCTGGAATATGAATCACAAGCGATCGGTATAGTTTATTCTGCAGGAGCTAATTTCACCGGAAAATCTTATAGTAACGTTGGCGCTGGCAGATTACCTGGCAGGGCTGATTTTGTTGTTGCTCCCCGTGGTATAAGCAGACTTATGTTTCCCAACCTCTGGAAGATGGGAACGTATCGTACCGATAATGGAACCGGGTTGGGCCAACCGAATGCCCCACTCACCCGTCCTTTCAAAATTGCCAAATTCTCTGAGCTCTACTTTATCGCTGCTGAAGCAGCGGTAAAAGGTGCCACAACGGTAGCTGGTAAAACTGCCCGTGATCTGATCAATGTGATTCGTGCACGTGCAGGTAAGTGGAAATTTTCTAATAAGGATAATGCAGCGTTTGTTGTAGATAACAGTGCAGCGATGATAGCTGCCACTCCTGCAACAATCGATGTTAATTACATTCTGGCGGAACGGTCCCGTGAATATTTCGGCGAAGGTCTGCGTTGGTTCGATCTCGTTCGTACCCAAAAATGGAATGAGCTTGCCGGTACATATGAGATTTGTGGTCCTAATGCGGGAGATCATACACCGCTAACCATAACACGTACGATCGAGCTTAAGCATTATCTCCGGCCTATTCCGCAGGGACAGATAGATGGAATGGAAATGACTGCGGAAGAAAAAGCTGCCTATCAAAACCCGGGTTATTGATCTAATAAATTAAAAAATAACGTATAAAAATCAGTTTAATATAAGCAGGTTCTTAGAATTTTCGATTTGCAAGCAGAAACAAAGGGAGAGGTACTCACCTCTCCTTTTTTCAAAAGAGTATTTGCATTACCTCGTTTCTTTTTTTGGTTAATATTTAAAGAGCTCATGTGATTCTCATTTGGTATTGTGACTGTTTTTCTCTTTTATGTATCACTCAAATAAAATGAAGCAATTAATCTTTTTTTCTAAATACTCGGCAATTATGATGCTGGTCTTGACTATCGCACTGGCATTCTGTTCCAAAAAAAGTAACAGCAATAATACCAGTGGCAATCCCAATACTGTTGATGCAATAGTAACAATCCTGGCAGCCGAAAATAACCAGGTTATTCAGGGCTTTGGTTGTGCAACCGTATTCAGACCCACAAGCCCGTTAACAACTGATGAACTGGACAGGCTTTTTGGTTTGGGAACAAACCAGGTTGGATTAAGTATACTTCGTATCCGGGTGGCAACAGACAATTCATGGCGATCGATCGAATTAGCAAATGCAAAAGGCGCGATACAACGAGGCGCTAAGGTAATTGCAACACCGTGGAGCCCTCCGGCTAATATGAAAACCAGCAACAATCTGATAGGAGGATCTTTGATAACAGACAGCTCTGCCTCTTATGCAAAATATTTAAATGATTTTGCAAACTATATGTCAGCTAACGGAGCTCCGCTGTATGCTGTTTCAGTTCAGAATGAGCCAGACATCACAGTATCGTATGAAAGTTGTGACTGGACAGCAGATCAAATGAAAAACTTCATAAGAGATCATGGACATTTGATCACAGGCACAAAGCTCATAGCACCGGAGTCATTCAACAATAACCAGGCTTATATAAATACAATTCTGAATGATGCAGGAGCAGCAACCCATGTTGATATCGTCGGCGGACATATTTATGGTAGTGGGGTGGTGGAAAACGTCGTAGCAAAAAATCTGAACAAAGAAGTGTGGATGACTGAACATCTTGATACCAATACAACCTACACTGATAATCTTAATACGGCAATAGAAATTCATGATTGCTTAACCAAAGCAAATTTCAGTGCTTATATCTGGTGGTATGGCAAACGCTTTTATGGCCCGATCGGTGAAGATGGAATGATCACCAAGCGTGGATTTATAATGTCACAGTTTGCAAAATTTATCAAACCCGGCGCTGTACGCCTGGGGGCAACATCCAATTCACGTGGTGATGTACTGATCTCTGCTTATAAGCATGCGGGTAAAAAAATAATTATAGCAATTAACAAAGGCGGGACAATTATAAATCAAAAAATTTCAGTTAGAGACGCAACGTTGAATGAAGTAATGCCCTATACCACGACAGCGACGAAAAATCTTGAAGCGGGGGCAAAAATCCCGGCTAACGATAACAGTTTTGTTTTTGCATTGCCGGCAAATAGCATTACTACATTTGTGGAGCAATAACAATAATGACGAATGAAAAAATTTTTAAGCAAGCATAAGCGGCTAGCTTTGGTTCAAACGGAGGATGTATCTTCATCCTCCCATTTTTCAAATTTAAAAAATCAACTGATATGACTGTACTTACAGAGGGCAGAGTGTTTTTTAAAGGCATCGGTAAAATAAAATATGAAGGCCCACAAACAGATAATCCCTTTGCATTTCGCTGGTATGATGAAAATAAAGTGGTGGCGGGTAAAAAAATGAAGGATTGGCTCAGGTTTGCATGTGCCTACTGGCACTCA
>Ga0207676_10001621_pt1 | contig 16588 bp, 13 predicted proteins | sample KBSSwiS72_FD_184307 | JGI IMG/M metagenome (GOLD analysis project Ga0207676, IMG submission 184307) | Switchgrass rhizosphere microbial communities from Kellogg Biological Station, Michigan, USA - KBS Switchgrass S7-2 (SPAdes) (version 2) | ecosystem: Host-associated > Plants > Roots >...
CATTGCCGCTGGCCGAGGCCATATGGCCGATATCGGCGGCGGCCATCTCGTCCTTGCTCAGCGGAATGAGGATCGGCGTTTCCGGCTTGGGTTCGGGCGTGGCGGGCGTTTCCTGCGTCGGTGATTTGGGCGCCGCGCCGCCGCTGTCATGCCTGACCCGCGTCACCCTGGTCGCGCGCGAGGCCGGGCGCGGCGCCGGCTTGGCTGCCGGCATGATCTGGAAGGTGGCGAGATCGTGCTCCGGTTTCTTCGGCTCCAGCTGCGCCCGCCCCAGCGTGAGCAGCGCGGCGACCACCAGCAATTCGATCACGATCGCCAGCACGCCCGGCGCGCCGCGCCCGCGCAGCCACGCCTTCACATCGCGCCAATCGGGTACGGTAATCACCACCTGCATCGCCGATGCCGCCTAGCCGTCTATGCTGCACTGCGAAAGTGTCGTCATCGTCACCGAGATCATCGCCACCGCCCGTGTCACGCCACGCGTGTCAGCGCGATGACGCCGGCATGAAAGCCGGTCGCAACCTTAATCGCGCCTGACCAATCTGCTCGGCCACCCGACGCGCACCAAAGTTTCGTCGGGGTCGCTCAGCGCGAATTCATACATGCCCCACGGTTTGTGGGTGGGGCACTTCTCCTCCTCGACGATCTCGTCGCGGAACGCCGCCGCCATCGCGTCGACATCCTCGACATAGAGATAGAGGCCGAACGGATTGCGCCCCGGCACGACCCAGCCCTCGACCGCGTCGTTCAGGTGCAGATGCCCGCCCTTGCCGTCGGACAGCATGCGATAGCCGTCATACGCGTCCTCCTGCCCGACCGGCTGGAAGAAGCCGAGCCGGTTGTAGAACGCCTCCGAGGCGTCGAGGTCGTTGCACGGCAGGATCGCGGTCAGGCCGGGTTGCGGGGAATCGGTCATGACGGGCAGCTCCGGACGATTGAGTCGCGGCAATTAATACGCTATGCGTATTATTATGCCAAGCGCCGCCGATCATGACGCCGACACAGCGCTGATCGCGCGCGGCGTGCTGCGGCTGGCGCGCCGCCTGCGGGTCGAGGCACCGGCCGGCGACCTGAGTACCGCCGCGCTCGGTCTGCTCGCCACGCTGCACCGCGAGGGGCCGATGCCGGGTGTCGCGCTGGCCGAGGCGGAGGGGCTGCAACCGCAATCGCTTACCCGCCTGCTGGCCAGCCTGGCCACTGGCGGGATGATCGAACGCACCCCCGACCCCGCCGATCGCCGCAACCTGATCATCGCCATCACGCCCTACGGCCGCCGCGCGCTGCGCGCCGCGATGCAGGCACGGCGCCGCTGGCTGAACGACGCGCTGGCCGATCGCCTGTCCGAGAGCGAGCGCGACACGCTGATCGCCGCGTCAGAACTGATGCTGCGCCTCGCCATGTGATGCGGGCGAAATGGCCCTCCCATGCCGCGCCCGATCGTCGCGATTGCGGAAATTCGTTCGGCAAGGCAGCATGTTGCACGCAGCAGAGGAGGCCAAAGTGGGACGGGTCAGAGTCGCGGGTTTTTCGGTGTCGCTCGATGGGTTCGGCGCAGGCCCGGAGCAAAGTCTTCAGGACCCGCTGGGAAAGCGCGGAACGGAACTCCACAGCTGGTTCTTCGGCACGAAGACGTTCAAGGCCATGTTCGGCGAGGGCGGTGGCTCGGACGGGGTGGACGAAAGCTTTGCCCATCGCTCGATGGACGGCTTCGGTGCCTTCATCCTTGGCCGCAACATGTTCGGTCCCGTACGCGGCGAATGGCCGGACGACGACTGGAAGGGCTGGTGGGGCGACAATCCGCCCTACCACGCGCCGACCTTCATCCTCACCCACCATGCCCGCGAACCGCTCGTCATGGAGGGCGGCACGACGTTCCACTTCGTCACCGACGGCATCGATGCGGCGCTCGAACGCGCCCGCGACGCGGCGGGCGCACAGGACGTCAAGATCGGCGGTGGCGTCTCGACCGTTCGCCAATATCTGCAGGCCGGCCTGATCGATGTACTGCATTTCGCGTTTTCGCCCGTTCTGCTCGGACGCGGCGAGGCGATGTTCGCTGGGCTGGATCTGCCCGCGCTCGGCTACCGCGTGGTGGAATCCACGCCGACGGACCTCGCGACGCACGTGGTGATTGGGCGGCAGGAGAAGGAATAAGCTTTCCGATTCTGCGGGTTGGTTGCGGAAATTCGATCTGCCGCAAACGAAAATGGTATGCTGCGTTCGGCGGAAATAGCTGCCGGGCCGGAAACGCCGGTTCCGGTGACAGTGCATTTATCTCCATCTCGCTTAAGACATCAATTAAGTGCACTGTCACCGAGATACGTGTCACGCCACGCGTGTCAGCGCGATGACGCGGGCATGAAAGCCGGTCGCAACCTTAATCGCGCCTGACCAATCTGCTCGCACGCGAGCGTTCCGGCTCTTCTTGCCCCGCCTTTCAGGGAGGGGCCGGTGGGTTGGCGAGCGCAGCGAGCCTGCGTTTGCCACGTGCGGCATCTCATCGATCGGAACTAACCCGTTCCAGACGTCGCTCCTCCACCGTCATCGCTTGATTGCCGGCCGGCAGGTTCCAAGGCGAAAAGGCGCTTCATGCCGCCCAGACGTAGCGAACAACGGCCATCGCAAGCGCAAAGGCAAAGGCGTAGCCAAAGCGGTCCAGCCGGACCAGGCGCTGACCTCTTTTGCCGCGCTGCCGTCCGATCAGCATCATCACCCCGCCCGCCACCAACGGCGTTACGAGAATATTGATTTTGCGGAAGACAAGATTGGAGATCGTCGATTTTGGGAAAATCAACAGGCTGATCGCGCCGGCCAGCGCCCCCCACAAGACGAAGCCGATCGTGGACAGCAGTGCATTCTTGGGCCTCTTCAAAGTATCGGCGAGACTGTGAACGCCCAGTTCGGTCAGAAATTCGAAGATCAGCTGAAGCAGAATCTCGCCCAGGAATTGGAGCAATATCTCGAATATCAACTCCATACCGCAACCACTCGCCTGGCCTTCGTTGAGACCCAACCTACTGCGATGATCGACGGTTAGCCAACCGGTTCGCCCGAAGCTGGATGTCCGCTTTCGACCAAAAGCCGAACGCCGGTCTTCGTGACGGAAAGCCGCCCTGCGGAAGCCGCTCCGTAGCGGACTGACGTGGTGCCCCACATTCCTACTTGGTTAGCGGGTCAAGCTGCACCTTTCGTCCGGTGCTGGCAACCTTGCGAACAGCATCGAAGAAAGCTGGTCCTGCGCCCTCAGCCACAAATCCAGCCTCTTCGAGGTTATCGTCAACAATCAATGCGCGATATGTGCCGGAAAGATGCGGGATAACTGATAGAAAGCTCGTCACCGGCCCCGACTGGCATTTGGCACATATGACAGAGTAGCTCCCATGCTGGACAATCATCCGAGTGTCCGCATCGCCGCAACTTTCACAGTTCAGATCATTGCTCATCAGACCTGCCTTGGCCGTATGCGGAGTTCATAGACGACCTACGTCCTCTTTCCACCAGCTTTCCTCGTTTAGCGGCGTGAACAGCGACCGGGGTGCCTGATAGCCGACAGGCAGATTTTGGGCGGGAAAGCTGCCCGGCGGGAGCGCCCCACTTGCGGACCTTCAACTATCCGATTGACCAGCCTTACTTACGGCTTGTCCGCTTCGCTCAGTAAGGCGGCCAGCGCGTCATCCAACTCCTTCGCCGAAGGTGTCTCCCAAGGGAGCGACCAACCACCCCGCGCCGTAAAGCTGTCAGCACTCACCCCCTGCCAAATGCGCGTCGACCAACGCCCCTTAAAGACTGATGCAACACCAGGCGCCGGTGCGTTCAAGGTTATCTCTGCGGTTCTCCGCCGCTTTTCCAATCCGTCGTCATCGGTTCGCTCGATCTGAATGCCCCACCAAGGCCAATCCCGATTAGAGCGGTTGGAGGTATCTCGAATGACACCCGTCGCAAACACGCCTTCACCTCGGCATTGCGCAACGAGCCTGTCGAGGTCTGCCATTCGAGAAGCGAAGGGTTCGATCATTGCAAGTTCGTCATGCAGCTTCACGCTTAGTGATACCAGCGCGGAAAGCCACGGTAACGAGCTAACCGCCGCCTTTCCGCGTTCCGGCGCCGTCGATCGACGCGATCCGCCTGAAAGCCGGCCGGCGGGTTTCGGGACGAAAGGCCGCCCGGCGGAAGTCGCCCCAGTTGCAGTCACTCGATCTCGACCGATCGCCACCCGAACCGGCCGCTGCGGAACCGGCCGCTCCGGGAACCGGTCTATTACAGGTCGGCATCAGGCATACCGACCCCTCCGCCACCTTTGTGAGGCCTTGCGTAATAGCCTTCGGGGCCATCAGGAATGCGAGCCGTGCATTCCGAAGAGCAGGTGTGAGCGAGCAAAGGGGCTACGTCAGTTCCGATCCGCTGCGTGGTCCAGAAAGGCGTCGCGCCGCGCTCGCCAAAGGGCTTATCGCAAACGCTGCAGGTTTGTGGTTGGAGAGCCTCCAGCGGACCTGACAATCTCGGGAAAGGCAACCGTGTTTTGATGTTTCCATAGAGCGCGCGCGTGCTCATTCGCGTGTCGCGCAAGCGGGTGCAGCGAGTCACCTCATAGGGTAGCCAATGCAACGAGTAAGAAGTGTAGATGTCCAGATTGCAGAGCGCGGATAACCTGCCGATCTCGGGCGGCAAGCGACGCAGATGGCTACCATAAAGGCGCAATTGGCTCACCGCTGCCAGAAATTGCACTTCTGCGGGTAACGTGATGACGTCCGACCATTGGCCAGCGGGCATCGTCGCCGATGGCTCGAGCACGGCCGCGCTCCGGCTATCATCGATTAAGGCCAGCAGCGCCAGCCATCCAGGTGCGGATGTATCCTGCATTTCCGCGTGGAGATTTGGAACGCTTGGTGGGCCCTTCTTCCCCCGCGACGAGAGGCAGGAGCAGTGCCCGCTGCGTTCGACGCGCTGCGCTGCTGCGAGCGTGATGGGATCGATGCGGATGACCGGTAGTGGTTTACCACGTTTGGGCTTGCCGAAAATGCGCCTGATTATGGACATGCCCCCTCCCGCGCGTTGCAGCTTCTATGGCAGCTATTCGACCGCACTCAACCAAAAGCCGCCCGAGTGCTTCCCACCATCAGTCGCCGTTCGCATCGACCATGAAAACCATCGGCTTGCCGCGGGATGCGGGCTCCCACCCCGCCGACAACGCTGCGCGAACGCCCCGGGCGGCAATCGCGTCGTTTATCTGGGTGCGGCCCTTGGGCAACCCTTTCAACAGGCGTTTGGGCGTGGGGAATTCCAGCAGCGCCTCACGCTGGGCATCCATCTGCCGCAAGGAAACCGTCATGCCCTTCCAGCCGTCCGCCGTGAATTGCGGCTCGCGCTCGAGCTGCCACTCATATTTCAGGCCGTCGATTTCGACAATGCCAGCCAGACTACGCGTATGAACCATGCCGCGATGTAACAGGTATGGCACTGCTTTCCAGCGATAGCGGCTCTTCGTTAGGTGTGTTTGCTAGCCCGCCTGCGATCAATGCACGTCTGTCGATTTACAACCCCGCCCTGGTCTCGCCATCCGATCGGCATGTCGCGAAGGTGAGCGATCCGCGCCCGCCAAGCAAACGATTCCCATAGCCGAAGGTCGCTTTGCTCGGGCGCTTGCCTATATGGGAACCCCGCGGGCATAAGCCGCGCGGTTTCCATCTGCCACAGAAAGTACCCGTTCCATCATGTCCGCCTTGTTCCGCATCACGCTGCCCGACGGTTCCGTCCGCGAGGTAGCCCCGGGGACTACCCCGGCGGACATTGCCGCGGCGATCGGCCCGGGTCTCGCCAAGGCCGCCATCGCCGCGCGCGTCGACGGCGACCTGCGTGATATCAACCGTGCCTTCGAAGGCGACGCCAATCTCGCGCTCGTCACGTCGCGCGACGAGGCCGATGCGCTCGAACTGGCCCGTCACGACTTCGCCCATGTGCTGGCCGAGGCCGTCCAGAGCCTGTTCCCGGGCACCCAGATCACCTTCGGCCCGTCGACCGATGATGGCTTCTATTACGACTTCGCCCCGAAGGACCGCCCCTTCACCGAAGAGGATCTGCCCGCGATCGAGGCCGAGATGCGCGCGATCATCGCCCGCGACGAGGCGCTGGTCCGCGAAGTCTGGTCGCGCGAGGACCTGATCGCCGCCTGGAAGAAGCAGGGCGAGACCTTCAAGGCCGAATGGGCCGCCGAACTGCCCGAGGGCGAGGAACTGACGGTCTACCGCGCCGGCCAGTGGTTCGACATGTGCCGCGGCCCGCACCTCGCATCGACCGGCAAGCTCGACCCCCAAGCCTTCAAGCTGACACGGGTTTCCGGCGCCTATTGGCGCGGCGACCAGGCCAATGCCATGCTCAGCCGCATCTATGGCACGGGCTGGCTCAACAAGAAGCAGCTCGACGCGCATCTCTTCCGCCTAGAGGAAGCCGCCAAGCGCGATCATCGCAAGATCGGCCAGGAGATGGACCTGTTCCACCTCCAGTCCGAGGCGCAAGGCTCGGTCTTCTGGCACCCCAAGGGCTATCTCGTGTGGCGCGCGCTCGAGGCCTATATGCGCCGCAAGCTCGACGGTGCCGGCTATGTCGAGGTCAAGACGCCGCAGCTGATGGACGCGCGCCAGTGGGAGCAGTCCGGTCACTGGGGCAAGTACCGCGAGAACATGTTCGTCGTCCCCGACGAGATCCCGTCCGTCGACGACGAGGCGCCGATCCTGTCGGGCAAGAGCGAGCTCATGGCCTTGAAGCCGATGAACTGCCCGGCGCATATCCTGATCTTCAAACAGGGTATCAAGAGCTATCGTGATCTGCCGATAAGAATGGCGGAATTCGGCTGCTGCCACCGCAACGAGCCGCACGGCGCGCTGCACGGCATCATGCGCGTGCGCCAGTTCACCCAGGACGACGCGCACATCTTCGTGCGCGAGGATCAGCTGATCGAGGAGGTGCGCGGCTTCTGCGACCTGCTCGACGGCATCTACCGCGATCTCGGTTTCGAGAAATACGCCATCAAGCTCGCGCTGCGCCCCGACAACCGCTTCGGCTCCGACGCAATGTGGGACACGGCCGAGCAGAATCTGCGCGATGCCGTCAGGGCGGCGGGCCGCGACACGCCGGACTATGGCTGGGAGGAACTGCCGGGCGAGGGCGCCTTCTACGCGCCCAAGCTCGAATTCCACCTCACCGACGCGATCGGCCGGACCTGGCAGTGCGGCACGATCCAGGCCGACACCGTGCTGCCCGAGCGGCTCGACGCGTCTTATGTCGGCGAGGACGGCAACCGCCACCGCCCGGTCATGCTCCACCGCGCCATCCTCGGCACGTTCGAGCGCTTCATCGGCATCCTGATCGAGCACCATGCCGGGCGCTTCCCGATGTGGCTGGCACCGGTCCAGGCGGTGGTCGCGACGATCGTGTCGGACGCCGACGACTATGCCACCGAAGTTGCCGAGAAACTCAAGGCGGCGGGCATCCGCGTCGAGACCGACCTCAGGAACGAGAAGATCAACTACAAGGTCCGCGAGCATTCGCTGGCCAAGGTCCCCAACCTGCTCGTCGTCGGCAAGCGCGAGGCCGACGAAGGCACCGTCGCGCTGCGCCAGCTGGGCTCCGACCGCCAGCAGATCCTGTCGCTCGACGATGTGATCGCGCAACTGGTCACGGCAGCGCTGCCACCCGATCTGGCCTAACTTTCCCTCTCCCATTGGGAGAGGGAGGGAGGCGCGAAGCGCCGGAAGGGTGAGGGTCAGAGAAGTACACTCACCCTCACCCCGCGCGCCTACGGCGCTTGCCCCTCTCCCAAGGGGAGAGGGGTTAAGAAGACCACCTTTCGTTTCGCCGCGAAAATCCCTATATCGCCCCCACAACAGACTCAGGAGCTCCACCTATCCGTCCTCCCATGACCCGCCAGGCGCCGCCGATGAACGGCCCTCGCTTCAACGAATTCATCGTTTCGCCCAAGGTCCGCGTGATCGACCATGAGGGTGAGAATCTCGGGGTGATGTACACCCGCGAGGCTATGGAACAGGCGCGCGAACTCGGGCTCGACCTCGTCGAAGTGTCGCCCAACGCCGATCCGCCCGTCGCCAAGTTCCTCGATGTCGGCAAGTTCAAGTACGAGGCGCAGAAAAAGGCCAACCTCGCACGCAAGTCGCAGAAGACGCAGGAGATCAAGGAGATCAAGATGCGTCCGAACATCGACGACCACGACTATGACACCAAGATGAAGAAGATCATCGAGTTCATCGGAGAGGGTGACAAGGTCAAGGTCACGCTGCGCTTCCGCGGCCGCGAGCTGAGCCACGGCCAGCTCGGCATGATCCTGCTCCAGCGCGTCCAGGCCGACACCGCCGAGACCGCCAAGGTCGAAGCCTATCCGCGCATGGAAGGCCGCCAGATGCTGATGGTGCTGTCGCCTAAGTAAGGCTGACGGCTACCCACATTTCCCGTTCGCCCTGAGCCTGTCGAAGGGCCGTTCTTCTTTTTCACGAACGAAGAGAAAGAGCGGTGCTTCGACAAGCTCAGCACGAACGGAAGATAGCAGACTACCGCGAACGTTGAATCGGACCGTCACCCTGAACTTGTTTCAGGGTCCATGCGCGATCACCGGCGTCACGCGCGCGGTAGATGGTCGCGCCTGGGTGCTGAAACGCGTTCGGGATGACGGAAGAGACTAAGCCGGCGGCTGCCACAGCTCGATCGGATTGCCCTCCGGATCGTGCAGCCGCGCGAAGCGGCCGATCTTGGGGTCGTTCCATTCGGGCTTGGTCGTCGCCTCGATACCGGCCGCCGCCAGACGCTCGAGCAGCGTGTCGATCTCCGTCACGCGCAGGTTGATCATGAACTGATGGTCCGGCGCCCAGTAATCGGTATCGCGCGTGAACGGCGCGAACACCACCGGGCCGCCCAGCGTCGTCCATGACCATTCGTCCGCCGCGCCGGTCGCATCGGCCGAGCAGCCGGCACCGATGCCGAGATGCTCCTTGTACCACGCCGACAGCCCTTCCGGGTCGATCGCGCGAAAGAACAGTCCGCCAATTCCGTTCACCGGCATCTCGCTTCTCCCTTCAAGCCGCCTTTTCCATCGCCTCGCCGGCCGCCGCGCCGAGCAGTTTGCGCTCGATGGCTTTCAGCCGCGTGCCGTCCGAAATCTTGTCGCCGGTCAGGTCGGTCAGATAGAAGGTGTCGACCGCGCGCTCGCCATAGGTCGCGACATGCGCCGAGTGGATCGTCACGCGCGACTGGAACAGCGTGTGCGCCAGCTGGTGCAGCAGCGCGGGCCGGTCGCGGGCATTGACCTCGATCACCGTGAAGCGGTTCGAGGCGCGGTTGTCGATCAGCACATTGGGCTCGATGTTGAACGCCTCGGCGCGCGCGCGCGGCAGCGGCTTGGCCTTGAGCCGCTCGGCGAGCTTGGAGCGGTTGGCCAGCGCATCCTCGATCGCCTGCTTGAGCCGGGCGAGCTGGCCGGCATCGTCGAACGGGCGGCCGAGCGGGTCCTGGACCAGGAAATTGTCCAGCGCCATGCCGTCGCGCGTGGTGTGGATGTGCGCGTCGATGATGTTGCCGCCGGCGACGTTGATCGCGCCGGCGATGCGGTAGAACAGGCCGGGATGGTCGGCGGCGTAGATCGTCACCAGCGTCGCGCCGCGCTCGGGATAGACCTGGGCGGCAATCGACAGTGGCGCGTCGCCGGCGCCGTCGATCAGCCGCGCATTCTGCGCGAGCACGTCCTCGGGCTCGGCGATCCAATAGGGTTCGGGCAGGCGCTTGACCAACGCCTTGAAGCGCGTCTCGTCCCAGCCGAGCGCAGCCTGCAGCGCCCTCTGCTTGGCGGCGATGCGGTCGGCGCGGCCCTTTTGCTTGTGGCCGAGCCGCAGCACCTCCTCGGCGGATTCGAACAGGTCGGAGAGCAGCTGGCGCTTCCAGCCGTTCCACACGCCCGGGCCGACCGCGCGGATATCGACCACGGTCAGCACCAGCAGCAGGCGCAGCCGTTCCGGGCTCTGCACCGCCTCGCAGAAGTCGAGGATGGTCTTGAAGTCGCTGAGGTCGCGCTTGAACGCGGTCGCCGACATCAGCAGGTGGAAACGCACCAGCCAGGCGACCGTCTCGGTTTCGGCCGGGGTCAGGCCGAAGCGCGGGCCGAGCCGCATCGCGACCTCGGCGCCGAGCACCGAATGGTCGCCGCCGCGCCCCTTGGCGATATCGTGCAGCAGTACCGCGACATACAGCACGCGGCGCGAGACGATCTGGCCCATGATGCCCGTCGACAGCGGATGGTCGTTGTCGAGATCGCCCTTCTCGATCCGGCTGAGCAGCCCGATCGCGCGGATGGTATGCTCGTCGACGGTGTAGTGGTGGTACATGTCGAACTGCATCTGCGCCACGACGCGGCCGAAATCAGGCACGAAGCGGCCGAACACGCCGGTCTCGTTCATCCAGCGCAGCACCGTGTCCGGCGCGCGCGGCGAGGTCAGCACGTCGAGGAACAGCGCATTGGCCTGCGGGTCGCGGCGGTAATCGTCGACCAGCTTGGCGTCGCGCGCGGCGGCGCGCAGCGCGAGCGGGTGGATCTCGATGCTGTTCTTGTCGGCCAGCGCGAACATCTCGATCAGGCGGACCGGGTTCTTCGCCAGGAAGTCGTCCGACGGCAAAGCGAGCCGGCCGCGGTCGAGCACGAAGCCGTTCAAGCGGCTCGGGCTGCGGCGGAAGGTCGGCAGGCCGAAACGCCGGCCGCGCGCGGCGAACTTCTCGTCGAGATGGGCGAGGAACACGCCGGTGAGATCACCGACCGTCTTCGCCTGGATGAAGTAGAATTGCATGAACCGCTCGACGCGCGATTTGCCCGGGCGCTCGGCGAAGCGCATGCGGTCAGCGATCTCGCGCTGCAGGTCGAAGGTCAGCCGGTCCTCGGCGCGGCCGGCCAGCATGTGCAGATGGCAGCGCACCGCCCACAGGAAGTTCTCGGCACGGTGGAACAGGCGGTATTCGGCCGGCGTCAGCAGCCCGACCTCGACCAAAGCGGCGGGGTCGGTGACGTTGTAGGCGTCCTTGCCGATCCAGAACAGCGTATGGAGATCGCGCAGGCCGCCCTTGCCCTCCTTGACGTTGGGCTCGACGACATAGCGGCTGTCGCCCATCTTGAGGTGGCGCGCATTCCGCTCGTTGAGCTTGTCGGCGATGAAGGCCCGCGTGGTGCCGGCCTGCACGTCCTTGCGGAAGCGCGCGGCGGCTTCGTCATAGAGCGACTCGTCGCCCCACACATAGCGCGATTCGAGCAGCGCGGTGCGGATCGTGATGTCGCTCTTGGCCTGGCGCACCATCTCGTCGAGCGAGCGGCTGCTATGGCCGATCTTCAGCCCGAGATCCCATAGCGCATAGAGCATCGATTCGATCACCTGCTCGGCCCAGCCGGTCTGCTTCCACGGGGTGAGGAAGGCGATATCGACGTCGGAATGCGGCGCCATCTCGCCGCGGCCATAACCGCCGACCGCGATCAGCGTGAGGCGCTCGGCGGCGGTGCGGTTGCTGTTGCGGTGCAGGCGCTGGGTGGTGAAGTCGAACAGCAGGCGCAGCACCTGGTCGACCAGAAAGGCCTGGCCGGCGGCCGCCTCCAGACCGCGCGAGGGATGCTCGATCAGTCGCCGCGCGATCTCGTCGCGGCCGGCGTCGAGCGCGGCCCTGAGCTGGGCGGTGGCGTCGCGGCGCAGCGTCGCGGTGTCACTGCCCTCGATCGCGCCGAGCGCGTCGGCGAGGGCACGGCGATCGATGATCGCGCGGCGTTGCGGGAGCTGGTCGAAGCGCGAGGGCATGGCTCGGGTTAGACTTTCAAGACGCGGGCGTCACCCCGGCGGATGCAATGGTTTCGGCCGCGTGATAGCCTGGCCGCAGCGCGATGACCGCGCAGGGGAGAAACGGGATGAGGATGGGTGTGATGATCGGCCTGGCTGGTTTGGCACTGCCGATGCCGGCGCTGGCGCAGAACGCGGCGGTCGAGGCGCCGATCGCGGCGTTCGCCAACAGCTTCAACAAGGGCGACATTCCCGGCGCCAGGGCGACGCACGAAACGCTGGTCACGATCACCGACGAGGTTGCGCCCTATCACTGGGCCGGGCCCGGCGCGTTCGACGCTTGGCTCGCCGCACTCGGCGCGGACTCGGCGGCAAAGGGCGTGACGGACGAGAGCGTGACGATCGGCAAGGCGACGCGCACATTGGTCAGCGGGGCGCAGGCCTATGTCATCGTGCCGGCGGTCTACCGCTTCAAGCAGAAGGGCGTCGCGATGTCGGAAACCGCGCAGTTCACTTTCGTGCTGCACCAGGAAGGAACCCGGTGGAAGATCCGCGGCTGGACCTGGACCGGCCCCGACGCGACGCCGGTCAAGTAGATCGGTCAAGTGCGGTTCAGGACAGGCATGCAACGAACCGGCCTGATCGGACGTTTGAGTGCCGTTCCATAGGAGGGTCACATGATGAAAAGCTTCACCACTCTCGCCACGATCGTGGCGACGGGCTGCATGGCGCTCGCCACGCCGGCGCTGGCGCAGAGCCGGCAGGACAGCGCCCGGTTCGACGCCGCGACGCGCCGTTTCCAGAACGAGCTCAGCATCTATCAGCAGGAGTTCGACCGCTACCAGCAGGCGCGCGCCAATCGCGGCGGCGGCTATTACGACCAGCGTCCGCAGGGTCAGCCTTATTATCAGGACGATCGCGACGAGGGCGGCTACGACCCGTCGCGCTATTATCGCCCGGGCCCGAACTATGAGGAACGCGTGCTGTCGAGCGACGACCGCGTCTATCGCGGCACCGACGGGCGCTATTATTGCAAGCGCAATGACGGCACGACCGGCCTGATCGTCGGCGCGGTTGGCGGCGGCATCCTGGGCAATGTGATCGACGGCGGGCACAGCCGCGCGGTCGGCACCATCCTGGGCGGCGTGCTGGGCGCGGTTGCCGGCCAGGCGATCGAGCGCAATGCCAACAACAACAACGGACAGATCCGCTGCCGTTGATTTAGCCCTCGCTCCCTTCCCTGACAGGGAGGGGTGGGGGTGGGTATAGCGACCGTCGAGGCTCGATGCCTCGGCGGTCGCTTTTTTGTTGGGCGTTACGTGAGTCTTTTTGAGCGCGCGGACGCGCGCACCCACCCCCAGCCCCTCCCTGATAGGGAGGGGAGTTGAGAAGAGGCGCGCCTCAGCCTTCACGGCTCAGCGCCTTCAGACGGTACAGCACCTCCAGCGCCTCGCGCGGCGTCAGTGAGTCCACGTCGATCCGCTCGACCTCGGCGCGGATCGCGTCGCATTGTTCCTCCTCGATCTCGGCCATCGCGGCGAAGAGCGGCAGGTCGTCGAGGCCGGCCGCGATGCCGCCGGTCTTCTCGCGGCCGGCTTCCAGCTTGGCGAGCACCGCCTTCGCCCGCGCCACGGTCGCCGGCGGCATGCCCGCAAGGCGCGCCACGGCGAGGCCGTAGCTGCGATCGGCCGGCCCCTCGCTGACCTCGTGGAGCAGGACCAGGTCGCCTTTCCACTCGCGCGCGCGGACATGGTGGAGGGTGAGGGCGTCGCAACGTTCGGCGAGGCGGGTAAGCTCGTGGTAATGGGTGGCGAACAGGCAGCGGCAGCGATTATCCTCATGGATCGCCTCGACCACCGCCCAGGCGATAGCGAGGCCGTCATAGGTCGAGGTGCCGCGGCCGACCTCGTCGAGGATGACGAAGCTCTGCGGCGTGGCCTGGGCGAGGATCGCGGCGGTCTCGACCATCTCGACCATGAAGGTCGAGCGGCCGCGCGCGAGATTGTCCGAGGCGCCGACGCGGCTGAACAGGCGGTCGACCAGGCCGAGCTTCGCGCGCGTTGCCGGGACGAAGGCGCCGGCCTGGGCGAGCACCGCGATCAGCGCGTTCTGGCGCAGGAAGGTCGACTTGCCGCCCATGTTCGGGCCGGTGACCAGCCACAGCCGCGACGACTCCGACAGGGTGCAGTCATTGGCGACGAAGCGCTCGCCGCGCTGCGCCAGCGCCGCCTCGACCACCGGATGGCGGCCGCCCTCGACCTCGAAACAGGCGTGATCGACAAGCGACGGGCGGACCCAGCCGCCCTCGATCGCGCGCTCGGCGAGGCCGGCGGCGACGTCGAGCCGGGCGAGCGCGTCGGCGGTGGCGGCTACGGCCTCGCGCCTGTCGAGCGCGGCGGCGGTGAGGTCCTCGAGATGCGCGGCCTCGGCGGCGAGCGCATGGGCGCCGGCCTGGCCGACCTTGATGGCATGCTCGTGCAGCTCGGGCGCGTTGAAGCGCACCACGCCGGCGAGCGTCTGGCGGTGGGTGAAGCCGCTGTCGGGGCGCATCAGCGGATCGGCGAAGCGGGCGGCGACCTCGATATGATAGCCGAGCACGCCGTTGTGGCGGATCTTCAAGGCGGCGATGCCGGTCTCGGCGCGGTACCTGGCCTCCAGCGCGGCGATGGCCCGCCTGCCGCCGGCACCGGCATCGCGCAGATCGTCGAGCGCGGCGTCATAGCCTTCGGCGATATAGCCGCCGTCGGAGGCAAGGATCGGCGGCATGGGCACGAGGGCGCGGCGGAGCAGGTCGATGAGCGGGGTGTGGCCGCGGAGTTGGGGGACCAGTTCGGCGAGGAGCTCGACTCCGGTGCGGGCCAACTCACTCCCCTCCCCTTTAGGGGAGGGGTTGGGGGAGCGGGAGTGCCGCGAATTCAACGACCGTGGTTCCTGGGGGACTCCCCCTCCCCAGCCCTCCCCTGAAGGGGAGGGAGCAAGAAGGATGCGGCCGAGGCGTTCGCTCAAAGTCGCGGCGCCTTCGAGGCCGTCGCGGAGCTGGCCGAGATCGCGGGGGCTGCCGCGGCCGGCGGCGATGCGGCCGAGGGCGCGGCCGATGTCGGGGAGGCTGCGGAGCGTGGCGCGCAGCGCTTCGCGCAAGGCTCCGTCCGCGACGAACAGGGCGACGAGGTCGAGGCGGGCCTCGATCGCCGCGATATCCATCAGCGGGGCGCCGAGATCGGCGGCGAGCAGGCGGGCGCCGGCGCCGGTGAGGGTGCGGTCGACCGCGTCGAGCAGGCTGCCCTTGCGGCCGCCGCCGCTCGCCTGGGTGAGCTCGAGGCTCTCGCGGGTGGCGGCGTCGATCGCCATGCCGTCTCGGGCGGCGGCGAGGCGCGGCGGGCGCAGGAACGGGAGGGCGCCTTTGGCGGTGTGTTCGAGATAGGCGACCAGCCCGCCCGCCGCGGCGAGCGCGGCGCGGCTGAAGGTGCCGAAGCCGTCCAGCGTCGAGACGCCGTACAGCCGGTGCAGCCGGTCGACCGCGGCGCCGCTGTCGAAATCGACGCGCGGGCGGGTGCCGTCGGTGGCGTGCCCGGCGTGAGGAGAGCCCTCGGCGGTGATGACCTCGGCCGGGTTCAGCCGGGCGAGCTCGGCACCGAGGCCGGCGGCGTCGACCTCGATCACCTCGAAGCGGCCGGTCGAGATGTCGGCGGCGGCGATGGCGACGCCGCCGGCAGCCTCGCCGATCGCGACGCACCAGTTGGCGCTGCGCGAATCGAGCAGCGCCTCCTCGGTCAGCGTGCCGGCGGTGACGAAGCGGATGATCGCGCGGTTGACCAGCGCCTTGGAGCCGCGGCTCTTGCGCGCCTGTTCCGGGCTTTCGGTCTGCTCGGCGATGGCGACGCGGTGGCCGGCCTTGATCAGCCGGGCGAGATAGCCTTCCGCGGCATGGACCGGCACGCCGCACATCGGGATCGGCGCGCCGCCATGCTCGCCGCGCGCGGTGAGCGCGATGTCGAGCGTGGCGGCGGCGGCCTTGGCATCGTCGAAGAACAGCTCGAAGAAATCGCCCATGCGGTAGAACAGCATGGAATCGCCGGCCTCCGCCTTGAGCGCGTGATATTGCGCCATCATCGGGGTGGGGGCGGAATTACCGTCTGACTTTGGGGCGGACATGAGGGCGAGGTAGCGGGAAAATCCGGGCGCGTCATGCGTGCGATGAGCCCACGCGAAATTCCCTGCCGCAGGGGTGCCGGCAGGGAATTTGCGAACAATTTCGGACGCGCCGGCAGGGAATATGCGCGCGGCGTGATTCAACCGCGCGGCGGGATCGATCATCAAGGCGCGGTGACGAATCATCGCGAAAGGTATGACGTGAGTGATCCAGCAATTGAATCCGGCCGTGCGGCTGAGGGCGAAGCCGCGGCGGCGGAAGGTGCGGGCGTGCCGGAACGTGCAAGCGGGCCGGTGCGGGTCGGCTATCGCAACCCGCCGGTGCATACGCGCTGGCGCAAAGGCCAATCGGGCAACCCCAGGGGGCCGGCGCCGCGGCTGCGGCCGGCGCGCGGCGGGCCGGGCGACCGCCTGCCCGGCGCGGACGAGCCGATGCGGGCGATGATCCTAGCCGAGGCCTATCGCACGGTGACGTTCACGGAAGGGGATGTGACGTTCGAGATGCCGGCGGGGCAAGCGGTGCTGCGCGCGATGATGGTCAATGCGGTGAAGGGCAACCGCATCGCGCAGTGGCGCTTCACGCAGATCGTGCAGGAGGCGGAGCGGCAGCAGAAGGCGGCGCAGGAGGCGCT
>Ga0207676_10001626_pt1 | contig 16557 bp, 18 predicted proteins | sample KBSSwiS72_FD_184307 | JGI IMG/M metagenome (GOLD analysis project Ga0207676, IMG submission 184307) | Switchgrass rhizosphere microbial communities from Kellogg Biological Station, Michigan, USA - KBS Switchgrass S7-2 (SPAdes) (version 2) | ecosystem: Host-associated > Plants > Roots >...
CAAGCACGCTTGCCGCGAGCACTGCCATCGTGATCGGTTCCATCACTTCTCCTCCTGGCGGAGCGCTTCGATCTCGCGCGCCAGCTCTTCATTCTGACTGTTGATGTGATGATCGATCGCCATCAGCCGGCGGTCGGTCTGGTCGAGATCATTGACCATCGCGTGGGTGCTGGGCCGCCGCTGCGCGACCTCACCCATCCGGTCGAAGTCGCTCATCCGGCGATCGCCGCAGGCGGCCTTCTTTTTCTGAACCACGAGATAGATGCCGATCGCGGCGTAGGCGATCAGGGTCAGCTTGAAGCTGATGAATATCGCGGCAGCGACGAATCCGATGCGGATGAAGGTCGGGTCGATCCCGGTCATTCCGCCGATTGTCGATGCGACTCCGGCAACCTTCGCGTCCTTGCGGTCCAGCGAGTAGGGATACACTTTACGCGCCATCGTCATTTCCCCTTCCTTCCTCAGTTCGTGCGCGCCTTGAGCGCGGCTTTCATGGCTTCCAGCTCGGCGTCGATCTCTTCCGACGCCCGCAGCTGGTCGATCTCATCCTCGAGGCTGGTGATGCCGAGTGCCTCACAGCGTCCCTCGGCAAAGTCGGCTTGGCGCTCCAGGAGCTCGAATTTGGCGAAGGCTTCAGCAGTCCGGCTGCCGTGCATCATTTCGCGCGCCTTGGCCCTCGTGATCGCGCTCTCGAAGCGCGCTGCTATCGCGTTCTGGCGAGCGCGGGCTTCGCGCAGCTTGGCCTGCAGCTTGGCGATGTCGCCTTCGTAACCGCGGAGAACCTGTTCGAGCTGGCTCATTTCGTCGCGAAGGCCCTCAGCCATTTCGGCCGCCTTTTGCCTCTCGACAAGCGCTGCCTTCGCAAGGTCCTCGCGGTCCTTGCTCAGCGCCAACTCAGCTTTCTGGGTCCAATCGGCCTTGAGATCGTCCAGCCGAATGACCGCGCGCCGCATCTCCTTGATGTCGGCGATCGAGCGGGCTGCCGTTGCTCGAACCTCAACCAGGGTCTCTTCCATCTCCATGATGATCATCCGGATCATCCTGGCCGGGTCTTCGGCCCGGTCGAGGAGGTCGGTCATGTTCGCCGCGAAAATGTCGCGAGCTCGGCTGAACACGGGACCGCTGAGCCAGCCGGCGACTGGAGCGAAGCGACCGCTCTGCGGTTCGGCTTCGACCTCGATCAGGCGAGGAGTGCGGACCGGGACCTTGGCTTCAAGAACTTCGAGTTCAGGCATTGATGGTGACCTTTACGGGATTTGCGTTCGCCTGGGCCGGACCGACCGCGGCGCCGACGGCGACTGCACTCATGACAAGTGCTGCGACCATCGAGATCAGCGTGCGGGTAAACTGCGACTGAGACGACATTTCCAATCTCCTTTTTGGCCCGCTGCTTGACTGGCGGGTCGATGCCCTTTCCCAATCAAGGACCGTGCCAATCCCAGAAAACTGCCAAAAACGATCGACTGAGCGCCAGTTGGTGACATTTCCCAACTAAAACTTGGCGCAAAATCCCAAGGCTCGGTTGGGAACATTCGCCACATCCGGCGCGTCCAATGCCAAACCAGTTTCGGACAGGAGTCAGTTGGATGTTAGGCAAGCTTGCAGGGGCATGGCTGGGGAAGAAAGTCGCCGGACCGAACGAGGGCGCGAAGGGCGCTATCCTGGGCTACGGAGCCAGCGCGCTAGCGAAGCGCAGCGTGCCAGCGCTCGCGGCGGTGGCCCTCGGAGGGTGGGCCTTCAAGAAGTGGCGCAACCGGCGCCGTTCGGATGCTTCTTATCCTTCGGACTCGTCGCCCGTGACCTGAGCCGACGCCTCGAAGTAAGGCTCAACCCGCCCCTTGAGCTTGACGGTCATCGGCTGGCCGTAGCGGTCGCGGCTCTTTCCCGCGGCAACACGGATCCAGCCTTCCGAAATCGAATATTCGATAACGTTGGTCTTCTCCTGGCCATTGAACTTGATGCCGACCCCTCGGCTCAGCAGCGACTCGTCGTAAAACTCGCTTCTGGGATCGAGCGACAGGCGATCGGGCGGGGTGTCGTTGGTCGCGGCCATTCCCGCGGGGCTAACTGACTGGACGCCCGCTGGTCAACCAGCGGCAATCATCCTTCGACAAATGAATGCTGAGTCCATTGCGTTGGGGCTCGAGCCTGTCCAAGCAGGCGCGGGAGAGGGAGTCCATCAATGCACCGTCGTTCAATTTTTCTCGCTGCTACCGCTTTGTTTGCTGTCGCCGCTCAGGCCCAGCAGCCCGCGCCGACGCCACCGGCGCCGCCGATCCCGCAGCCGGGTTCGGCCGAGCCGATGACCCAGGCCAAGCCCGCCGGGATCGCGGAATCTCCCACGGGCGGGAAGAAAGACCAAAAGTGGGACGTGAACGCCCGGCATGGGCCTGGGCACGACGTGCCGCTCGACCTAACCGAGGGCACCTGGATGAACCTCGATGTGTCGCCGGACGGTCGTGAGATCGCCTTCGACCTTTTGGGCGATATCTACGTCATGCCCATCACTGGCGGCGAAGCGCGTCCCCTGACCAAGGGCATCGCGTGGGACATGCAGCCCCGTTATTCTCCCAATGGGCGCGAGATCGCCTTCACGTCGGATCGCGGCGGAGGCGACAACATTTGGGTGATGAGCCGCGACGGCTCGAACCCGCGTGCCATTACCAAGGAAACCTTCCGGATGTTGAACGGTCCGGACTGGACACCGGACGGCAACTTCATCGTTGCTCGCAAGCACTTCACCTCGTCGCGTTCCCTCGGTGCGGGAGAGATGTGGCTCTACCATCGGAGTGGCGTCGGCGCAGGCGTTCAGATGACCAAGGCGCGCACCAAGCAGAAGGATACGAACGAGCCGGCCTTCTCGCCCGACGGAAAATATCTCTACTTCTCCGACGATGCGACGCCGGGCGAGATCTTCCAGTACAGCAAGGACGTCAACGGCCAGATCTACGTGATCCAGCGACTTGACCGCGAGACAGGCGAGGTCGCGCCCTACATCACGGGCCCGGGTGGAGCAGTTCGTCCCACGCCCTCTCCTGACGGCAAGACCCTGGCTTTCATAAGGCGGGTACGGGGCAAGTCGAACCTGATGCTGATGGATATCGCCTCCGGCCGGATTGACGAGCTGACCGACGGGCTCGAGCGCGACATGCAGGAGACCTGGGCGATCCATAACGTCTATCCGGGGATCAGCTGGACGCCCGACGGCAGATCGATCGTCTATTGGGCCGCAGGACATATCCATCGGATCGATGTTGCGACCAAGGCGGTCACCGACATCCCCTTCCATGTTGCGACCAGCCGCTTCGTCGAGGATGCGATCCACGTCGACAAGAGGATCGGACAGGACAGCTTCGACGTGAAGATGACCCGCTTCGCCCATGCGAGCCCCGACGGGCGGAGGGTCGTCTACGAAGCGCTCGGGAATCTGTGGATCAAGGACATCGCAGGCTCCGCTGCGCCGCGGCGCCTGACCCGATCGGACGAGCGAGAGGACTATCCGGTCTGGTCGCGGGACGGCCGCCAGATTGCCTACGTGACCTGGGACGACGACAAGGGGGGCGAGATCAAGGTCGTCGGCGCTGCCGGCGGCACCGGCCGAACCGTGACTCTTGAACCAGGCTATTATCGTGAGCCTGCTTTCTCTCCTGACGGCAAGTTGCTCGCTTATCGCAAGGGCTCGGACGGATTCCTCGCAACGCCGCTCTGGGGCCAGGAGCCCGGAATCTATGTCCTGACGCTCGCGACCGGGAAGGCAAAGAAGGTGTCAAAATCGGGCCAGTTGCCGCAGTTCGGCAAGACTGGCGACCGCGTCTTTTTCGTCGATCAGGATGGCGACAACCAGGTCTTCAAGTCGGTCACGGTCACGGGCGCGGAACCGGTCACGCATTTCAAGGCGACCAATGCCGGAGAGTTCGCTCTTTCGCCGGACGAGCAGTTCATCGGCTGGACAGAGCGCTATCAGGCCTATGTCATGCCCTTCGCCCGAAGCGGCCGCACGATCGATGTCGCCGCCGACGCGAAGGCCCTCCCGCAATCCCGGATCAGTTCAGACGCAGGCGATTATCTCCACTGGTCGGGGGACAGCAGCACTCTTTACTGGACGCAAGGGCCGGACCTTTACGCCCGTCGTGTCGACGCGTCCGCGTTCGACGGCGCCAAGGCCGGCCCCGTTCCCCCGGTTTCGCACCTGGGCTTCGTATCCCCGGCACCGCACGCGTCGGGTGTGATTGCACTCACCGGGGCGCGCATCATCACGATGAACGGCGACCAGGTCATCGAGAATGGAACGATCGTCATCGACGGAAACCGCATCACCGCGGTGGGACCGGCTGGAACCGTCGCGGTCCCGCCGGGCGCGCGTGCCATCGACATGAGCGGGAAGACCATCACTCCCGGCTTTTTCGATGCTCACTGGCATGGCCCGCACGCATCGGACCAGATCGTTCCCGACCAGGACTGGGTCTATCACAATGCACTCGCCTACGGCGTGACGACGATCCACGATCCTTCCGCCGATACGCATGAGGTGTTTGCGGCATCCGAGCTGCAGAAGGCCGGGAAGATCCTCGGTCCGCGAGTCTTCTCGACGGGTACGATCCTCTACGGCGCAGAAACGCCTTTCATGGTCGAGATCGGCTCAATGGACGACGCGCTGACGAATATCCGGCGGCTCAAAGAATCGGGCGCCTGGTCGGTGAAGAGTTACAACCAGCCCCGCCGCGAACAGCGCCAGATGATCATTGAGGCAGCACGGCAGCTCGGCATGGAAGTCGTGCCCGAGGGCGGTTCGTTGTTCGAGATGAACATGTCGATGATCGCCGATGGCCACACGACAATCGAACATTCGCTTCCGGTCCAGCATATCTATGACGATGTCATCCAATATTGGCGAGGTTCGAAGACGGCCTGGACCCCGACTCTGGTGGTCGCCTACGGCGGGCCGTTCGGCGAATATCATTGGTACGAGCATACCAAGGCGTGGGCCGAGCCGATCGAGCTGAAATGGACCCCACGCGGCCTTCTCGACGCGCGGGCTCGGCGGCCGACCATGGTGCCGGCTGACGAGGACAATCTCGCCAACGTTTCCCATCAGGCCAAGCTGATCAACGACCTCGGCATTCCGGTGTCGATCGGCGCCCACGGGCAGCGGGAAAGCCTCGGCGCGCATTGGGAGATCTGGGGTTTCGCTCTCGGCGGGATGAGCAATCTCCAGGCGCTTCGCACCGCAACGATCAATCCCGCGAGGGCCCATGGACTGGACCGCGACCTAGGATCGATCGAACCCGGCAAGCTCGCAGACCTGGTGGTGATGGACAAGAACCCGCTGGACGACATCCACAACACGACCAGCATCAGCTTCACGATGATCAACGGGGAATTGCTCGACTCGAACCTCAACGCGGTCGCGGGTGGCACCCACCGCGAGCGGCCGTTCTGGTTCCAGCAGTCGGCTGGGGGTGCCTATAGCGAAGGCACAACGGTCAGCGTCCCGCATGAGGATTGAGGCGGTCCGTCCCCCGCTGTAAAGGATACTTGACTTCGCCCATTGCGGCCCGGCGCGCACGAGACTAAGCGGCGCGGCGGGAGAGACATGAGCGACAAAGATCCGAGCTTGCGCCGCAATGCGCCCCACCTAGCGCTGCACGTGCCTGAGCCACCGTTCCGCCCGGGCGACACGCCCGACTTCTCATCGCTGAAGGTTCCGGCCGCCGGCGCTGCGCCACGGCCCGACACCAATGTCACGGCCGCAGACACTCACCCGCTGACGACATCGCTCGTCCGCGTGCTCGGGGAAGACAATAAGGCCGTCGGCGCATGGGATCCCAAGCTCGATGGCGACACGCTGCGCAAGATGCTCCGCGACATGGTCACCGTCCGCATCTTCGATGATCGCATGTACCGGGCTCAGCGGCAGGGGAAGACCAGCTTTTACATGAAGTGCACGGGCGAGGAAGCGATCGCCGTCGCTGCCCAGACCGCCCTGGACCGGGACGACATGCACTTCCCGACCTATCGGCAGCAGGGCCTGCTCATCTCGCGCGGCTATCCGCTGACGGAGATGATGTGCCAGATCTATTCGAACAAAGGGGACAAGCTCAAAGGCCGCCAGCTTCCGATCATGTATTCGGACAAGGCGCACGGCTTCTTTTCGATCTCGGGCAATCTCGCCACCCAGTTCCCGCAGGCCGTCGGCTGGGCGATGGGCGCGGCGATCAAGGGCGACAGCCGCATCGCGATGGGCTGGGTCGGCGACGGCGCAACGGCCGAGGGCGACTTCCACAGCGCGATGACCTTTGCCGCAGTCTACAACGTCCCGGTCATCCTCGCCGTCGTGAACAACCAATGGGCAATCTCAAGCTTCTCCGGAATCGCCGGTGCGGAACGTGCGACCTTTGCGCAGCGTGCGGTCGGATACGGGATCGCAGGCCTCAGGGTCGACGGCAATGACGCGCTGGCCGTTTATGCTGCGGTCAAATGGGCTTCGGAACGCGCACGGGCCAACCAAGGTCCGACATTGATCGAGTTCTTCACCTACCGCGCCGAAGGCCATTCGACCTCCGACGATCCCAGCGGCTATCGCCCGACGAACGAGGCCAAGCTCTGGCCGCTGGGCGATCCGATCGAGCGTTTGAAGGCACATCTGCTCGCCATCGGGGAATGGGACGAAGAACGCCACGCGGCGATGACCGCGGAGTGCGACGCCGCCGTCCGAACCGCGCAAAAGGAGTCCGAGAAGCTCGGAATCCTGCCCGAGCAAGGCAAGGACGATGTCGGCTCGATGTTCGAGGACGTTTATGCGGAGCTTCCCGAGCATCTGCGTTGGCAGCGCGACGAAGCCGTGGATGAGACGCGCTGATGGCGACCATGAACATGATCCAGGCGCTTAACGATGCGCACAAGGTGATGATGGCGCGCGACGACGACGTCGTCGTGTTCGGCGAGGACATCGGCTATTTCGGCGGCGTATTCCGGGTGACGGAGGGACTGCAGAGGCAGTTCGGCAAGTCCCGCGTTTTCGATGCGCCGATTGCAGAGGGCGGAATCGTCGCCATGGCCGTCGGAATGGCCTGCTACGGCCTAAAGCCGCTCATCGAAATCCAGTTCGCCGACTACATCTACCCCGGCTACGACCAGATTGTCAGCGAGGTGGCCAAGATCCGCTACCGGACCGCGGCCGAATGGACGATGCCCATGGTCATCCGGACGCCCTATGGCGGCGGCATCTTCGGCGGCCAGACGCACAGCCAGTCGCCGGAATCCCTGTTCACGCACATCGCCGGCCTCAAGGTCGTCATTCCCTCGACGCCTTATGACGCGAAGGGCCTGCTGATTGCGGCGGTCGAAGATCCCGATCCGGTGATCTTCTTCGAGCCCAAGCGTATCTACAACGGCCCATTCGACGGCCATCACGACCGGCCGGTAAAGCCCTGGTCCAAGCATCCGGCCAGCGAAGTGCCCGAGGGTCATTACACCGTGCCCATCGGAAAGGCTGCGGTCGTCCGTGAAGGCGGAGACCTCACGATCCTGGCCTATGGCACCATGGTCCACGTGGCGCTCGCCGCAGTCGAGGAGCACGGCCTCGATGCGGACGTCATCGACCTTCGGACCCTGGTGCCGCTCGACCTCGATACGATCGAGCAATCGGTGAAGAAGACCGGCCGCTGCCTCGTTGTCCACGAAGCGCCGCGCACCAGCGGCTTCGGCGCGGAGCTCGTCGCCCTGGTTCAGGAACGCTGCTTCTATCACCTGGAAGCGCCCGTCGAACGCGTTACCGGCTGGGACACGCCTTACCCGCACGCCTACGAATGGGCCTATTTCCCAGGCCCCAAGCGCATCAAGAAAGCTCTTGAGAAAGTGATGGCAGACTGATGGCCCGCTTCGAGTTCAAGCTACCCGACATCGGCGAAGGCATTGCCGAAGCCGAAATCGTCGCCTGGCATGTCAAGATCGGTGACGAGATCGCCGAAGACCAGCAGATCGCGGACATGATGACCGACAAGGCGACGGTCGAGATGGAAAGCCCGGTTGCTGGCAAGGTGGTCGAGCTCGCCGGCGAAGTCGGCGACCAAATCCCGATCGGCTCCGTGCTTGCGGTGATCGAGACCCAGGGAGCCGATCGCGCGGCAGAGCCGGTCGACGACAGCCGCGAGGAGCGTCCGCTTGCCGACGGCGCCGTCGAAGCGACGCCCGAGCAGTCTCGGGAGATCCCGATCGTCGCGGTCGAAGAGGTAGCAGAGCCCCCAAAGCTCACGCCTGCTCCGCGCGTCGAACCGGAAGTCGCCGAAAAGGAGCCTGCGAGGGATCATGTGCTGGCGTCACCGGCCGTTCGTGCCCGCGCCCGCGACCTCGGAATCGACCTTGCGCAAGTGAAGACTTCAGGCGATCGCATCCGCCACGCCGACCTCGACGCTTATCTGCTCTATAATGGAGGCAGCGTCTCTGCCCGCGGCGGCGCTGCGACGCGTGCCGACGAAACGATCAAGGTCGTTGGCCTTCGGCGCAAGATCGCCGAGAACATGGCCGAGGCCAACCGGCGCATTCAGCATTTCACCCTGGTCGAGGAATATGACGTCACCGCGCTCGAGGAAACGCGGCAGATGATGAATCGCGACCGCGGCTCCAATCCCAAGTTGACGCTCCTGCCGTTCCTGATCACGGCCCTGTCCCGCGGACTCGCCGAATGGCCGATGCTCAATGCGACCTTCGACGATGACGCTATGATCGTGACACGCCACGGGCCGGTTCAGATGGGCGTGGCAACACAGACTCCGAACGGACTCATGGTCGCGACCATTCGCGACGCGCAGTCGCGTTCGGTCTGGGATCTCGCCGCCGAGATCCTGCGGCTGTCTGACGCAGCCAGATCCGGCAAGGCAACGCGCGAGGAGCTGTCGGGCGCCACTTTCACCGTTTCGAGCCTCGGCCCAATGGGCGGCATCACCTCAACGCCGGTGGTGAACCCGCCGCAGGTGGCCATCGTCGCCGTCAACAAGATCGAGGAGAAGCTTGTTCCGATCAACGACGAGATCGAGGTTCGCAAGCGGATGAACCTGTCGCTTTCCTGCGATCACCGGGTCGTCGACGGCTGGGACGCGGCGAGTTTCATGCAGACCCTCAAGGGCTACATCGAAAACCCGATCCGGCTGCTGTCTGCTTAGGCCGGCGCTCCGCTCTTCACGCCGTCCCGAAGCATCGCGCGAAGCTCCGGCCCGTCCTGGTGGCCGTGAACTCGTACTGCATGCTGCGCCGCCGCTTCCACCAGCTCATCCTCGTTGTCGGCAGAAATCGCGACTGTGCACCCGGATTCGCTCGGGTAGTCGCGGCAATCGATATACTTCCGGCTCATATCCGCCTCCTTGGCATCACTTCTCCGCAGTCCACGCGGCGCCGGAATAGGTCCAGCTAGCGATCTTCCAGTCTTTCCCATGCTTCTTCATGACGAAGGCCATGCTTCCGGCACCGGACATCTTCGCGCCTTTCATGACGAACCTGTAGGTAGCTGGCAGGACGACGTAAGCGGTGGTGCCATCGCTGTTCGCCTGCAGGGGCTGTCCATAGTCGACGCGGCCGCCGCTGATTCCGCGTTCATTGGCGTCCTTTGCGTAATCGTCCAGCCAATGCTGCGCCGAGCCCGGGCCGGTCCAGAGGTGCCGCCCGAACTCGTCGACAATCACCGCGTCCGCCTGATGTGCGGCGAGGAAAGCCTTGGTGTCTCCACCGTTGAACTTGTCGAGAACCGTCGTGACGGCGGCGGTCGCATCCTCTGCCGGCCCAGCGACGGCAGGAACGGCTGACAGCAGCAAGACGAGCCCGCCAGCGGCAATTGCAAATGCGCGCATCACACCCCCTTCATCGGCCTGCGCCGACGCAACGGGAGGTGCGCCGGCCAGCGCCCAATGGACGCGGTTAGCTGCGCCCGGCCTTGAAGCGAGTCAAGTTAACGCGAGTGACGCTACTTCTTCGCCTTCAGCTCGCGCCAGCTGCCTTCTTCCATCTCGACGCCGTGCTTCTTGGCAGCGCGCTTGATCCGTCCCCACGCCGCGTCACGTTCATCGTCACTGACGTCTTGAACCTGGTTGAACCGCGCGATCGCATTGCGAACGTGCGCCGCGTCGTGGATCGGTTCCTTGCGCTCTTTCGGGAATGCGAACTTGTCGCTGTCGACATGATCGCGCTGCTTTTCGCTGAGTTCGGCCACGGGTTGCTCCTTTCACAGGAACAACGCTCCAATGGCCGTTGCGCAACATGAAAAGAGCCCCGGCGCGTGGAGGGAGGGGGACAATCGCGCCGGGGCCCCGGTTGACGGGGAGCGGAATCACAGGGGCACGTTTCCGCAGACCGCCGCCAACTCGTCAGGCTGCCAGACGGAGCGTTTCGCCCAAGGCTTGGCTGATCGACTGCTCGCGCTGTTCGGGGCTGATCGCGAGACCTTCAGCGACGACAAATTCCGGTTCGATGCCGATGAAGTTGAACGCGGCCCTCAGGTAACGCTCAACGAACTCGAACCCTGCAGCAGGCGCGCCCTCGCCGTAGAATCCACCACGCGCCAGGGCGATAATCACGCGGCGGCCGCCGGCCAGGCCTTCCGGGCCGTTCTCCGTGTAGTGGAACGTCTTTCCGGCAATCGCGATTCGATCGACCCAGGCCTTTAACTGTGAAGGAATGCCGAAATTGTACATCGGAGCGCCGATCACGATCGTATCCGCGTCGAGGAACTCATCGAGAACCGTAGTGTCGGCGAACTGATCGAGCGTGAGGTGCGGCAAGGGATTTGCCGCAAGGTCCCGATAGACGATTTTTTCGCCCCAGCGGGAGCCCTTGAGCTGATCGACGAGGGCGCTCGTAAGCTGGCGGCTGGCGCTGTTGTCACCATTGATGCTGGCGTCGAGATGCAGGATGGTCACTATTGCCTCCTAAGTATGGATTTGTTACCGAGGCACCCTAAATAACCACCAGCGAATCGCTCGCAAGAACGCACTTTTTTGTGGGTCGAGAACAAATTTGTGACGCGGGAACAGTGAGGTAACCGATGAAAGATCCGACCAATCCAGTCTGCCGGACCATCAGTACCCTGCTTGCCAGGATCGGCGACAAATGGACCGTGCTTGTCGTGCAGACGCTTGGCGATGGACCAAAGCGCTTCAATGAGCTGAGGCGCGAAATCCCAAGCGTGTCGCAGCGCATGCTGACCTTGACCCTGCGCAATCTGGAGCGCGACGGCCTCGTCAATCGTACGGTTACCCCGACGATCCCGCCGCGCGTCGATTACGAGCTGACCGAGCTCGGCCAATCGCTGCAGAAACCGATTTGCGAACTGGCGACCTGGGCGCTCGAAAATGTCGAAGCGATCCACGAAGCGCAGAGAAAGTTCGACGGCGAGCACGACAAGGCGCAGGCCGCCTAGTTTTCGCAGCGGCTGCGAGCCGCTAGGGCGGCACAATGCTGAAACCCGTCACCACCGACATCGAAGCGCTGAAGATCCTCGACGAGCGGCTGCGCTGGTTGTCGGCCTGGACCATCCACCATGCCAATCACATCCGTGAAAGCGCAGATGGGCTGAAGGTAGGCGGCCATCAGGCGAGTTGCGCCTCGATGAGCGCCATCATGGCGGCGCTCTATTTCCACGCACTCGGCCCGAACGACCGGGTCGCGGTCAAGCCGCATGCCGGCCCCCTGCTCCACGCCATCCATTATCTGCTCGGCTCACAGTCGCTCGAGGCGCTGGAGAATTTCCGCGCGCTGGGCGGCGCCCAATCCTATCCGAGCCGGACCAAGGACAAGATTCCGGTCGACTTCTCGACCGGTTCGGTCGGGCTTGGCGTCGCAATCACGCTCTTCGCCAGCTTGGTCCAGGATTATCTCAGCGCCCATGGCTGGCTCAAGGAGGAGGATCGCGGCCGTTTCGTCGCTTTGATCGGCGACGCCGAGCTCGACGAGGGCAATATCTACGAGGCGATCATCGAGGGCGCGAAGCACGACGTCCGCAACCTGTGGTGGATCATCGACTACAATCGCCAGAGCCTCGACGCGACCAGCGCCGATCGGATGTTCGAGCGGTTCGACGAGATTTTCCGAAGTTGCGGCTGGCGAATCGTCGAGCTGCGCTACGGCAAGAAGCTGCAAGCGGCTCTTGGCAAGCACAAGGCGCTCAAAGACTGGTTCGAGCAGCTTTCGAACGCCGTGCTGTCGGCGCTTCACTACCAGGGCGGCGCCGCCTGGCGCGGGAGGATCGAGGCCGAACTTGGGAAAAAGGCGTCGGTGTTCCTCAAGGAATATGACGACGCGGCACTCGCGGGCCTGTTCACCGACCTCGGCGGCCATTGCATGGAAACATTGGTCGAAGCGTTCGACGAAGCGCAGGACGACGTCCCTACCTTGTTCATCGCATGGACGATCAAGGGGTTCGGCCTCCCGTTCGCCGGCCACAAGGACAACCACGCGGGCCTGATGAACCCAACGCAGACGGCCGCCCTGCGCGAAGCGATGAATGTGCGCGAGGGCCAGGAGTGGGAGCCGCTCGAAGGCGTCGGCGACAATGCGCGGACCGGGGTCGAGGCTCTGGTGGAACGCGCCCGCATCACGCGCGACAAGCGGGCCCGGAACTTCAGCACGGTCCGTATCCCCACTATCCCCGCTCCGGCCGGCGACGAGCAATCGACGCAGGCCGCGTTTGGCCGCATCCTGCTCGACCTCAGCAAGGCCGGCGGCGATCTTGCGGACAAGATCGTCACCACCTCGCCCGACGTTACCGTTTCGACCAATCTCGGCGCCTGGGTGAACCAGCGCGGCCTCTTCCGCCGAAGCGAAATGCCCGACGTCTTCGCCAAGGCAAAGATTGCCTCTGCGCAAAAGTGGAGCGCAAACAACAATGGGCAGCACATCGAGCTAGGGATCGCGGAGAGCAACCTCTTCCTGATGCTCGCGGCAGCCGGCCTGTCGGGAGACTTGTTCGGGACTCGCCTTTTCCCGATCGGCACGCTCTACGATCCGTTCATTGCCCGCGGCCTCGATAGCCTTAACTACGCCTGCTATCAGGACGCGCGCTTCCTGCTCGTCGCGACTCCGAGCGGCATCACGCTTGGGCCCGAAGGCGGAGCACACCAGTCGATCAACCCCCCGCTGATCGCGCTGGGCCAGCCCGGCCTTCGCCATTACGAGCCCGCCTTTGCCGATGAGCTCGCAGCGATGATGGAAGAGGCCTTCCGGCTGATCGACGACCCAGCTGGCGAAAGCACCTACCTCCGGCTCTCGACCCGAAACATCCGACAGGAAGAGCGCGGCGATGATAGCTGGCGCGATGCCTCGCTGAAGGGCGGCTACTGGCTGCGCGAGCCGGGACAGAATGCGGAAGCCGCGATCGTTGGCATGGGCGCGGTAATGCCCGAGGCGATCGCCGCCTGGGACATCCTCAAGGAAGACGTGCCGGGGCTTGGCCTCTTGGCCGTTACCTCTCCCGATTTGCTCCATCGCGGTTGGACCGCTGCGCAGGCGGGACGCTGGCAGGGTCAACGCCATTCGAGCCACGTCGAAGAATTGCTATCAAGGCTCGCGCCAAATGCCGGCCTCGTGACTTTGGCCGACGCCGCGCCCGCGTCACTGTCCTGGCTCGGCGGAGTGCTGGGGCAGCGCGTTGCGCCGCTGGGTGTCGAGAAGTTCGGCCAGACCGGCAGCCTCGCCGACCTCTACGCGACGTACCGCCTCGACGGAGACGCGATCACCGAGGCCGTTGCGGAGCTGTTATTGCCTGCTTAGGGAGCAGTCATGGCGGGGCGTTACTTCGACGAGTGGCAGGTTGGCGACCGTGTGTCGCACTCGATCACGCGTACAGTCACCGAGACCGACAATCTCCTGATCTCCACGCTCACTCACAATCCGCAGCCGATGCACCTGGACAAGGAGCTGGCGGCGAAATCCGAGTTCAAGCAGCCGATCGTCAATTCCGTCTTCACCTTCGGACTGATGATCGGCGTCAGCGTCGCGGACACTACGCTCGGCACGCTCGTAGCCAACCTCGGCTACGACAAAATGATCTTTCCGAATCCGGTCTTCGTCGGCGATACCTTGCGCAGCGAGAGCGAGTGCATCGCGGTCCGCGAAAGCAAGTCTCGCCCCAACGCCGGAATCGTCACCTGGGCGCACCGCAGCTTCAACCAGCGCGATGAGCTGGTGTGCGAATGCACGCGAACCGCGCTTCTTCAGAAACGGCCGCAATGACCTCGGAGCCGCGCTCCTGGCTGTTCGTTCCCGCCGACAGCGAGCGGAAGATTGGCAAGGCGCTCGATAGCGATGCGGATGCGATCATCTTCGATCTCGAAGACAGCGTCGCTCCGGCACTAAAGCCAACAGCCCGCGACGTTCTCAAGAACTTGCCCAAACGCTCAGGCGGCCCTGAATGGTGGATCCGCATCAATCCGCTGGCGAGCGAATTCATTCGCGACGATCTGGAGCTGATTGGCCTTGCCGACGTGCGCGGCATCGTCCTGCCGAAGTCGGAGAGCGGGGCGGACATCATCGAGCTCTCTCATCGAACCGGAAATATTCCGATTCACGCGATCGTCACGGAGACAGCCGCAAGCCTGTTCGGCCTGCTTTCCTACCGTGACCCGAATTCGACACTGGCAGCGATGAGCTGGGGCGCGGAGGACCTGTCTGCAGCGCTTGGCGCTTCCTCCAAATATGACGCCGACGGCGGCCTTAGCTTTACCTACAGGATGGCGCGTTCGCTCTGCCTCGCCGGCGCGGTCGCTGCCGGCGCACAACCTGTCGACGGCGTGTTCGCCGACTTTCGGGACGAGGAAGGCCTCAAACGCGAATCCGAGGCCGCCAGACGTGAAGGCTTCACCGGCAAGCTTGCCATCCACCCGGCACAGGTGCCGATCATCAACGCCGCCTTCACGCCGTCTGCGGAGGAGGTTCGCCACGCCGGGGAAATCGTCGCCGCGTTCGAGGCACATCCCGACGCAGGAGTGCTGTCCGTGGGAGGAAAAATGGTGGATCGCCCGCACCTGATGCAGGCCAGACGCGTACTGGAACGAGCACGATAGGAGGCATTCATGGCCACGACCGCTGATCCAAATCCAACGACGACTTCGGAAAACGCGGGCGGGCCAACGATTGCCAAGGGCTGGGGCACCGACGCGGCGGACCAGCCTCTTCGCCCGATGGAGTTCGAGCGCCGGGCGTTGCGGCCCGACGATGTTGCCATCAAGATCACCTTCGCGGGCATCTGCCACTCCGACCTGCACACCGCGCGAAACGACTGGGGCGGAACGCGCTATCCCGTGATTCCAGGCCATGAGATCGTCGGCGTCGTGACTGCGATCGGCGACAAGGTCACGCGGCATTGCGTCGGCGACACGGTCGCCGTCGGATGCATGGTCGACAGTTGCATGGAATGCGACCAGTGCCTGGAAGGCTGGGAGGTCTTTTGCCGCAAGGGCTGCGTGCAGACCTACAACAGCGCCGACTATCACGACGGCACGATTTCGAAGGGAGGTTACACCGACCATGTCGTCGTTCGCGACCATTTCGTGCTGAAGGTGCCCGAGGGAATGGACGTAAGCCGTGTGGCGCCGCTTCTTTGCGCAGGCATCACGACTTATTCCCCGCTCCGCCAATATAAGGTCGGGCCAGGCTCCAAGATGGCGGTGGTCGGCCTCGGTGGGCTCGGCCACATGGGCGTGAAGCTGGGCGCCGCGATGGGCGCTAACGTCACGATGATCACCACAACGCCGAGCAAGGGCCAGGACGCCCGCGAGCTCGGCGCGCACGACGTCATCATTTCGACCGATGCAGAGCAAATGCGCGCGGCTGCGACGAAGTTCGACTTCATCCTCAACACCGTACCCGTAAGCCATGAGATCGACGGCTATCTGCAGCTGCTCGGGCGTTCGGGGCGAATGGTCATCGTCGGTGCACTGACGCCGATGCCCGGGTTCGTGGGCGTGAACCTGATCTGGTGGAACCGCGCGGTCGGCGGCTCAGCAATCGGAGGAATTCCCGAAACGCAGGAAATGCTCGACTTCTGCGCCGCCAAGCAAATCTATCCGGATGTGGAATTCATCCAGATGAACCAGGTGAACGAAGCTTACGAGCGACTTCTAAGGAACGATGTGCGTTATCGCTTCGTGATCGACATGAGCAAAGGTCTGTGAGCGAAGCGGTCCATCCGGTCCCTGACAATTTCAACGCTCGCATCGGCCCGAGCGAGCTCGAGGAGCTCAATCGCTCCGAACAGGCCGATCCAGATCGTTTCTGGCTCGATCAGGCGCAGCGGCTGGCCTGGCACAAATTCCCGTCCAAAGCGGGCGACTGTTCATTCCGCGAAGATGATTTTCACATCGAATGGTTCGCCGACGGGGAGCTCAACCTTTCCGTCAATTGCCTCGATCGACATCTTGCCGATCACGGGGACCAGATTGCCCTGATCTTCGAAGCGGACGAGCCGGGCCATGGTCATAGCCTCACGTACCGCGAGCTCTACGAAGAAACCTGCCGGCTCGCGAACCTCCTGAAGCAGCGGCGGATCAAGAGCGGCGATCGCGTGATGATCTA
>Ga0207676_10001629_pt1 | contig 16539 bp, 11 predicted proteins | sample KBSSwiS72_FD_184307 | JGI IMG/M metagenome (GOLD analysis project Ga0207676, IMG submission 184307) | Switchgrass rhizosphere microbial communities from Kellogg Biological Station, Michigan, USA - KBS Switchgrass S7-2 (SPAdes) (version 2) | ecosystem: Host-associated > Plants > Roots >...
AACGTGCTGCGCGAACAGCAGATAGCCGCCGTTGCAGATGAGACGCTGCTGCACACGCTCATCTCGCCGCGAGCGTATGCCGGACTGTCGGCAAAGATCGGACGCGGAACGCTGGTCGCCCATCAGGCTCATCTCGGGCCGATGTCGATCGTGGGCACCGGCTGCATCATCAACACCGGCGCCATCGTTGAACACGAAAGCACGATCGGGGATTATTGCCACATTTCGGTCAACGCGACGATCGCCGGACGCAGTCGCATCGGCAAGCGCGGCTTCGTCGGCGCCGGCGCCACCGTGATCGACGGCATCGACATCGGGGACGACATCACGATCGGGGCGGGCTCCGTCGTGGTCCATTCGCTGCGGGAGCCGGGAATCTACGTCGGCAACCCCGCACGAAGGTTGCGTTAGCGGTCCGCGGGCGTTTCGTGAGCGCGCCGCGTGTCGCCCTCGTCCACGACTGGCTGGACACCTGGCGAGGCGGCGAGAACGTCCTGAGCGAACTGGTTCGAATCTATCCCGACGCGCAGCTGTTCGCCCTCGTCGATTTTCTTACCGATGCACTCCGGCAACGACTCTCGGGCAAGCGGGCGACGACGTCGTTTCTCCAGCGCATGCCCGGTGCGCGGCGATACTTCCGCGCGCTGCTTCCGTTGTTCCCGCAGGCCATCGAATCGCTCGACGTCACCGGATTCGACCTCGTGATCTCGAGTTCCCACGCGGTTGCCAAGGGTGTGCGCACCTCGCCCGCCCAGTTGCATTTGTGCTATTGCCACACGCCGATGCGCTATGCGTGGGATCTGCGCGAACAATACCTGGAAGCGCGCGGGCTCGCGGCAGGCCTGCGCGGCCATGGCGTGCGCCATGTGCTCGATCGCCTGCGCGAGTGGGATCGAGCCGCGAGCGCACGAGTGAGCCACTTCGTTGCGAACTCGCTCTTCATTCGCGACAGGATCGCCCGTTGCTATGGACGCGAGTCGACGGTGATCTATCCGCCGGTCGATGTCGATTTCTTCACGCCCTCCGACACGGCTTTCCCGCCCTTCAAGCGCGACTATTATCTCGCTGCGTCGCAGTGGGTTCCCTACAAGCGGATCGACCTGATTGTCGCGGCGTTCCGGGAGATGCCCGACCGACGCCTGATCGTCGCGGGCGATGGCGCCGAGGCAGAGCGAATACACGCTGCCAAAGGGGCCAACACCGAATTCGTCGGCCACGTTTCCCGCGGGCAGCTGCGCGATCTCATGCGCGGCGCACGCGCCTTCGTGTTTGCGGCGGAGGAGGACTTCGGCATCCTGCCGGTGGAGGCACAGGCGTGCGGTACCCCCGTGATCGCGTTCGGCCGCGGTGGCGCTCGCGAAACCGTCCGCGGCTTGGACGACCGCCGACCGACGGGACTTTTCTTCGCAGAGCAATCAGCGGCGGCAATTGCCGAGGCGGTCGGCAAGTTCGACGCGGCCTGCGGCGACGTCGACCCGGGCGATTGCCGGTCGAATGCCGAACGTTTCTCCGCCCAGCGCTTTCGCCTGGAATTCGTGGAGTTCGCGCAACGCGCGTGGCGTGAATTCGGCGTCCCTGCACGATAATCCAGCATGCGCCGAAGCATCCTCAAGCCGCACGCGACCTTTTTCTCCACCGGGCTGCGCGCCTGCGACCCCGCACTCTCGATATTGGTCGGCTTCATCGCGTATCGGGCATATCTCGGCTCCTTCGACCCGCCGGAATCCTACGTTCTGTTTCTCGGTGCGAACGCTCTCGCCATCATGACGTTGTTCCCTTTGTTCAGGCTTTATCAGCCGCAACGCGGCGTCAGTCTGGCCGAGGAGGTCCGGCAGCTCCTGTTCGCGTGGGTACTGGTCGCTGCTTTGGCAGGTGGCACGATCTTTCTCACGAAATCGGGCAACGAGTTCTCGCGCGTGTGGGTCACTTCCTGGCTGCTGGGAGGATTCGCCGCAACGGCGACCTTGCGCATTGCCGTGCGGGTGAGTCTTCGCACGCTTCGGCGGCGCGGGCTGAACCAGCGGCATGTCGTCATCGTCGGCGCCGGTGGTCTCGGCCGCACCGTCGCGGAACGCCTGCGCGGGTCGCCGTGGACGGGATTCAGCGTGGCAGGTCTATACGACGATGACGGGGAAAAATCCGGAACGACTGTCGCGGGCTACACCGTGCGCGGCTCGCCGGACCTGCTCGCTTCGGACATTGCCGCCGGAGGCATCGATCAGGTTTGGATCGCGCTGCCTCTGCGCGCCGAAAAACGCGTGCGCGAAATTCTCTCCATGCTCGGGGAACACTCGGTTGAAGTCCGGCTTGTTCCCGACATCTACAGCTTTCACCTGTTGAATCACTCCGTCACCGACATCGCCGGCTTGCCGATCATCTCGCTGACGGAAACACCGATGTCCGGCACCAATCGGGTCATCAAGGCAATCGAAGATTACGTGCTGGCAACCATCATCCTGATCGCCGTATCGCCATTGATGGCCGTGCTCGCCCTTTGCGTGAAGGCGTCGTCTCCGGGGCCCGTGTTCTTCGTCCAGGAACGCGTCACGTGGAATGGCGAGCGGTTCCGGATCTACAAGTTCCGCACGATGCCGGTCGGCGCCGAAGCGGCGACGGGACCCGTCTGGGCCGACGGCAAACAGCAGCGCGCCACGCCGTTCGGCGCGTGGCTTCGCCGCACGAGCCTCGACGAGCTGCCGCAGTTTTTCAACGTTCTGCGCGGCGAAATGTCCATCGTCGGCCCGCGACCCGAACGTCCCGAATTCGTCGGGCGATTCAAGCAGGAGATTCCCGGCTACATGCAAAAGCACTTCGTCAAGGCCGGCATCACGGGCTGGGCGCAGGTCAACGACCTGCGCGGCAACACCGACTTGCGAGAACGCATCCGGTACGACCTCTATTACATCGAGAACTGGTCCGTCTGGTTCGATCTGCGAATCATCGCGCTCACGATGATGCGTGTCCTGCGAAGCCGCAACGCATACTGAAGCGGGATCGTGCCGCTGAGGATAAAATGTTCCTTGTCCTCGCACCGCCTCGCGCCGCTGCGCTCGCATCGCCGGCGCGCATCCCTGATCCGCCATGGAGAACGCCAACTCGCTGCCGACAGTCCCCGCCGCGGACGCCGCGACTGCGGCGTCGGTGACGTCGTCCGCCGACGCAGCGCGTGAGCCTCGCGTCGGCCGCCTGGTTGCCGGCGTGTTTTTCGGCGTGCTGGTCGCGCTCGTGGCCGGTTACGTAATTTTTACCGTTCCCGGGAAGTACTTCACGTCCGCCACATCCGTGCGTTACGACGCCCGCGCGCTTGGCATCGCCGCCGGCAAGGGAGCGCTCGATGGCGACGCGCTGGTCGTCGTCCCCGACTCGTCCGGCTCGATAATCGTCTCGGTATCGACGGACCTTCGTTCAACCGACTATCCCGGCGTGGCGTGGCAAGCGTCACCACTGCCTGCGGGTGCGCAAGCGCGACTTCTGTGGCGCAACGACATCGCACCCGGTCGCCTATTCGCTCTCGAAATGCCCATCGAAGACGGTCGGCTCCAGCCCGTCGTCGTGGTCCACGACGCCAACTGGTTCGGAAAAATCACGGGGCTTGCGCTGTCGGTCAAGCTTCCCTCGCCCGCGCAGATTCGCCTCCAGGGCGTGACGGCTGAAACGCTCTCGGCCGGTGCCGTGCTGACCGCGCAGGTGCGCCAATGGCTGTCCCTCGAACCATGGTCCGCCAGTTCGATCAACACGGTCGTGGGGAGCGCGGACCTGCCGGAATTGCCGCTACCGGCGCTGCTCGGCCTCGCGGCAGCACTCACCGCCGCCATAACCCTGTTGCTTGTGCGTTGGCGACCGGCGTGGTTCGCAATGCGCCTGCCTGCTGCACTCGCAGTGACGTTCCTGGCAGCGTGGTTCGTGCTGGATGCGCGGTGGCAGTTGAATCTTGCCCGGCAAGTGCGCGCGACCCTCGAGCAGTACGCCGGCAAGAGCTGGCGCGAAAAGCACATTGCGTCGGATGACGGTCCGCTGTTCGCGTTCATCGAAAAGGTGCGCGCGACGCTTCCTCCGCCTCCCGCGCGCATCTTCATCTTTGCCGACTCGCACTACTTGCGTGACCGCGCGGCGTACCACCTCTATCCGTACAACGTGTACTTCGACCCCTCCGTCAACACGACCGTCCCGACGGCGCGCCTGCGACAGGGCGATTACGTGGTCGTCTACCAGCGCCGCGGGGTCCAGTACGATCCTGCGCAGCAGCGACTTCGCTGGGACGGCAGCGCGCCGATCACGGCCGACTTGCTGCTCGCCGACGCCGGCGCTGCGTTATTCCGGATTCGCTGAGTGGATCTCGTCCGGCTCTTCGCGGGCCTGCTGCTTCCATGGCTCCTGGGTGTATCCGCGCTGCTCGTCTTGCGCAGCGACCGGCGTCCGCTCGCCGCGCCTGGCGAATTTGCCTGGCTGGCCGGCGCGGGTTACCTGGCGGGCGCCATTCTGCTGACGCTGTGGATGCGGGCGCTTTCGCTCGCCGGTGTACGTTTTGGAGTGTTGCCGATCGCGCTGCCACTTCTCGTCCTCTCGGCCGGTTTCGCTTGCATCGCGTGGCGACGGTTCAAATCCGAACTGACCGCGGCCCCAGCGGCTGCGACGCGGGCGCTCGTTGCGTCGCCAGGGCTCACTGGCGCATGGCGCGTCCTGTGGTGGATAGCGATCGCGTGGATTTCGCTGCGCTTCGCTCTCCTCGCGCTCGAGGTCGGGTCGCGTCCCCTTTATCCATGGGACGCCTGGATTCAGTGGGCCACCAAAGCCCGCGTGTGGTATGAAATGGGGCGGATCGTCCCTTTCGCGCGCGTGGAGCAGTGGTTCGCCGCCAACGGCTCGCTGTACTTCGACGCGTCGCCCGAATATCCGCCGACGATGCCGCTGCTCCAGGTGTGGTCCTGCCTGCTGCTCGGACGCTGGGACGACACGCTCATGAACTGGCCGTGGTGGCAGATCGGCGTCGCCTTGACGCTGCTCGTCTATGGCGCACTGCGCCAGCTCGAGCTCGATGCAATGTCGGCGCTCGCCGGCGCCCTCATTGTCGCGTCGCTGCCCTTGGCCAACGTTCACGTCGCGCTGGCCGGCTACGCCGACCTGCCGATGGCCGCGTACTACACCTGCGCCGCGCTCGCGTTGCTTCGCTGGTCCGTGACGCGCGACGCGCGCGACGCCGGACTGGCGCTCCTCATGGCGCTGGCGTGCACGCAGATCAAGAATCCCGGGGTGGCATGGGCGCTGACACTTCTCCCCGGGGCCGTCGTCGCGCTCAGCCCCAGACATAGTCCCAAGATCATCGCAATCGGCTTCGCCGCCATCGTGTTACTGCTCGGCGTGCTCATGCAGACGCAACCGATCATCTTCAATTACCGCCTTCACCTGGACTTCGATCTGGCGTGGCGAGCGCTCGCGGAAAGCTACTTCCTGTATGGAAACTGGAATCTTCTCTGGTACGGGGCGCTGATGGCCGCGATTCTGGCGGGGCAACGACTCCTTGCGCCGCCGCTCGCCGCGCTCACGACGGTCGTCGCCTGCGGCCTCCTATTTCTCTTCGTCGTGTTCGGGTTCAGCGATGCGCGCGCATGGGTGACCGACCAGACGACCGTGAACCGCGCCACGCTTCATCTCGCGCCGCTGCTGGCGGTATTCATGGTGCTTGCATTCCGGGCATTTGCGGCGCGCTGGCGCGAGACTCGGTCGGCGCAGGCGAGCTTCGCAAGCTGATCGCCGTTTCGTACGCCGCTTCGAGCGCGCGCGTGTGTCGCGGCATGTCCGTCAACGCCGAGTTCACAAGGCCGCCGCGGATCGCGGTCCGCACCCTGGCCATGAAGGCGGGATCCGTGGCAAGCCTTGCTGCCACGCTCACATACTCGGATTCGCTGTTTGCGATCGTGTCGGTGACGCCGAGGTTGACGAGCATGCTGTAGCCCGTGCGCTCGGCATGTCGCTGCCCTACGAGCGTTACGACCGGAACGCTCATGGCGAGCGCTTCGAGCGTGCCGTTGACGCCGCCGTAGGGCATGGGATCGAGCACGAAGTCCACGAGCTCGTAGCGTGACTGGTTCTCCGCTTCGCTGCGCCCCTGCGGAACGAACAGGATGCGGTCCGCGGCGATACCGGCGGCACCGGCGATTTGCAGATAGGATCTTTGCATCGCCGGATTGAAAGGGGAGAACGCGAGCTTCGCTTGCGGGATGCGGTCGAGGACGGCACGCCACAGCGCGAGACAGCGCTGCGACAATTTGAGCGCGGTGACGAACGCGCCGATGACGATGGTGGCCGGCGAGATGCCAAGCGCCGTGCGGGTGAATGGATAGCTGGAGGCAGGCGCGACATGCCGATAGGGATAGACGCACCCTTCCATCGGCAGCAGGGTGTCGAGGTGGAACGATTGATTCGCGGCGACGTCGGCGTAGCGGTCGGTGAGCTTGAAGTCGACCGCCGACAGTCCGACGCTGCCGGCGCAGGCCACGTGCGTGATCTGCACGCGAGCGGGCTTGAACGCGAGAATGCCCGGTCGCGCCCCCTTCGTATGCGTCGAAAGATCGACGAGGATATCGAGATCGTCCTCGGCGATGCGCAGTGCGGCAACCCGCTCGGACAGATCGGCGATCACCTCGAAGCGATCGCCTGCGCCGCGGAAGCGCTCGGTCCATTCATCCGCGTCGTGCACCAGCGAATAAAAGCGGATGTCGAAGCGGGAACGGTCGTGATGCTGCACCGCCTGCCACATCATCTTTCCCATGACGTGATCGCGCAAGTCCGCCGACAGGTACCCGACACGAACCCTTCCCGGCCTTCGCGTCCCGGTGCGAGGCAGCGGCTCGCCGTACACGCGCTTCGCCGCCGCATCGTACGCGCGCGCGAAATTCAACACCGTTTGCGGCTGGACGTCGAAGAAGAGCAGCAGGTAGTTGAGCTGCTCGAGGCAATCCACCAGCTCGACGTCGTCGATCGCGACGAATTGATTGCCGGCCAATCCCTCGAGATATCGGTCGACCTTGCGAAAATCACCGTGATACTGGGCTACCTCGAGAGCCTGCACCGCAAGCGGAAGCGCGCGGGGACAGGCCGTCTCGAAACGACGGAAGTTCTCGCGCCAGGCTTCGAATCTGCCCGAGGCGAACAGCACGGCCCCGAGGTTGGCATACGCGGGAACATGCCGCGCATCTCTGCGGAGCACTTCTTCATAGGCCGCTATCGCCGCGTCGTCGGAGCCGTTCTCCTGGTTCGCGACGCCGAGGTTGAATTGCGCGGCAATGAGATCCGGCTTGATCGCGAGAGCCTGCCGATACGCGTGCACGGCATGGGACAACGACCGCCGCTTCTGCATGGCGACGCCCAGGTTGTACAGGGTATCCGCGTCGTTTGGATCCACCGAAAGCGCGCGCTCGAACGCCGTTGCCGCCGCAGCCCCGTCACCTCGAGCGAGATGGGCAAGACCGAGAGCGCGCATCATCGTGACGTTGTGCGGTGCCCGGGCGAGCCCGTCTTCGCACAACGCGACCGCCGTGTCCGCGTCGCCCTGCTGCGTCGCGAGGCGGGCCGCCGCAACTCGCGCGTCGACGTAGTCCGGCGCGGCCGAAACTGCCGCGGCGAAGGCGCGACTCGCGCTGCTTCCGTCGCCTGCGTCGCGCGCGACGATGCCCGACAGATAATGCGCGGGAGCGAACTCCGGCTGCAGCGCAAGGACCCGTGCATACGCATTCCGCGCGCGGAGATGCTCGCCCTGCTGCTGCTGCCGCACCCCCTCTTCCCAATTCTTCGCGAGATCTGCCGCAGAAATTGGGCATACCGGCGCGCTGTGGGCGCTAGCGGTGGCCGTGCGCAGCGCCGAGACAAGGTCCTCCGCATCGGCAACCCGCCGATCGACAAGAGGCGGCACGTGCGCTGCCGGATGGTCGAGCGCCCAAATCGCCCGCGCAGGCCGCACCGCGAGGAAAGGCCCCGCCGCAGCGGCGAGACCGTTCATGTCGATCAGCACGTCCGGATCGCGCGCCGCCACTGCCTTTGCCACGGCCATGTCCGGCCAAGCCGGCAATGCCGCGACCTTCACTGCGGCATTGCCCAGTGCGGCCATGACATCCGGTGACTTGGGACCGATGGTCGCGAGCAAGAGGTCGAACGCTTCCTGGGGCAAAGCAAGCAACGCGCGAATGACACCTCGCGCTTGCTCGTTCGTCCCGCCCGGAAGGAGCGCGACGACGCGCAGCGAAAGGCCGGCGGTGCGTCGCGGCCACAGCAGCGGGAACGGTGAGACGAAGGTGCTTTTGCACAGTTCAGCGTACGACCGCACCAAGGCAGCGGCCTCCGCGGCTCCCGCGTTGGCCGCGGCATGGGCGATGACGCGCAGCGACTCGTGCTCGGACGGCGCGAAAACCCGCGTCGCGTCCTGCGCGAAATTGCCGGTCGGCTTCGAGTCAACCATCAGCGAGCTCTCGTCTTCAACAACTTGCGCAGGCGCGCGGGTGTCAATCGATCGAGCACCCGTCGCACGTTGGTCCGCATGGGCGACCACGCGGTCCTCCCGTCCGCAGGATTCGGAGCTTTCGCGGGAACCGTCGTGCGCATCGCTTGCCGCGAAGCAGCGATTGCGTCTCCATAGATCCGCAGCGTGGATTCGACCATCGTCTCCGGCGCCGCCAGCGCCACTCCTCGCGCACGATTCGCCATCTGCGCAACCGACGCCGCATTTGCGGGAGCGAGGATCTCCGCGACGCGAGCAAGCATCTTCGCTTCGTCGCTCCACTCCTCGTCCGTCCACAGCCAGCCGGCGCCCGCATCGGCGACGCGCTCGCCCAGCGCGCCGAACGGCGGCACCACAACCGGCAAGCCGGCTTCCCATGCCTCGGACAGCGTGAAACTGAAAGTTTCCGGACCTGCCGACGGAAAGGCGACGATCCGCGCGCGGTAGTGCGCGAGCAGGGCCGGCAGATCGCGGGGCTCGTAACGCCCGTGAATCGTCAGCACCGCGTCATCGCTTTGCCATGGACCGTGCTCGACATCCATGTAGCCGATGAGCACGAAACGCAAGCGCGTACCGCCGGCGCGAACGAGCTCGACGAGGCGTTCGAGCCTGCGCGCGCCCTTGTCCGGCCCCACGGCGCCCAGCACCGCGACCGTCGGCACACCGTCATCCGGAAGGGCAAGCGACAACGAGCGAAGCGGCCGTGTTTCACTCGCTGCGCCCTCGGTCGACTGCGCCGACGGCGCGCTCGCCTTCGCATGGCTCACCACCGCGATTGCATGCTGCGGATAGTAGCGGCCGAGCGCAGAAGCGGCGAAACGCGACGGCGCAATCAGAAAGGCCGAGCGCGCAAGCAGCGCGCGATGTTGCCCGCGCCAATCCGAAATGTTGATGTGCGCAAAGACAGGTTGCGCGCCAAGACACGCTTGGCAGACGTCCGGATCGGTTTGCTGATGACAGTATTTGCCGTCGACGCCCAGAAACAGGATCGTAGGGCACGCAAAGCTCAAGTCGTGCACCGTATAGCCATAGGGCACGCCCAGCGTCGCCAACGCGGACACGATGCCGTCCCGACAGCCGGAAATATTGTGGAGATGGATGAGATCGATGGCGAAATGCTCGCAGATGCTGCCGACGAATCGCGGCCAGGACTCACCCTCCGCACGCACTCGATCGAACGTACGCACCAGGCCATCGGCGCGGTGCTCCTCGACCCGCCACGCATCGCCGAGCGCGAACGCCAGATAGTGGCGATACCGTGTGCGCGTGGAGTCGATCAAAAAACGGGCGTGGTGCTCCGTGCCTCCGCCGTGACCGTGTATCACGTGCAGTACGCCGTGCAGCGGGCCCGCAACCGCGAGAAGCCCCGCCGAAGACGCATCGCGATGCCGTGCGGTTGTCGTCTGCATCGCGTGCTTCAACCACTGCCCCAGCGGTGGGGCAACCGCACGAACCCCATCTCGCGCGTCGAGCCGATGACCACGAAGGTGCGCTCGACGCAATCGAACAGGCGCACGCCTTCGGGGTCGAGCGCGTGCGCCCGCACCAGGTACTTGCCCGGCAGGAGATCGACGCCCGGCAACGTCATGACGAAGCCGAAGCGATGCTCGCCGATGCGAGAGGGCGGAGCTCCATCCATGTCCGTCGCCACGCCATATATCGGCGTGCCGTCGGCGCGCACGATTCCAATCAGCACGTTCGGCGCCCGGCCGTCCGGCGAGAAGACCTCACCGGAGATTCGAAGGACGTCGCCCTGCGCAATCGAGTCGCCCGGCTCGAGCTCGAGCGACTGGATGGCGTACATCCCCGCAGCGCGGGCAGTCGTCTCGCCGATGGGCCGCTTCGACTGCGCGGTTTTCTCCTCGTGAAAGGCGAGGTACGCCTGCGTGACTTCTGCGGCTGCTCCGTAGCGCTCGACCCGGCCGTGCTTCAGCCACAACGCATCGCGGCAGAGTTTCTGCACGTGATACATGCCGTGCGAGCACAGCAGGAGCGTCCCGCCGTCCCCGAGGTACCGCTCGAGCCACGCAATGCATTTCTTCTGGAACGACTCGTCCCCGACGGCGAGCACCTCGTCGGTGATGAGCACGTCGGGCGCGAGCGCCGTCGCCACCGCGAAACCGAGGCGCACGATCATCCCGGACGAATAGTGCTTGATCGGGTCGTGGATGTGCTCGCCGATGTCCGCGAAGGCGATGATCTCGTCGCGCTTCGCGGCAACCTCTCGGGGCGAAAGTCCCAGCAGCGCCGCGGCAAGGTCGATGTTTGCGAGGCCGGTGTAGTCGGGGTGGAACCCGGAGCCGAGCTCCAGCAGCGCGCCGACGCGGCCGTCCACCGCCAGCGTTCCGCGCGTGGGCTCGATGACGCCCGCGATGATCTTCAACAGCGTCGATTTACCCGCGCCGTTCTCGCCGATGATGCCGAGCGATTCGCCGCGCTTCAACTCGAGGCTCACGCCGTCGAGCGCGCGGAACACGCGCGCGGCACTGCGGCCTGCGAGGAGGTCCCATACGAGACGAAGGCGGCCGCCGCGAGCGTCCACCTTCGCGTAGTCCTTGCCGACGCTTTCGAGCTTGAGGAGCGAGGCGGCCATATCGCCCGACGTTACAGAAAATCCTCGAAGTGCGGCGAGAGCCGACGGAATACCCAGCGACCGCCGAAGAAGACGGCGAGCGCGACCGCCAGCGCCACCGCATCCCCGGCGTGCGGCGCGATATTGCCGTCGAGCAGCGCATCGCGGAGGCGCGCAACCAGCCAGCTGAACGGATTCGCCGCAACCCAACGCCGCACGCCCTCCGGCACGAGCGACAGCGGGTACAGGATCGGCGTCAGGTACATCGTGATCATGAGCACCGGCACCAGCACGTGCTCGACGTCCCGGACGAAGACCTGGAGCGCAGCAAGCATCAGGGCGAGCCCGGTAACCGCAACGGCGAGGACGAGCCACAGCGGGACCGCAAGAAGCAGCCCCTCGAAATGCACTGGCTCTCCGAACGCGGCAAGCGCAGCCAGCACCCCGAGGTAGCCCGCGAACTGCAGCGCGAGCGTTGCTCCGACCGACGCGTAGACGACGATCTCGTGCGGAAACGCGACCTTGCGGATCAGTGCCGAGTAGCCGCCGAGACTGACCGTCGCGCGCACGAGGGCCTCCTGCGCCGCAAGCCACGGCCACAGCGCGACCGCGACGAACAGGAGGAAGCTCCTGCCATCGGACCCGCCGGTGCGAAACACGGTCGTGAAGACGAAATGGTAGACCGCGAGCAGCGCCAACGGATGCAGGAGCGCCCACGCGAGCCCCGTGGCGCTGCCGAGATAGCGCGTCTTGAGCTCGCGGTGAAAGAAGTTGGCGAGCAGCGCGCGGTCGCGGGCGCCGGCGACGAGGCGCGATCCGCTGGTTTTGTTCGACCGATGCGTAGGAATGCTTCGGGATGCGCCCGTCATGGCGGCAGCATAGCAAGAGCCGGCCCGGTGTCGGGCGGGGAGACATCGTGACACCGGCGAAACGTTTGTCCGCCAGCGCCACGTCGGGACGACGCGCGCTACTTCGGCGACGAACCCGGAGCAGGCGGTGCGGCGTTGACGGGTGGCGCCCCGATATCGACTTTGGCGATGAGCCCCTCGACGACTGCCTGGTTCACCGTGACGCGCGGATCCCGCCGTATGGCCGCGACGACCGATTCCCGGGCATCCTCGATGTATTTGAGGCGCATCTCGGCAAGGATCTTGGATTGAACCTCATCGAACGACATCTGGCGCGAAGGTTGACGACCTTCGAGCTTGATCACGTGATAGCCGAACCGCGTGAGCACGGGCTCGCTGACATCGCCCGGATTCTTGAGCGCGAATGCCGCTGCTTCGAACGTCGGATCGAACCTGCCGCGCGGGCCGGAATCGAGCCGTCCCTTGTTGCGAGTGACGGACGTGTCGTCGGAAAGTTTCGGGGCAAGCTCCGTGATGTCCGCGCCGGCGAGCAGCTTCGCTCTCGCGTCGTTGGCGGCGGCCAGCGCTGCATCCTTGCCGCGCTTCGTCACGTCGAACAGGATGTGCGAGACGTCGATCTCCTCGGGGACGACGTACTTCGTGCGATTGATGAGGTAGAGCTCGCGTGCCCGGGCGAGGTTCTTTTCCGTGGCACGGTCGAATTCGGCTCCGGCATCAGTCTCGATGCGCTCGACCATCATTGCAGCCAGTCCGCGCTCCATTTCGATCATCAGGCGCCGCTGCACGATCGGATCCTTTTCCATGCCGCGCTCACGCGCGCGCTGCGCCAGTGTCCGGTTGACCAACAAGCTGTTGAGCATGGTTTCGATGCGCTGTGGACTCGTCGCGAACGCCAGACGCTGGTCGGCCGGGACGCGTGTCAATTCAGCGGTCCAATCGGACCGGATCAGCACGGCCTCAGGGCCAGTCACCAGAACGTCGTCCGCGGAGCTGGTCATTGCGGGCGATGGGAGCGCGAGGAAAGCGGCTCCGGCGATAACGCACGCACGGGAAAATCCTTGTCGGTTAGTCATATTCGTCGACCATCGTTAGATATCCCTGCAACACGGTGGCAGGGGTTGAAATCCCGTGGCCCAAAACAATTGGGCCCCAGCCAAAGCGGGGGCCCAATTAAGCCGTGTCGAAACGTCAGTGGCCGGAAGGCTTGGAGAACTCCACTCGGAAGTCGCAATACGGGTACAACTGCCGCCCTGGCACGCATGTTTGCGTTCCAAACGGCGAATTGGCGGACACGTCCGTTCGGCCCGCCACGTTGATGTAGTATCGGACTCCCGGTGTGAGCGAGACCGCTGTGGCCTCGCCTGTTGCCCAATAAACGGGGACAGCCCCGACGCCGTACACTAAGGTCGGGCTCGTATCCGACGCGGCGCCGGGGGCGCTCGCGTACAGCGTGCACGGCGAGGTGGAGATTGAGGCTGTAAGCACGTTGGTCATGTTCGGTGCGGGGTAGCCCGTCGCGCTGATCACCGCGAGGTTTGGATTGACGTCAACGGGTCCAGTGGGAACGAAATCGATGACCACGATGCCATTGGGTCCGAGTCCTACACCGCCGTCCGTATCCGAGGCCACGTAGGTATCGATGCTATGGGCGGAGTTGGACGCCCAGTCCCACGTCGACCTGATGGTCTTCGAGAAGCCGTTGGCGGCGCAGATGTTTCCGCCGGAGGGGGCGACCGTCACTGCATTCACCTGAACGGATTGGGTCGCCGCGCCCCCGCCGAAGGGCGTCGCCGTGATGGTGTAGAGCCCCGCTGCTGAAAACGCAACGGTGTTGGAGTACACGCCGGCGCCGGTCTGCGTGCTTCCGAATGTGGCCGTCCCTGGACCGGTCGCGGTCCAGCTTGCGCCGGCGGGCGTGCCGCCGGAACAGGACATGCCCAACGCAAGCGCCACGCCCGGTGTAGTCGGTCCAGCGGGGCCGAGCGCGCAAGACAATACAGTTGAGCTGGACCAGACAATGGAGAGCGCCAGGGACCAGTCGCCGGTGCCGGCGGCGTTGCCCGCCTTGACGACGTAGCTCTTCAGGCCCGGCGTCGAAGACGACGCGGTGCATTGATCACCCGCGCCCGAAGGCGTGCAGGGCGCACCACCCCATTGATACCCGCCGGTGGCACCTGGGCAGCTGGCGGTAAGGACGACAGCGCCATTCACCTGCCCGCTCTGCGCACCGAAAACCGAGCACACGGGAGGAGCGCCTCCTCCGCCGGCCCCTGTACAAGTGAGGGTCTGGGTAGCGTCGCTCCAGGAACAGGTGACGCCTGTCATGACAACCGACGCGGCCAGCGCCGGTGCGGGCGCGAGCGATGAGGCCGCTGCGACCGCAAAAACTGCCGCGCCCGCAAGCGAGCGCGCGAAACGGATAAGATTCATTCAAACTCCTGCGAAGAGGGTTCGGTGGAGCGAAAAAACCAGCTAGTACAATACGTTACGCTATTAACTGCGTAATTCACATTAAGAGTGTAGCGCGCCGCATTTTTCTAGTCAATCGCTGCACCAAAATAAACCTCCCCACACGCACCTAGGACGTCCCATGGTCAAGCGGAACTCTCGACCACGGCATGGAAAAGGGCGGGACCCAGTGCCTGCGTCCCGCCCTGTCCAAGGCGACAACCGTGCTTACGACTCGATTACGGAGGCGTGATCCGCTTCGTCGCGTGGTGCGGGAACGCTGCACCAAACGTCGAGAGGAACGTCTTGCCGTTGATCGTCAGAGCGTCGTTGTTGAACGTCTCGGCCGCAAATCCGATGACCGGCAGACCGAAGTACGTCGCGGTCTGGCCTGCCAGCGGCGCTGCGACACCCGTCAGATCGACGATGACGGTTGCACCGGCCGGAGCCGTAATCGCATGCTCGTTCGGAACCACGACACCGTTGAAGCCCAGCGTCGCCCATCCGTTTGTGAAGGTCTTTGTGTCAATGCTGGCGTGGTTAGCCGAGCCGAACACATTGCTGGAGCCGAAGCCGATGCTTTGAGCTTCCCAGCACAGCGCGGGACCGGCCGTCGGGCCAGGCTGCGGCGAGAAGTCGGTGCTGGTGATGACCTGCGGAGAACCCTCTTCGCGGTTGAACACGACACCGTAGAAATTCTCGCACGCGCCAACCTTGGTGATGTACGTCGAGGTGAACGGCGCGTTGACACCAGGATTGACGTAGCTGAACTTCGTCGGGAACGTGGCGATCCAGCTCGTCTGCGACTTCGAGCCGGCGTCGAGCACGTATTCATTGGTGATCGTGTTCGCCATCAAGACGGCGCTGACCGCGTTGGTCCTGGCGAGCGCCGTCGGGTTAGCGCCTGCGCCCCACGTGGTCTGATACAGGCGCGTGCCGGAGATCGTGTTGCTGATCGCGGGGAAGGCGTTCGCATACGTCGGGTTCGTCGAACCGGTGTTGAAGTACGCCCCCACGGTGGTGAAATTGTCCAATGCCGTCGCCGCTTGCGCGAACGCTCCACCACCTGCCGGGCTGAGGATGATTTCGCTGCCGAACAGGCCACCCGACGGCGGCGCTACGCCAAGCAGAGCGGTCGTGTCGGTAACTTGGGAGCAGTCTGCCGGAACGCCAGCGGAGGTGTGCTTGGAATTGATGGCAACGACGCTCGCCGGATCATACGTCGCCATTTCGAAGATTTCGAAATAGCCTTCGGACGTGCGCGCCGCACCGTTGTCAGTCGATTCCAGCGTCAGCGTGCGGAAGGCAACTTGTTGCGCGACGCCGTTCGAGTAGAACGACGGGATCGTGCAGGACTTGTCGGCGGTCGTGATCTGAGCGCCGCCAGCGGACGTCGGCGTAATCGAACCGGTCCACACGTCGAACGGCGACAGGAACACGTTGAAGTCCAACACTTCCAAGCTGTTCTTGCCTTCGCGGAAGCGAACCTTGACCGCTTTCGTGCTGCTCGTCGTATTGACCACCGACATCAGCGTGTTGTAGGCGTTACCGTTGCTGTCGTTCCTGACGGTGTAGTACGGATAGATCAGCACCTGTCCGAGTCCGTCCGCGCTGACGTTCACTGCCTGCGCGACGCCCGCGGCGCCTAGCGTGCCCGCCGCGGCGAGCGCGACGCACAGCGACTTCTTGTTGAACGTGTTCATGATTTTTGGTAACTCCTCTCTGACGCAGTTGAAAGTGATCGATTCAAGACGAACAACACAGCGATGTTATTACAGCCTTCTTCACCATGGCAAACAATTCGGTCCACTCACTGCTCACTTGTGGGATTCCTGCAACAAACTGCTCATCCGCGGAACACGAACCAAGCTTGCCCCTGGTCGATGATCCAGCTTTCGTTTAGGGCGGTGACCACTCCCTTGATCCTTCCCGGCGGGTAGTCGTACGTCAATGTAATCTTGACCGTGCAGACTTCGGCTTCGCACTCGACCTTGTCGATGGTCACGGAGCGGTATTCGATGGCTTCGATGCGTGCCTTGAAATTCGGCAGACTGGTCGTTTCGCGCGAAGTCGGACTGAAATACGCATAAGCCCCGCTGTAATCCCTCTTGATCAGAGCCTGCCATCGCGCGTTCGCCCGCTCGGTGACCGCCGCCTCC